>Ga0207718_100970_pt1 | contig 18464 bp, 18 predicted proteins | sample A23M2SouthBayCA_FD_187749 | JGI IMG/M metagenome (GOLD analysis project Ga0207718, IMG submission 187749) | Aerobic enrichment media microbial communities from Eden Landing Ponds, California, USA - A23 M2 (SPAdes) | ecosystem: Environmental > Aquatic > Marine > Unclassified | place: Emeryville... | reverse complement strand
CCGAAATCCGCCTCCTGCTGGACGCCGGCAAGCCACTCCATCACGGCTTCGGCCCGCTCGGGCGAGATCGGATCGAGCACCGTCCCGCGGCCGATCGGGACGAGAAAGAACACCGACCACAGCACCGCGCCCAGATCAGCTACCAGATCGCGGATCGCCGGCAGGTCCTCAACCGTCTCCCCGCAGACCGTCGTGTTGACCTGCAGTGGGAGGCCCTTCTCGCGAGCGGTCCGTGCAGCGGCGATCGTCTGCTCGAAACTCCCCGCTTCCTGGCGGAACTCGTCGTGTGATTCGACATCCGGCCCGTCCAGGCTGACTGCCATGCGCCGGAGACCAGCGCTGGCGAGCGCCTCGATGCGTTCAGGCGTCAGCGAGGCCGTGCCGCTCGGCGTGAGCGTCATCCGGAGGCCCTGCTGGGTCCCGTATTCGACGAGTTCGGTCACGTCGTCCCGGTAGAGCGGGTCGCCCCCCGAGAGGACGACCAGCTGTTCATCGCCGAACTCGGTGGCATCCGAGAGCAACTGCTTGCCCTCTTCCGTCGTAAGTTCGTCGGGGTGACGGCGGTCTTCGGCCTCGGCACGGCAGTGTTTGCAGGCTAGATCACACGCCTGGGTGAGCTCCCAGATGAGGACAATCGGGCGTTCACTCGGGTCGATGTCAGTGGGCCGCACGTTTCTCTCCCCCCGGTTGGCCGACCCGTGAGAGTCGATACACAGCGACGGTACGAGTGCTGTAGCGATCCATAGTACCCTGTACGCCTCGCTGTCCAAGTCGACCGTCCCGAACATGTTCGACCTGAATTGACGCTAGGGAAGCGACTCGTCCTCGAACCGACTGACGTCACTCCGTTCGACGTAGAGCGTCTCGACGCCGGGCACGTCTTCGACGGCTCGAAACACGTCGATCATCGCCTCGTGACTCTCGATCCGGTCGGGATCGACGACCAGCCACACGGCCCCCTCACCGACGAACAGTAACTCGACCGGCGTCCCCGCTCCCTCGGGAGTGAGCGTCTCGATCGATCGCCTGACTTCGGCTGAAATGGTGTCGGTTGTCATTGCTCCGTGGTGGTAACCCGTGTTCCGCAGATCGGCTCACAGCTGTGGTGATCGGTCGCGAGTTCCCGATGGATCAGTCCCGTCCGGGGCGGTTCCGCCAGGCGGTCCCGGTATCGAATCGTCCCCATCGAGTGCGTTCGCGGCGGTCTTGGCAACGATCGATTCGTCGTCCGCCCGAAGTTGTGTCAGGGCGTCTTCGGCGTCCGGATGGCCGATCCGACCGAGGAGCTCCGCGACCCACTCCCGAACGCGATCGGACTCGTCGTCAACCAGGCCGAGCAGCTCCGGCAGTGCGTCCTCGCCGCGGCCCTTCCACAGCGAGATGACGGCGTTCCGCCGGACAGCGTGGTGCTCATCATCAAGTGCGTCGACGATCCGGTCGGCGTGGCCCTCCCGATCCAGATGATCGAGCGCGACGATCGCCTCCGCTCGAACCCAGGGATCCGGGTCGTCGCAGGCAGACCGGACGGCGTCCGGCGTCGACTCGGCCAGTTCGCCAAGCGCTTCGACGGCGAACTGACGGACAGTGGCTTCGGGATCGTCCCTCGTGCGATCGGCGAGCGCATCGATCGCCGCCTCGCCCGGATCGCGCTCGGCAAGCGCCAGAGCCGCCCGCTGGCGCTCGGTCGCCGCGTCGGCGTCGAGACGGTCGAGCAGCGCTCGCTCGCTCTCGTCGGCCACGGGATCGGTGTCTGCCGCCGCGAAGTCGGCCTCGCTGGCCTGCCCCAACGTCACGTCCGCCCTGCTGGTGGTCACTTCGGGATGGTTGCCCTCCCTCTCGGACAGATCGTCGGCCTGCGGTGACCGGTGATCGCCGTCGCGCTCAGGCATCGCCGGCACCTCCGGTCGTCGTCTCGACGAGCAAAACGACAGCGAGAACAAACGCCAGCGCACGGGGAAGCGTCGCTGGAATCCCGGCGAACAACAGGAGTCCCGCACCCAGGGCAGCGGCGTGTTGGCGCGTTCGCAACGCGGCACTCGCTGTCGTCGTCAGCCCACCGACGGCGAGTGCCATCAGCGGGAGCGACGCGCCGACGATCCCACCGGCGACGAGACCGGTCGCACCGAGCACGAACGGTCCAATCAGGCCCACGGCGACCAGCAACCCGGTACCGAGGGCACCCACGAGATAGTCCGCCCGGTCGCGCGCGAGGAAGATCGGCGTGCCGGCGACGCCGATGAGCGTCAACTGGGTTCCCAGCGAACGCGTCCCAGCAGACGCGAAGCCGAACGTCCCGGCTAGCGATACTGCGAGTCCACTGATCAGAAGGCCGCCGACCACGACCGGGCCGATACGAATAGGCTCGTTGAACAACCGACCGCCTGTCGCGAGAGCCGTTCCCGCCATGATCGCCACGATGGTAGGGAGATACGCCGGCCGTGCGATCGTCCCGGCCACGCCGAAGACGCCGACGAACGCCAATCCGACTGTCTCGTAGCTCTCTCCGTGACTGATCGCGACCGCGAGCAGCGATCCGGCGCAAACAAGCGCCGTGAGCGGGACGAGCAACTTCTGGAAGGCAACCAGATCGATCGGACTGCCAGACCGTGCATTGATCGCCAATCGGCTGACGAAAAGCGCGCCCGCCACGAGAACGGCCGGCACCGCAAGCACCGTGCGATCCATCTCGCCGACACCACGTGCAGTCGTCGGGATGCGGGCTAACTCGTCGGCCACGACGCGTCCGCTCATCACCAGTTCACCTCGCGTTCATCCGCCGACGGAACAGCGCCGAGACGGTCCGTGAGGTCCGCGTGGTCGGCCGCGACGACGCGCTCCAGGAGCGTCGCCAATTCGGTATAGACTCCGGCGGTGTCCAACTCGACCAGTTCCTCACGTAGCGACGACGTAAAGACGGTCAAATGCCGATCCAGGAGATCCCGGCGGGCGGCCGCGGCGTCGTCCTCGCCGAGCGCCTCCCGGCGGGCGAGGTAGCCGGCGAACTCCAGTTGCAGACCGAGGTTGTCGTGGTGATCGCGTTCGTCCGTATCGACCGAAAGATCGTAGTACTCGTAGGCCCGTGCCAGGTCAACGTTGATCGTCTCCCAGGTCGCATCGTCCCGATGACTCGACTCGTACAGCGAGACGGCCGGCCCTTCTTTCTCGACTGACCCGTCCGTCCGGTCGGTGGTCGCAGTCATCCCGAGGGCGAACACGTGATTGTAGCGGGCGCTGAGATCCTGATAGTCCTCCGCTGGGGAGAGGTCCGGCACGGTGACGTCCAATCGTGTTTGGGTGATAGCGTCCCGTATCCCGCTACCGATTCGGCCGGCACCCAGTGCGGCATGGAACGCTTCCGTCGGATGCGCGAAGGCCCGAGCCAGCGTCTGATAGAGAACGCCACGGGCGGCGGGATCAGTTGCAACGTCTCCCGGTTTGAGCTGGGCGTCACGCTGGTCCGTCCCGCCGGTATCTATCGCGGTCATCCTGACTCGCCCTCCTGGCGGGCCTGCCGGACGCTGAGTGCCGTGACCGCAATCACGAGTGTGATCGCGCCGGCGGCGACGGCCCAGAGGATCGTCTGGAACGGCGCGCCGCCGTCCTCGGGCCCGAACGGGAAGTAGTACCACTCGCTGACGGCCTTCTGGCCGGCCCGTTCGCTGTTCTGTCCGTCCCAGACCCCGAGAGCGACGCTGACATCGGCGTCAGCAGCCAGCTGCGTTCGGTTCTGGACGGTCCCGTTCAGATCGCGGGCGAACACGACGCTCCATCCCTCCTCATCCCCGACTGTGCTTCGGGTCGCGGCAGTGCTCATCTCGGGCTGCTCGAACACTGTCGTCGTGCCGGGTCCACCAGCGAGCAGTTCCTGGGAGTTGCCCGCGGCCGACCACTGCCAGACATTCACCAGGTTGCTCGCGCTCCCCATCGCGATCGCGGGCTGAGTCGTCGCGTTGACGGGGAACTGGATCGCCGCCATGTCGGCGAACGCGCGTGGCGTGCCTGCCGATCGGTCGGCGCTCCGATCGGCCCATCGCAGCCTGACGAACAACTGCTCGTCCGTTGTGGCCGCCTCCACTTCGACTTCCCGAACTGTCGTGTCGTCGGCGTTCGGGACGCCACTGGGTGCACTCGCCAGCGGGATCGTCGCCGCCGGGACGTCACTCCAGCCCTCGGCACCGGGATCGGAAAGCGACTGATCGACGTTCTCGACGGGGATCTCACGGGCTGGCCGTGCATCGGCGATCAGCGGCGCGAGCGCGGCGCTCGCGACGAGCAACCCGGCGAGCAGGCCGGCGACGAGCAGTGGATGCTTGCCGCTGAGAGCGTCAGTCATCGTCGAACACCTCCAATCTGTACTGCTGGGCAGGATTCTTGTCCTGGAGGATCTCCATGAGTTCGCTGTGGCCGCCGCGTTCGACCTTCGCGCGTTCGCGTTCGATCGTGTCCAACGCATCGTTGACCTGCTCGCCGAACAGCTCTTCGAGGTACGATCGCGGGATCCGATCCACGTCGACGGTTTCGCCGTCCTCGCTATGCTGGGACGGGGCGAACGGCGGGATGTAGTAGACGTTCGGCGTCGTCTGGTACTCCGGATGCAGGGGCAGGGCGACCTCGTATTGCTCGACGAGCTTGTAGATCGGGCCGTCCCGGTCGTCGAGATAGCCCACCAGACGGAGTTGCGTGGTACACTGATCCGCACAGGCCGGCGGGTGGACCTCGTCGTCGGGGCCTTCGCCCTCAATTCGCGGGTAACAGAAGACGCACTTCTCGGAGCGCTTCGTCACGGCGTTGTAGTAGACCTTCTTGTACGGACAGCCCTCGACACAGTACCGGTAGCCACGACAGCGATCCTGATCGACGAGAACGATGCCGTCTTCCTCACGCTTGTAAATGGCCTTGCGGGGGCAGGCCTCCACACAGGAGGGGTGGGTGCAGTGGTTGCAGATCCGGGGCATGTAGAAGTAGTAGTTGTTGGGGTGCTCGCCGGCACCCTGGTCCTCGTCCCAGTTGGGCCCCCACTCTGGATCGACGTTCTCGGGTTCGAGGGCCTTGTCTTCGCCCTCTTTGAGGATGCCCTCGTGATCGAATTCCCAGTTCTCGCCGTAATCCTGCTGGGAGGGGATCTCCCCGACGGAGCGCTGGTTGTGCTCCTCGGACTCCCAGCCGCCGCCCTTCTCCTCCCAGTCGCGGGGATAGCCCGACCCGGGGCGGGTCTCGACGTTGTTCCAGTACATGTACTCGGTGCCCTCCCGCTCGGTCCAGAGTGTCTCGCAGGCGACCGTGCAGGTCTGACACCCGATGCACTTGTTGAGGTCCATTACCATCGCGACCTGGTGGTCGACCCCCTCCGCGATGTCGACGTCGTCGTGGGCCATCAGTCACCACCCCCTTCCTTTGGCCTGATATCACAGCGGACGTCGCTGTTGACTCCGGTCGGTCCCCAGTAGTTGGGGAAGAAGTGGAGGTGCTCGCCCGAGTCCTCGGGGTACTGGACGAGCTGGGTTGGTTTCATGTACATCGGGATCAGCGAGTTGAAGTTGTCGCGGCTGGGGTACTGGTACTTCTCCCAGGCGAAGTAGTGCCGGACGGTGCCGGGTTCGCTGGCCGGGTAGATTTTGGCGTTGGCCTCGATCGTCGCCAGATCGTTGTAGATCTCGACCGTGTCGCCGTCCTCGATCCCCCGATGCTGGGCGTCCTCGGGGTGAATGAAGACCACCGGCTCACCCCGGTTCAACTGCAACATTTTTTCGCTGTCGCGCCACGTCGAGTGGATCGACCACCGGCCGTGGGGCGTGTTGTACCGCAGGGGGTACTCGCTCTGATCGTTGGTCTCGACCGGGCGTTTGTGGGTCGGGAGTTGCTCGTCGACGTCGAGGAACCAGTCGTGGTCGATGTAGTACTGCTGGCGACCCGTCAGGGTTGGCCAAGGCTCCTTGTCCTGGACGAAGTCCTTCCAGGGCGCGTAGGCCGTGCCGTCCTCGATGTCGGAGGTCCAGTGGTCGCCCGCGGCCTCGAAGCGCTGGGGCTGGTCGACGGTGTCGGCGAAGGTGATCTCGCCGCCGTCGTCCGGATTGGTCTCCGTGGAGTGTTCGAGGATGGCCTCGCAGGCCGCCCGGTCCTCTTCCAGGGCACCGTCCTCGTCGCTCACCCAGTCCCGGACGTAGTCGTCGTGGACCGACTGGAGGTCGATCTGGCGGTCGAACTTCCGGTCGTCGATCGGGTCGATGTCCCGCTCGCGGGCGATCTCCTGGATCTTCGCCGCGAGTTCCTTGAAGATCTGCCAGTCGGATTTGGACTCGCCCAGCGGCTCGACCGCGGGCGTGAACGGATGCACGTAGGTGTGCATGTCCGTCATGTTGAGGTCGTGTTTCTCGTAGTGGCTCGCGGCCGGCAGGACGATGTCGGCGTACAGCGCCGTCGAGTCCAGCCGGAAGTTGATGTCCACGACGAGGTCGAGTTTGTCCCACAGGACCTCCTCGACGGCGACGTTGCCCTTCGCCTGGTTGAAGAAGTTGCCCCGCCAGACGAACATCGTCGAGGGATCGGGTCGGGTACCGTCCTCGCGCTCCTCGGGGTAGACGGGCATCCAGTCCTTCTCGACGGCTTCCTCGATCTTCCGGCGGGTCTCAGCGTCGGTATTCTCCAGGATGCCCGCGTGGTAGTAGGTCCACAGCGTCGTCGGGACGCCCCGGACGGAACCGGTCGGGAACGAGAGGGTCTTCCAGCCGTTGAACGTCCAGATCTTCTCCTGGCCGACGTAGTGGTCGACGCCGGTGCCGTTCCGGCCGATGTGGCCCGTCAACGTGACGAGCAACTGGATCGCACGGTTGCCCAGGTCGTTGTGGTACCAGTCGTTGACGCCCTTGCCGTGGATGATCTTCCCGCGGTCGACGTCGGCGAACTCCCGGGCGATCTTCTGGTGGGTCTCCTCGCCGACGCCGGTCTCCTCGTGGACGTATTCGGGGGTGTAGTTGGCCAGCTCCTCCCGGAGGTTGTTCCAGACCGACGTGACCGAGACCTGGCCGTCGGTCGTCCCGACGGTGTCCTCGACGGCCAGTTGTGGGTCGAAGTCGAGTTCGATCGACAGGGAGTCGTCGTACTTGGCCTCGCGTTCGCCGAGCGAGCCCGGCGCAGCACGGAGGGTCCCGTCGCCGTCCTGCATGACCATGACCTTCTCGGGCTCGTCGGCGTCAATGTCGAGACCCGGCACCTCGCTCGCCCGGAGGAACTTGCCCGTGTCATTCCGGACGAGCAGCGGCATGTCCGACTGCTCTTTGAGGTGTGCCTCGTCGTAGAGCTCCTCCTCGACGATGGTGCGAGCCATCCCAAGCGCCAGCGCGGTGTCGGTACCGGGATCAGGCGCGATCCACTCGTCGGTGTGGATCGCCGTCTGGGAGTAATCCGAGAAGACGCCGACCCGCTTTGCGCCCTCGTAGCCCGCGTCGAGGAAGTACTTCGCGTCGGGGATGCGCGTGACGTTGATGTTTGACCCCCACGCGATGATGTACTCGGCGTTGTGCCAGTCGGCGCTCTCGGCGTTGTCGGTCTGATGGCCCCAGGTGATCGGCTGGCCCGGCGGGAGGTCCGAATACCAGTCGTAGAACGAATGGGAAACGCCGCCGAGCAGGTTGACCAGCCGCGTCCCCGAGGCGAAGCTCACGGGACTCATCGCGGGGATCGGCGTGAACCCGGAGATCGCGTCGTAGCGGCCGTTCTGGATCTCTTCGATAACGTGCTCGGCGATCTCGGTCAGGGCCTCGTCCCAGGAGATGCGCTCCCACTCGCCGGCCCCGCGCTCGCCGGTGCGACGCATCGGGTACTGGACGCGCTGTTCGGCGTCGACGTAGTCGTTGTAACAGGCCCCCTTCTGACAGCCCCGGGGGTTGGGATCGGGGAGACTCTCATCGAAGGTCGGGTAGTCGTTGGCCTGTTGTTCGCGCCAGACCTGGCCGTTCTTGACGTAGACGTCCCACGAACAGGAGCCGGTGCAGTTGACCGAGTGCGTCGACCGGGCGACGGAGTCCCAGTCCCACTCCTCGCGGTAGAAGTCCTCCCAGTCGCGGTAGGGATAATTTCCGATCGGATCGTCGACGGTTTCGAGCCCGTCGAGGGCGCGATCGGCGACGGTCAGGCCGGTCGCACCGACCACGCCGGCCGCGCCGGCACCCAGCAGGAAGTCGCGACGTGAGACGCCGTCTGTACTGTCGTCGGATTGGGTTGGATCACTCATGAGTTATCGATAAAGACGGTTGTAGTTGCGAACGTGGCTCCGATGACGACGAGCGTGACGCCGGCGGCAGTCGTCGGTCCCACTTCCAGGGCCCCAGCGACCAGCGCCAGCCCGCCGAGTTTACTCGCCGTATCCAGGCGTCGGTACGTCCGTCCGGACAGTGCCGACCGGTGCTCACTCATCGTCGGTCACCTCCGGTGGCTCAGTCCTGTCGTCCCCGTCCGGTTGCGCCGCGGTATCGGCCGTCGTCCGCTCGCGGCTGATCGCCCGATGGACGACCCCGAAGGCCGCGACCGGACCGACAATCATCGCGAGCAACAGTGGCAGATTGACGGCCCCGGTCGTCGTCCCCAGCGCCTCGGCCAGCAGGTTGTTCATGCCGGCGATCGAGGCGATCATGACGAAGACGACGCCGGCGACGCCGACCCCGGTCTGGACCGGGCGCTCGAAGGGATCGGCCGTGAAGTGGACGCTGTCCCGTCGTCGGTCGATAAAGGGCCAGGCGAAGACAGCCAGGAAGACCAGCGACGGCAGGGCGACCCCACCGAGGAACTCGGCGCTGATCTCGATCGGCCCGAGGTGAAAGCCCAGCGACGACGGAAGGACTTTCAGGAAGCCATACAGCCACATGAAAAACCAGTCGGGCATAATCAGCGCGGGCGTGCCCGCGGGGTTGTTCGGGCCGTACTCGGCGATGTTGTGGACGGGCAGGAATCCTGCCAGCGCCGACAGCGTCGCCAGCGTGAGGAAGAAGACGACGGCGCTGACTGCCGTCTGGTTGGGGAACGCCGGCAGCCCGACGACGACGCTGTCGTCCTCACGATCGACGGTCTCGCGGTTGCGGTCGGCGGCGGCTTCGGCGGTTCCCGAATCGACCGGTTTGACGTCGTCCTCCCGCTGTGCCTCGGTGTGTTTCTGTCGGACGAGCAGTCCCATGTGGAGCGCCAGGCCGCCGGCGATCAGGATGGGGATGACAAAGACGTGCAGGAAATAGAGGCGGGGGATGGTCGCGCTGGAAGGGAAGTCCCCGCCGAAGACGATCGCGGCGATCGGGTCGCCGAGGATCGGGATCGAGCCCGCGATGTTGTACCCGATCCCGGTCGCCGTCGAGGCGAACTCGTCGAAGGGCAGCGCGTAGCCGGTGTATGCCGCACCCATCGCGAGGATCGCGAGCGTCGTCCCGACGACCCAGTTGATCTCACGCGGGTTGCGGTAGGCCCCGTGGAAGAACACCCGCAGCATATGCAGGCCGATCGAGGCGACGAACAGGTGGGCCGCCCAGTGGTGGAACCGGCGGATGAACATGCCGAAGGGCACGTCGTAGGTCAGCTGGAGAACGCTTCCGAACGCCGCCGGCAAGGACTCGCCCTGAAACTGGGCGACACTGCCCTCGTAGGTCATCTCCGTGGTCGAGGGCTCATAGAAGAACCCGAGGAAGATGCCGGTGAGGACGAGCATGACGAACGAGAACAGCGCGACCTCACCGAGCAGGAACGAGTCCTCCGCCGGGAAGGCCTTCCCCATGAACTGCTCGGCCTCGTCCAGATCGAGACGATCGTCGAACCACGCGTAGACGCGCTGACTTCGCGACATCACTCACCCCCCGCGCCGACGTGGCCGTCGAAGTCGCCCGTCGCGATCAGATGGCCCTCACTCGCGAGCGTGATCGGGAGTTGTGGAAGCGGCCGGGGCGGGGGCCCGCCCGTGACGGCGGCGCCGTTCGTGGGGTCGAACTTCCCGTAGTGACATGGACAGACGAGCGTCTCCCCCTCCCGGTCGGACACCGTACAGCCTGCGTGCGTACAGATCTTCGAATACGCGGCGTAGCCATCGACGGTGTAGGCGAGTTCGGTCCCACCACCGTACTCCGTCTCGGGAAAGCGAACGAGCAGCGTCGGCGCGTCCCCGATGCCCGGTCGGGGCTCGGGGAACACCGTCAGTTGCTCGCCCTCCTCGAGGCGATCCGGCGTGATCCGGTTGCCCTCGCCGTCGACCAGCGGGATGCTCTCGCCGTAGATCGGCCCCGTATAGGTGCGCTGAAAGACCTGCTGAAGGCCGGCAAGCGGTGCAGCGAGGCTGGCCAGGCCGGTGAGTCCGCCCGCAGTCGCCAGGAGCTTGGCGATGTCACGCCGCTGGAGTTCGGCCCGGTCGTCATCGAAGAGGCTGGGTCGGACGGGACCGGAGGCCTCACCGTCGTGGTCGCAGGGGCACTCGTCACTCACCGTGACCCCTCCGTTCAGCCACCGCAACGTGGGGCATGAACCAGGCGTAATAGGCAACCGTAAGCGTGGCCAGCGACAGGAACAGCCCGGTCGCGTACAGTCCGAAGTACTGGGTGCGCGCCAGGGTGAGATACTCGCCAGTGAACAACGCGGCACAGACGATCGAAAGTATCGTCAGGCCGGCCATCGCAACCAGCCCCTCGATCGAATCAGGCGCGTCCTCGTAGGCGACAATCCATCGGTCTTCGGTCTCCAGCCAGGGGAGCATCCCGTCCGAGGCCGATGGGGAATCACCCGGATCGGATCGTCGCACCGCCCGATTCATGAACCGATGGGCACCGGCCAGGACACCGACGAGGGCAAACAGCGCGATCCAGACGATCACCCCGACCTGGCTCGGCGAGAGTTTGTTCGGCGTATCGATCAGACTCTCCAGCGGGTGCATCTCGGAGACGCTCTGATCGATCGCGATCTCTTCTGCGGGCGGCTCGCCGTGTAACGCTACGAACCACATTGGCAGCAAAACGGCGAGCACGACAATGGCGATAACGAGTGTGGACCGTCTCATATTCATCACTTTTGCTGACACCCCTCGCACCAGCCCGGATGGCTGGCAGGCCAGAGGCGTCGGTCCCCTAGATACTGCTGGCCTTCCTGCAAAGCCTCAAGACCTCATAGCTGAGGGACTTTATGTTAGAATACTGTAAAATATGTTCGGCCCCACGTTTATAAGTCTCTCACGGGCAATATCCGAACCTGTTCGGGCCAAACCAGATATGAGCTGTCCCGAAGACTTTAGACAATGAATGGAATCCGGGCAGAACTCGTCGTCGAGGAGCCACGACACTGTGACGTGGCTGCGATCTCCCGAGAGCGGGGGCCGATCGAGTCAGTGTCTCGGAGTGCCGTCCCTGACGAAGAGGGGTGCGTCCACGACGAGTTCACGATCTGTGAGGGCGACTGTCCGGCGACGCTCGACGATGCAACTGCGATCTTTCAGGACGAATCTCGGACCATCTATCGCTTGGCTCGAACCCGTGGGCAACTGTGTGTCTGTGAGTGTATCGAACGGGAGGGATGTACCGTCCGAAAGGTCCAGGCCGTCGATGGGGCCCTGTTCGTCACAGTACTGGCGACTGATCTCGACCGGATCAGGGCCATCGTCTCGGCAGTGCGGGAACGCCACGACGGTGTCCAGGTTGGAAAACTCGTCCGGGCCCCGCCTGAAACCGAAGCCGGACCGCTCTGGGTCACCGATCCCGACGAGCTGACCGCACGCCAGCGAGAAGTCTTGGAGACGGCGTACGAGATGGGCTACTTCGAATACCCGAGAGATGTGTCGGCCGAAACAGTCGCAGCGGAACTTGACGTCGCGACGCCGACGTTCACCGAACACCTGGCTGCCGCCCACCGGAAGCTACTGGACGGACTGCTGGAGGGCTCACACGCTCGGTCCAAAGCGACCAGCCACCCTGATCCCGGAGAATAGCAAAACGCCGCGAGCAGTCCATCACTGTTCGACGGAAGAGGTCCGCTTCTGGAATGCAGTCCCTGTCGTTTCCACGGCAGACGCATCACGCTCGACGCCGAACAACGTCGCCACGTCCCTGGCAAGTGCTGGATCGTCACGCTGGGCAGCCACAGCCAGGGCGGAAAGCGGTCCCGCCAGTAGCCGACCGGCCAATCGCTCACCGAGGACCTGAAGTTCGTCCTCATAGTCCCCGTCGAGCCGTGCCGTCGCAGTGGCAACTTCTCGGCGCTTCGTCCGGGCTGTCCGATCGTGCAGTCGATGAGCTATCGCCGCCGGATCTACCCCGGTATCGTCTCCACTCGTTCCAGGCATGCACGATCAGATGGGACAAACCAGGAAAAGAGTTCCAGCGAACATATTCGGGATTCCGACCCGCCCGTGATCCCATCCGCGGTCCCAGGTTCCCGGTTACGCGGACTCGCTCGGCCGCTGGACCGTCTTTTCGACGACCGTTACATCTCGGATCGCCGTCTCAGGATAGGATCCGTCGTCGTCCTTTTCAGCGGCCTTGACCATATCCCAGACGACGTTCAGACCCGTGGTGACGCCCTCTAGGGCCTCCATCTCACACCCAGTCTGCCCGATCGTCTCGACAGTTACCCGGAGTTGTACCGCGTCCTCGCCGACAGTGAAGTCCGTTGTCACGTTCGTGATCGGAATCTGGTGGCACAGCGGAATCGTCTCCCAGGTGTGTTTGACGGCCTGGATCGCCCCGACGCGTGCGGTCGCGAGAACGTTTCCCTTTCCGATCTCGTCTTCGCGGATCGCCTCGATGGTCGAGTCACTGAGCTCAATCGCTCCCGTGGCGACCGCCCGACGCTTCGACGCCGGCTTGTCACTGATGTCCACCATATCAGCCGCGCCATCATCGACGTGCGTAAACTCCTCTCCCATGGGCGATCGGTCGGTCCTCGGCAAGTTGTAGGTTCCGGGGTCGCCCGTGGGCCCGACCGGACGAAACCAAAGCGATCAGCCGCCGCTCAACGGGGGTAACAACGCAAGTTCGTCACCGTCAGCCAGCTCACGATCAGATGCCAGGGGCTCATCGATACGAACGCCATTGTGAACGACGCTGATGTGCGCCCGGAGTTCGTTCCCGTCAAGCGCGTCCGTTTCGAGTGTGGGATACTCCTCAAGGAGTTCCTCGAGTGCGTCAGCGACTGTCCCGTCCGTCCCAACTGCAACCTGCACCTCCGCCTGCCCGGCGGCCTCCCGAAGCGTCGCGAACAGCTTCCAGGATGCGTCCATACGAGTCGAATGAGCAGCGACAGAAAAGAACGTTCCGGGCGGGGTCCTCTGTATCACATTCCGTCAAATGCGTTGATTCTCGACGCTTTCTCGGGAAGATACAACGAAAGATCGCGCGTAATCGTCCAGTATATCGATGGGCTGGTCAGCACGAAGTGTGGCCTCCTCACGCAGATCGGACGCCGACCCGCTGGCTGTAGCAGATTGCCAGTCCATCCGATGGCTCGACCCTGTCGCGTGCGTTTATATTCGAGTGGGCAGCCATCCCCTGCATGTCAGACACTGCCGCCGGATCGTCGGCCACGGAACTCGCCCGGAAGCTGGGGCTCGAAACCCTGCTGGAGGTGCTACAGCAGAAGCGTTCGGACGCGTGTGACTGTGTGCCGGAAGAAGCTGGCAATCAGTTACGTCTCGACGCAAGCGAGTGTGACGGTGATCTCGAGGCGTCGCCGGACTGTCGAGAAACCGTCGTGCGTAATCTCGTTGCCGGTCCGGCTGATGAAATCCTGGTCCAGTCGAACGGCTTTCGCTATCGCTATCGAAACGACGCAGCCGCCCTCCTGTCGGCTGCGGGCCGGTTTATCAACCTCCTCGGGGATCGAGAGCGGGCCATCGAACAGCGGGTTGTAACAGAGCCCCTCGCGGTGGCTTCGGAACTCCGTGAACGAGTCGATCCGATCGCGGACGTCGGCGTCGAATCCGGACTGCTCGAAACAGCGGCGCAGATCGACAGCGTGAGCGGGGTACTCACGCCCGAGATCGGCCTCACAATCGGCCACTATTTCGTCGACCAATCCGTCGATGATGACTCCCGACTCCAGCAAGTCATCGACCTCGACACCGGCACTGAGGCCCGGATCTACGCGCGTTCGGACGCGATTCCGCGGTACGCACTCGATATGGCCGAACTCAGGCTGTCCGAACCGGAGCGGGAAAGACTGCTGGATGGATACGATCGGATTGCAAACGGCGATATCACGGGCGAAAGAGCTTCAACACACGCGATCCAGGCAGCAAGCGACGGTAGCGTGGATCCGCTGTTGGCGTCGATCCTTCGGAAGCACACCCAGGGGTATGGCATTCTCGAGGACCTCTTTGCCGACCCCCAGATAACTGACGTATACCTTACCGCACCGGTCTCACGGAATCCGCTCAGAATTCTCAGAGATGGCGAATCGATGTCCACAAACGTATTTTTGAGTGCCGACGGTGCGGCCGCCCTCGCGTCACGGATCAGGCGAACGAGTGGCCGGGCGTTCTCGCGTGCAACGCCGACCGTGGATGCGAAAGCGACCCTAGATAGTGAGACTGACGTCCGGGTGGCCGGGGTGACCAAACCAGTCTCCGACGGGATCGCGTTCGCGTTCAGACAGCAGGCCAGCGACCGGTTCACGCTGCCGAAACTTGTCCAGAACGGGACAGTCACTCCGGACGTGGCCGGGTTCCTGTCAGTGGCAGTCGAGGGCAACGCTGCAACGCTCATCGCCGGCACGCGCGGGGCTGGAAAGACGACACTCCTTGGCACATTGCTGTATGAACTCACAGCAGACACGCGAACTGTCGTGATCGAGGATACGCCGGAGTTGCCGGTCGAATCGTTGCAGTCTGTCGGACGGGACGTCCAGGCACTCCGAACCGGCACCAGTCACGGGCCGGAGGTGACGCCCTCGGGGGCACTCCGAACGGCGCTTCGACTCGGTGATGGTGCCCTCGTCGTCGGCGAGATCCGTGGTGAAGAGGCCCAGGTACTGTACGAAGCCATGCGGATCGGCGCGAACGCCAACGCCGTCCTCGGCACGATCCACGGCGACGGGGCGACGGACGTCTACGAGCGCGTAGTTTCAGATCGCGGTGTGGATCCGTCGTCGTTCGCCGTGACCGATCTGGTGGTCACGATCCAATCTTTGCCGACGCCGCAGGGCCGTGATCGCCGAGTGTCACGCATCGAGGAGGTAGTCTACGACGGAAGTGACGTTCGGTTCGAGCCGCTCTACGAGAGCGACGGCACCGCCGCACGACCGACCGGCCGGATCGACCAGGGGGAGAGTCGGTTCATCCATCAGTTATCCGATCCCGGCGAAGCCTACGCCGACATCCGGGAATCGATGGCCGAGCGAGCCGACCGTCTCGGACGGCTCGCGAGGGACGGCCGAACTGATCCGACGGAGGTCGCCGGCGCGTACGCCGGACGGATCCGAGCTGACTGATGTCGATTGGATCGACGATCCTGGGTGGGCTTGCTCGGTTGTATCCGTTCGAGGTCGAGGCAAGTGACGCCCTCGCAGATTCAGTGACGTTTCTCGATGTGAGTTACGAGCCCGAAACCTACGTCAGCGCCGGTTTCGGTGGCGGGATCGTCGGTGGGTTCCTCCCGGTCATGCTCACAGCGTGGCTACCATGGTACGTCGTTGTCGTCACCTCGCTGAGTTGCTCGCTGGCGTCCATCCACGTGATTCAGTCACTCCCGCACGTGCAGGCGGCGTTCAAGCGAACCGAAGCGCTCGGCGACGCACCGAACTTGATCGGGCGAGCAGTCCTGCGAATGCAGATCGAGCCCGCGACCGAATCAGCCGTCAGATTCGCTGCCGATACCGGATCGAGTTCACTCGCGGCGAATCTGTCGACGCACATCGATGCTGCCGTCGGCACACCACGAACCGGGCTGTTATCCTTCGCCGAGGAATGGTCCGACCGGTTTCCGGCGATGCAGCGGTCAGCGTACTTGCTTGCGAGTGCACAGCAGGCACCAGCCGGTGAACGTGCCCGAACGCTGGATCGATCGCTTGGGGCCGTTCTCGATGGAACGCGAGATCGGATGGCCGAGTTCACGAACGCCATTCGCGGGCCGACGACGATCCTGTACGCGTTTGGGGTGATGATCCCGCTGGCGCTTGTCGCGCTTCTCCCGGCGCTTGGGTTCGTTGGCTACGAGATCAGTATCTGGTATCTCGTCGTCGGGTACGACATCGTCTTGCCGATCACACTGACCGGGGCGTGCCTCTGGTTGCTCGTCCGTCGACCGATCGCGTTTCCCCCACCGAAGGTGACCCGGTCCCATCCGGACGTCCCATCGCGGTTTCTTCCCACGCTGCTGTGGGGGGCTATCGGCGTCCTCGCGGGGTTTTCACTCGTGAACGTCCTGGGAGTCCCGCATCTGGCACCGGTGGCCTCGGCTGGACTTGGCACTGGTGCCATGTTGATTGCGTACGTCCGCCCGATCCTCCACGTTCGAACGTACATCCGTGACGTCGAGGCGAATCTCACCGACGCGCTGTATCTCACCGGGCGACTTGTCGACGACGGGAGATCCGTCGAAACGGCGATCCAGCGGGCTGGCGATCAGATTCCGGCTGCGACCGGGGAACTGTTCGAACAAGCAGCCGGACTCCAGCGCCGGCTGCACCTGAGCGTGCACGACGCGTTCCTCGGGGAGTACGGTGTTGTCAGCGATGTACCGAGTCCGCGAGTCCGAGCCACGGTCGAGTTACTCGCGATCGCCGCCGAGCAGGGGGCACCGGCCGGGCGCGCGCTCGTCTCGATGGCCGACCATCTCGACGAACTCCGGGACGTCGAGGCACGGACGAGACGACAGCTCTCGACGATCACCGAAACGATCGACCACACGGCAACCTTCTTCGGCCCAATGGTTGCGGGGGCAACTGTCGGGCTCGCCGGAGGTCTGTCCGGCGATGGGACGACAGCGATCGAGGGCGCAACGACGTTACCGACCGACCAGCTCGGACTCGTGATCGGGGCGTACGTCGTCTCGCTGTCGTTCATCCTGGTACCGCTCTCGGTCGCGCTCGAGGACGGACTCGACAGACCACTCATCGGCTATCGGATCGGTCGGTCACTGGTCGGAGCCGTCACGATCTACGTGCTCACCGTGGTCGCCGTCGGCCTGACGTTCTGAGTGTCTGCGTCTCTGACTTTAAGTACGATACCCGGGCCAGGGGGTGTATGCGCACATGCGAACGGATCCATTGACGCCTCGGGGACAGACCGAACCGCTAGCTGCACTCGCGGCGATCGCACTCGTCTGTACCGCCATCACCCTCTATACCGGACTGTACGGCGAGGTTCTCGACGGGGTCGGCCAGGACCGAGCACTCGGCGACGTTACCGCGGAACGAGTCTGGGAGGCGATCGGTACGAACGGCATCTACGACAGTGGCGATGATCTCCCGTCCCTGATCGATGCCTCGACGATCCCGCACGGCGCGAGTGTGCAGGTTACTGTGACGTACGTCGGTGACACGGGGCGAATTGTACCAGCCGGTGCAGTGACCGTCGACGCCCAGGGGGACGTGGTCGGGACGGAGCCGCCGACAACCGCCGAGCGATGCAACCGATCGGTGCCGGTCCGGGTGAGTCCCGGTGATGTCCAGCCAGGTACACTCTCGGTGGTGGTCTGGTCGTGATCGAGACAGATCGAGCGGTCAGTACTGTCGCGGACGTCACGCTCGCGATCTTGCTCGTCGTGGCTGCGATGGGCGTGCTCGTGACGTTCGTCGAGCGCGACGACGCGGCTCACGATCCGATGACTGCGGAGTACACGGCCGAAACGATCGCGTCGGGGACGATGAACGTCACCTACGATGTCGAGCAGGCACTCGATGAATACGAGCGCCTTCGCGGTGTGGAGCGGGAGTACACCGACGACGAACTCAGGCGGCTCGCACATCGACCGATCGTCGCTCACGCCGCGGCAGCCGCGGTGTTGAACCTCGAATTCGATCTCGACAAGCTACAGCCGGAGGCAAGCCGAGGGAGAGTCGGACTGTCCAGGGAAGCCGTCGCATACGAACCCGCTGTCGATGCGGCCATGCAGACGCGCCTCGTCGAATCGAGTTTCGACACACAGGTGATCGCCGTCTGGGAACCACTTGAGGGCGGACCACTGAGAGGGTCGGCCGAGTTCGGTCAGCGTCCGCCACCACAGACCGACGTGAGTGCCACCACACTCACCGTTCCGGTCGACGTGCCATCGGTCCGTGAGCGAGCAATCGATCGGGTTGACGATCCAGCTGATTTCGATGTCGTCGCGGATACGGTTGCGAAAGCGCTGATCGACGGATATCTCCCGACGAGAGAATCACAGCGGGCACTCGAAAGCAACGGTGTCGCCCGCGATCTCACGGCGTATCGATACTACCGGATGGCACAGGTTCTGGGGACGGAATCAAACGATGTCGAGGCGACCGTCGCACCGGCGCTTCAGCGGCGGGCCGCC
>Ga0207718_100969_pt1 | contig 18501 bp, 15 predicted proteins | sample A23M2SouthBayCA_FD_187749 | JGI IMG/M metagenome (GOLD analysis project Ga0207718, IMG submission 187749) | Aerobic enrichment media microbial communities from Eden Landing Ponds, California, USA - A23 M2 (SPAdes) | ecosystem: Environmental > Aquatic > Marine > Unclassified | place: Emeryville... | reverse complement strand
CGCAGTCCCCGTGCGAGCCCTATGAACCATCGAGAGCTCTCCGTGCTCATGGCCGGTTTGCTCGCGACGAGCCTAGTCACGGGTATCGTCGCCGCTGACCCGCCACGACCAGGTACGGAGGGGAACGGGCTCACGGAAAACGAGTCGGCAACGCTGTGGTCACGTGATGCGGACAACTACATCAGCCAGGAGGAGTACCGCCAGCGGTACGGCGAGGACCGCTCCGCCGTCCACCAAGTCGCGAACGGGACCGACGTCACGTTCAAACGCCCGCCCGCGACCGCGGCGACGTGGACACGGAACGACTTCGAGGACCTCGATGCCGGCGGCCCAGATACGTCCGTGCATCCGCCGCACGCGGACCTCGAGGACGGCGTCTTCATCGAAGATGCTCACGCAACGATCTTCGCGGTCCAGCCCTCCACTCGTGGACACCTCGAGTCCGGTGAAACCCCACTGTACATCGCACCGAATGGGACGATGCGCGGGTTCGTTGATTACCGCGTTCGCGTCCCCAACGGGAGTTCCTCCGGCAACACGACTATCTCGTGGTCGCTCACGGAGCACGAGATCGAAGAAGTCCGGTTGAAGAAGAACGGCGAGACCATCGCCGAGCGTGACGGGGCCCATACGCCTGCCCTCGACTACCAGATCGAGGACGACTGGAGTGCGAATCTCACGCTGGAAGCGGAGATTAGCGTCAGGCTGAAGAAAACCGTCAGAACCGACCTGGGTGACCGGACGGACGTCGACGTCACCTATCGGACGGAAACACGGAACGTCTCCGATTCGATCGCCGTCGAGATATACGACCTCTCGGCGTACCCCTACTACGCCGAGTATGCGAACGGCGACGCCGGCGTGGCCATCTTCCAGTCGCGGCCATGGCAGGGGTACACGCTCACGGAGGACGGTGAGGCACGGGTCCGTGGCATCTGGCGGTTCTACACCGCTCGGAACACCAACTGGGACACGCTCGTCCGGTCGAATCGCACGGATAGCGCCACCGTCGAGTCAGACGCGATTCCGGTGTACGTCCATGCCTATCCCTCGCGGATCGGGCCGCGTGCCGAGCCGGTTCGAGACGGGCCGGAACTCATCGAGACCTGGGGGACTGACCGCCCGTCACCAGTCGGCACCATCGGTGAGAACATCAATATAGACATCATCAACGAGTCGTACACGACGACGTACGGCGTCGCCGTTCGAGCTGAGAACGTCGATCGAGAGGCGCTCCATGTTGCGGGAATCGTCCGGGGCGTGAATGCGTCAATCGTCGAGCCGGATGCCGGCTCCGAGCGGCAGCTCCGCCGCAGCAATCTCACTGTCGAGGTCATCCAACAGAATCAGTCGCAAGCGACGCTCAGGGTCGAACTCCGGGACAATCAAACTGGTGCGCCGATTGCGCTCGACGATAGCCGTCAGTATCCAATCGGCGGCACCAGCCGAAACGGGTACATCACGGTCGCGGATCAGCGCGTCGAGACCAACGCCTCCGGGGTGGCGATCGTGACCATCAACGAACCGGGCATCTACACGGCTCGGTACCATCCGGGCTCGTGGCTCGGTCACGACCCGGCGTACGTGAGTGATACCGCGACGGCCCGGTGGCACCCACTTGGGACGATCGACGGCTGGTTTGCGCTGGTGTTCGAGGTCGGCTGGCAGCTCCTGCCCTTCTTCGTGATGTTCTACGCTGGCAAGCGCCTCTTGCGGATGCTCGGCCCAGAAGACATCTTCGGACAAAACCCATGACTCAGGACAATCCCCACCTCAGTAGACGGACCGCCCTCCGAACAGTTGCCGGCGCCGCTCTCGCGAGCGTGGCCGGCTGTCTGGATGGCAACGGAAGCACCGGTCCTAACGGTAGTTCAAGTCCAGGAGACGGATCTGGTGTGTTCCAGCAGGTGACTGTCGAAGGAACAGAACTCATCGTCCAGTTCGATTCGGACTCGGGGTTCGACCAGATCAACCTCATCCAACCGGACGGCGAACTGTTCGGACAGCGGGAGGTCGCTGCAGGTTCCCAGCAAGTCTCATTTGACCTCGGCACAGCGTACGCTCCTGGCGAGTACGAAATAGTAGCCCTCAGCGATGAGGAAACAGTCGGTGAAAGCTCGCATTCTGTCCAGCCAAACCTCGGGATCATCGAGATGGGCATCGGTAGAAACCAGCCTGAAGAGATGTGGGATGGACCAGAAAGCGAAATCGAAGAGGAGGCCTTCGTCACCCTCGAAAACCAGGGGACTGGCCCTGATGCGGTTACAAAATTGCTCTTCATTGGTGATGTCCCCTATCCGTCCGACGAAGAGGGGACGAACTATGTCGATGATGAAGACGTAAGCGGGATTTACGACCCGGAGTCCGACTCCGAGATTGAGCAGGTCATTATCGGCCCGGGGGAACAAATTACGCTCTATAGTTCACGCTCGCCCTTCGCTTTCGTTCCTGGAGCAGGCACGTCTTGTTCGAAGGAGTCGAAGACTGGCGAGTTTGAACTAATACTTGAGACGCGAGTTGGCGGGGACCGAGTCACCAAAATGTACAGTATCCAGTATTCAGGCTCCCAAGAAACCGATAACTGCGATATTTCCATCAGTGAGGCTTAACCATGGTTGATCTAATCGACGTCGTCCTTGAGGGATTCAAAGAGGTCGTCGATTGGATTGTCGGCCTCTTCATGGACGGCCTGCGTTCCGGCTATGAGACCCTCACCGAGGAGATGTTCGGGACACCAACGCCGGAGACGGATGGTGCATTCGTCTTCGGAGAGCCCAGTAATGCTCCTTGGCCGTCAATTCAGGACGCGCTTGTAGGGGGAGAGATCATGTTGATCTCGCTGCTGCTCCTCGTGATGTGCGTTCAGGGCCGTCACACAATCCGTATATTCAATATTGGAAGTGCATACGAGGCCAGGCGCACCAAGAAAACAGCTTGGGTCGGCGCGTTTCTGATTATCAGCTGGTACTGGGTCAGTATTCTTGGACTCTACATCGTGGACGGGTTCACTATCGCCCTGATGCCGAGTCTGGGTTCGCTGGGCGATGCGATGCTCAACTTGCTCGAAGTCTCAATCACAAACCCTGGGCTTTCACTCGTATTCGCATTGATTGGAGGACTCTCAATGTGGGCTTTGGAGGCACTCTACTACATTCGCGAAGTCTTGCTCTACGTCTACGTGTATGGGATGCCAATTGCGTTCGCGTTGGCCTACGGAAACGTCCCCGTGCTCTCGGATATCGCGATGGGGTTCAGTAAGAAATTCGTCCCGTTAGCGGTCCTGCCTCTACCTGCAGCGGTGGTGTTCAAAGGATACGACTTGCTGTACTCTCAGAACGCCATCGCTCCGAGTAGTCCGTTTTTGCGGTATCTAGTCGCGGCATCGCTCCCGCTGATCGCACTCTACCTAACCTGGAAGACGTTCAAATACGCAACCCCACTGACGGCGAAGGTTCTCGGTGGTGCGACGAAAGGAGCGGCCCTCGTCGGCGGTGTCGCCGCTGGGGCCTACATCGGCGGCGCCGGCGTCGCGACGACCGCGGCCCGATGGGGACCGAAGGCCGCAGCAGGACACGCTGTGGCGCAGAAAGCTGCAGCCCGGGGCGCGAACAGCGACGAAGACGGCGGGACGCCGTCCTACCGGCGGACCGAGAACGACCCTGGAGGTTACTAACAATCCATGTCCATCGACGAAGACGCAGCCGCACGGCGCATCATGGACCAGTTCGGTGAGGAGAGCCGCATCCCCTACCTCAACATCGAGGAAGGCGACGTCGGCGTCCTGATCGCCTTCCCGATCGTCGGTCTGTTCATCGCTGGCCTCACCGGCATCGAATCACTCGCCCTCCCGTTCGTCGCAGGTGGGTTCGGGTTCGGCGTCGCGATCGTCTACGTCTCGCCCGACCACCTCAACGCGTGGACGTGGACGAAAGACGTCTATCGCTACGTCAAGCGCCCCCAGATCACGTTCAGCGCCCCGGAGGAAGCCGACAGTAGTACCAACGAAACAGAGCGCAACGAGGGCGGGCTCGCGAACTACACACCGTTCAAGCCCGACGAGCGGACGCAGGACCTCACGAATATCGAGCGGGCGTGGCCGGGGGCTGGCGCGATCCAGCGCGCGGACGGCACGATGGAGGCGTTCATCGAGATCGATCCCGGAAACATGGACTTCGCGATGTCCGACGACTGGGCACAGCTCCAAGACGCCGGCGAGGAGTTCGCCAACAAGGAACTGGACTCGAAGCTCAAACTCCACGCCACGACCCGCTCGTTCCCGGTTGAACAGATCACCGAGAACATCGAAGACCGCCTAAACGACGAGGACGTCAAAGAGAACCCCATCTTCCGGGAACTCCTTGAAGAGTATCGGGAGACCCGGCCGAAGGAGATGCGCGAACGGGGCATCCAGCAGATGCGGTACTACATCGGCGTCCAAGTCACCCCGCTGGAGGTCTATGACCGCTTCCGAGACGAGGGGACACCGGCCGAGAAGCTGACGCAGTTCCCCGTCATCGGGTTCCTGTTCAACCCGTTCGTAACCCGCCGCGAGGACCTCACCGACGTCGAGCGCCGCGCACAGATGTTCGAGAAGCTGGATAGCCGGGTCAACGATGTGCGGTCGGAGTTCATCCAGCAGGCGTCGGGCTGGTCCGCACGCCGGCTCAGCACGGTCGAACTCTTCGTGTTGAATATGGACTTCTGGAACGGCCGCGAACACGACTACGACGACGCAGAGAGCGTCGTTCGCGAACAACCCATCATCGGCCATTCGCGCCGGGAGGATGACTACGATGCGTAACCTCGTCCTCCAGACGGGCAGCGGAGCCGTTGGCCAGCTCACGGAGTGGCTCACGAATCCGACCTCAGCTGAAGGAGCGGCCCTCTACATCCTGCTCGCGGTACTAGTCGGGATCGGCGGGAAATTCCTCTGGGACTGGTACACCGAAGACGACGAGGAAGAAGTCGAGTTCTCGGACCTCCTTGACGAGGAGACCATCGAACAGGGCGCCGCCGAACGCCAGCTCCTCGACGACATCGCTGAGTCGCACAAGACGGTGACGGCGCCAGCGGCAATCGAGTGGGGGACGCGTGCGGCACGGGTCGGCGAGCAGTGGACGACGACGCTGTACATCGCTGACTATCCGGACTACCCCAACGACGGCTACCTCTCCGAGCTCTTCGAGATGACGGACGTGCAGTTCGATCTGACGGCCCACATCACGCCGAAGAACCAGGAGCGGGCCCGGAACGAACTGCAGGATATCGCCGACGATCTTCAGGTGGACGCTGACCTTGAACAGAGCGTGCGGAGTGCCTACCTACAGGAACGCGCCAACGAGGCCGCAGCGACGTACAAGGCCGTCGAGAACGGCGCGAATGTCTTCGACCAGGGGATGTTCATCACGGTCAGAGCCGACGAGAAGGAGGACCTCCGCGACGCCGTCCAGAAGGTCAAGAGCGCACTCCGCGACGATCCGGCGAACCTCACGCCGAAGACGGCGATCTGTCGCCAGGATCTCGCCCTCCAGTCCGCCGCGCCCATCGGCGACAACGAGTTCGGGCGGACGTCGATTGCGCTCGGCGGTGCCGTCGGCGCGCTGCTGTCCTCGCCGCACAACGCGACGATCCTCGAGGAGGGCGGCGTCGAGTTCGGGATTCACAAAGACAACCAGAGCCCGGTCGTCATCGACCCGTTCGCGCGGGACAACGGGTACGCGATGTTCACCGTCGGCGACACCGGCTCCGGGAAGTCGTTCAGTTCGAAACAGAACTTCATCCGGTCGATCGAGCAGAGTAAGGACCGTATCGGCATCATCCTCGAGCCACTGAATAACTGGGCGGGGGTCGCCGAAGCCCTCGACGCCAAACGCATCACGGTCGGCGGGACGCTCGGGCTGAATCCCTTGGAGATTCGGGAGACGCCCGAGCACGTCCAGCGGGCAATGGGCGAAGACGCCAGCCCGTTCAACGAGAAGCTCGACGACGCGATGAGCTTCCTGACGAACTTCTTCGCGCTACGGGGCATCTCACTCGGAGACCGCCGGACGACGCTCGAACTCGGCCTCAAGCGGGCGTACAAACGCAACGGGATCACCGACGACATCTCGACGCACGACAATCCGAGCCCGACGATTCAGGATATGATGGACGTCTTCGAGGACATGGTTGACGACCCGGAGGAGTTCGTCGTCCGATCCGACGAGGAGGCGGGGAAGATCAAGGAGGACGCGACGTGGCTCCTCGACCAGCTCCGACCCTTCGAGGACGACGGTCGGCACGGCAACCTCGGCCAGGAATCCGACTTCGACATCCGGGACGAGAAGGTCATCTACCTCGATCTGGCCCAGCAGGAGGGCAGTGTCGACAGCAGCACGGCGCTGACGATGCAGCTACTCATCTCGTTGGTCTACGAGCGGGCGAAAGTCTCGGAGAAGGAGGTCGTGTTCTACATCGACGAGGCACGCTACATCATGCAGGACGCCGCGAGCTTGGCGTTCCTTGAGACGGTGTTCCGCCACCACCGGCACCACGACCTCTCGATTCGGCTGGTCACGCAGACCGTCGACGAGTTCTTCGAGCACGCCGAGAGCGAGGCCATTCTGGACCAGTGTGCGGTCAAGCAGTTCCACCGCCTCGACGGGATGGACGAGGAGTGGGCCGACGAGTTCGGCCTGAACTACGCACAGATGCGGTTCGTCCAAGATGCCGTGCCGGGCAACGAGGACGCCGGCTTCTCCGAGGCGTTGGTAGGCGTCGACGGCGAGTGGCGCGGCATCCAGGTCAAAGCGATGCCCAAGGAGAAGCAGGTCATCGACTTCGACCCGACCTCCCAAGTTCGATCCTCGCTGCCCGGCGCCGGCGATGAGGCCGTCGATACCGAGATGGAGGAGTTCCAGGAAGAGCTCGAGCATCGAGCAACGAACGGAACGAACGAAACGAACGAACTGAACGAGGACTCAGACGCCGTCGAAGCTGAGCCAGACGGCGGGTCGACGGAGGAGACCAACGATGGCTGAGTACCTGCGCGTCACGCCGACATCCGAGCGACTTGACCCGGAGAGCATCTCCCGCGTCCTCGACAGTCTCCACAAGCTGACCACGCCCGGCTCGTCGGGTCTCGGGGCGAAGCTGAACCCGCTCCACAGAGAGACACCACCCCGATTCGAGTTCCTCGCAATTAGTGATGGCCCGGACGACCCGGTGGAGTTCTTCTACGGGGCCGATGCGCACCTCGATACACTCGAGAAGCGCCTCCGCTCCATCTATCCGGCCACGTTCGACATCGAGCGCGTCGACGTCAACGTCGCTGCCCGGCTCATTCAGCCAGTCGAGTTCACACCGCAGGAGTTCGTCGACCACTACGAGGCCGGGCGGCTGCAGTACGAGTTTGGCCCGGCAGAACAGTACGACATCGTCGACGAGGAATCAGGGGACTCCGAGCCAGCCGAAGCGGACCCCGTTGTCGACGGCGGTACGGCAGCCACGAGCGTCCCCGATCATCACGTAACTGTCGGGGACTCAGCCCTCGAACTAGCGCCGCCCGATGCACTTCCAGACGACGAGGAAGAGCGACGGGCCATCGAGAAGCCGACGATGACACCGGCGGGAACGATTCTGGCTCGCCCGGCACAGGATGCTGTCTCGCCGCTCGGTGTCCGGTGGTGTGGCTCCGCGTCGCGGAAGCAGGATTGGATGACCTCGCTGACGCCGTTCACAGCGGAGGAAACGAACGGCGATCTCTCGTCCGTCGACGAGCCCGGCGCGGCGCTGGCGTCGCTGATCGACCATCTGATGGATGCGACAGCGCCGACCGCGTTCCAGGTCGTTTTCCAACGGCGTGCCAGCTGGCAGTCCGACGCGGAGGTGCGGAAAGAGGATCTCGTCGACGGCCGCGATACGTTCTTCCAGGAGGTCGTCGGGTCGTTGCTCGAGGTCGAGGACCAGCGGAGCGATCAGGACGATCGGCAGCTTAGCGAGGCCGTCGAGAAGCGGATCGAGTACATCGATGCGAAGAACGCCAAACGGTCGTTCACGGTCAACATCCGGGCCGTCGGCGTCCCCACCGACACCATCCGCGACGACCTCGATGGTCGGATGGACTCGCTCCTCCCGGTGTTCGACCCGCTTGATGGTCCGTTCTACGAGGTCGAGGGGCAACGCCTCCGGGACAGCGGCTTCCGTGAGAAGACGAAGGAGAAGAAGGCACGGGCCGCTCTCCAGCGCCTCCTCAATCGCGAGTTGACGACGGGGCGGGGGAAGACCCGCCCCGAGCTGGTCCTCTGTGGAACGGAGCTCGCGAACTTCGTCCTCGTTCCCTCCTCCGAACAGTTGACCGTCGAAGGGACGCGAGGAACCAGGGCCGAACAGCAGAGTCGGAACCCGCTCCCGTGGCCGAATCCGGATCTAATCCAGCAGTTCCAAGACGGGATGGCAATCGGCTACGCGCTCGACGAGAACGGTGAGCCACGGCCGGAGCCCATTCGGATTCCGCCGGACCTGTTGCCGACGCATTACGGGCGGTTCGCGTCGACTGGTGGCGGGAAGTCGAAGGCCATCATCAACGACGCCCTTTCGCTTCGCGAGTCGACGGGTGGCCCCGTCGTCCTCGTCGACCCGAAGGGTGACGGAATGTGTGAGAACTACCTGCGCTGCCACTACGAGCGGTTCGGTGGCCTCGACGACGTCTACCACTTCCGCGTCCCAGAGACAATCCCCGCGTTCTCCTTCTTCGACATCCGGCCCGCGCTCGAAGCGGGTCGCAACCGAGAGGACGCGATTCAGGACAAGGTCGACCACTTCCACGACATCCTCCGGATGATTATGGGCCGCGAGCAGTACGGGCAGGCGTTCGTCGCGAACGAGATTCTGAGCTACCTGATCAAGGCGCTGTTCGACGAGGAGTACGGGAGCGACGTCTTCGGGCTGGACGACCTCTTCGCCGCCGCGCTCCGGATGCAGCGCGACCAGACGATTCCCCCGGTCTCGGCGGACAACCAGAACATCGAGGAATCGCTGACGCGCCACTTCGCGAAGGACAACCACCAGTTCCAGGTGTCGATGGACGCCGTCGGGAACCGCCTCGACAAGCTCAAAGAGGACGCGCATCTCCGGCGAATCTTCAGCCACGTCCCTGAGCAGAACGACGCCGGCGAGTACGTCGACAACCGCTTCGACTTCCGCGAGTTCCTCGACGAAGACGCGACCATCATCTTCGACCTCGGCGACCTGCGGCCGGAGGCACAGCGAGCGATCACACTCCTGCTGTTGAGCAATCTCTGGGACGCCGTGCAGGTGCGCCGACGCGACGGCCAGACCGACTACGAGAAGCTCACGAACCTCATCATCGAGGAGGCGGCGCCGGTCGCGTCGACGAAATTGGTCTCCGAGCAGCTACTGCCGCAGGGTCGGTCGTTCGGCCTGAGTATGGGGCTCGTGATGCAGTTCCCTGAACAGGTGCGGAACCGGAACGAGCGAGCCTATGACGAGGTGCTGAACAACATCAAGACGAAGCTCATCGGGAACATCTCGATTGAGCGCGACCTCGCGGAGTCGCTTGCCCACGAGGACCTCAGCCCGACCGAACTCCGCAACCGGATCAACACGCTCCCAAGTGGCGAGTGGATTGCGCAACTCCCGAGCCCGTCGTTCGGGGAGACTGGTCCACCGCCGTTTTCGCTGAAGCCGCTCCCGATTGCGGCGGGGCATCCAGAAAGCGACCAGCCGCTCACAGAGCCCCAGGAAGACCATTTCGAGTCCGTGTCCCGGCCACGGATGGTCGAGCGGACACAGGTCCAGTACGGGCTGACAGAGCCGACTGAGTCGAGCACTTCTCCAGAGGAGACTGGCTGGGGGAGTTCGGGGGCCGAAACGACGGGCTCGGCTGCCGACGGCGACTCAGGAACGGACCCGACGCAATCCGCGTTCATCAGCGAATCGACGACCGAGGACGCGTCGACGTCGACTCCGCAGCCCGAGACGGACAGCGACCCAGATACAAACGAGTCAGAGATGAGTTCCCTGTTCGGGCAGGCCACCGAGACGGACGAGGACCCAACTGGTGACCAAGCAACACAGCCGGAGAACGGGGCAACGCCCGTCCAAGAAAGCAGCGTACCCGTCCCCGATGACGAACTCCGACAACGCGGACTCAGCCGTGACGACGTCCGGTTCCTGAATCGGGTCCTCGACGTGATGAACCGAGAGGACGACGAGTACACGCTACTGGACAGGATGAGCCAGCTCCGGGACGAATACGACGACCTCCATATGGAGCGGCTCACGGAACAGGACCTCCTGGAAGCGGACTCCGCGGCGGGGCGCAAGTACTACACCGTCCTCCCGGACGGTCGAGACCTCCTCGGGAGAGAGTTGAAGGCGGGGCCAGGAGCGGGCGATCTCGGCGAGAAAGCGCCACACAAGGTTGGCGTCCGGCTCCTCGAGCTGTGGCTCCACCAGCGGGACGACGTCGGTCGCGTGGAACCGTACTACGAAACCGACGACGGCACGGTATTGGACGTGGCCGGCTTCGACGAGGGCGGCGATCTCGTCTGGGCCGGCGAAGCAGAGCTCGCGAGTAACAACCGGCACGCCCCGGTCGAGGATTACGACAAACTCAGCGCGGTGGACGCCGACGCGATCTGGGCCTTCAACAATCGCGAAACGGCGCTCAATGTCCTGGAGAGCCTTGCCGACGCAGATCGAATCGACGAGCGGGTCAGCGGGCGGGCGGCACGGTCGTTCGCGACCATCAGAGACGCCGTCAACGAGTTCGATGCTGCGGGCCTGACCACCGTTCGGGGCTTCAAAAATCTCGATCAGGAACTCAACCAATGACCTGGCGACAGGCGACCCGCGAGGAGATTTACTCCTACTATGCCGAGGAGTTCCCCCGCTATCTGGACGACCTGCCGGAATTCATCACGGCGACCGGCCCGAAACAGTACGCCGTCGCCTTTCGCGAGTCCCACCCGGTGCGCAAAGACGAGGTGCCGGACAAGGACTTCATCCGGCGGGATACCTGGCAAACAGATGCGTCGGGCGACCGAACGACGCCCGAGTTCGACGACCTCGAGGACGTCGTCGAGTTCATACGACACCCCGCTCGCAACGACCCGCTGGGGCGGAGCAAGTTCGCGCTTGCTGATCCGGAGGTGCTGGAGCAACCGGACCCACGGCCCGACGCCGTCTACTACGCGCTGGATCACTGGGAACGACCCTGGGTCCTCCTCGTCGACATCGACGCGAAAGAGATCGCCCGAGACCGAGCGGACGAGATGGTGTCGACGGACCTCGACGATCGGGGCGACGACGCGCTCCTCGACGCTGCGGGTATCCTCGATGCCGCTCCCGAGGGGTATCCGTACGCCTTCGAAGACATCGACCGCGCCATCGAATACGGGTTCGAGGTGCGTGACATCTTCGAGGACGATTTCGACGCCGAGGAGACGATGGTCGTGTACAGCGGGCAGGGGGTCCACGTCTACCTGCTGGATACCGACCCGGCGCACCGATACGACGAGCAGAGTCGCGAAGTGTTGAACGACCTCCTCCTCGAGACGTACGACATCCCGATCGATCCCGTCGTGACGGCCGACCGCCGGCGTGTCGCTCGCCTGCCCTACTCGCTGCACGCCGACGTCTGTAGCATCGTTCAACCAATCGAGAGTCCGGCGTTCGACGTTCGGTCGGCGACACCCGAGGTGATCGACGAATGAGTCCGAGTACCCCCACCGACGACGAGGACATGGCGTATCGGGTTGCGGCACTCCCGCTGGAGTACGGTGAGACCCGCATCAACCAGCTGTTTACGCGTGGCTACAACCGATACGTCGTCGACGGCGAGGACCAACCAGAGGACCTCGTGAACGACGTCGAGCGGTTCGGGACGGCGGCGTTCAAAGAGCAGGTCCGTGTCGACGCCGCCGAAGAGCCGTTCGTCGACGAACCGGGGACGCTCGCCGTGCTCGCGACGCTGAGTGCGATCTGTGTGAAAGAAAACCCGAAGTTCGAGCACGCGTCACCACGGAACATTCAGGTGCTCTACGACATCCGGGAGCTGTACGTCAACAATCTCGCCTCCCTCATGCGCGCCCACGGCGATGGATCACTCCAGCAGGACATCGCCGACGTGCTGTACAGCAAGGAGCCCGGTGAGGATGGCCCACATCCGGGTCGGGTCTGTACGGGCATCACGGAGATGCCGGAGTTCGGGGAGGGCCTCTACCTCGAAATCCCGATGGCGGCGGCGTCACGCAAATGCCTTGTTCGGGAGGACGAGACGGCGACGGGGAGTGACGATGGCGAGAAGATACTGACGCGAGTGAAAGACAACAAGCTGTACGTCCCGGTCGGTGATTTCGACAGCAAGTATCGGGACTATGCCGAGCGGGCGTTCAAGAAGCTCTTGCGGGTGCAAGAAGACGGACTCTCCGACGACCAGCTATCGTGGTTGACCACAAACGAGTCGGCGATTACGGAGCGGATCGACCGCTTCCTCGAGACCGGCCATCACGAGCGAATCTGGCGGAACTGGGACCGTGGGGAGCGGACGATCCGCGTCCTCCGGCGGGCCCTTAGTGACGCCCCCGACGACGTGGCGCAAAAGGGCGAGTTCCACACAGCGAAGGAGCTCTACCGAGCGGTCGAGGCGTATGACACTGAAGATGACTGGGAATCCTCTGTTACAGACTGGATCTCGAGTCCGAGCAGTCTCGCGAAGACGCTGGCCGACCACGAGTCCCACTCGGCCGTCACGATCGACCGCGACGGGCGCGTCAATACGTACAGAATCGGGCGAGCCGGGACCGGCGCCGAGCAGATCGAGGTCCGGGAGATAGAGGACCTCTTCGAACTCCCCTGTATGGCGAATATGGAGGAGCGGCTACACGAGAAGAAGCCGGTGCGGAAGGACCTCTACAACTTTGCGCGGATGGTGATGTGGCTGCCGCAGTACCAGGACAGTAGCCTCGACGAGATCGTTGCGGACCTCAAGGACGTCTTCTCCCGGTGGCCGTGGTACGACGAGCAGGAGACTGAGTACCAGGTTCGCTACGAGTTCTCGAACACGATCGACGGCGACACGCCGTTGCCGATGAACTGCGATAACGACGATCTGCAGCGCTACTGTATCGGCCAGGACCAGTGTCCCTACTCGATCTGGGGCAGCCTCCCGTTCCCGGATGAGATGTACGAGCAAGTGGACGAGCAGTCCGCCGGTCCCGCTGAGAAATTCTAAATCATAGTCTTCCCTCAGATTTTCGAGAGTTGTTTTGTAGACCAAAACCAACCCTTCTGAATCCCCGTCGGGCAATTTTCAGCACCTAACACAGCCAGAATCGAGGGAATCGGAGGTATTCCACGACCCGAAGTGCCGAGGCGGAGGACCTCGAGGGACTCAGAATAGGTGAAGCAGCGACCCTAAGGAATCCAGACACGGCCGATATCTCCTTCATTACCCCGCCGTCGAGCAATTTCTGAAACTATAGTATTATCACGGAACTCGTCGAGGTACTTTCTACGCCCTCAAATCGGCCCGACGGGACTCTTCTGCAATTTGAGTTCGTTATTTCGGCTTGCATATCGCGGTTTTTGTCCAAAGAAAGAGGCGATATGCAGTGTGCGAAGGCCGCCGGCTCTCTCAGGCCGAGGGGCCATCACAGGGGTAGCGGAACTACGGAAGTATCAGAATTATCGCATAGGTTGGCAGGGTGCGTTCCGGTGGTGTCTGTTGCCCCCGCGAGGGGGTGGCGGGGCGCATCACGTGCCCCCGATAGACGATGGCTTCGGAACAACGCAGGAAGACACGAGCAGCGGATCACGCAGGAACTACCACCGACGATGAGGCGCCGTGGGCGGACCTCGAGATGACGGTTCCGACCGACCGGGATCACGCGTCGGTCGTCGCCCTCGTGGAGTGTGCTCTCGTCGAACTCACGCACGAGGCCGTGGGCGCCGTCTTCGTCTCCCGGCAGGTCGGACGGTCGTCGCGGACGCAGTACGTCGCCCGCGACGATGTCGGCGAGCAGTTCCAGAAACGGCACTTCGACGACCGGTTGGGCTGGCACGAGACCACCGTCCCTCGACGAACCGTTCGCTACGAGCTCATCACCCATCTTACGCGGTCGACATACCTGATGACAAAGCGTCCGTGTGAGGCACCTGCTACAGACCCGGATACATTCGTGGTGAAGCCAGTTCGAGAACTCAAAACGCCGTAGTGAATGAGCTTAACCAACACAAAGGCACCTGCACCGCCTATTGTTGGTTAGAAGATACCGCGAGATTCAGACCAGAGGGTCATCGGCTCATGTTGAGACTTTAGACGACCTCTTCGGCATCTTCAGTGACCTGAATCCGACTTTCTGAATCTCGATAATACCATTCTGATAGATGACTCTCTAGATAATGGTGAACATCAGCACTATCGTCAAGCCCCCAGCGGTTTTGAAGTTCTCCGTTACTTGTGGGGGAGAGTTCAATAACATCTTGCAAGCGGGAGATTTCTCTGTCAGAGAGCTCTCTTGTATCATCATCGTCATTCTTGCTCGAATGTTGGGCTTTCGCTATCTTTTCAGCCTCCTCGGCCGGAATCTTCCCATCAGATTCTACTGCCAGGTTAGGTGTCTTATCGGAGTAGGCAAATCGGAGAGGAGACGGATGAAGTTCTCTCGTTCGGTTCCGATATTTCTCTAAAAACGGTTGAATAATTCTTCCCTCCCCAATTTCCATAAGCTCTTCAAAGAGATATTGGGCTTCCTCGGTTGAGTTGATTCCCTCATCTGCTTCCCACTCAGCACTCTCTGAATCTCCTCGACTTGGGTACTCCTGTGAAGACTCCAGCCACTGCTCAAACGCATCAATTTGTGAGAGCAGGAGATCCTCTTGGTATTGGAAACTCGTTTCATTTTCTGCGGTGACTTCGACGGAGGTGAGATACCAATCAACTACGATCGACTCTTTTATCGGGTAAATGTCGAATTCTTCAGCGACTTCCCACCCATCGATTTTGAACGGAAGTTCCCTAAGATGATACAGAAGGTTGGCAGTCCAGTAATCATTCGGTGCAGCATGGAATGAGCGGATATTTCGGCCATTTTCGATCTCCAGGCCCATGCTATCAGAGTTTGCGAAAGTCATTAGCCGATCTGAGATTCGTTCCGGGATTTTCCCGTAGTCAGTGTAATTCTGGCTTTCAATTTCACATCCAAAGGTAATGAAATCAGAAATGAGATCCTCTAATGCGTTCGCTTCTTCCCAGGAATCAGCTGCCTCAATATGGATGAGGGACTTCGGAGGGAACAGTCGTGTCGCGTTGGCTGATTTTTCTCCCGCAGTTGCGTGCTCTACAATCCGGTTAACAGGATCTCTGGTCTGGCCTACATAATAGACCTCATCTGCTTCCACAGCCTGTTCCACCCACTTTGGAAAGTTCGATTCGTGTCCGCCCATCGGGGGGCGTATTTTTGCTGGAAGCTCCAACCAGGAATCTTCGCCCGCCTGTACAGCGTTCTGAATTGCTTTCCCATCAAATCCAACCAAAGGACGTCGAAGAGATATCTCAGACTGACATTCCAAAACATAGATGTAGAATTCCCCAGAAGTATCCCCGATTAGCTTTTGAACCTGTTTTTTAGTTCTCGGCCGGATTTCATCTTCATCAAGTTCAAAGAGAGGAGAGGTCATGGTTGCCTACTGACTTGAGGGCAAACATCAGTCTTTCTACTGTATCCTCCAAGAGAACCGGACTGCAGTGGGGTATAGAGTAGTATTTTATCGGGATGGCTACGAATTACAGAAGATATGGTCGTCGTCGAGGAGGTCACCAAACTGAGCGAGCGCCGCACCCAAACCTCGTCCGAGGCGTTTCCGGATGATTCGTTGGCTTCGATTCGGTCGGCCGTCGAGGCCGTCCCAGCAAGCGTCTTCGACGGCTCGACGAAACACACGGAGGTCGGCGGGTTCGATGCTGCAATCGCCGACGGCCTCTCGCAGTACGAGTACGAAGGGGATGCCGCCGGGGGCTACAACCCGAACTGCAAGCTCTGGTCGCATCAAGGGTTTAACTACAGCGTCGACCTCTACGACGCCGACGACCGCATCGCCATCGAGGTCGAGAAGAGCGAGCGGAAGAACGTCAGCGACGACCTCCTCAAGTTCCAGAAGGGGTACCGCACCCAGAAGGACGGCCGACCGAAGATCGAGTTCGGCTGTCTGGTGGTGCCGGTGAACTATCTCGGCCGGCATAACCTGTACCAGCACAGCCTGACCAAGCTCGACTTCATGAAGGGCGTCTTGTTCATCGACAACGTCGCCGTCATCGGCTATCGCGACCCGCGACCGGACTGACCCTGTCCGCCCTGGCTGTTTGTCGGCGCCAGGAGGCGTGCAGCGCGCAACAGCGTGCGCTGCGTGAATCACCATGCCTGGTCCCGATTCTCACGACGACACGAGTCGCGACTACGAACAGTTCGAGAAAGAACTGCTGGCCCAAGACCGTGACGCCGCCGGCGTCGCCACGGCGGACGTCGACGACGCGACTGCCCAGAACCTGGTCAAGGACCTCATCGACACGGACGTCGTCACTCCGGTTCCCGAGGACCAAGTTCTGGTTCACGAGCCGAGCGGCACCGCGTTCGACTCGACAACGCAGCTGGCCGTCTTCCATCGTGGCTGGACGACCGGCCGCGACGCCGACACGGAGGGCGAGTGATGCAGCAGACCCTCGTCGGCTGTGCGTTTTGCGACGCCCCGCCCGGCACCGAGACTGGCGAGGCCCACACCTGGGGGGAGGACGAACGGGTCACCCACCCAATCTGCGTCGACTGCGCGATCCAGACGGAGCCGAATCCCGACGAGCGCGATCACGTCGCCTGTGACGGCTGTGGGCTGGTCGTCGACACGCTCGCAGCACTCACCCGGTTCCGGGTCGAACTCGGGCATCTGGAAGGCCCGTTGCAGCTCTGCGCCCGCTGTAGTCCGGGCGGACTCGCGACGTACTGGACGCGCGACCTCGAAGAGCATCTCGTCGCGACGCCGGCAGAGTGACCCAAACACTCTTTACTGGTTCGCTGTAAACTGTAATCAAGAACGAATCGTGTCACGCACCTCAAACCGCGCCGACGGCGACATCGTCCAGGACTTCCTCTCGGTCGCGGACCTCCTCGAGGAGCCACAGCTCGCCCAGCTGTACGCGTACCTCGCCCGGGAGGGGGAGGCGACCGTCCAGAACGTAATGGACGACCTCGAGCTTGCTCAGGGAACTGCCTACAGTTACGTCAACCGGCTCGTCGACGCCGGCGTCGTCGACGTCACCGACGACGAGCAGCCGCGCCGGTACGCCGCCCGAAAGATCGACCTGACAGTGACGACGGCTGCCGGCGACCGCGAGTACACGATCACGCCGGCGCTCATCGACGCCGTCGGCCGCCGCGAGACGGACGCCGACATCGACACGTACATCGACCGGCACGGCGTCGCCGGCCTCGCGACCGCGCTCACCTACGCCGTCGCCCGTGAACGCGGCGAGGTGACCCACCGGCTGATGGCTGAGGATCTGGACATCTCGCCGCTGGCTGCGGAGATGATCCTCCAGGCGCTCCGGCCCGTCGTCCACGAGCACTACGACATCGAGGAAGCCGGATTGGGTCTCGATGAGTTAGACATCGACGACGGCGACGACACTAGCGACGCGTGAGCCGGCTCCACATCGCTGACACCGGCCTGTTCGTCGCGATGGGGCAGCCCTCGAACAGCCGCTACCAGGCCGTTCGCCGACTCGCTCGACGGAACGACGTCACCTTCGTCCTGCCCGAACGAGTGTACGAGGAGCTGACCGTCGACGATCCGGATGTCGAAAACCCGCCCGTCGACACCGCAATCGACGAGGGATGGGCGACAGTTGCGTCACCGCTCGAGTTCTCCGAGCCGGTCGTTTCCCGGGTGATGGACGGGGTCCAGCGGTACATCGCGAACGCGGACGACCGGCCTGCCGACGAGGTCGAGCGTGCGGACGCCGCCCTCGCCGCCCTGGCTGCCCAGCATCTCAACGCGGGGACGGCAACCGAGGTCTACATCTACACGACCGATATCGCGGCCGGCGAAGGCGCCGAAACCGTCCTCGCGAGCGAGGGGTACGGTGACTCGGTGACGTTCGTGAACGGCTTCCGGTTCATCGAGGACCTAGTCGCCGGCGACAGCTGACTGATTGCTAGGCTGATTCGGTGGAAGAGAACACTCGAAAGCCCTCGGCCGCTCGACGTCCCGCGACCGCCGCTGCGCGCCTCGTACCTGCGGTGCTTGCGGGGTCGGGGGACGATCGAGACGGCCTCGCCCTTTCTGAGTCCGCCAGGACTGTAGATGGCTGGCCGAGCGACGTGGCCAGCTCGACAGATGTGTACGTAGCGGCCCGCCCCGCTCGCCGCTGCCGCCCTCCGCGTCGCTCGCGACCGACCATTCCGGGCGTGCGGGCGCTCTCCGCACCGCCCGCGCCCGTTCCGGGCT
>Ga0207718_100967_pt1 | contig 18513 bp, 15 predicted proteins | sample A23M2SouthBayCA_FD_187749 | JGI IMG/M metagenome (GOLD analysis project Ga0207718, IMG submission 187749) | Aerobic enrichment media microbial communities from Eden Landing Ponds, California, USA - A23 M2 (SPAdes) | ecosystem: Environmental > Aquatic > Marine > Unclassified | place: Emeryville... | reverse complement strand
GCGGATGTAGTGGATGTCTGCGAGTTCCGAGATCCCACGGACGCGTTCGAGGCGGTCTTGTTTGCCGGCGGATTTGAGCTCCTCTTCGAGTTCGTAGGACTTGTCGAAGTGCTGTTCGATCGCCTGCTTGCCCCGGCCTGTGATGAAGAGGATGTCGTCGATGCCGGCGGCCACGGCCTCCTCGACGACGTACTGGATCGTCGGCTTGTCCAGCACGGGCATCATCTCCTTGGGCTGAGCTTTCGTCACGGGGAGAAATCGGGTTCCGAACCCCGCGGCGGGGATGACCGCTTTCGAGACGTCCATGAATGTGCGTCTGTTCTGTGAACGCGGGTTTATATCTTGAGGGGGCGGGTTTCGAACCCAGCGGTAAACGATGACCTTCCCCGGACTCGGGACACTGCCGGGACCGTTCTGCAAACGCCGGAGAGGAGAGAAATATTTGACCGTCCGCAGGCGAAGCTATTCGTCGTCTTCTGTTGGTGGTTCGCCGCGCTCGGAAGTCTCCCCCGGGGGAGTGACAGCAACGAGGAGCATCCGTCCGACGTACCCCTCCCGAAGATCGTCGACAGTCACGTTCAGCCACACTATGAGGATCGCTATTCCGAGGACACACGACCAGATACCAATTCGTCCAGATAGCGTCTCACCACCGACGAACAGAGTGGTGAGATTCAGAAGTGCCACGAGTGCGACGACAGTGCCAACGACACGAACGTGTGATCCTCGATAAAAATCGATGATGTCAGCACTTACTATTCTTCGAACGCCACCGAATGTTCGCTCCAGCTGGTCGGACGTGTGGTCGAAGACTGCGAGCAGAATCCTGACAGTCCAGGACTCTCTCGGGGATTTACTGGCAGAGGCCACTGGTCCAGCTGTCAGAACCCGGAACGTCAACGAAGCGCGAACCCACCCTGCTACTACTTTCTCGTTCGCCGTGAGGGTGCTGTTCTCATCAGCAGCTTCGAGCGCCATTTGCAGACCTCTCCCTCCCTGCACTGTGTCTGAATTCGCTGCTGCTATGCGGACCGTGGTCAGAAGTTGCGCGTACAGTATATATACGGTAGAATTTTGTACTACAGTCGATTTGAACATTTTTCAGTCCCCGTCGAAGTCCACGACAGTTCCTCTGACACGGATGTGACCGAAATCTAGCGTAACGACCCTGCCGATACGCAGTGGTGCATCATGAAAGTAGAGATGGTCGCCGAGACGTCGGCCTTCGACAGCAAGCACGAGAGAGATATCACGCTGTGTCGGATGGGGCGTGGTAACAAATTCACCACTGTCAGTCGTCAGGACCGTGCTCGCCGGACTCGACGACAGATCGGTTATCATCGCAGGTGTACCCAGGTGAGATTCGTTTAGGCCCACAGTGAGTGCGTCTGAACGAGTCGCACTGACCCCTTCCAGAGACACGACGACAGTCGTGGGCGTCGACTCGCCAACAGGTTCCAGACGACCGACAGAATCAACGACGCCGGCGACTGTCCCGTTCTCCAGATACAGCGGGTGCTGTACGCCGGGACGAACAGGCTGACCGCCGTACATCGGATATCCATCTATCCGAACCGTTGGAAGTGATACTCCCAGCCCAATTCGATACATAGAGGCGTTGTCGATCGGATATGCCGAGGCCGATTCGACCTGTCCAACGGCTTCAGTACCGATTCGAAGGGTGCCATCTCGCTGTACCCTGTCGAGGCGTGACTCGGAAACTGTCGCCGAAAATCGAACGTCAGTCTGTTCTATGCGAAGCGTCGATTGGTTCGAGAACTGCCGAATCGTTCCGTTGATCGCGTACGATTCAGTTTCGAATCGGTGGCGAGGTCCCGCCTTGGGCGCCTCAGCTCCTGGCCCGATGGCCACTTTCGCGACTGTAACGACGGTTCCGTTCCGCCCTGGTGTCCTGAATACGTCTGTGACGTTCATGCCCCCGGGACCATCCGCAATACTGACCCTGTCTCCCGGCGTGACTTCTGGCTCAAGGCCCTCTAACTGCGGTTCGAAAATCACTGTCATATGCGAGGGGGCGTCAGGGTCAGTAGTCCTCTCACCATCCAGAACTACGAGAAAAACGCCAGCTACGACCGCAGAAACGACGAATACGAGGACGATGGCGTCGATGAGATTCACCACGCCGAATAGCCGACCGTCGTCATCAACGAGTGGCATCTGTTGCCTCGATTGATACTCGTACGGCCTATAATGGTTACGTGTTTTGCCACCACTGCCCTGGATACCCCGCCTCAGGAGTGGTCGTGGCGTGGGCGATCAAAAGCCGAAGCGTATGGTATTGGCAGAGGGCGATAATGTATACTAGCTGATAGCGTTGTCGAGCACCCTGAAACCGTGTCGACATCGCGAAGGTGACGACCAGCAGCCCGAAAAAGACGAAGAGATATCTGGTCGGTTTGTGTTCGAGAGCGAGGCGAGCGAATCCGTAACAAAATGCCGCGAATGCGACCCAGTGAAACACGGCGGCAAACTCCAAGAAGAGATAGTTCGGTTCGACCCCCCACGGACGAGGAGACAGTGACACTTTGAGGAGGCCAAAGGGCAGTGACACAGGGTCCAATCGGCTCACGGCCGTCTCCCAAAACCGGGTGAAGACAGGCACGGACTGGACCGCTAGTATTGCGACCGGCGTTCCGACGAGGCCGAGTATCGGGATGACGTATCGTGGCACCCAGCGGTACAGAAGCCAGAGGCTGGTGGTCGCAAGCAGAACGGCGATGATGTAAAATCGCACCCACCACAGGAGGATCAGACTGCCAGTCATGATCGACAGGTGAAAGACTACTGCTCGCCAGGAGAACGTCGAGCGTTGATCGAGACGGAAGAAGTGATAGATGTAGGCGACTGCGAGACACATCGCAATGGTGCCCTTGAGATTGAGGACCGACGTCCACGCGAGGATATCCCAGTGGAGCAGAAAGAACACCAGAAACCAGTTACTGTACGACTCTGAAAACCCGAGCGAGTAGAGCAACTTCGTCACGTAGACGCCGACGATCACTGTCAGAAAAACGTTCAGCAGGACGGGCGAGTGGTAGTACGGCCCGAACAGATACTGGGCGAGGAGGTTCCACCAGTAATAGAAGACGTGTGTCCCGCCGACGGGTTCCCAGAGCATGCTCATCCCATCCTGCGAGAATAGGATCGTGAGCGGGTCGTACCCCGATTCGAGGACGTGCCGACTCCAGAGATAGTACGTCACGTCGTCTTTGATTGTGAAGGCAGGCGCTTTTGCGACTATCACCTGCCCTCCCGCGGAAACGGAGCCTTCTAGATCGAATACGAAGGTGAAGTACAAAACGGGCAGCGTAAATTTGATCGCGGCCACAGTGATCGCGAGCCAGCGCGGGAGATACACTCGAAGAAATAAAAAAGAGACCGTCGCCAGAAAGACGGCCGTGAGAAACAGCGATACAAGAGACATCGTGTCCTCCAAGTCAATCCGTGATATTAAATTGTATCGTCCTGTCGGTGCCGCATGAGGGCTGAAACGACCTCATCAATTCCTGACGTTGGATCGATAGGGCATTCGAACGGAAGTCCGTTTGTGACAGGACAGCTCGGAGTAGACCGCCACCACTTCCCATAGTATATTACCCGGGGTAAGTAACGTGTCCAGTACGAGTCGATAGTTACGTATGGACGAGAATCCCTCTCTCCGTGATAAATTTAGGGCGATTTACCGTGTTGGCTTGTATAGGCCGGCGACAACAGCCGGGATTATCGTTCTGAGTGTCTTTGCTGCCGTGCTCGAAGGCATCGGTCTGAGTTTCTTGCTGCCGATCATCGAGGTCGCGCAGTCCGGGGCCGGTGCGAGAGACGCTGGCGGGCTGGTCGGGGTGTTCGTCACGCTGTACGATACACTGGGTATTCCGTTCGAGCTGGAATTCATCGTCGCAGGCGTTGGGGCAGTGATGGTCCTCCGCTACACGTCGAGCTTCTTGGTTGCGTGGCTCCGAGCATCGTTGCGGACGAACTACGTTCGACACCTACAGACCGAAGCGTTCGACGCGACGCTCGATACTCGAGTCGCGTACTTCGATCAGGAGGGTTCGGACGACATCTTGAACGCAATCGTCACACAGTCCACATACGCTGGACGGGTGATTGAATGGCTCGTTCGCATAACCGAAGAGAGCCTTCTCAGCCTGATGTACCTGAGCATCGCGCTGTATCTTGCTCCGGTTCTGACACTGGCGACTGGCGTCGTTCTGGGCGTTTTCACCCTCATTATTCGATCTGTTATTCAGTCAGGGTATTCCGTTGGTGACCGCGTTGCCGATGCAAATGAACGCGTACAAGAGACCGCTCAGGCCGGTACGCAAGGTATTCGTGACGTGAAGTTATTTGGTCTCGCAGACGAACTACGCAAAGATTTCCGTTCTGCAATTAATCAGTTTGCGAACGAGACCATTCGTCTGCGGCGTAATGAGGCTGCGATGGACAACGGATACCAGCTCGGAACCGCGCTCACAGTGTTCGGACTGATTTACGTTTCATTGGAGTTCACATCACTGTCGCTGGCGGGACTTGGCGTCTTTCTGTTCGCGATGTTTCGTCTTGCGCCACGAGTGAGTACGCTGAATAACTGGATCTACAAAGCAGAAGGCGAGCTCCCACATCTCATCCGAACCCAGACTTTCACAACCGAGCTAAGATCGTACGCCGATCCAGAAGACGGGACTGAACCACTACCAGACGCGATTCAGCAGATCAGCTTCGATGACGTCGACTTCGAATACCCCACAGGCGAGAAAGCGCTCAATGGGCTTACTTTTGCTGTAGAGAAAGACGAATTCGTGGCTTTCGTCGGTCCTTCTGGAGCGGGGAAATCAACGATTGTTTCTTTATTGGCCCGACTATACGAGCCAACCGAAGGCAAAATATCTGCCAACGACATCCCGATTGACGATTTCGATGTAGATGAGTGGCGATCTCGCATTGCAGTTATCCGCCAACAACCCCATATATTCAACGACACACTCAGATACAATATCACGATCGGCAATCGCGATGTGACCCAAGAAGAAATAGAGCGTATCTGTGAGATCGCTCAGGTAACGGAATTCTTCGATGACCTACCAAAGGGATATAATACTGAGCTTGGAGATGACGGGGTCCGTCTCTCTGGCGGTCAGCGGCAGCGTGTTGCTATTGCCCGTGCGCTCTTGAAAGATGCTGACTTGTTGGTTCTTGACGAAGCAACCAGTGATCTGGATTCGAACATTGAAGAGACTGTCCACGAAGCGATCGAAGCAATGGACCGCGACTACGCGATGCTCGTCATCGCACACCGACTGTCGACTGTGGTGAATGCTGACCGGATCTACACGGTCGTCGACGGTGAAATCGTAGAATCAGGAAGTCATCGTGAACTGCTCGCCGAAGAGGGCGAATACGCGAGTCTGTATCAGACGCAGTAGCTATTGAAGACGTTGCTTCGAGAATAATCCATATGTTGTGTCCTAACTAATCCCCATCCAACATCTGATAACCTACTCAGAAAAGGTAGTGGCCATATTGCGGCCGCAAACCAACTAGCAATGGCAAACATCTAAGTTATAACTCCCAAAACATCGTCCTACGAACTGAAATCACATTCATATGCGCCTCATAGATAAGATCTATCAATTTGTCAGGATTCTCCCACAATATGTCCCCGCTAGTGTCAATAGATTACTTAAAGACACCTTTTTATTCCAATTATGGCAAAAGACACAGTTTAAGGGTAAAAATCTCGTTCCGGTCCAAATACACTTTCCGGGCGGGTCGGACTGCACTGTACAATTTGTCAAACCATCATATCAGTTTAAACAACAAGCGCAGACAGGAGTTTACGAACCAACATTAACGTATGAATTATACGAAATAGTGTCAGAAAACTCTGTATTCTATGATATTGGGAGCTACTTTGGGTATTACAGCCAGATAGCTCTTTGTGGCGGAGTGAAAGGACAAAACATATTCTCATTTGAGGCTGATTCGACTCGATACAAATTTTTGGAGCAAGTACATTCTGGAGATAAGGTCAATACAGAAAATGCGTTCGTTGGAGCGGAATCCGATACTAATATGGTCAAATTAGATACTTTTTGTTCTACAAATCCTCCACCAACAGTAATGAAAATCGATGTAGAGGGGGATGAGTTCGATGTGCTGGAGGGTGGAAAAAAAATATTACAGAACCATCAACCGACGCTCTACGTTGAAATGCATCCACAGGTGTATCCACAGATGGGGACTTCAGTTGAAGAGATTGTACAGATGTTGGTGTCGAACGGATATACGATTCAGATGGCGGATCACAGACGTGATGATCGATGGAGAACAGTCAAGATTCAGGATTTACCGAAATTTGATCCGTCTGTGGAAGAAGAAAACACACCAGAGAACACATACCTATTGAAAGCAATTGCCCCTTGACATACTGTTCCAACAATACACCTATTTCCTTGCAAGTCTTTGTTTGATCCTACTCAATACTTCTGAAGCAGTTCCTAATATCCCACGATTGGTTACTGACCGTCGAAAATGAAAAGAAGGGTCCATATGTGTTTTGACAACAGGGCCGAAGAGTGGATGAGGAAGATAAATGCGTGATTTGGAGGATTTGTTAACTGATTTTATAATGTCGGTCTCGTCTTTCCGGATTGGTGAAAAGTATGGTACATCTCCCAGACGGCCATGAGAAACTTTCACTTTTCCTATGATGTGTTGTGGATATCGGAACATGAAATTGTACTCCGGAGTTAGTGGTGATAAGCGGAGGTCACTTTTGAACAAAGCTTCTCTAAAAGATGGTTGATCATGGGGGTGATCTTTCTCGTAAAATGAGTTCCATTTAGGAGCGAAATTGGACATGACCTCTGTCCGATAAACCAACACCCCCGTGTTGTATTCCGGGAAACAGTCTGGGACAGACTCAAGGTCAAATGTCTCCCGGGATGTGTGGTCATTATTGGGTACTGCTGCTATGTCGAAATGCTCCAAAAGATCAAACAAATTAGAAATATCATGAAATATGTTGGTGTCTGAATCTAGAAATATTGTCCTGTCGAAAGGAGATCGGTCGAGATTATTGATCTTGTCGGCGAAGCCATATGCCGGATCTTTGATTGTGATTTTCTCATCAAAGACTTCATTATCAACTGAGGAGTCGGCCGCAATAGCGATAGAAACATCGTCTGAGACCCTTCGAAGAGATTTTGCAGATCTTGTCGCTTCTTCTATGAATTTCTCTCCGGTGGCTACGTATAGATATCCCCTGGATTGATCCATATCAGTGGGTAGAGTGCAATTTATACAAGCTATTTGGTTCGGCCACCGACAAATAGCATTCCAGAATATCCATAACCCCTATTCTAGCGATAATTACCTGGTCCCGTCAGGAGACGGAATGTGTCCAATGAGACGTTGAGAGCAGCGGCGGCAAGTCAATAGCTTATAGTCCATACTCACTGATTCTTTCTTGATACCAAGACACGTACACCAGAATTTTCCACAGATAGTTCGAATAGTCCGTCTCGGCCGATTGATGACGATCAAGTAAGGTGTGTACCTTCTTCGTGTCGACGTAGGGAATTCCCGAAAGGACCTCCTCATCAAATATTGCTTCAATCTGATCGAGCGGCTCGGCGAACCACTCGGCCGTCGGAACGTTGAATCCGTGCTTCTCTCGTTCGAGAACGTAGCCGGGGACGATATCGCTTACTGCTCGTCTGAGAACTGGCTTTGTTCCATTTGCGAGGTGTTGTCTGGTAGGTATCGAATTGACCCGTTCAACAATCCGGTGATCAAGGAACGGAACACGCGCTTCCAGTGAATTGGCCATCGTCATCCGGTCGACCTTCGTGAGGAGGTTGTCCGGAAGGGAATACTGCTGGTCGAAACGGAGTAGGTTCCGCAGATAGTCGTCCTCCGGCCGGACCGACTCAGTGACGACACCTCTAATCGAATCCTGAACCGCTTCATTGTCGAAAGTGAGCCCATCCCAGCGTGGAGACTTGACTGTAGTGAGTGCCGAAACCTGATCTGCGTGGGCCGCCAGGTAGCGAAGGTATCGTTCCGGAGCTGTCTTCTCGGGGGCCAGTCGGCGGCCGGTCTTCGCGAGTGAATAAACGGGGCCTGGTAAGCCACCAGCTTTGTCCCACCAGTTCGTGTATCGACCGTAGTAATCGTAGCCCGCGAACAGTTCGTCGCTACCCTCGCCGGTCAAAACGACTTTCACATTTTCGACGGCATGTTCGGCGAGAAGATACGTTGGAATCATCGCCGGATCCGCCAGCGGTTCGTCCATCGAAGCGACAACCTGATCGAAGATCTGCATACTCTCTGGATCGACTGTCAGCTCGTGGTGATCAGCTCCCAGATCGTCGGCAACACGACGCGCGAAAGAGCTCTCGTCGTACTCGCTGTTCGCAAACCCGACAGAGAACGTCTGAACAGGATCGTCCGAAACCTCGGTCATCAGTGCGGTGATCGTCGTCGAATCGAGTCCACCCGAGAGAAAGGAACCGAGTGGGACATCGGCCATCAGTCGCTTTTCGACGGACGATTCGAGCAGCGAACGAATCGATCTGTTCGACGACCCCGAACTGGTAGCATCAAGCGACCAGTAACGACGCGGAGAGACAGACGGTTCATCCATCGAGATGGTCGTCACAGTCGCGGGCGGAAGTTTCCGGACATCGCTCAGAATCGATTCGGGCGCTGGGATGTATCTGAACGCCCAGTACTGTTGCAGGGCTCGTTCGCTGATCGTCGAACCGACTGCAGGATGTTCAAGCAGTGCCGTCAACTCCGAGGCGAACGCCACTGAGTCACCAAGTGGGGCGTAGTAGAGCGGCTTGATCCCGAGTCGATCCCGGGCTAAGACAACCTCGTTGCGACTTCGATCCCAGACAGCAAAAGCGAACATACCGTTGAGATGCTTGACGACGTCCGCACCCCACTCCTCGTACCCGTGAACGAGTACCTCCGTGTCGACGTTGGTCTCGAATCGATGGCCTTTGTCGGCAAGTTTCTCTCGGAGAGCCTCGTGGTTGTAAATCTCACCGTTGAACACAGTCCAGACTGACTCATCTTCGTTGCTGATCGGTTGAGCACCACCAGCGATATCGACGATACTCAGCCTGCGCATACCGAGTGAGACAGCAGCGCCGTGGACGAATCCATCGTCGTCGGGACCACGGTGGGTCAGACAGCCGACCATGTCCGCGACCAACTGGTCGTGCTGTGCCCCAATCAGTCCCGCGATCCCGCACATACTACTCGGAGTTCATGGCTGACGATAATAAAGACAGGTATTGATCCGCTCTATGGTAGAAACCCCAACTTGTGTCACCGTCATTTAAATATATCTCCAAGGTCGAAAGGAGCCATATGGAACTCTCTGTCGGGAAGTCTGTCGAGAATGTATATATTTTCGTTGCAGACGCGCTTCGGTACGATTCAGTCCCATCAACACTCGAACAGCAGGGGACATTGGTCAAAACAGCGTCCAGCAGCCCACTGAGTTGCTCGGCGTTTTCTTCTCTTGTCTCTGGAAAGTATCCACCACAGCATGGTGTCTGGAGTTTTTCACACCTGTTAGGTACTGAACAGACGATATTTGATCTCTTTCCGGGCGAATCGCCGTTTCGTTTCGGGGTGAGAGCTGTGACCGATTCCGTCGACAGTGCTGTTCATTATAGCAGTGAATCGTCGTTCACAGAGGCGATACACCGAACAAACCCCCCATTTCTTGTTGTCGATCGTGACCTCAGTGCCCATGCTCCGTATGGGTACGACATGGCGAGTCCAGAAACGCCTGACGAGCAGAAACAGTACACCTCTCTTTCCCAGTATTGGAGTTCCAGAGCTGCTGATCCGTCCTCGATGAAAGAGGACTACCAACGAGGGGCCCAAATGGCCTACAGCCGATTCGAATCACGGATAGACGCTCTCAGAGAGAAAGGCGTTCTCGACGACACCCTAGTGATCGTCACTGCCGACCACGGAGAGGTACTGGGAGAACACGGGATGTATGGCCACGCGCCGTCGCTCGTCTCAGAGAGTGTGTACGTACCGACCCTATTCTACGATGGTGGAGTGCAGGTGGATGTATCGGGGGATTTTATGGCACAGGTCGATCTGTTCCCAACACTTTGCGCCCTCAAAGACCGACCATTTCCCGACAATCTCCCTGGATACAATTTACTTGAGGGGGCTCCTGACGATCGACTCGTCTTCAACGCGAAACGGCGTCGGTACACGAGCTGGGGAGCTTGGGACAAGGATGGTGGACACGCCTTCTCTGACCATGGCTTCGCAGGCAAAATACTTAGTGGGGTCAACCGATTGATTCGGACTGACGATGCGAAGCTCAATCGAAGGCGACCACTGCAAGTACTCCGAACCTGTTACAATCGAGATCGATGCTTCGGGGCCCCAAACCACAGTAGAGAAGAAGCACGGCAGTTCTGTAACCGGGTCTTTAGCGGTGAGATAGAAAGTACACGCCAGCGGTTAGACCAGACAGCAAGGGAGCAACTCGAAGCCCTTGGGTACACTGAGAGTGAAATTGAAGGATAGCAGATCACGACAAGCAGGAAAGCCCAGCTTATCGGTCGTCTTCGAATTCATTTCGTCCGCCAGGCATCAACAGAGTGGCCCCCAACCACTATACGGACCGGTCACGCACGTGGGCCTGTCGAATGCACGTCCTGGCATTGCTGGAGCACCGGTCCGAGAAACTCGTCGAGCCGCTGGAGGCCGTCGGCGCCGATGCGACGGTGATCGTGGCCGATCACGAGAGAGGGCGGATCAGAAGCTACGTGCACGCACTCAGCGTCGCCCGTCGTGAGATCCAGGACGAGAAACCGGACTGCTTCGTCGCCGATCATGCCGGCCTCGCGACCCTCCTCGTACTCTGTCTCGGTTTCGTGTATAACCGACCGACGATCGTCCGACTCGGCGGGCACCCGGCACAGCTCTACCGCGAGCGCCAGCGGGAGTTCTGGCGACGGCGCTCGTTAACGCACGTGCTGAAATACCTCGTCTTGCGCGTCGTGACGTGGCTGCTGTATCGGTTCGCCTCGGGATTCATCGTCGTCTCGACGGATCTCAAGCGAGAACTCCGGTCCGAAGTGCACTGTCCGCCCGAGAGGATCCAGGTTGTCAACCCCCCCATCGACCACGACCACTACGACACTGCAGACGGGACAGCGTGGCGGGACCGTTTCGACGGCGATCGCCTCGTTGTCACCGTGACGAACCTCGCGTTCGAGGGGAAGTACGAGGGGGTGCGAGAGACGGTCGACGCGATGCTCCCCGTCCTCGAAGCCGACCCCGAGATTACCTATGCCGTGGCTGGAGACGGCCTCTATCTCGAGTCGCTCCGGGCGTACGTCGACCGGGCCGTCGATCCCCACCTGCGCGACAGGATCCAGCTGCTCGGCTTCGTCGACGACGTCGCCGGCTTGTACGCGGCCGCCGATCTCGTCGTCTACCTCTCGTCGGTCGACGGCTACCCGAACGTCGTCAGAGAGGCCCAGGCAACGGGGCGAGCGGTGGTAGCGACACCGAGTCACGGCGTCGCCGAGCAGATCGAGGACGGAGTCGATGGGGTCCTGGTCGAGACGACAGGCGAGGAACTGACAGCAGCAATCGACCGACTCCTCACAAACCCCGACGAGCGCGAGCGACTGGGCGAGAACGCACAGCGTCGGGTCGCCGAGGAGAACGACCCCGAGACGATCGGCGCGGAGTTACTCGCCGCCCTCGACCGACTCCGGTGAGCGATCCACGTCGATATTTGCCTCGCGACAGAGTTCGCGGTAGAGCTCGCGATACTGCTCCTGGACCTGTTCGACGTCGAACCGATCGAGGTTGACACGGGTCTGCTCGGCCATCGACATCCGAAGCGCGTCGTCGTCGAGCAACCGAGAGAGTCGCTCGACGAGCGCGTCGACGTCACCCGGCGTAACAAGAAATCCGGTCTCGCCGTCACGGATCTGTTCGGGAATCCCGGCGATGTTCGTCGATACCACGGGAACACCGGCTGCCCGTGCTTCGGTGATCACTCGCGGTGTCCCCTCTCGATAGGACGGCAAGACGAGGCTATCGGAACTGGCGAGCAGCGCAGGAATGTCTTCACGATAGCCCAGCAGCGACACCGTCCCCTCGAGTCCCCGCTCGCGAATCGTAGCCTCGAGATCGCTCTCCAGGTCACCCTCACCGACGATCAACACCTCCAGCGAGCGGTCGGTCCGGAGTCGATCGACGGCTTCGAGGAGATCGAACAAGCCTTTCCCATCGGCGAGCCGTCCCACGAACAGCAACCGAGCAGTAGCGTGCTTCTCTGGTACGGTCTCGATACTCTCCTGGCGATATCTCTCAAGATCGACGCCGTGGTAGATCGTCCGATACTGTTCAGGACGGCCGATCCCGCGGTCGAGATAGACCCGTTTGATCCGTTCGGATTTGACGACGATCGTCGTCGAGAGTGGTGCAGCCGATCGTTCGAGAGCAGTCAGGAACGCGTTGAATGCGTCTGGGCGATCGGCCGTCACGGGATCGCCGTGGACCTCGTGAATTACGACGGGCGTCCGGGCGATGGCGGCCGCGTATCGCCCGACGATCCCCGCCTCTGTGCTGTGGGTGTGGAGGACGTCTATCTGGCGCCGTCGGAGCGCGACCGCGACGGCGCCGACCGCTGCGAGCAGTGCGACAGGGTTATAGTGTCTGATCGTCCGAAATCGTACGGTCTCGACGCCTCGATCGGCGACTGTCGATACCCGCTCGTGATCGTAGGCAGCACCGTAGCCCAGCGTGAGTTCGTACGTTTCTGGAGCGCTAGCGAGGGCGTCGAGTGTGTTGACGGTCGTGGTTTCAGCACCGCCACGGAGAAAGCGCGTGATCAAGTGGAAGACACGAACGGTCATATGCCCTCCCAGACCCCATCGTGGAATGCAGTCGCGACCTCGTCCATCGGTCGGATCGTCAACGCTCCCCGATCCCGAAGTGTCGCCGCCCGATCGAATATCGTCTCGATGCCGCCCAGCAGTGGGCCGGGATCGAGTGCGAGATTCGATGGGTGTACCCACAGGTGAAAGATACGACCCGTTTCGACAGCTCGTTCCAGGCCGGCGATGGCCCGGTCGACCTGGGAAGTTGATGGCGTGTACTGCCAGCCGCCGTGGTGGGGGCGATACAGTTGCGAGCCGGGAACCTCGACGACACCCTCGCGAAGACGCGGGGTCACAACCGGTGGGGTTCGCTTCGTCGCCTCCGTCAGGAACCGAATCGGTCGTCTCATCCAGTCTGGAACCGTCCTCTGCTCGTACCACTCGGCGTCAGGAGTCCGGACGACTTCGATTCCGTGATCTACGAGGACATCGCGGTGACCGACTCGATTCCGCGGATAGACGAAACTCACGGGATCGAAACCAGCGGATCGAGCCACCGCAGTCGCTCGATCGAGTTCGTCGCTAGCGGCAGCGCGCGAACAGCCGTCCGCACCGAGGATCATATGCGTGTACCCGTGGAGTCCCAGATCGTGAGTCACGGCCGTGGAGCGAAGCTCCTCCACAAGGTCGGGCCACAGCCAGAGTGCGGGATCGAGACCCGCTGAACACGGTGCCGAGCCGAACCAGTCGTCGACCCACGGATACTCTGGGGGCGTCTGGTCGGTGTGGCCCTCGTGGCTCCCGCCACGACAATCCGCCAGCAGATGTGCGACGAGCGCCCAGGTCGCGGGCACCTCGTATCGATCACAGAGCGAACAGAGGTCCGTGACGACGGATCTGGTCGCGCGGAACTGCTCGGCCCGATCGGAGACACGCTCGGTGTCGAACCGCCCCCAGGCGAGTTCGGTATCCAGCGAGAGTGTGAACGTTCCCGGCGGGCCTGACATAGATGGTGAACTTGTGCTAACGGACGGCGTCGAGTGCTTTGAATATTCGGGCCTGTCACTCGAGAAGCGTCTCGTAGATCGACTGGTACTGGCCAACGATCGTCTCGAACGTGTGGTTGGCCTCGACGTACTCCCGGCCCCGCTGTCCCAGCTCTCGACGCAGCTGCTCGTCCGCAAGCCTGTCGACGGCGTCACACAACGCGGTCGTGGCATCCGGTTCGACGAGATAGCCCCGAGCACCGTCTTTGATCAGTTCAGGCATCGACGTCGCGCGATAGCCCACGACTGGAAGCGCCGCCGCCATCGCTTCGAGGACGACGTTCGGACACCCCTCCTTCACCGAGGGGAAGACGAATCCGGCGCTATTTGCGTAGACCGCGGGGAGTCGGTGCTTCGCGAGACGACCCGGCGTGTACAGTGTGTCCAGGTCGCGAGCTGCTGTGGAAATCTCTTCGTGCAGCGTCCCGTTCCCGATCATCAACACAGCGAACTCGTCAGTGTGTCTGGCGACCTCCAGCAGTGCTCGCGGTCGCTTCCGACGCTGGAACGAGCCGACGTACAACAGCACAGGTCGATCGATCCCGAGTTTGTCGAACAGTTCCGGCCGTTCGTATTCGGGCCTGAATAGGTCGGTATCGACTCCGTTGTACACGACCTTGGGCGATACACCGAGGTGTTCCCGTGCGGTTGCGGCAGTGTGTTCACTGACCGCCGTGACGGTATCTGCGATGTCGACGAGCTTCTGCTTGTACGCCGTCTGGTACGGACCGTCCGGATCGACGTCGACGCGAAGTGAATGGACCTGTTTGATACCGGGATTTCGAAGCCTGGTGAGACGGGCAAGGACGTAGCGAAGCCGCGGGTACCCACCGGTGTGAATCAGGTCGTGGCCCCGGAGTGCGGCGCGGGCGTGAGCAGGGTATTTCAGAGTCGCACTCCGGTCAAACCCGTACAACTCGGTAACGTTCGGGGCATCGAGGAGAGGATTTTGCTGATTTCGCAGTACGGTCACGGAAAAACACGCTGGATCGAGTTTCGCGGCGATGTTTTGATACAGATAGGAGATTGGGCTGTCCGAGCCGAGGATATAGGGGAGATAGATCCGATTCATCGCACTCGCTTTAGATAGCTTGCCAGCACCATTCAACATACCGGTCCAGAACGTGCCACGGCAGTCCCACAATACTATACCCATCAGGGAAGATATCCAGATGATGAACATCGAAATCGACGACACCCTCTACGAACGCATCGACGATCGGGCGGCCCGCAAGGAGTTCGAATCGGCGGACGAGTATGCCGAGACGATCCTCAGAATCGTCTTGGACGAACTCGAAGACGAACCCGACCGAGACGTTCAAGACCGACTCGAAGACCTCGGGTACATGTGATTGACGAGCCAGCGGTCGAGGCAGCTCCGTCCTACAAATTCGCTGATTCAGTTGCGATGCGACGTGCGACGGACCGGATCCGGTCGATCTCAGTGTCCTTCGAATCGCGTTGGGTGTACTCAACTGATCGCGTTGCGGCGTCACTGTCTTCGGCGAAGACGTCAGCTCGGACCGTCCCGTCCATGTCGTCAGGGACGGCGTGACCGTACAAGTGTAGGAGCGTCGGTGCTAGATCGAGGATCGATAACGGCTCGGGCGATCCACGTCCGAATGCGGGGCCACTCGCGGCGAACAACCCTTCACGCTTGTTCTCGGCTCGCCATCCGCTCTTCGGATCGGTGAACACGTCGTCGCTACCGATGTTGCCCGGGATGTGGACGCCGTGCGCTTGGTCGATGACTAGATCGGGCGCTTCTTCTGTATACTCTCCTTCGTACACTTCCTCACCGCAGTAGACGGCATCTGCAACGGGATTCCCTGCCGGGCTGGTAAGCGATTCGATTCTTTCTATGATGGCTCTCCGTATCGACTCGTAATCTTCGTCGTCCCGATCGAGAGTCAGATAAATTGGCCCCTGTCCGCTCGCGATGACGTCGGTGTTTTCCCAGTCGATCATCTCGGTCTTCTGTTCGCGCTTGAATTCGCCGTGTTCGTTCGGGATGCGGTTCAACAACCACTGGGGAGCGAGCCGCTCGGCCGGTTCTCGAATTCTGAGTCTCGTCGCGAGACGGACGAGGCGGTCGGTATTGATTCCGAGGCGATAGAGCGCGTTCCCCGATCCTGTAGCCAACGATAGGTACCCTTGCTCTTCGAGCCAGGTGTTGATGTGAAAGACCGTATGGATCGGGTTCGATCCGTGGTCGCTCATGAGGACGACGTTATCGGCTATCTCCGTGATGTCACCGACGTGTTCGTCGATCGTCTGCCAGGCACGGAGCGTATACTCGTCGTCCCACAGGTAGTGGTGGAGTGAGTTGATGTAGAACGTCGACACCTGCAGAAAGTGAACGTCGTGTTCTTTCGCGAGTTGCTTGGCTGCACGGAATCGAAGATCGATGAGATCGATGATCTCTTCGGCCGCGCGTTCGCGATAATCTTTGAGCCGACAGCTCAGCAGAACTCGATAATCGAACTGCTCGCGGAGCTCCTGCTCGACCGACGGTGGTGTCGCGAAGTCTGTATTTTCGCCATCCGGAGCCCCAGCCACGAGAAACCCGTTCTGGAGTGTCTTCGGTGGATACGTCGTCGGCACACCCAGAACACCAACCGGGTCGTCTTCGGCGAGCAACTCCCAGTATTCGGTGTTTTGGCTCTTGCGGTGTGTGGGATAGTACACGCGACGCGCATCGGTGTCGATGTTTTCCCACCAGAAGATCCCGATCTTACCGGGGTTCTTGCCGGTAGCATATGCCTTCCAGTTAGGCGATGTCACCGGCGGCATCACCGACTTTAGGTCGCTTGAGACGCCGGTTTCGATTATCCGCTCGATATTTGGCAACTTGCCCGCCTCGATCCACGGCTCCAGCAGTTCGAAGTGGGCTCCGTCGAGACCGACGACAGCCGTCCGTAACCCGCTCATATCTACGTGGAAGAGGAGCGAGTAGAAAAGAGTGTTCGAGACAGAGCAACCACAATCTAGATAGGACTACCGTCCGCCTGTCTCGATGTGAGTGGTCAACTGCCGATCCGACGGACAGTTTCGTCGCTGACGACGAAGCCGGCACGCCTCCTCCATCACTGGCTCCCACAGCTCTGGCGATCGGAGTTGGCCGATACCTCGACACTCAGTCCGGACTCGGTAGCGATGAATCGACGGCTCAACGATCACGGTGTACCAGTGCCGTTCGAACCCGGGCCACATCCGAGTGTCCGAAATCCTGTTTTGACTGGTGCAGATGTCGACGATTTCGGCCACGCGAACTACGTTGCTGATCCGTTTCTCTTCCCAATGGGCGATCGATGGCATCTGTTCGTCGAAGTCTACAACGAGTGGTGCAAGCCGACAGCAGCGATCGGCCACGCGACTAGTTCGGATGGCCGAGCGTGGACCTACGAGGGACGAGTATTGACGGAGCCCGTGCATCTTTCGTATCCCTATGTCTTCGCCGCCGAAGATGAACGGTATCTCGTTCCGGATCAGAAGCGACCCGCCGAAGACGCGACGGTGACGCTGTACCGAGCGCGGTCGTTCCCGACAGACTGGGAAGCGGTCGCCACGATCATCCAGCCGGGACGCGAGACGTCGGACCACGTCGTGTTCCGCCGCGACGATCGGTGGTGGTGTCTGGTCGGTCACCAGCCGACTGGGTCATTATATGCTTACTATAGCGACATGCTCGAACGAGACGAATGGCTACCACACCGAGACAATCCGGTCGTTGAACACAGACCACACGCAGCGCGACCAGGTGGGCGTCCGATCGTCACAGACGACGAAACCGTCGTCTTTTATCAGGACTGTACCGATTCCTACGGCCAGCGTGTCAACGGATATCGGGTGACTGAACTCACCGAGGATCGATTCGAAGATGAACCACTCCAGAAAGACCCGGTACTCGAGGCCACCGGTCGGATTGGCTGGAACGCCGGGCGAATGCACCACATTGATCCGTGGCCGGTCGAGGACGGTTTCGTCTGTGCCGTGGATGGGGATATCGGGTTGGGACGCGGGTCTTGGGCGAGCGCCCAGTGGTCAATCGGGGTATTCTGGCAACCTATCGTGGGGTAAACTCCCCGATCAATAGCTGGACATATTTAACCATGTCCTGCAGGACGTCCCACACCTGCCTGACGACGATCTTCAGGTCGAACCAGAACGACTGCCGGCGGATGTACTCAACGTCGTATCGCAACTTCGCCTCCGGGTCGGTACTCGAGACGTCGTTGATCTGGGCCAGGCCAGTTAGCCCGGGCTTGACGAACCACCGCTTGCGCCAGTCTTCGGCGCTCTCCTGCAGGTGCGTCTCCTCGTCGGTCCAGGCCGCACGCGGGCCGACGACGCTCATCTTCCCGGTGAGTATCGACCAGAGCTGGGGAATCTCGTCCAGGTGCGTCTGGCGCAGGAATCGTCCGAAACGTGTGATCCGCGGGTTCTTCTCGTCGTCGGTCGGCGTCGTCTCCTCGCCGCCGACGCGCATGGTCCGGAACTTGTAGATGGTGAACGTCTCGCCGAAGGTCGTCGTTCGTTCCTGGCTGTAGAGGACGGGC
>Ga0207718_100965_pt1 | contig 18606 bp, 19 predicted proteins | sample A23M2SouthBayCA_FD_187749 | JGI IMG/M metagenome (GOLD analysis project Ga0207718, IMG submission 187749) | Aerobic enrichment media microbial communities from Eden Landing Ponds, California, USA - A23 M2 (SPAdes) | ecosystem: Environmental > Aquatic > Marine > Unclassified | place: Emeryville... | reverse complement strand
GTTAGACACCACCCCACTTCGAGGTTTCGCCCTGCTGGCGACCGGCGGTCGCGGTCGGACTGCTCGTCGGAGCCGCCGTTCGAATCGACGCCCGCCAGCGCTAAGGGCCGGCGACGACGATGCCGGTGTATGGGAAACCGGTCGCTCGACGACTTCCTCGGCGGCGACGACGAGTCCGACGACGAGGTGGCCGAGGCAACGGCCGACGATGACGTGCCCGAGGCAACGGCCGACGACGAACCAGTCGACGAGCCACCAGCTGACGGGACGGCCGATACGGCACCAGGGGCGGAAGCCGTCGGTGAGACAGCCGCGGGAGAGACCGCCGACGAGACAGCAGTCGAGGCAACAGCGGCGAGCGAGGAAGTGACCGCCGACGAGGCGAGCGAGGAAGCGACAACCGACGAGACGGCCGAAGAAGTGACTGCAGACGAGAGCGACGATGGCGACGTCGGAACCGCGACGGCGGCAGTCGAACCGGCGGTCTCGACGTACGCCGGGCGTTCGGGTGCGTGTGCAGTCTGCGGGGAGCGCGTCGAGCGGCGGTGGCACAGCGACGACGGATTGGTCTGTCCCGAGTGCAAGGAGTGGTGAACGGCGTTTCAGGCACCGAAAGCGGGGCGATCAGGTCTGGGTAGGGGGTGGGCCAGGGGGCGTGCGAGGGGGGCACACACCCAGCAAAGTTACCTGTCTCCGGTCGTAAGGGGCGAGTAGCGACACTGTGGGTGTCCACGGAACCCGTCCCCGGCGGTCGCCACTGGACAGCGAGCGAGCGTCGGCGGTCCCAGCAAGCCATGACAGATTCAGACACGGACACACGACTATCCGGTCGCCAGGAGAGTACCGTCGAAGACGTCGACGCCGCCAGGGACACCGTCACCCAGGTGGTCGAGAACGTCGAGCAGATCATCGTCGGCCACCGCACCGAGATCGAGCACATCCTCACCGCCTTGCTCGGTCGCGGCCACATCCTGCTGGAAGACGTCCCCGGAGTCGGGAAGACCATGCTCGCACGCGCCGTCGCCCAGTCGTTCGACGGCACGTTCAAGCGCGTCCAGTTCACTCCCGACCTCCTCCCGACGGACGTCACCGGTGTCAACGTCTACAACCAGCAGACCGAGACCTTCGAGTTCCGCCCCGGCCCCGTCTTCGCGAACGTCGTCCTCGGTGACGAGATAAACCGCGCGCCACCCAAGACGCAGTCGGCGCTGCTCGAAGCGATGGAGGAACAGCAGGTCAGCGTCGACGGCGAGACCCACGAACTCCCCACCCCGTTTACCGTCATCGCGACCCAGAACACGGTCGAGCGCGACCGCACCTACCAGTTGCCGATGGCCGAACTCGACCGGTTCATGAAGAAACTCGTGCTCGGCTATCCGCAACTCGACGAGGAAAACGAGATGCTCGACCGCGTCGTCGGCCACCACCCGATCGAGGACCTCACGCCGGCCGTCTCACTCGCGGACCTCCAGTCGGCCCGCGAAACCGCGGCCGGCGTCACGGTCGAGGCGCCGGTCCGTGACTACGTGACGCGACTCGCCCAGTACACCCGACGACACGCCGAACTCGGCGCGAGTCCGCGGGCCGGCATCGCCGCCCTGCGCGCCGCACAGGGGCGGGCCGTCCTCGACGGTCGGGAGTACGTCATCCCGGACGACGTCCAGGCCGAGATCCCCGTCGTCTTCCCACACCGTATCCGGACAGAATCGGCAGAGTCGACCCCCCGGCAGGTCGTCGAAAACGCCCTCGAAAACGTCCCCGTCGAGTAATGCAACTCACCAGACGCGGCTACGCCCTGGTCGCCGTCGTCGTCGTCGCCGAGATACTCGCCATCGTCCACGGCGCCCGGGCGCTCAACGCCGTCGCCGCACCGGCAGTCATCGCCCTGGCCGCCGGCGCGATCCAGCTAACGCGAGCGGACTCGCCGACTGTGGACCGCAACGCCGTCTCGCCCGGGTTCCCCGGCGACTCCCGCGAGGTCGACCTCGCGGTCGGCGGCGAAGGGATCGCGACTGTCGTCGACCGGGCGCCCGACGGCGTCACGGTCGACCCGGACGTCGCGGACGCGAACGGGTCGGCGACCGTCGACGCGGCGCTCCCGACGACGCTCTCCTACGGGGTCGAACTCACCCGACGGGGCCGACACACCGCCGGGCCGGTCCGGGTCCGGGTCAGCGACGTCCTCGGCCTCGTCGCGACCGAGTTCGAACTGCCAGAGACCACGACGCTGCTGGTCTACCCGCCGGTCTACCAGGTCGCCGGCCGCGAGACGCTCCTCCGGGAGATCCTCGACCGCGACGCCGTCGAGCGTCACGAGTTCGACGCGATCCGCGAGTACGTCCCTGGCGACCCGTTGCGGGACGTCCACTGGAAGTCCACGGCGAAAGACCCCGAGGAGATGTACGTCACCGAGTTCGCCGACCGTCGCATCGAGGACACGATCGTCATCGCGGCCAGTAGCGAGGCCGGTGCCGCCGACGCGATGGCCGCCGCCGTCGCCAGCATCGCCGTGATGACCGTCGACGCGGGGGTCAGCGTCGAACTCCGGACGCCCTCTGTGACCGTGCCCACCGGGAGCGGCGTCGACCACCGCGACCGCCTGCTGCGGGCGCTCGCGCTCACCGACGGCGGCCGACCCGACGAACTCGAAGACGCCGACGTCCACGTTCACGCCGACGCCGAGGGCGTCTCGATCACGCTCGGCGCGCGGACCCACGACTTCGACGATCTGACCGTCAGCCGCGAGAACCCGCTCGCCGGACGGAGGGTGTCGGCGTGAGCACCCAGACCCCTTCGCGAACCGACTCGCGGACGTTCCCGTCGGTCGGACTGGGAGGCGAGCGCGCCACCCGCTTCATCGCGCTGGGTGGCGTCGGCCTGCTGATGGCGTCGTATTTTTCGGTCCTCTATCACTTCATCGACGTGAGTCCGAGCAGTCCGTTTCTGCTGGTGATCGAGGCGGCTGCGACGCTCGGGATCGCGACGTACCTCTCGAAGTCACTCCGTGCACGGGTCGCTGCGGGGGTCGCGGTCGGACTGCTCGTGGTCGGGTTGACGCTGTACGTCTCGAGTCTGCCCCGGTGGCCGCCGCTGGTCCCACTGGTCACCGACGCGGTCGCGCTGGCGACCGGCCGGTCGCTGCTCCAGCTCATCAACATCGACCTCTGGGTGCTGGGTGTCGCACCCGCGCCACTCTTTCTGACGTGGTATCTGGGACTGCGCCGGCGATACGTCTCGGCGACGCTCGTCGGCGGGGCGACGCTGGGATACCTGATACTCACGACGAACGCCGGCGACGTCATCACGCTGCTGGGCGTGGTCGGTGGCGCGGTCGCAGTCGGCGTGGGTGACATCGACCGTCGCGGGGACACGCTGACGGCGGCCGAACCCCTCGCGGTCTTGCTCGCACTGATGATCGTCCTCTCGGGATTCGCCTCTGTCGTCCCCGGGGGAGCGGGCGCCGCGAGCGGACTCTCGGGCTTCCAGGGCGGGGGTGGCGCCGAGACGGTCGAGGCGAGCCTCGTCGACGCCGGCTCGCAGATCAACGTGCAGGGGAACATCTCGCTGTCGCCCGAGGTGCGCTTCCGGGTCGAGAGCGACCGGCCCCGCTACTGGCGAGTCGACGCCTACAACCGCTACACCGGTACCGGCTGGATCCGGACCGGGAGCGACAACGGCTACGGTGGGCGCCAGCTCGCGACGCCACCCGGCGAAACGCGGACGCTCACACAGCGCTATACGCTGGTGGACGAACTCGGCGTCGCGCCGGCAGCCTGGAGAGCGCGGTCGATGAGCGGTGGCGCGGTATCGGCCGCTAGCGTCTCCGAAGAGGGTGGGTTCACCGTCGACGGCTCGCTCTCGCCGTCGACCAACTACACCGTCGAGAGCCAGGTCCCGCTGGCCAACCCGTCGACGCTCCGGTCGGCGGGCACCAGCTACCCCGACCGGGTCGAGACGCGCTACACGAACGTTCCCTCGAGCACGCCCGAGCGTCTCTTCGATCGCACCGACCGGATCACCGCGAACGCCGAGAACCCCTACGACACCGCGCGCGTGATCGAGCAGTGGCTGGAGAACAACCGCGAGTACTCGCTGGACGTCGAACGGCCGGAAGGGAACATCGCGGACGCGTTCCTCTTCGAGATGGACGCCGGCTACTGTACGTACTACGCGACGACGATGGTGACGATGCTGCGCTCCCAGGACATCCCCGCGCGGTTCGTCGTCGGCTACACGAGCGGGCAGCGGGTCGACCGCGACGAGTGGGTCGTCCGGGGGTACAACGCCCACGCCTGGGTCGAGGTGTACTTCCCCGAGGTCGGCTGGGTACAGTTCGACCCCACGCCGGCCGGACCGCGCGAGTCGGTCGAAGGGGAGTCCCTCGCAGAGGCCCGCGAGGCAAACCGCACGGACGTCGACATCAACGAGAGCACCGGCGGCGAGTGGACGCCGACCGCGACGGCAACGCCCGCGCCGCTGACCCCGCCCCAGGAACAGCCCAGTGGCGGTCCACAGGCGCCGATCACGGCCCCCGAGAACCCCGTTCCGGAGGGACTCACCGCATCCCAGGGTAACTTCTCGGGCGGCAACGCGACGACGATCGGCAACGTGTCGGTGCCCGGCGAGTCGGGCGGCGAGAGCAGCGGCGGCATCGACTGGCCCAGCCGCGAGGAAGCGACGCTGGTCGGCATCGCACTGTTCGGGATCGTCGTCGGCATGCGTCGGCTCGGACTCGCGAGGCGGGCCTACCGGGCGATATGGTTGCGGTACCAGCCGCGGGCGGACCCGTCGACCGACACCGAGCGGGCCTTCGAACGCCTGGAATATCTGCTCGAACGCCGCTATCGGCCACGGGAACCGGGCGAGACGCCACGGCAGTATCTCGCCGACATCGGTGCCGACGAGCGCGCCCGGACGATCGCGGCCATCCACGAGCGCGCCCGCTACGCCGGGTCGGTCACGCGCGAGGACGCCGACGAGGCGATGTCGCTGGTCGACGACCTCGTCGCGAACTCACGAGACCGGTCCGGGTCGACCTGACGGGGACACACCCACTACCAGAACCGACCACCCGTCCACGCGAACCGGCGCTGGCGGACGGAATTGCCGGTTCGTCGACCGCGACTGTTCGAGTCCGAGTCGACAGGGACGGCCGTTTCGGGCCGGGATAGCGCCTCGGATACCGGTTCCCGACGGTTTTTAATATGGTCGATTCATAGAGCGATGCGTAATGTCGGAAGTCTGCTCGACGTGTGGATTGCCCGAGGAACTCTGCGTCTGCGAGGACGTCGCCAAGGAGTCCCAGGAGATCACGATCCGCATCGACGAGCGCCGATACGGAAAAGAGGTAACGATAATCGAGGGATTCGACCCGAAGGACGTCGACATGGACAGCCTGTCTTCGGACCTGAAATCGAAGTTCGCCTGTGGTGGGACCGTCGAGGACGGCCAGATAGAGCTGCAGGGCAATCACACTGGCCGCGTCGAGGACTTCCTCCGGGACAAAGGCTTCAACGTCGCCTAGATCTTCGCCGCGACGAGGTGTTGAGTACACGCCGAGCGACTGCTGTCCCCGTTCTGTTGCTGTCTCGCGCCGACCCGAGGCCCGGTCAGGGCTCCGAGCGCGTTCCCGTTTCGTTCTCGGCGAGCCACTCGTCCAGTTCTCCCTCGTGGGCGCCCAGCGCCGCCCGGATCCGGTCGTACTCCTCGCGGGCCGCGTCCGCACCGCGGTAGGCGGCGACCGACTGGAGCCGGCTCCGGAGCATCTGCAGGGCGATCTCCGTCTCGTCGTACCAGTCGTAGCCCAGCTGGACGAGGAGGTCGTGACAGAGCGCCCAGGCGCCGACCCCGAGCGGGTCCGTGGGGTCGTCCCTCTCGGTGTCGGGATCCGGTACCGCCGGTAGCGGGTCGTCGAACTCGGCGTAGTACGCCGCCGCGAGTCGCGCAGTCAGTGACTTGAACCGGTATTCGCGCTCGCCCCCGACCGTGCCTTTCGCGTCCTGTTGCTGGGCCAGCAGGCTCTCGTACGTTTCCGCTCCGGCTTCCGCGTCGTCGTAGCGCCGTAGCTCCCAGGAGTCCAGCCCCGCGAAACGCTCCCAGTGGTCGCGCTCGCGTTCGACCAGCACACCGGGGTCGCCGTCGAAGACCAGTCGCACGAGGCCGCCATCGGGTCCCGACTCGTACTCCGCGAACTGTCCGTATCGCCAGAACCAGCCGTGACTCCAGTACTCGCTCGACAGGAAGCGTTCCCACGCGCTCGCCAGGTACTCCGCGAGGAATCGCTCTTCGGCCGAGACGTCCGGGAAGTGAAACTCGATAGTCGCGCCTGCCATGAGCGAGCGGTTGGCCGGTACCGGGGTAAATCTTCAGCGAACGAGTCTTCGCTTACTCCGGTGTCACTTTCGGGGGTCCACGGCGGGAAATAAAGCACTGCCGACAAGTGTCTCGTGTCGATCGGGGCAGTTCGACGGTCGCACGCCCGTGTCTGTCTGGAACGAGCGTACCGCGGCCGGAGGCCGCGGTTTCACGAGCGTGAGCGAAGCGAACGCTCGCTTTTTCGCCCACGTTTTTGTTCGAGGGGTTCCCGCAGCGCTCGGAGAGCGCGAGGAAACCCCTCGGAGAAAAAGGTGGTTAGAAGAACTTGAACAGGTCGTCGCGGTTCTGCTCGTGGAGGTGGTGACGGACCGCCTCGTTCAGCGGTTCGATAGAGCCCCGCTTGGCACTGATGGGAGCGATCGTCTCCTGCCACTGCTGCCAGGGTGAGACGAGGCCGAGTCGGTCACAGATGTCGTCGAGGCGCTGGTCTTCGTCGTCGACCTTGTCCATCTTGTTGACGGCGACGACGGTCGGTACGCCGACGTCCCGGAGGAAGTGGAACATCTCGACGTCGTAGGGGATCTCGTCGGGACCGGAGTGGCGGTCGATGATGTCGACGGCGGCCTTGCCGTCGACGACGAGCACGCCCACCAGAATGTTGTCGGCGTTGTCCTCGATGTAGTGGACGATATCGGTCTTGGTCTGCTCGCGGACTTCCTCGGGGACGCTCTCCATGAAGCCGAACCCGGGCAGGTCGGTGATGACGAAGTCGTCGCCGGCCCAGTCGAAGTGATTGGGGTCGCGCGTGACGCCCGGGCGGCGACCGGTATCGAAGGTGTGGCCGGTCACCTCGCGCATCAGCGTCGACTTGCCGACGTTAGAGCGGCCGACCAGCACCACCTCGGCGTCACGGTCCGGGCGTGTCTCGAACATACTCTCCCTACCTCGGCGACGCCGAAAAGCCTCGCGGGTCGTTCCCGGGGGCGACCGCCGTCGAGTGTGCTGTCCCCTCGGGGACGGCCAACAACTACAAACCCTGCTGGTTCTCACGTTCGAGCACATGCGCCGCCGCGAGTACCTCCGCTCCGCGGTCGGTGCCGCAGGGCTGGCGGGGCTGGTGACGACGGCTTCGCCGGCGCTCGGTGCCGACAACGTCTCTCCCTCCACGAGTGACGACGAGTTCGCACCGCTGGGAACAGCCGACCTCGACAGCCGCCGGGTCGCCGAGGGCGTGACGACGCCCGACGGCCGCTACGCCTTCGTCGCGACGTTCACCGGCTTTCGGGTGGTCGACCTCGCCGACCCGGCGAACCCGACGGTCGTGGCCGGCCGCGACGACATCCTCCCGGACCGGGGACCGATGGAAGACGTCAAAGACCTCACGTACGACCGCGGTCGGTTGCTGGTCGCCGCCGACATCGGCTCACCCTATACCGGCGTCGCCCTGTTCGACGTCTCGGACCCGACCGACCCCGGCCTGCTGGGAGCGCACGAGACTCGCTACGCCATCCACAACTGCGACCTGCAGGGCGACTACGCCTACCTGACGACCGGGCGGGAACTCGAAGTCGTCGACGTCGGCGGCGACCAGGGCGCGGTCGCCCGCTGGTCGGTCGTCGACTACGACGAGGACTACGCGGACGTCTCGACGGGGTATCGCAACCTCCACGATATGTACCTCCAGGACGACTACGCCTATCTGGCCTACTGGGACGCCGGTGCGTGGATACTGGACGTCTCGGACCCCACGGACCCGACCTACGTCGGCCACGGCGCCGACCACTCCCTCGAGGAACTCCTCGCGGCCACCGAAGCGAGGGACGGGGCCTTCCGCATCGAACCGCCGGGCAACGCCCACTACGTCCAGCCCAACGACGACGGCACGCTGCTGGCGGTCGGCACCGAATCCTGGAACGTCCAGCGAAACGACGACGAGGCCGACGACCCCGGTGGTCCCGGCGGGATCACCCTCTGGGACACGACCGACCCGACCGCCCCCGAACGGTTCACGACCATCGACCCACCGCCGGTGCCCGAGGGCGAACCCGCAACCTACAGTGGCTACTGGACGACCGCGCACAACTTCGACATCGTCGGCGACTACCTCTACTCGTCGTGGTACCGGGGCGGCGTGAAGGTCCACGATATCTCCGACCCTGCCAGCCCCGAGGAACTCGTTCACTGGCGCGACGGCGAGGTGACGCAGTTCTGGACCGCCCAGGTCGGTGTGCCGGGCGAGTACTTCGTCGCGACGAACTACACGAACCCCTCCGGCGGGTCCGACGGCGTCGGCCTCTACGTCTTTCCCGACCCGACCGACAACCCCGCGACGGTCACGCCGTCTGGAACCCCCGCCGGGACGCGCTCCCCGACCGAGACGCCTGCACCGACCGCGACGCCGTCACCGACCACTTCACCGACCGACACGCCGACGGCGACGCCCACCGAGACACCGTCCGCGACGCCCGAGCGGACGGCGACACCCGACGCGGGGACTCCGGCGGGGTCGCCGACCGACACGACCACCGGTACCGGCCCCGGATTCGGGCCGCTCACCACCCTCGCGGCGTTCGGCGCGGGTGCCTGGCGTCTCTTCGGCGAGGGCGACGACCGGGAGTGAGCCGTGAACCGACGCCAGTTCCTCCGGACGGCCACCCTCGTCGGCTCGTCCTCGGCCGTCACTCACGGCGTCTCGGGCCACGACACCGCCACTGCCAGGTCCGATCCCTCGGCGACACCCACTCCGACTCCGACCCCGACACCGACGGCACCCGCGGCGACGCCGACGTCGGGCTGGGAGCCGGTCGGGGAACTGGGGGTCCCGGGTGCGGCCGAGACGGTGCTCACACCGGACGGCGAGACGGCGTTTCTCGCCACCGGCGACGGGTTCGCCACCGTCGACCTCGCCGACCCTACACACCCGACGCTACTCGTCCGGGAACGGGATATCTCGCCGCCCCGGGTGGAGGCGGTCATGGGCGGTATCTACGACGTCAAGTACGACGACGGGCGACTGCTGGTCGCCGGGCCGGCCGGCTACGAGCCCGACGTGTTCCGTGGCGTCGCGCTGTTCGACGTCAGCGACCCCGCGATCCCGGTCGCCATCGGGGGGTATCGGACGACGTTTCCGGTCCACAACTGCTATCTCGACGGCCGGTACGCGTACCTGACGGGCAACGACGGCGACACGAACCCGCTCGTCGTCGTCGACGTCGTGCGTGGCCGCGAGGTCGCTCGCTGGTCGGTCGTCGACCACGACGAGCGCTGGCGGGAGGTCAACGTCGGACTGCGCACGCTCCACGACGTCTGGGTCCAGGGCGAGTACGCCTATCTGGCCTACTGGGACGCGGGGACGTGGATACTGGACGTCTCGGACCCCACGGACCCGACCTACGTCGCGGACATCGGTGAGCAGTCGGTCGAACGCCTGGCTCGCTTCGAGGGCCCCCGGGCCTGGCGGATCCAGCGGGAACCGCCGGGGAACGACCACTACGTCGCCACCGACGCGACGGGCGACCTGCTCGGTGTCGGCACGGAGTCCTGGAACTCCAACTTCGGCGAGTCGGAGACGACGCCCGGCCCGGACGACCCGGGCGGCCCCGCGGGGGTCGCCCTCTACGACGTCTCGGACCCGGCCGATCCGGCCCACCTCGCCACCGTCGACCCGCCGCCGACGGCCGACCCCAACTACAACGGTGTCTGGACGACCGCCCACAACTTCGATATCGCCGACGACCGCCTCTACTCGTCGTGGTACCGGGGCGGCGTGAAAGTCCACGACGTCTCCGACCCCGCCAGCCCCGAACAACTGCGCCACTTCCGACGCTCCGCGACGACGAGTTTCTGGACGGCCCAGTTCGCCGCACCGACCGAGACCGTCGTCGCTACGAGCTACGAGAACCCAGCCGACCGCGCCGATTCCGGCGTTCTCTACACCTTCCCCGACGCCCCCCAGGAGACGCCGACGCCCACGCCGACGCGCTCTCGCAGTTCGTCGCCGACCCGGTCGGCGAGTCCATCGGCGGCGGGGTCTGAGACTGCCGCGACGACCGCCCCGCCAGCCACGGCGTCCCGGACGCCATCACAGTCGGGGCCGCCGGACGGCGGCGGGACGGCCGGGACCGAAACGTCTACCGACGGCCCCGGATTCGGGCCGTTCGCGGCGCTTGCGGCGCTCGGTATCGGGACGTGGCGACTGGTCGCTGGCGAGGGATCGGATGGGTCACGTGGTCCGTCAGACGGGAGTGACGACTAGCGTGCGTTCCTGACGACAGCGGCGACAGTCAGAGGGCGTTCGTGACTGCCGACGCCACGTCGCGGGCCCGTTCCGCGAGTTCGGGGTGGAGGTGGCCGGCCGCCTCGGCGTCGTCGAGTTCGTCGTCGTCGACGCGTTCGACGGTGCCGTCGGCGTGCTTGACGACGTCGACGTGCAGGTCGACGTAGCGCACCGCGTCGGGGAACACCTCGACCGGCGTGCAGACGTTGACGTAGGTGCCCCGTTTCTCGCCGTCCTCGCCGCGGTAGACGGTGGGATACCACCACTTCCCTTCGGTGAACTTCGTGACCGCGACGTCGCCGGCCTGCTGGTCGATACCGAGTGCGTCGTACGTGCCCCGCCCGGACATCTCGCGTTCGACCACCACGGTGCCGTCGGTGTCGCGCCGGGTTACCTCGCCCCGGCCCAGCGAGAACGAGCGCCCGTCGGGTTTGCCGTGTTCGATCCCCAGCGAGTCACCCTCCATCGGGCCGAACTGGCGTGTCGTGGCGTCGAACGGGAAGTCCGTCTCGTCACTGGTCACGCCGGGACAGACCGCTTCGACGAAGTCGACGGCAGCGCTGGCTCGTTCGGTGCCGGCTTTCACGCGGTGGTGGCCGGCTATCGTCGCCGTCACCGCCCGCCGTTGTCCGTCGAGGCCGAACCGCGTCTCGCGACCGAACCTGACCCACGCCGTGACCTCGCCCGGCCAGTAACAGGCCGGTGCGGCCTCCGCTGGCGGTGTCGCGTCCGCGAAGGCGTCGTCGAGCGTCGTCGCCCGGTCGGCCCCCGTTTCGAGTGCAGCGCCCAGCGCGTCGAGGTCGGCGTCGTCGGCCGCCCGCCCCCAGTCGCTCGCCCACCCCTCCGGCGGGTCCGTCGGGAGCAGGTCGGCCAGTTCCGGCCCGCCGCTGCCCACGTCGCTCCCGCCGCCCCTGACGAGCGTCAGGAGGGGGCTCTCAACCCGGAGCGTGGTGTCGAGCACCGGTCGCCCGCCGGTCCAGGGTGCGCTCGCTTCGGTCACCTGCACGCGCAACCGGTCGCCCTCGGTCACGTGACTCGCGGTCGCCGAGTACGGCAGGAACCCCTCCGGGTCGCGGCCGGCGACCGGCAGCCCCCCGGTCGCTTCGCTGCCGGAGTCCGTCCCCGCGTCGTGTCCCGAACTGTCCCCGGTCGCGTCCGTCAGTTCGACGACGGCGCCGCTACCGAGTGTCTCGGTCACCTCGCCGGCGTAGACCGCGCCACGGGGCGTGGGGTCCCGCCAGGCGAGCGCGTCCCGCCCCACGGAGCGTGCCCTGTCGACGATCGTCTCCACGGCTCCCGGGGAGCCGACGACGCCGATACCCTGCCGGTCGTCGGTCGTCCAGGCCGACGCGTCGGCCGGTTCGGCCGGGAGCGCCGCGTCGAAGCGCTCGCGGATCGGGGGCGACGCCTGGACGACCGCTGTCCCGCCGTTCGCTTCGAGCAGGTGGGTCAGCGCCGTCGTGTAGATCCCACGGACGCGGACGCGGGTGGGGTTCGCGTCTTCGGAGTCCGGTTCGTCTCCACCGCCATCACCGTCGCCGCTCATAGCGCGTCCCGGTCGGCGGCGAAGCGGACCCTGCTGTCGACGGTCGGGCCCAGCGACAGCTCGACGATGTCGTCGCTCAGGACGCGCCCGCCCTCGACGGGGACGCCCCACGAGTCGAAGCGGAGGTAGCCCCGGATGTCGTCGGCGTGCGTGAAGAGATCGAGGTACTGGACGGTGTGTTCGGGGTGTTCGTCCGCGCTGTGGGCCAGGTCCATGTCCGAGTACACCGTCTCACGCCCTTCGAAGAACGATTCGATGTTCTCGGCGTCTGTGGCAGTCGCCGCGACGACCGCCTCGGAGGCCGCCCGCAGGTCGTCGGTCGAGAGGCCGGCCTCCCGGAGCGCGGTCTGCTCGCGCTGGGTGAAGTGCATGGGCGGGGTTCGCGGCCGTCGCTTGAAAACGTCGCGGTCGGGACTGGGCGCCGTGCAAGCGGCCGTGGCCGGGTTAGATCCCGACGGCGCGCAACACGAGGACGAGGAAGCCGAAGAAGGCGCCGAAGGCGATCACCGTTCGCGGGTCGATACGGATCGCGTTGCTGTCTTCGGCGTCGAAGTACCGGACGAGTCCGGCACTGGACATCAGTCCGCTGCCGTCGTTGCTGCTCATGGACGCAGATGTGCGCGCCGCCCGCCTAAGCCTTTCGCCATCGACCCGCCATCTTCGCGACCCCGGATCCGACGATACCGGTTGTCTCGGCGCCTGTCGACTGTAATCAGTCGACAGGCTTCCGACAGCTTGGACCTGTAGTGAAAACGCTTATCGGGACCAACCCACTACGATGGATACGCATGACTGTCACCCTCAAGGACTTCTACGCGGACTGGTGTGGGCCGTGCAAGACCCAGGACCCGATCCTCGAGGACCTCTCGGAGGAGTGGACCGAGGTCGAGTTCGAGAAGGTCAACGTCGACGAAGAGCAGGACGTCGCAAACGAGTACCAGGTGCGCTCGCTCCCCACCCTGGTCGTCGAGAACGACGACGGCATCGTCGAGCGGTTCGTCGGCGTCACCCAGGCCGAGGACATCGAGGCCGCCTTCGAGAAAGCCGGCGCGTAACGACCCGTCGACCTCTCTCCGTTCCAGTCCCCGACAGCGGCGCAACTGTTTTCGCCGCGTCGCGTCTCTGTCGAGGTGTGCAGACCGTCGACTCGGCCGACAGCGTCACGATCGCCTACGAGCGCTGGGGCGAGGGGCCACCGGTCGTCACCGTCCACGGTTCCGATACGACCCACCGCTCCTGGCACCCGTTCGCCGGCCATCTCGACGGCTTCGAAGTGTGCGCGATGGACAGACGGGGACGGGGCGCGAGTGGCGACGGCGACGGCTACGCGCTCGCCCGCGAAGTCGCGGACGTTCGAGCCGTCGTCGCGGACGTGGCCGCTGGCGCACCCGCTCCGTCGAGCAGTGGGGTCACACTCGTCGGCCACTCCTTCGGCGCACTCCCGACGTTCGAGGCCGCTCGACGAAGCGACGCGGTCTCACGACTCGTGCTCTACGAACCGCCAGCGCTCCTGGAACACCACCGCGCCTGGCACCACGACCTCGTCGCGACCGTCGAGCGCCGCGTTCGGGCGGGCGACGCCACGGGCGCGCTCCGGCAGTTCGAACGCGAGGCGGCCGGCGTCTCCGACGCGGTGCTGGACCGGATCGACTGGGGCACACAGGTCGAGATGGCCGCCCAGACCCGGCGCGAGATCGCCGCGGTCGGGGCGTATCGAGCGCCCGAAGCGTCGGGGATCGAGGCTCCGACGCTCTGTCTCGTCGGCGAGGAGAGCCCCGAGTACCTGCACGAGACGACGCGGGCGCTCGCGGCGTCGATCCCGGACAGCAGGGTCGAGACGCTGGCGGGCCAGGGCCACCTCGCGACCGTCACCGCGCCGGCACAGCTCGCCGACGCCGTGGGTACGTTTCTCGGTGAGTGAGTCGTCGGGCCCACTTGCCAGCCCACGTCGAGTCATAGTGATTATCGGAGCGATTTACCGGTAGGCGCCGACGGCGGAGTCGGCGCGATCCGGAAACAATCTACAACTATCACTATCAGTCGAACTGGACCCAGACGTCGTGGAGGTCGGCGTCGTGTTTCCCGAGGTTGATCAGGAGAGCGGTGAGCGCTTCGACCTCGGCGGCGTTGGTGAGGCCACCCGCCCGTCGTGCACCCAGCCCTTCGATCCCCTCGGCGAGGTCGACGACCGTCGCGACCGCCGAGTTGTCGTCGCCGACGACTGGGGTATCGGCGTCGATCTCGAAGTCCAGGTCACCGAGGGGGGCCGCCGGCAGGTTGTGGAACGCGCCGACGACCGGAACGCCCTCGGGCGCGGCCCGGTCGGCGAGCGCGGTGACGCTGCCCGTCCCCGGTCGGTTGTAGTGGGCGCCGTCCTCGTCGTGTTTCATCCCGACCGCCGGTGAGACAAGGACGTCCCCGGGTTCCAGCGTGTCCGCCACCGCGTCGATCGTATCGGTGAGGTGGTACGCCGGGACGGCACAGACGACGACGTCGCCGCGGGCGGCGGCTTCCTCGTTCCCACAGCCGTCGAGGTCGCCCGAGGCGTCGTGGTCGGCCAGGACTCGCTCGTAGTCGGCGACACACTCGCGGGCTCGCTGGGCGTCCCGGGAGCCGACGACGACCGTGTGGTCGGTGTCGCGGGCCCAGCGCAACGCCAGGCCCTCCCCGATGTCACCTGTCCCGCCGAGCAGTGTGACGTTCATGCCAGCCCCACGACCGACCCCGAAATAACGCTGGCGACACCTCTCTCGGACCCCGCCGGCCGACCGCGCGGGTATCGACGGCGGTCCCGTCGGTCATCTGTGACGGCTGCGAGGGAATCAGTCGGTGCCGTTGCGTGGCTCCGGGGGGTCGCTCGCGCCGTCGAGCAGTGCGGGCAGGTCGTTCACCGAATCGACGACGGCACTCGCCCCCGCTCGTTCGAACTTCCGGCGCCCCTCCTCGCCGTCCAGTCCGCCGGTGAAGACGCCGACGCCGTGGTACGTGCGCGAGGGATCGGCCTCGCTGGCGTTGACCGCGGTGTGGATGTCGTCGAGCGTGTCGCCGACGAAGACGACCGACTCGGCGTCGAAGCGCTCGGCCAGCTCTATCAGGGCGTCGGGGTCGGGCTTGCCAGCCTCCCAGTCGTCCATCGTGAACCGGTGGTCGTCGGGCACGTCGAGACCGACGCGGTCGAGCGCGATGTCGGCCTCGGCGGCCGGTCGGCCGGTCAACACGCCGACGTCGTAGGCTGTGCCGAGTGCCTCCAGGGTCTCGGGCTCGGCGACGACGGGCTCGTCGTGGATGTACCCGCCGTCGAGGTCGGCGTCGGGCTCTCCGCCTTCGAGGTCGCGATAGAGTTCGGGGCCGAGGTAGAGCTGCTGGAAGACCTCGCGGAGCCGGTCGGGGTCCCACTCGCTCATGACGCGCTCGCGCTCGGCGGGACCGAGCCTGTCGAGGACGACGGTCTCGGCACCGGAGCGCCCGCCGCCGGTCGCGGCGACGCTGTCGGTGAACGTCTCGACCGACAGACCGAGTCCCTCGCGACTCGCGAGGACGTACAGTGCCGCCGCGTCGGTCAGTTCCCAGTCGTTGTTGAACCCGCCGGCGTCCTTGAACGCCTGGACGTCGGCCCGGTCGATGGTGTCCCCGTAGACCTGTGCGACTGACTCGACGATAGCACGGCGGTAGGAGTCGGCGACGTCGACGAGCACGCCGTCGACGTCCAGCACGACCGCATCCGCGTTCATTACCGGCTTCGAGGCACCCGACCGAAAAACACCTTCCGACTCGGACCGACCACGCGGACCGTCCCCAGACCGGGGCCGTATCAGCCCGTGATGCCGGTCGGGTTTTTATACGGTATTGCGAGACGACTACACCGACTCACCGCGGTCGGGGATGAAGCCGACACTCGATGACAAAAACCATTAAGGTAACATATTTCGAATCAAGGGATAGTGATGGAGTACAGTTACCGCTACCGTGCCGACCCGACAGAAGTGGTAGCGGACCGACTGGAACATCATCTCGACGTTCATCGCCAGCTCTACAACCACGTCCGCTGGGACTACGAGAACAGTCCCGAAGACGACAAACCGAGTGAGTACGGCCAGAACAACAAACTGCCCGAGTGGAAACAACGGTGGCCGGTGTTCAGTGCCCTCCACTCGAAGGCCGCACAGGCCACCGTCGCTCGGTTCCATCGGAACCTCTCGAACCTTCGCAAACTGAAAGAGAACGGCCACAGTGTCGGCCGGCTCACGCGGCAAGCACCCGCTGAGTATCGGAGTGTGACGTACAACCAGTCCGGTTTCGACCTCGATGAAAAGAGGGGCCAAGACGGGTATGCCTACGTCCGCTTCGGCAAGATTGGCTGGGTCAAAATCCGATACTCACGCCAAATCCCTGAGCGCGTCAGTATCAAGGAAGTCACGGTCAAGAAAGAACGAACTGGCGAGTGGTTCGTCTCGTTCGCTCTCGAAACCGACGACAAACACATCCCCGAGAAACCCGACGTGGACTCGCTCGATACGAGCAACAGCGTCGGCATCGACCTCGGTATCCAGCAGTATATTCACACGTCGGACGGGAAGACTGTGGACTGGCTCGACCTCGAAGACGACTACGAGCGTCTTCGCCGTGAGCAACGCAGACTCTCGCGGAAAGACCACGGAAGTCGGAACTACGAACAGCAACGCAGGAAGGTTGCCACGGCAAAGCGGGCGATTCGGCGGAAGGTACTGGATTACCAGCACAAACTCACCACGTGGCTCGTCCGCGAGTACGACGCCGTGTTCGTCGAAGACCTCGACGTCCAGAGTATGCTTCAGGGCGACGGGACCGCCCGGAACAGGCAAGACGCGGCCTGGCGACAGTTCATCCAACTCCTCGAATACAAGGGTGACCTGTACGGGACGCACGTCGTGCAGGTCGAAGCCGCTGGGACGACCAAAGAGTGTGCCTCGTGTGGAGTGGAGACTCGAAAGCCCATCTGGGTGCGAGACCACGCCTGTCCGGCGTGTGGATTCGAAACAGATAGAGACGCAAACTCGGCGATGAACGTCTTGCAACGGGGCTTTGCTGCACTAGGGCTGGGATGGCCCGAAGCAACGCCTGTGGAGACTGTGACCGCTACGGACACGGCTGCGTTCCAGCGTGTGTCTGCAAGTCACGTCCTCGAAACAGGAAGCCTGCCCTCGTGAGAGCAGGAGTCCCCGCGCACCGTCGTGGGGTTACATTCAAGATTCCTGGTCTGCTAGGGGGTGTATATGCACGTCGACATCGTGCCGGTGGGAGACGTCCCCGCGCGAGTCAAGCGCGAGGCGTCTGCGAGCCTCCGTGCCGTCTACGACAGTGACGTCACGATGCACGACACGCAGTCGATCCCCTCCGGCGCGTACGACCGCGGTCGCGACCAGTACAGTGCCGAATCGTTCATCAAACTCGCCACGCGCGTCGGGTCCGGCGACAAGAACATCGCCATCACGAGCGAGGACCTGTTCTACCACCGCCGCAACTACGTGTTCGGTCTCGCCTACCTCGACGGCAAGGGGTCGGTCATCTCGACCCATCGGCTGAACACCTCCTCGGACGGCGGAGTCACCCGCCGCCCCGACGAGGACGTCTTCGCCGACCGCGTCCGCAAGGAGGTCATCCACGAGATCGGCCACACGATGGGCCTCGAACACTGTGACAACAAGCGCTGCGTGATGAGTTTCTCCCCCACCGTCCGCGAAGTCGACATCAAAGACGAGGCGCTCTGTGGCTCCTGCCAGCGCGAAGTGCTCTGAGCCACGCGACCGCTGCCAGCGCCGAGTTTCGTCTCGTTCATCGCTCTCCCTGCCGATCGACTCGGGTGCGGGCAGGGTACCGACACGATACCAACTTGGTTAGGTATCACTGCTATTCGTAGGGGGCCTCTATCGGTAACTACGATGAGCCAGCACGAACAGCCGGACCGAACGAGCGAACTGGGGGAACTGTTCGTCACCGTCACCGGTGACGACACCGTCACGGAAGACCAGGTCGAGGGCGCCTCGAAAGAGCCCGGCGAGGAAGACGACGACGAAGACCTCGAATCGGCAGTCGACGACGGCCTCGACGGCGCGGTCGGTGCCGACCTCGACGCGAACGCGTAACCGGTCTCCGGCAGACAGTCCCCGCAAACCGAACAGTCCTGTGAGCTGAACAGCCCTCGCTAATAGAACAGTCCTGTGAGCTGAACACCTCCGCGGACGGCTCCCGGCGTGCACGCCGATGCTCGGCGGCTGTGACGCCAGAACGTAGTCGGTCGGGGGTCTCCCACGAGGGTCCATGCCCGAGTCGCTACACTCCGATATCGACGATTTCGACGGGTGCATCGGCGGCGTGCTCGCGGAGTCGCGGGACGCGCTCGCGAAGTGCCTCGGGTGAGTGAGCGTCCGACCCGAGCGTCACCGGGACGTCGTACTCCGCGAGTATCGAGAGAAAGGTGGGCCTGGGGGGG
>Ga0207718_100963_pt1 | contig 18671 bp, 19 predicted proteins | sample A23M2SouthBayCA_FD_187749 | JGI IMG/M metagenome (GOLD analysis project Ga0207718, IMG submission 187749) | Aerobic enrichment media microbial communities from Eden Landing Ponds, California, USA - A23 M2 (SPAdes) | ecosystem: Environmental > Aquatic > Marine > Unclassified | place: Emeryville... | reverse complement strand
GCCTGCTGAATCGGGCTCGAGGAGCGCATCAGCAGGTTGGCCGTTCGCGTTCGTTCGGGCTCTCATGAGCTGGCCTCGTTCTGGGACGATTGGGTAGCCATCAGACGTGTACCCGTACAGTCCATCCACGGGTTCGGTACGCGTCCCGAAGTCAGTCTTTGCTGCTGTCCGCTCCGTGTAGACGGAACCGTCTTCGCGCTGTGCCGTTTCGACTTCGGAGTCGATTCGGGAGCTAGCGTCGGAAGCGGTGTCCGTGAGCCCACAGAGAAGCCCTGCCAGTCTCGCGACCAGCTGAGTTCTCGTCGTGGATTCGGTGGTGGAGCGGCGTTGCTCCTGGTCCTCCCGGTAGGTCCGGAAGTAGGGAGAGCGATCGTCTTCAGTCCGCGTGGTTGCGGTCCCATGTCGATCGTTCGTCTGCTTCGTCGCCGCTATCGTCGCCGATAGGTTCTTATCCTCAGTGTTTCTACTGTTCATTGCATTACTCCAAATGCTGTGAGGCTCTAGTCAGCCTCACTTCCTACACTCAGTAGCGACGGATAGACTTATCGGCTGATAAGAGGTCTATTACCGGTGTTCTCGAAGAAATCCTCACATCAATCCCTCATTCATCGTGTGGAAGTAATCTTGTTCTCTGGTCTTCCCAAAATATGATCTCGGCCCTTTCATGGGATTGGATTTCAGAGGGATACAGTCAATTTATCGGAACCACAAATAGAGGGTAATGAAATTGAACGACAATCGACTGGTCGTGCCGAGAGAACTTTCTGAACTGGATCGCGATGTTGTCGAGTTCACTTCTATTCTCGATGATCAGGAGATCGAGTACGTCACTGTCAGCGGCTACGTTGCCATTCTGACTGGACGGTCGTGAGCAACCAAGGACATCGATGTTATCCTATAAATGCTCCCAGAGTCCGAACTCGACCAACTCGCAACACGACTCAAAGCCGAGGTGGACCTTACGCCTCCTCGATTTATCCGGACGCTGATGAAGTTCCTGAAACCACTGCGCTACGGACAGTGCTCCGGAAAACCGGGCATCTACTGACTGCGGAGGAGGTCGAACGAGAGATCTTTTCAGCATCTCGCGATATTCGATCAGTGTGCGAAGTCCGGCAGCTGCTCAATGGGCGTTTGGGGGATCTTGATAACCTTGGTATCCAGAAAACGACGTTTCAAGGCGATACTGCCTATGAGTTTGTGGGCCGAGAAATCCGCTTTGAGTGCCCCGTCTGTCCGGACCAGTTCGATTCAACGTATCAATTGGCGCGGCATCTTGCGAAGGAGGATTTTCAGGACACCAGCGATGGTTCTGACTACCATACTGGCGATCACGGGGAGTGGCGTGAGAATGAAGGTTTTCCAAGTGAACGACAAGAGCTACACGGTATCGAAAGGTGGGTGCTAGACAATAAAAGTGAAGTGTTTATTAATAACAACTAAGTGGTTCGTCAACCGTGAGCTTGCAAGGTCCCAGTCCACCAACCTACTATTTCCTATCAGATTGTTTTCTTAGCCAATGCATGATGTAACCTCTATATCAGTCTCTCCATTGAGCTCGTCTAAGCAAACTATCAGAAGTAGAATGACGGATACAACGCGCAAAGTCACCAAGAGGCTAATCCGTAACAGGAGGATTGGTAAAGCTGTAACTTACATTTAGACATCATATACATTATCGAAAATAATTTTGCTTAACGACTCATCTTAGGTGATGGATGGATATTGGACAAGACCCTCTTCTATCTCATTTGCTGAAAATTGACGAATATGAATTTGAGAAGTTCATCGCGGATGTATGGGAACGATACAATTGGGAAACCGAAGTCACGCGTGGTTCTAATGACCGTGGCGTTGACGTTATTGCTGAGAAGAGAAGCCCAGTTTATCAAAAACATCTGATACAGGTGAAACGATGGGGTAGTGATAACAAGATTGGCGGACGAGAGATTCGAGAGTATAGTAGTCTCCGGCAAAAAAACAGTGTTGATGCTGTTGTAGTAGTGACTACAAGCTCGTTTACGCAACAGGGTATAGAGGAGGCCGAAGATTTGAATGTGAAACTTGTCGATGGATCTAATCTCTATGATATCATTTCGAAGATAGATGCAAAGGTACTCATTAATGAATATACAACTCTTGACGAATCAGATTCGGAAAATGAATCATCGAAAGAGGGTGAACACGGGGCCTCATCAAGTGATACCACAAAACAAGAACCGACGAAAGGGGATAAAGAATCCACGCCAATAAGTTCTGAGCAGTCCGACAGGAAAATCAAATATACTGAAAAAGTTGAGGAATATGATAAGGAATTCGATCGTGAAACCTACTAGTACTACTAAATTTCCCATTTCTTCAGATCCGGTATACTGCCCAATTGATATATTTTATCATTATTAATTTATATATCAAAAAATTATATTTGCTGTCCTTCTTCTGCGTAACACTTCTGTACCTTGCACTGCCTTCTGTAACTAGATCGGTAGTGTTCAGATGTGGACTCAAACTGCATAAGACTGCTCTGAAAACCTCACCAGTTTCGGTCCCGCGACTAGTTGCGCGCTTCGAACCTTGCAGGTTCTGCAGTGCTTACATCTTCGGGGTTCCCGAAACTGGTTCGCCCTTTCAGTCCACCAGGATTTGGCTGGTTAGTCGGCAGAAAGTAGATATTTGATCGGCGCTTATCTGACCACCGCCCTAACCTTCGAGGAGGAATTTAAGGTGGAACGGCTCGAATCGCACGTTGAACAACTAGGTGTCGAGGACTACTATGCTGAGCTCAGACGACTTTGAACGATCCAAACGTCAGAGTATCCAGGAGAGACGGGCATTCATCAAACGCTGGGTCGAGTACGTCCGCACTCATGAAGACGAAGAGTGGTCACGACAGCAGAACAAATTGATTGACTCGCAACTTCAGTCTGCAAATGAAGTTGCCCGCAACGGTGACACTGATCCGGTCGCATTCGCTGAGGCTCGTGATCCGCGGTGATTTCTTTAAGTATACTTATCTAAAGTATCCCTAGCAGAACTGATATATCCTTCTATAGTTCAGTTTGTCATTTTGTAGCGGACCATATCGGTAGCCATTGTTGGAAGCCGCCGTTTTCTATAATTCCAATTTATCAACCACTAATTGAGGTGAGGGGTGACCACAGAGAGCTTCGCCCCTGTGTGAATTATGTCACTGAGAACCATCTACGGTCGGACGTTCGACGAGGATATCGTCCTCGACGCACAATCCGACGTAACCTGTCCAGAGTGTAGTGGAACCGTCCAGACGAGTAGCATCGAGACAGCCTGTGAGGACTGTGGGGTCGTCTTCGAAGATCGTCCAATCGACCACGGGCCGGAGTGGAGGGCTTTCGACGAGATCGAGCGTAAAGAGCGAAAGCGAACGGGACCACCACTGACCCCGATCCGGCACGACAGAGGACTGTCGAGTGAAATCGGCTTTGACCATACAGACGCCAATGGCGTCCACTTTTCAGGTCGAAAGCGTCGACAACTCGCTCGCCTTCGGCGTGAGCATAATCGGGGACGATGGCCTACCAAGGCGAAGCGAAATCTCGCCCATGGACTCTCGGAAGTGCGTCGGATCGTCAGCGTACTTGATCTGCCGCGGAACCTTCGCGATTTCGCCTGTCGGCTGTATCGAACCGCCGCCGGCGAGGATCTCATTCTTGGTCGATCAATCGAAGCGATGGCTGCTGCTAGCGTCTTCGCGGCTTGTCGGTGTGAGGGGCTTCCTCGGATGCTCGACGAGGTAGGGACGGTTGCTGCGGTGTCTAAAGATCGGGTCAACAACGCCTATCACGTTCTCAACCGCGAGCTGGATCTTCCTGCTGTACCAATGGATCCAGTTCAGTACATTCCACGATTCGTCTCGGATTTAGATCTCTCTGGTGAGACACGTCGACGTGCGCTTGCGTTGGCCCGTGAAGCGACTGATATGGGTATCGTGAATGGTTGCCGACCAACCGGTGTCGCCGCTGCCTGCGTCTATGAAGCCGCTCGTGAAGGAGACGAAGACATTACCCAGGTAGCTCTCGCTGAACTTGCAGATATCTCTACGGGAACTCTTCGAATGCAGTGGAAGAAACTCCGAGCATAATTGAAGATTGAGAGGACTTTGAACCGGATGTGCCGGTGTGATCTTCTGCGAGTGGATGTCCCTCCGTTTGAGTTGACGTGAACTGGTTTATCGTAAACGGAAATCCAAAAACATATTTATACGAGTGGGGAGTATTACTTACAAAGATGCTTACGAAGGCCGGCCTAGCGGTGGTAGACACGCTGAGCGCTGGCCGTGAAGCGACCCTACACGAACTCGCGACGGAAACCGGGTATTCCCAGGACCATATCTATGAGATCCTCGATGAGTTGCTTACGGACGGATTGCTCACTGAAGCCCGTGGTTCAAAGAACCGGCGTATCGTCCGGGTGACTGACCATCCCGTCGTTGAGTCGTATCGAGACCTCCGTTCGAAGCTGGGTCACGTCGACTGGACTGAGATCCTTTCGCCAGCTACGCTTCGGGTGTGCTGGTATCTCGACGAACCACGCCGAGCGACCGAGATCGCAGATCGACTTGACATTACCCGACAGGGCGTCCACAACGCGTTGTCGCCGCTCAAGCACCGTGCGATGCTGTCGCCGTCTGGACCCGAATACGCGTTGACTGATGATCTCTCGCCACTGCTGACGTTCGTACGAGAAGTCGTGGCCCACGAACATCGCTCTCGAGTTCGCGAATTTGCTCCGAGTGCGACTGTCGAGTGGTGCGATCCGAAGCGCGCGCTCGTTCGCGTCCAGACTTCCGAGGATACGACTGCACTAGAGGCGGCTACTGAGTGGCGGGTAACTGGACTTCCACGATTTCAGGAGTACGGCCTGCAGTTCTTCCTCGCCGGTGAGCCCGCATTCTGGTATGCTTCCAGCGAGGACCTTACGCCTTCGGAGGTAGTGTGCCATACCCTCCTTCTCGATAGCGGCTCTCGCCGCGTCAGCTATTCGATGCTGCTGATCGAGAAATTGGATATCAACCAGGAGACCCTCACAGAAACGGCAACGTGGTACGATCTGGAGGCAGCGGTGGCCGCGATGTATCGACCCCTTCACGGAGAGTTCGAGGTTGCTGAGGACCTCCCGGTCGTCCTCCCGAGTGAATCAGAATTTATCGCTCTCAAAGAACAATACGGTGTATCATGACTATATTCAAAGGAGGAGAAGCAATCAGAGAGTTTCTCGAAGAGTTCGACAGCTGGCTCTCGGAATCCGTAGACGTGTACCTCCTCGGCGGCTCCGCTATGACGGTTCGAGGGCTGAAAGATCAGACCGAGGATATCGACCTTGCGCTGGGGGTCGTTTCCGAGTTCGAGCACGTCTACCAGGCGCTTCAGGCACAAGGGTTCGCGGTGGTTGACGAGCCGACAGAGTCGTTCGAGGGTGTTGGGAAAACTGTCGAACTCCATCACGAAGACCGTGGGTTTCAGATCGATCTCTTCGAGCGGCAAGTTGTCGGGAAGGTGTGGATCACCGACAGAATGCATGATCGGGCCGGGGAATTCTGGGTCGGCGATCACGCGACAGCGTTCATCCTCTCAGACGAGGATATGTTCCTGTTGAAATCGGTCTCGGGCGGTGACCTGGCGAGTGGCCGCCGCCGCGACATCGAGGATATGCGGACGTACGCCCAGCGTGGTATCGACTACGAGTCGATCCTGACCGAAATCGACGAACAGCGTCCGTTCAACACTGGCTCGACAGAAGCACGGCAAATTCGCGAGCGCTCCCATCCGCTGTTCACGATCGAAACGGCGGTCACTTCACTCTCGGGACTACCGGATAGGTTCACCGACCGAATCGCGGAGTTCGCGACAGAGTTCGAGGTCGAGTACACGGTTCTGGGTGCGGTCGATGATGGACTAACAGATGTCGAAAAAATTCGAGACCGCGTCCTCTCAAACGTGAGAGCGCTTTCTGACGACCAGCCGAACGCTGTTGACGATGCGATCGCTCGGTTAGTAGCAAAACAGATTATAGAGCGTGAGGAGACCACTATCCGACTCAAATATATATAGTAATAGCATCATTCTACGATTATTAAACAAAACAGCCAATTCTGTGAGTTCATCTGAATATCTTTCACTGACGATCTCATTTTGTTGCTGAAGTAAGATACAATAGTTTCCACTTGCTATTATTGATTACCAGCATGACGATATATTATGTGAGCGAATTGGTTGATCCAACGTTTCGGCAACTTTTCGGACCCCCGACAAACACGCAAAATGAAGAAGTAACTACCTATGCAATGGACCTCCGCGTAGGTGCGAAAATAAGAGACGCAATTGCTGCGTTCCTACCTGTGGAGACAAACGCAGAGATTCGTGGTGGTATTGACAAGCAACGCCTGGAATCTACCGTAGAGAAATCTGAGGAAGTAGATAGAGAGAATGATATGTTTGCCAAATTCCTCACATCTGATTCAGTCCCAAATATACATGGACTAGATCCGAATGAGCCGATTGACTCTGCGTACATACTCTCTGAAGAAGTAGAATTAGTGGCAGAAAACGATGAATCTGTGAGAGATGCTATCGAACAATCCCAGGCAAAAAGAAGAGACGAAGGGGGATTCATTCAGGTTCAAAAAGAATTCAGCGATTACACACTCCGTAGTAGCACTTCTAAACACCGGTGGCGAGCTCGATCTATTCTTCGGAACGCCTTAGCTCCACATGATGTTGATAAAACTGCCCCAGTTAAGCTGAAAGGGGTTTTCCACCCTATCAAGCAATATGACTTTGAGGGAGAGGATATTATTCAAGGTCAGTTCTTCTTTTTGTCAGATATAGACGATAGTGTAATCTCCACAAATTAAATATCGAAGTTTATCACTCTCGAAAGAGACTGAGGGGAAGGCGAGTTGACTCCACAAGCGCCCGTCGGACTCGTGCTTTCACTCAATCCGCCATAGAATCCTATGAGTATAGAAACATCCACAGACCGTTCTGACGAAAACAGACTGAGAACAGCCGTTCAGATGCGTCTGCACGGCCTGGGACTGTAGCGGAACCCTCCGAACAACTACCGGATGTCGTCGACATCTTTGGTCTCGATACGGAACAAGCGGTCCGTCTGCACGAACAGGGAATCAAAACGATCGAGGCTCTCGAAGCCGCTGCTGACTCCGAGACAATCGCGGAGTTTGCAAACGTGAGCGTGGAACAGGCTGTAGACTGGCTGGAGCAAGCCCGAGATCTCGAACCCGAGACAGAGGCAGAACCAGTGGCAGATGTCGATACTGATGGGGAGGAAGCAACGGATGAGATTTCTTTCAAAGCCGCTGTCGACATTCCGAGCAACCATCCAAGCGAGTCCTCTCAAGGCTATCCTCAAAGCACTTCGCGCGAATGTCGACGAAGCCCGATTCAAGATCGACGAATTCGGGATTCGCGTCCGTGCAGTCGATCCCGCCAACGTCGCGATGGACGATCTCACTCTGAATGCCTCAGCATTCGAGTCGTACGATGCTACGCCGGGTGTCCTCGGTCTTGACCTGAACCGCTTTGCTGATCCCGTGAACCTCGCAAAGAAAGACGATCTGGTCCAGTTCAGTCTCGATAGAGAGACACGCAAGCTGGTTGTCTTCGTCGACGGCATCGAGTTCCGAAGGCTTGCCTCGATCCAGCGACCATCAGAGCAGAGTTGACGCTTCCTGAGCTGGAACTCCCAGCGAGCGCTACGCTCGACCGCGACGTTCTCTAGCAAGGGGTCAAAGCCGCCGACCTCGTTGCTGACCACGTCGGATTCCGGATGGACACCGCCGATGAGGTCCTCAGAATCGAGGCAGAAGACGATACCGACGCTGTCGACTTCCAACTCGATGAGGAGGAACTCGACCAGGCCACGTTCGCCGAAGCGTCGTCGCTGTTCAGCCTTGACTACATGAAAAAGATAGTCCGAACCATTCCGAAGGGGGCTAGCGTCACAGTCGATTTCGGAAGTAAGTTCCCCATCATGCTCTCGTACGAGCTTGACGATAATGCAGGGTCGATGACCCGGATGCTGGCTCCCCGTATCGAGACGTGACGGAGTAGTTTGAGCTTTGATATAGGATCTATGCGGTCGTCTCGTTCATGGATTTCTTGAGTACGGTATTCGTAGCCGTTCTCATTCTTCTTAGCGAGGGAACCTCTAGCTCGTCTCGGTCAAGTAGCCCTTCAATGTTCTCTCCCTTGTCGGGATGCTTGATCCTGTTTACTATTTCACGCCAACCCTGAGCATCATCCACGCTCAGGGTTGTGTTGTCCGAAACGCGCTGATCTTTATCTCCACGTCTCCCAGAAGAGAGTAGGTTCTCACAGACGAAATACAAGTTCGTCATACCTGTCCAAATATCAGAGGATAGTGCGTCGTCGTACATGTGGAGGGCAACACGAAGATCCATCTCAGCATCGGTTTCTATTTGCTTTGACCTGTATTTTCTCACGTCCTCGTAGACCGATATCACGTCGCCCGTAATCTTGATTTCATCTGGTATCTCGTTCAACCCGTGTAATGCCGTAGCGATGTTTCCTGGCGAGAGATCGTCTCGGTAGTCTAGTGCCCCTTTACTGTATGAATATGCGCCTCCAGTCACTTGACCGGGGTTCTGGGAAAAGAATACTGGATCCTCTGTGCAAAGGTTGAGAGCGATCATAAAATCAAACACATCTGCGTGCTCCCGGAGAGGGGGGTCGGTATTTTCTAACAGACCGTGGGTGATGATCCACCAGTGGCGTTTGGGATGATTGACCGTTTTGTCGACGCGAATTCGTCTGTCGCTGGTAACAACTTGCTTCCCGTGGTAAGCCTGCTTATTGACCCAGAGATTGACCGTCTCTTGCTGTTCAAACTCTAATGCCTTGATATTGGAGCAACTGACGACCTTTACGTCATCTGTCTTCTGGTCAACCCCAGAGTGAGTACCTGTGCGTGTTTGGCTCAACGGTCGAAGATACGAAGGAATATAGGTCGTCATTTTCACCTAATATCTCGTCCGATCGTAAAGTCATTAGGACACATTGAATGGCAGTGTTCAGATAAGGACTCGACCTGAGTGAGACAGATCTGAAAGCCCTCGCCAGTTTCGGTCCCACGACTCGCTGCGCGCTTCGAGCCTTTCAGGCTCTGTAGTGCTTACTTCGTCGGAATTCCCGAAACTGGCTCGCCCTTTCATTCCACCAGGATTCGGCTGATTAGTGGGTAGAAACAGGCTCCTCAATCGGTGCTTATCTGAACACCGCCGAATCTTCGCATCCGAATAATCAAGTTAATCTCGCTGATCCTTGCCGTACACCTGATATTGGGTACTTGTAAGTGAGGATTCCAAGTGATCGTCGTCAAGCAACCGGATTACGTCCCACTTTTTTCTCATGTCCGGAATATAAATGCCCCACTCCCCATCATCGTCTGTCTGAATTTCAATACCGAGATCGTAATCATCGACAATATCTTCGACCTGTGCCCGGTTCAGAGAACTATAGAGGCCGCGTTCCTCAATAGATTTCATCTTACGCAATGCTCTCCGGTCGCCAAGAATCGAATCAACAAACTCTCCCATATTATGAATCCGTAACTCAGAACTGTCGATTCCGGTGAGGACATCGTTGGCGTGACGTTCGTACTGAGTTAAATAATCAAAGATGTCCTCGAATTTCTTGGAAGCGAAGACGTATATTGTATCGTTGTAGAGTATGCAATCAATCCTCTCCGGAATTGTAATTACAGTATCTTCGAACTCCTGATACTGCTCGTCTCTCTCACTAATTCTGAGGTCATCAGTATTCCCTGAAATCTGTCGATTCGAGAATTTTTGGAAAATAATCACATGCTCGTCAGGTTCATTACTGATTCGGAGAGCCTGAAAACTAATGTCTGAGAGGTTATCGTAAGATCCTGTATCAAAATATTCCTCGTTTAATAGAGGTTCATATCGCTCAAAATGCTCTATACTGTCTGGGTCAGCGTATTGAAGGGGAACAGTATCTTGTTCTGTATTTGTTATATCGTACTCTCGGATGTCGCGACTCCCATCCTCAATATCGGAAAGGTAACTTCGAACTCTAGAAGCTGCAATTGCCTGTATTCTTTCTCGAACTCCTGGATCGAGAGGAATTTCGTGGTACTCTAACGCTGTCAGATTGCGTTCCGCTAGAAGAGAGTCTGTTGTGGGGACTTCTACACCCAAAATATAGTCACGGTAGAAATCTTGATTTGACTCCAGTAGATTCACTGCTTGCCGGAATCGGTCAATCGGCATTTGAAATCCCTCGTTGTGTATGGATTGCTGCTGTCATTAAATAACTAACCCATTCCCTATGATGATAATTCTTCACCGTCCTTGAATAACATCCTCATCCCTACCATACCTCGTTCTTCTCCTAGATCAAGCTCAATGCTTGATTCAATCTTGTCAGTATTTCCAGCGGTGACAATGACCTCAGCGGAATTCCATGATATTTCTTGAAAGGTATCACGCTCGAGACTATCAGGGACTGATGCACTTGTTGCACGACCGGTTTCGTCATCGTAGTCCCATTTTACAATGCTGTCTCCTTTGTCCCACCCACCGGGGCTAGCAAACTGAACAATGAACGTTGGGTCGACGGGGATATAATCATCTGTCTCTTGTTTTGTCACACGGAGAAGATTGTACTTTGCCCGCTCACCAGAATTAATCGTTATTCTGCTGGGATTCTGATCCTCAAACCATTGGAGCTGGGTATTTATCACATATTCACTCCCATCCAAGTCTCCAGTCATGCGCAATTCTGGTTTACAGTTCTCAGCTGAGGACCGACCCTGATTTTGAACCGGCACTCGGAATACTCGGGAAGAAATTTCACCGTCCTCATCTGTTTCGAAAGCAGTTGCCGCTGATGCACCGATTGTTAACTTCGGCTTCGTATACCACCTCCACGCCCAACTCTGAATGAAAGAGAAAACAAGTCCACCAGAAAGCCCACCAATAATTGCGCTAATAAGGGGGATTGTGCTGTTAGCCATTCTTACTACAATAGATCAGAGACAATCGATAATAAACACCCAAGTATTTTATCATATTATCTAGTTCTCAATACCAGTCTACCACGCTTCGAACCATCGATGACATCGGCATCAGCTTCGAGGTAGTGCTGGATGAGACAGCGTTTCCCCATTTTACCATCCTCAATGGGATGAGGGGAAGACTCGTCGAGTGTCGCGTACAGTAGGCCTCGACTGTTTCCCATCTGATTCGCCATGTCCACACATACACAGTCAGAAGCAAGCCGCGAGCGCTCCACGTCGAACTCCTGTTCAGACGAGGATAACCACCAATCCGTTGCTGCATCCATGTCGGTCCTCGACTTACTGGATCAGGAGATAACGCACGCGTTTGCAGGGTTGACGCCAGCAGACGACGCTGCGTATCCAGACGCTGTTTCACCAGAAACGGGATGTCTCGATCCAAATCCTCGATCCCTGAAAGGCATTCTCAGCGTACTCCCCAAAGCGAGTTCTGGTGAGCTCTGGGCCACAAACGAGTTTGTCGGTGTCGACGGGACCTTCGACATCGAAGCTCTCCGCAACGTCGATGGGCTGGATATCGATACGCTGGAGAGGTCGACAGGTCAGTCACTCTCGGAGATCGCCACGGACGCGTCGTCCGACCCGTTGGTTCGTGTTCGAGATCACCAGGACATCGTCGACGAAAGACGCAAAGCGCTGTTTGCGCTCGGGTTCGATGTAAAGTTCCGCTGGCAGATCGCCTCGGATCGATACTCTATCATCAATCCGCAAGAGGCGTACCTCCCGATCGTGGGAGTACTCCAGCAGCGCGGTGAGACTGAGGCATTCGGCTGGGCAAGCTACCGGGACTGGGGTGGTCTCCTCAAGATGTTCGTCGTCTGTCCCGGTCTCGAACACACCGTCACGGCAAGTGAAGACCCCAAAATAGAGGAAGATGCCGACGGTGTTACCAACGTCTCCGGGACAACCGAGTCAGATCTCGTCGTCTACGGTGGATTCGAGACCGGCTACGATTTCCGGGGGACACAGACGCTGTGGGCGAAACCCATCCTCTACTTCCCCGAAACAGGGACTATCGTCCCCGACACGGGCAAGCGGTATTCTCGTCGTCACTACGGTCGAGCCACCGACGCCGACCACGAACGGGCGAACGACAGAGTTCCAATCAACGAGTGGTGGAAGGCGATCTACGACGACATCGCCGACCGCCTGGTAAAGGTCGATCTGGCGATTCGAAGAACGCGGGCCATCGCCTACGACTTCGACGAGCTTCCGTTCGATGCGGCTACCTGTTACCGCTACTGGGGCGTCGCCAACAGATATGCCAAAGCCGCTACTGACCGGGCCACGGCGCTGGCGTCTCCATCATCGCGACCAACCGTTTACAACCTCCAGCTCTCCCTGCTGATCGCACTTCTTGACGAGTACGAGGGCTCCTGGGCATCGAATACCCACCAGGAGTACCTCGAGGTCGCTGGCGAACTGCTTCGAAAACCAGCGATGATGATTCAACTGGCGATGAAGGAACACGACCGGCAAACCGACGAACCCGAAGAACGTGTTCTGCCAGCCAGCCAGCAGACGCTTAGCGACGCGCTCGAAGACGTCGTCGATATTCCCGGCATCGAGGTAGATACTGAAGCGAACCTCACTGACGGAGCCGCCCAGCGACTCCACGACCGGGTTCAGCACCGCCTCGACGACATCGAAGGTTCGTCCTGAGAGCTGGCATTTATCAGCCCGAAAGGGGGGCGACGGGGCTCCTAACGGGTCTCGCATACGCACTATGTCTTCATCAGAACCCGACTCGACGATCGACCCACCAGAACCTCTCGTCGTGCTTTCGCACCTGGTGCATCGCCTCCTCAAGCGCGAAGGTGGGACGATCCCGGTCGAACGCGTTACGCTTCGAGTCTGTGATTACGCCGATATCGGAGAGCAAGAGGCCGCCGATCTCCTCGATGCCGGAGCAGCGGATGGAACGTTCACGCTCGACCGGGGGTCTGGCGGGAGCACGACAATTGTCGGCGTCTCTCCACAGGGCCCAGAACCGCCAGTGATTACAGAAGCGTTCGGTGGTCCCGCTCGCGCGTCTGCAGGTGACTATTTCGAAGTTCTCGATGTCGTCACGGAGAGCATTGCCACTGCACTCAGAAACGCAGGCTACACGACGTTCACCGAGATAGCCGACGCCGAAGTCGCTGATCTCGCGAATCTGACTGGAACGCTGACAGAGAGCCGAGCAGAGGCGGTTATCCAAGCCGCTCTCCGGCAGGTCCCGGTCGGTGTGTGGCTGGCGCGAGCTGCCGACGCCCGGTACTCCCGACGACTGGATGAAACTGGGCAGCACGGTGTCGCTCAAGTCCTCGACATTACGACTGCCAATGAACCCGTGGGGGAACCACGCTACCGCATGGATGGCTTGTTGCCTGATGCCGTCGACGCACAATACGTGTCCGATATCGGGCGGAATACGCAGGATCCTGTCCCAACGGGTCTTCAGATCCTCGATAAGCCTGACCACCCTGACGTACCGAAGGTAGCGACACATCCTGACGCCGGCGATGACGCACTACCCGTCGACCAAGCAGAGGAAGTTGTCCCGCCAGCAGTTCCAACCGAACCACGGCTTCAACTTCCGCTAGACGAACTGCTCGCGAAGAAACTAGCTCGCGGGCTGGTTCCGGTTCGACTCGTTGGTCCCCGCGGTTCTGGGAAGAACTATCTTATCAAGTACCTCTGTCACCGAACGAATCGTGGGTACGTCTCAATAGACTGTGATGAGGCCACCCACACCGAGGACCTCTTCGGGCCGCTTACCCCAACCGAAGAGGGGCTGATCGCTCCCCGAAACGGTCCGGCCAAGCAGGCGTTACTGAACGGGTCGGTGCTCGTACTCAATGAGTTTCCCGTCATGCGGGCTGGTGCTGCGATGTCGTTGCATCGCCTACTTAACGAAGGAAAACTTCTCGTGAAAGCTCATGGCGAACTGATCGAACCCCATCCGTCGGCGCGGATTGTAATCACGATGAACCCGCCGACTCGGGAATACCGGGATTCCGAGCCGATCAACTCAGCTACCCGTGGTCGGTTCCGGGCGCTCGAACAGCCCTACATCCAAGACGTCGATGAGGAGATCACGACGCTGGATGCGCAGGTGAACAGCAGGTACGAAGTGGTGGATCGACTAACGCTTAGGAAGATCGTTCAGTTTGCGCACCAGACTCGACAGAACGAGAACTGGCCAACCCTTTCGACGCGGAATCTGACGATTCTCTGTGAGCATATCGAAGACGGTGCTTCGCCGAAGGCGGCGGTCAAGAACGAGGTGTGGGCAGTCTCTGAACCGAATCAGTATCCAGAAGACACCTACGAGACGCTTGACGACTATCTGTGATTGTATCTGAACTCAGAGATCTCTCCTCGTCTTCTAAATTCACTTTCGAAGGCCGTGGTGAATCGCTAGACGTAGCTTGATTTCACTGTTTCACTGCCTGGTTGATGTTGTGAACTACACACATCAAGACGAGTTCTCGAAATTCGCCATACCAGGATCGCGCTCGCGGCCTTTCTTCCCGGCCGGGACGTACACTTCGTCAAATTCAACCGGGCGATGAGAGCGAGGGAAGGCGCATCGAGCGCGATACGTACCACCAGATCTTCGAGCAGGCCACCGATGGCATCGCCGTCCACGACCCCGACTCGGGTGAGATTCTCGACGCGAACCGACGTCTCTATCGTCTCTTGGGGTACGATCCGGAGACGCGCGAGTCCCTCTCCCTCTCCGACGTCGTCGCCGAGACAGACAAGTACACGGAGGCGGCAGCTCGCGAACGCATCCTGCAGGCCGTCGAGGACGGAGCCCAGACGTTCGAATGGCTCGATCGGACCGCCGACGGGGACGCCATCTGAGTCGAAGTCAGTCTCAAGCCGGCGACGATCGCCGGTAGCGACCGCGTGCTCGCCATTCGTTCGGGACACCATCGACCGGAAGGAGAACGAGCGACTCCTCCCCGATCGCTGGCTTGAGCATCTCGACTATTGCGAGGGCCTGTCCTTGCTTGCACGGACGCTCGCGACGACAGGGATCAACGCATCGGTCTGAGCAATCATACATTGCGAGGGGCACACCGGCGCGGTATTGCTCGCGTATTCGCCAGTCTGGATGATTGCGACACCTTCGATATCGCTCGTGCGCCGAAGGTCCGTGCAAATGACGGATTGCCCGCCCTCGGAAGTATTGGGACAGTGATCGCAGTGGCAGCAGAGAGGACCCTGTCGAACATCGAGGGACACAGCGAATTCCTGGAGAACGACTGACGGAGACCCAGGGTAGAGTGGATATTTCGGCCAGAGAAAGAAATATATACGCTAAATCCGTTGAACAGTGTATGGTCGATAGCTCTCATCGTGACGGTCCGCCTCCGTTCGATCGCCCCTTCGAAAACGAGGACACGAAACAGCGCGTCTACGGGGCGGTCCTCCACGCACGCGACCCATTGACTGCAGCGGAGATCGCCGATCGGGCGGACTGCTCGGAGGATGCCGCGCGGTCACATCTTTCCTTCTACGCTGATCTTGGTATCGTCATCCAGCACGAGGGCCGTCCAGCCCGGTACGAGCGCAACGACGATTACTTCGAATGGCGACGGGTGAACGAACTCGCGCGGGAACACACCGTCGACGAGCTCCAGGCCCGCGTCTCCGAACTCACCGATCGGATCGAAACGTACCGCGACGAGTACGACGCTGACTCACCTGCTGACGTCGGGGTACTCGAATTCGAGGCCGAACAGGTGGATGACGTGTACGCGGACCTCAGCGAGTGGGCCACCGTCGTCGAGGAGCGCCGCCTGCACGAGCGAGCCCGGCGAACGGCCACCGACTCGACGGTGCCCTCACACAGCTGACGATGGTGCCGGTGGACGACGGCGCGAGCCCCGCGCCGATCGATCAGGCAGTCCTGCGACAGATGCGGTCCCGGTTCGCCGGCAGTCGTCAGACTGACGCCGCCCGGATTATCGAGGACGGAAAGCGACACTTGCGGGTCGAACTGTCTAATGACTACTACCCGAACGAGGTCTCGGCTCGCTTTGAGATCCGGTGGTATCGCAACGACGATTTCAACATCCACTATCAAGAAGAGCGCGACGAGGAGACGTGGCAGTGTCGCTGGGACCGCCATCCGAACGTGCACAATTCGCGGGATCATTTCCACCCGCCGCCGGCAGCAAGTCGTACTGAAGCCCAGGACGCCGACTGGCCGAATGATCATCGTGACGTGTGTCGCCTCGTCCTTGATTATCTCGAGGAGCGCATCGAGACATTGTGGGATTAGCCGTAACGGGTACGCGCGTCACTATTCTCTGTTCCAAGACCCAGGACTAGGTTTATACTGCTCGATGGACCCTATTCCAGTATGAGCCTCGAAGAGACAGTCGACTACCTCGCCAAGGAACTCGACCTCGAGCGGAGTGAACACGTTCGCGAGGTCGGTCAGTCAGTCGCAGAGCTTCGCGACTGAGTAGCATATCTCTCTGAAGTCTCGTTCGACGAGGGAGTCCTCGAGAAATCTGATGAACTCTTGTTTCGTTGCCCCCTGACTTCCGAGCAGGTGGTCCCGTTCTGTACGCTGTAGGACTGCCTGAGCGAAGTTCGTACAGTGGTTTGTTCTTTCCAGCATACATCGAGAGAGCTTTTCGCCAGTACCTATCCAGATCGAATATCTGTTCCTCTGGAGAGAATGATAATGCCAATTATCCACGATTGGGGTGAAAGCTCATGCAACTGAGGAATGAGTATCTGTCAACATCAGTCGATCATACGGTAAAATACCTAAAATCCACCCCACGAGGGGTCTTGATCTTGTAGCCTAACAAACCTTAGTGGGATTTATCACTCCGAAAATGGATGAGGGGAACTCAATACCCCAATATCATAATCATGATCAATAACGATTCGTCCAGCGGACCCACCGTACAGAAATACCCCTCCGACGTAGCCGCACAAGTTCGGATATCATTGAGACGAACAGAACGACTCCGTGCATTCGTTAATAGTCATCTCCCAGCGGAGATCGATGTTGAGGTCGTTCTCACCCCAGCTGTTCAAACCGCGGCGGTTCTCCCTGCCAATATCGACGCGCTCGTGAACAGCGATGCGACTGACCTCAAACGACAGCAGGCTGGACAGCTGATCAAGAACGTTGATGCCGAGTTCCTGGTCCTCGTGACGACAGAACCAGCACCGATAGACCGAATCCCGGTGAACGATCAGCTGACGGCCGACCACGCCCACCAGTTTGGATTGGCTTTCCACGAACTGCTCCATATCCTCAAAACGGCTATCGGCCCCATCGCAGAACTCCTCGAAAACGAGATCGATCCTGACCATCGTCAGCAGGTCCACGACCTTGTCAACATCATCGAAGACGGTGCTATCGAACAAGAAGCGATCGAGGGAGAGAACTTCAGCGACAACGCCGAGATCCGTCTTGAACTCACCCGTCGAATCCACTCGCAGGTTCCTGATGACATTCCCGAGGGTGGGCAAATTCAGTTCTCTTTCTGGGATGCTGTGACGAGCGCCCTCTACGAGTGGGCAATCTATCCGACAGGCCTCACAGAGGTACTCCTCAACGAAGACGACGAGCGGATAGTCTTCGCGTCGGAGACGAATGCTACAGGCTTTGATGCTGTTCAGGAGGCACTCCAGACGTTAGCCCGGGATGCTCTCGCAATCCGGAGCGCTGAGCGCGACGACATCACCCACAGCCATGACCAGACCGCATCTGTTCGGCGAGCACAGTTAGTCGTCGAGACGTGGCAATCGGTAATTCTTCTTGTCCTCGAGGAACACTTCGGAGCATCGATAAAGCCGCCAGATCAGGGCGATACTGGGAGACCAAATACAGATCCTGTCTCCTCATCGGGATCGGAATCCCCGGAATCAGCGGATTCCGAATCTAATCCAACACAGCCAAGCAACAATCGGCCAGGCAGGGATTCTGATGAGCGTCTCCAACTTGAACGGAGTGCAACCGATGAACCGTTCCAAGATGTTCTCGATCAACCCTCGATCACGCCGGATTCGTTTGACGAAGATCTCGAAGAGACACTCGCTCCCAAAGACTCAGATACTACCGACGGCAATACGTCATCTTCTGGTTCCGACAATTTCCTAGCATCAACGGATGGTGATGAGGAGCAGCTGTCGCCGGCTTCGAACGTCCACGCCTCCAGAGCGAGGGAGCTTGCTCGATCCCTCCAGCGTCCTGGTGTACATTCCAACCCCCTGCTCGATGGACACGCCTCTAGTGATGAGGAAGAAGATAACGACTCTGGAAACGCACGTCAGTCAACTATCGGTGACTACGACGCTGGGAGAGAATTTCATGGCGACCAGTCGGGGGGAGAGAAAGACGACTCCTATGTGAAACAGGATCAGGACCAAGTCGGAAACGAGTCCCTCGACACGAGTAACTCTACTGTCGTCAGAACGGGGTCCTCAGCCGAACCCGATCCAGCACACGCCGAAGTACTCGATCGAGACCCTGTCGTTGAGACGGACACATACGAGGAGGCACTCGAAACTGACCGGACGGCAGCCCA
>Ga0207718_100961_pt1 | contig 18710 bp, 14 predicted proteins | sample A23M2SouthBayCA_FD_187749 | JGI IMG/M metagenome (GOLD analysis project Ga0207718, IMG submission 187749) | Aerobic enrichment media microbial communities from Eden Landing Ponds, California, USA - A23 M2 (SPAdes) | ecosystem: Environmental > Aquatic > Marine > Unclassified | place: Emeryville... | reverse complement strand
CCCCCGGAGGCGCTCGTCGCCAGTGTCGAACCGCGGATGGGCGTCGGTCATCTCCTCGAAGAAGGCCGGGCGTTCCGGCGTTACCGGGAAATGCTCGCTCGTCAGGCCCACGAGGAACACCTTCTCGAACGAGCGCATCCGGGCGTCGAGCAGCCCCATCACCTCAACGTGACCGCCAGCAGCGCGCTGCGGAACCCGGATCGGAACACCATCGAACGCACGGGTGAACAGTGCCAACGGGGAGAGATCGCTATTGACCGCCGCCAGCGACTCGAACGAGGAGAGGACCTCGTCTACGAGGTCGTAGGCTCGCTGTTCGACGGCTTGCTCGGCGCCGCTGGCGTAGTCCTCCGTCGCCCCCTCCAGGTCGAACCGTTCGTCCAACAGTCGTCGGAGCGTCTCGGTTGCGCCCTCGACGTCGCCTGTTCGGAGCGTCTCTAGCGTGGCCAGCAGCTCCTCGATCAGCGCCGCCGCCTGGTCGTCAACGTCACCGAGCAGGGGAGACACAGAAACCGTGTCGCGCCGGCGAGCAGCTGCCGTGACGGCGTTGGCTTGGTCGGTGTCGACGATGTCGACCAATGGATTTGCTAACAGGGACGTGAGGTCCTCAGCACGGGGGTCGGGTTCGGCGAGGTTCAGGAGGTCGTGTACAACGCTCCCGGTGAACGTCCGGTTCAGCTGTGAGGCGGCGGTCGTGACGTGCGGGATGTCGAACGTATCGAACGTGTCCTCGACGTACCCCGAATAGGCCTCGGTCCCCGGGACGACGACAGCCAGGTCGTCGGGATCGCGACCATTGGCCAACTCAGTCCGGAGCTCGCGAGCGACGAAGCGAATCTCGCGCTCGGGCGTCGGGAGTTCACGCCATCGCAGAGTGTCTGGAGCAGGGACAGTGTCCGGGTCCGGGCAGTAGAGCGACTCGGTGATCGTTCCAAAGGCCCGCCCTGACTCGTCGACGGGCTCGAGTTCTACTGCCTCAAAGTCAAGTGCTTCGTAGACATCCAAGGCGTCCTCCGCAACGGCGTCGACTCCGCTCCGGCCATCTTGGTGGAGCGGCAGCAGTGCGATCATCGGAAGTTCATCGACGAGGCGTTCGATGAGGCGGCGTTCGACAGGACGGAACTCGTGATACCCGGAAAGGATGACGACATCCGGTTCCGGAGAGAACGCCGATAGTGACTGCTCCGCCGTCGCCACGGCGTCGAACATTTCTCCCCGGGTACAGACCCACTCGTCGACATAGTCGCCGTGGAGATCCCGGTAGTGTCGGTACGCGTCGGCAGTGGCTTTCGCGATACGGTCATCGAGGTCTGAGCCCTCGAACTCCGCTACGAGCGCGTCAGCGGTACCGACGCCGGCGTCGTCGAAGAGCGAGAAGCGGCTACTGAACGAATCAGCGAGAGCGGCAGAGGCAGGTTCGCCAGCGAGAGCGCCATCTGTCTCGGCTGTCGATCTGTCCAGAGCGTACTCCGCCAGCCGGCGGTTCAGCTGCCCGGAGAGGGGTTGAACCGGACCGTGGAGCTCCTCGTACCACTCCCGAACGACCCCGTCGAGCGTCTCGGCACGAAGACGGAGGGGATCGTGCGACGCGGCCCAGCGGTCCTCAACCATACTCCTGCGAGCGTCGTTCCGCGTTATGTAGAGGATACTTCCCAGCGAGTCGGTGGCGATGTCATCAGCCTGCTGAAATGCCCGTCGTTCCAATCGGGCGTGTTTCGGGCCGGTGAGAAGCGTTGAATCCATCGAACACTCCCTACTAAGATATCGGTCTCACTTCACTCTTGGCGAGACTGACAGCTTAGGAGTGTCCTACCGAGAGCAGCCAAAATAAATCAGAGGGGACTGAGAACTCAGCCGACGGTGGCTAGCACCCGGACATCTGTATCCGAGTGTCGTTCACGCTGAGTTCGAGCACCCTGTTCTTGCAGGAAGTCCTCTATCTCATCGGCCAGCGTATCGGCGTCCTCTCTATCGACGTGTACGATCAGCGTTGGCTGGTCTGGATCGTTGTTGTCGATAACAAGCGATACGTCTTTAAATTCGTCCGGCTGTCTGTACGCCTCGAATTCCTCGGCGACCTGGTCAGCCAGGTCATCGAGAATATCTAATGGGTCTGAGGTCATATTTGGTGAGAAGTATTTGAATAACTATCACATCAAGTAGCGTAGGTGATACCCAAGACTTCAATCACCTCCAAGTGATGATTCATGGAGTGAAGGCTCAGAAGTGTTACTTTCGCAGATTGTATTGGATATAGGTTCGTAGAAATGAGGGAATAGCTATCATCCACCAAGTGCCGCTTTCCATTTAGTAGGGTTAGTCGCCTACTCGCTACTCACGGGGGTAGTTAGCACATCTTTGAGTAGAGGTTCCACACCATCATCTCGGAAGAAAATCCCATTAGAATGGAATTTATCACGGGAGTCTACTCTTGAAAGTTCACGAAGATCATCATAATCGGTTTGGGAAATTACGTAAGAGTGCAGCGACACATCTTGGCGATCCGTCCGCTCCGCCAATTCGTCCTCATATGAGTCACTTTCTTCGTAAAACTTGACACGGTGATTTTCGAGGGGTTCGCCTTCCAGAGCCAGACCGTGAGGTTCCAAGAAAATGATGTGCTGATGATCTTCACCTTGTAGCCACATAATGAAGTCCGGGAAGAACCTCTGTTCATCACTCATCAGTCCGATGCCTTTCCCTCGAGACTGGTTCCTTAGGAGGAAAAGCTCCCGACCATCCAAGAGCTGTTGTCCAGCGTCCGACTCAAAGTAGTCCCTGATTTGCTGGACAAGAATACTCTCTCCTTCGTTGAGTGCTGGCGGGGAGTATGCAACATCATCCTCGTCCAGACCATTCTCTTCTGCCAAGAGGGGCAAGTAAAGATGCCGATCGAAGTGTACTCTGTTTGGCACACCCCGCTCGTTGGTATAGAGGTCATCTGAGCCGATAGCTTCCTGCAATTCATTCAGGAAGCTTTCAGCGCTAGTCCTCACCTCCAGCTCGTACTCGTCAACAAAGTTACCCTGATTACGTGTGAGTTCCTCGTCCAGTGAGACGTATGTGAGGTGGCCCTGTTCCCATTGTTTCTGTTTGGTCGAGTAGAACTGCTCGGTATACTTTCGGAGGATCATCACTACAATCTGCTGGATGCGGTCCGTATCCTCGAACTTGGAGACGTGAAGCATATCATCTGGACAGTAGAGGGTGTAGTGTCCTTCCTCCAGAATCGCTCGAAGTGTACTTTTATCAGCCACTAGATTGCTGTAGTCACGCGAGACCCGGAATTGCCAGACTTCACGGTAGATCTCGTTCCAATTGAGCAGTGTCAGGTACTCTTTCGGTATGGACACCGGTGACGCCTCTTCCGGTTCTCCTGTGTCAACAACAGTCCCTGATCGAGATGTTATTCCACCGACGACACCCCGGAAATCCACTTCCGGGCTGTACTCCTCGCTTACCTCAAGTTCAAGATTGACCTGCTTATTGTATGAGTCATCTACTTCTGGGCGCACTACGAGGAGCCCCTTGTCCTGGAAATGATCCTTCGTCTCTGTCTCGACACTGATTACCTCTCTCGGATCGGTGTCGATACCCTCCTCCGAGAGGTAATCTCGGAACTTTGCCATATAATTTGCTCGGATACCGAAGATATTCAAGGTCTCCAACAACGGCAGATCCCTTGGATGGTCCCCTTCGAGTTCAGTCGACCGTTTGAGGGACTGGTTTTTCCCGAGAAGGCGGACACCACGACCAAACAGCTGGATAACCTGAGAGCCCTCTCCTCTACCAAAGTTCATCAGGCCCATCGTCGATACTCGCCAAGAGTCCCACCCTTCGATGAACTTCCGGGAACCCAACAGGAGGTTGATCGACGAATCACGCTTGTTGATCGAATGGAACAACGAGTCAGTAAACTGCTCTTCCTCAACGTTGATCTGGTCGTGATTCTCTTCGATGCGATCAAGGAACACCTGGTCGCCACCGACGTTAATCACACCGAAGTACTCGTTAGTACTTCTGGCTCGCAGGCCGATTTCGCCATTCGCATTCTTGATATTGACCAAGTCAAGCTCGGACGGTGTATCGACATGAAACGTGTTGGCGAGAAGGTCCTGGTAGATGTCAGAACCATTTACACCAGCCTCTCTGAGAGCCGTAAATGCGTCCCCGAAGGGATCAGCCTCATCATCGCCTACAAGACCCGCATCTCGGTCTAAAACGGAGTCGATTGCTTCCGGTACCCAATCGTCTTCGTTCTGTAAGACCCGATTGAGAAACAGCAGTACCTCCTCGACGTCTGCCAGACTTTCCTTATCGTTCTTGCCGAGGTCCGATTTCGTTGTGGCATTAACCGTGTGGCCGATGAACACCAACAACGGGAATTTGATATTGTAAGTATTCAGGAATTTGTCCGGCTTTCGGTTGAAGACATGGATTTGCTCGTAGTACGTAAGGAGGTTTGCGAGGAGATATCGGTCCCGTAGCTCGGAGTCGACGTCGTTCTCCAAATTAAGGATGCGATAGTCTTTGCCATAACCATCTTCGTAGAACCGGGGGTACGAGTAGTCGAAGAGGATTGCTTTTCCGTATTCGTCCGTGACTGCCGCACTAGCTCCTGAAAGTGCTTGGCCGAAGGTGGCGCTATACTCGAACGTAAAGCCTTGCTCAGCGAGCTTCTGACGTCGGTTACGCCACGTCTGTGCTTCGCTTCCGGTTCCTTTGTGACCCTCGTCGACGAAAACGAGGTTGTTCCCACCGAAAGCTTCGACTTCGACACTCTTCCCCTCGCCACTCTTGTCCTCAACCAGCTTCTGAATCTCGATGACCTTTACCGGGTTCTCACCCACATCCCGAAGATCGACCGTATCGGAGTTGAATTGACGGCAGGAAATCCCACTTTCCCGGAGTTCATCAAGGTGTTGTTGCGACAGTCCTTCGTTGGGAGTTACCAGCAGGATGTTCTCTGGGAGATCATCCGCCTCCTTGGCATAATTGACGTACTGGTAGTAGTTGAGATGCATGACCAGCGTCTTCCCACTCCCAGTCGCCATCCAGAAGGCCAGCTTGTTCAGGTCCTCATCGTCGAATTCGGGGAATTTGATGTGACCTTTATGTTCATCGTTCTGCTCGGCGACGAACTCATTCAAGTTCTCTAGGAAGGCCTCTCTATCGTTAGTGACCCGGTCCAAGTAGGCCTCTGTCATCAGTGCCGCGAGGATCTGGAACGATTTGAGCGTAATTGGGTCGGACCGGCGTTCATTGAGTTTCTCCGTGTGTTTCCGGACGTTCTCATCATAATGGAGCAGATCTTCTTCTGAGAGGACCTCCGTATCCGCTTTCGCGGAGACGAACTGGTGAACATAGCTACGGCCTTCGGCGTTGTACCCCTCATTGAGGCTGTTCAACTGGTCGTAGAATTGGCGGACCGAATCGGAGTCGTTCGGGTCGTCAACTCCGAAGGCGTCACGAAAGTACGCTACCAACGCCAACCGTTCGCGTAGCTTCTCCAGAGAGCTACGAGACATTCGGACTACCCTCCATCTCTTCTCGGAATGTGATTTCGAGCGGCTCGGACTGTGCGATGTAGCTTTCGCCGTTCACGTAGACCCGGTCGTAGGACTCCGAGTCGTACTCATCATCAAACCAATCGGCTTCGTCATCGAGGCTCAGATCCGCGGTTGGTCGCCATACTGTGAGAATCTGCTCCACACCGGAGTCCGTCTGTACATCGCACTCCGTTATAACGTATTTCCGCTCCTTGTGTTCATCGTGCCAGTACTTACGTACATCTGCGCCAATAAGGTAGTGGAACGTCTCAACTAGATCAACATCTGTTGGTTCACGGCTAGCGCCATTCTCTTCAATTTCAAGCTCGTGACTAAAGGGATCAGAGAAGGTCTCTTCTGGGAGGAGGGAAGCACTTTCTTCAGCTTCGAAGTCAAGCATATAGCCCTCAACATAATCCTCCATATCTTCCTCAAAGAGCTGTTGTTGGGGAGTGTCGGGCGTTTCCAGACGGATGTTGTTGAGGGCATCTTCGTACGATTCCAATCTTTGATACTTGATGAGATGAGAGACACCGTCGTTCTCCTCCGGAACACCGTCTTTCCATTCTGAAGAGAAAACTAATCGCTGTATACGTGGGCGAATCATAGTGTCAAAGTAGTCGCTCATCTCTACCAAGACATATCGTCTGTCACTCCCCTCTTCCCGGTTGAGATTAATCGCAGCATGAGCTGTAGGCCCCGATCCTGCGAAGAAATCTAAAACCCATTCAGTACCTTCATCATCAGTACCGATCCGAAGGATGCGCTCCAGGAGTGAACTCGGTTTAACCGAGTTCAGGACATCCTCTGTTCGCTCAAAGTCAACGAACGTCAGGAGTTCCTTCTTGGCGTTCTGGGTGTGGCCCACCTCGTCGTATTCCCACAGTGTCTGTGGCACCATATCCTCAACTTCGGATAGGAACCGTTTCAGATGGGGCATATTGGTCCCATCTTCCCCCCACCAAATCCGGTTGTCAGCATCTAATTCTTCAAATTTCTCTTTGCTGATCGACCAGTATCGACCAGTAGGCGGTGAGAATGTTTTCCCTGACGGGCTTTCAACCTCATATTGACCCTTGCTATAGGGGTTTCGAGCAGTCAGATCGCTAGGTTTCCACGGACCGCGTTCATCGTCATCTGGGTTCTGATACCGTTCATTTTGCTCTTCTGAACGGGGTAGTCTGTTAGGACGCCAGTTTTCTTTGTTCTTCGCGTAGGCAGTAATATAGTCATGGTCCTCTGAGAAGTACTTTGCAGAGTTCTTCGGGGAATAGACTTTCTGCCAGATAACTTCTGCAACAAAGTTTTGACTTCCAAAGATCTGATTCATCAGTAGATTCAGTCGATTGTTCTCGTTGTCGTCATTACTGATGAAGATAGAACTATCGTCAGAGAAGATGTCTTGAACCAATTCAAGGCGGTCTCGCATCAGCGACAACCAGCTAGAGTGGCGGAAGTTGTCTTTATACAAGAAACCGTCATTCCCGGTGTTATATGGTGGATCGATGTAACAGCAATCCACCTTGTTATTGAGTTTCTCAGAGAGGAGGTTTAGGGCCTGGAAGTTCTCTGAGTTAATGAGGACACCATCAGTGACCTCCTCAAGATCGTCAATCGAGCTTAAGAGTTCTTGTTTGAATGACTCATCAAAATGACCTGTATCAACCATCACAGATTCGTGGTTCTGAAGGAAGGACTCATCAAATTCTCCCCGCCAATAGAGATCAGTGTCCCAATCTTCAGTGTTGTAGACATCCTCCCATTGATCGATTTGAGATTGATTTTCGAGTATGTCACCGTACAGTCTTTCCGGGACATGGTCTAGTGTGACCATGTAATCCGTTTGTGTGACGAATTTTCGCTTCTCAAACAGTCGTTTCTGGAAATCCTCAATCTGAGCAAGGAAGGTGATAATTCGTTCCGCTATCGTCCTCACAGTTCTTGCTCGTAATACCTCTGGGGAATCGGGATTATCAGTCTGAAGCAGATCATCAATATTAACGACTTCATTTTTGAGGAAGTGATCTAGTTCTCCCCGCAGGAACTCTTCAAGATCTTTGTGGACGAAGTAGTCCCGGGTGTTTTCGGATACGTATCGGATTAGATGCTTTTTGAGGTGGGTCTTGGAATCTGCTTCTTCTGTCAGTTCGCTCTCCACCCCCTCATTGTCGATGTGTTGGAGTATCCGGGACTCAAGAGCAGCACAGCGCATCTCAATAGACATATAGGAGAAATAGGAGGGATCCCGATCTTCACCAGCAGCCTCGTTATAAGCATCCACGTAGTCGTCAGCTTCCTCTTCGGTGATTTTCCGATACTGAAGATGAATAGAAAGGGTCTCATCTCCGCTATTGTAGGAAACAGGACCTTCTGCACCTAGTACGAAGTACCGACTTTCATCCTTGAGGTTGTCTTGGGGAACGTTGGCCTCCTCAAGGCGGAACTCTACATCGTAATCACCTGCCGTGAAACGATAGTCTGTGAAGTGGTGTCCTGTTTTTACGTAGTACTGGTTGCGATTGGCCCAGTGGAAGTGGACCTCCTCTCCATTGTAAGGAACGGCATATTTGGCATCCTTTGAGGAGATGCGACGTTTGGTATGAAAATCACCGTCATCGTAGTAACGGGAGAAGAATCGATAGAGGTCGTTCAGGACCCGTGCCTCGGTTTCTTCACTCACTTCAACCTGCTCAAGTTCTTCTCGTTTTCGCTGATACTCTTCTATTGCTTGGATGTTGAGCCCGGCGTATTGGTCGTTGATAGACCCGTCCGGATTGATCGCATCTTCACTGACATTATCTCGGACCTCTTCAGCCTGTGCTTTGAGTTCCGCTTCAATATCCCCTCTCTTTGCTTCTGCCAAGTCGGAGAGACCTTCTTCAACGGCGTCAAGTAGGTCTTCCTCAATGAACTGGTCGATTTGATCTCGGCGCTGGTTTAGGATACGGTAGACACCGAAGTCAAGATCAGATGCGTCGAACTGGAATAGATCACGAAGGAGAGACTGAAGTTGTTCTCGATTATCTTGTCGATTAGTAACCATCTTTATCACCAACTATTGAAAGAGATTCCGGGCGGCGCATACTTTCGACTGACCGAGGTACTCGGTTAATGATTTCGTTACCGACCTCCAGTATTGTCCATACAATCATACCCACCTTCGATATACGAGGGCTTCCATCGAATTCATCCCATATTTTAATTCCGGGAAGGTACTCGTTCAGGTAGTTCGAGAACTGGTCGCGATTCGTCCAGTAGGTGGGTGCCGTTTGCATGAATTATCGGGGAGTGACGATGAGAAACCGATCCGCGTCCTTGCTGTCAATAAGCGCGTGAGCGACATCTTTCGTGTCGGCAACATTGACGTCGACGTCGTCGCCGATCTCGGCCTCAAGCTCTTCGAGCTCGGAGCCGGAGATGTTGACCCGCCCGGAATTGCCTGAATTCCGGGCGATTGTTTTTCGAGTCATTCGCGATGCTTTGCCCAACTGACCGCCATCATATAGTCTTTACTTAGACTATCCCGTCTCGGTTGATACGATTAGCAGTATCGAATTCACATCAAGCAGGCCGGAGATCACGCCAGCGCACATCGACAGTTTCGGCATCTTCCAATTCGACGCGAAAGAGATACCCCTCCCGTTCATCGTCGGTTACAGCCCCCGCATCGTCAGAAATTATCTCAACAACTGTTCCGCAACGCCCGTGAAGTCGGTCGTGATCGGGATCAGTCTCATCAGGGATATCAATTCGAACCGAATCACCGGTGTCGAAGCGTCTCATAGTGGTTTCAGCGGGTTTGAATCCTAAAGAGGATGGCTAAGCCGAGCAGGAAGACTCCACCAACACCAAAACCAACCACCGATGGGTCCGGCAGTGAGGGAATGAACCTTGTCACTTGGGGAGTGAGAATGAACCCCCCGGCATACCCTCCGACGGATATGTATCCGGCAGCCAATAGACGAACGAACCACTGTTCCACAATCGTATGCGAGCGGTGATCAACATCTTCAGCTGGACGAGGATCAACGATTTCTGGGTCAGGCTTCTCCCGCTTCAAATATCGCCACTCATCGAGATACATGCGAACAGGCAGGACCGACTCGATCTCATTCAAGATAGCATATCGAGCTTTGTTCAACCGTCGGTATGATTGAAGACTCTGATACCAGAAGTAGCAAATCAGACTGCCGAATCCTGATGCGAAGAGAACGATCGCAGCGTTTGTGCTCGTGAGATTGCCGCGGGCGAGAGCAAAGAGACCAGCCAGTATTGAGGTTAAAATCAGACCGAAAAACCGGTTCATCTGGACTCGTTGATTGGCTGTCTCGATTGCCACCTCCCCGTAATGGATGTACTGCTCCATCAGCCGATTCTTCTCGTCCTCACTCAGATTAGCCAACGGTCCAGCCGTGACATCTTCCTCCTCAGTCGGCTCATCGGGATCTCCCCCAGTAACCTCCTCAGAGTGTTCAGGTTCTGATTCAGGCGTGTCTTCCTCGTCAGTATCGGCGCCATCCTCCGGAAGGTTAACCACCGCTTCGTCAGTTGAATCAGGCATATTCAGCGAGTGCATCAACGAGCGAAGCCTTTCGCCATCCTACCTCAGTATCTGCGACTTTTTGGATTTTCTCGGGAACCTTCGATTGTCCCTCTGGAATGATTGCGATCACCGGCTTGTCCAGTTCATCGGCGAGTTCCAGCTCCTCCGGGATCCAAGTGCTGTGAGCACCGTACATTCCACTACTTACGACGACAACCGACGCCGTTTTCATCTGGTTCCGCAGTTCAGAGCGAAGGGCAGACTCGGTATCCACGGGCAGGGGGTCAGTTGAGGGGACACTATGATTCTGCCACTCGAGCGACGGAACCTCGTCAAGGAAATCAACGATACGCTCGTAGTGTTCGTCGTACTCCCACGAGTGGGAGACAAAAACGTTGTACTGCTTGTCCTCAAGTCGAGTTGCAGCGCGTGCTAAGCGAGGGAGTGATCGCCCAGTATTTCCGCCTGAGGACGAAGAGGACTCCTGAGTCGACGAGCCTGCAGAGGCCAAGGCTTCCAGCCCTTTGTAGGCACCATATAGGAGCAAAGCACCGCCAGCAATTTTTTGTCCAGACGAGAGCCCCTGCTGGTTCTGAGTGTCGGTAGAACTGCGGCTCAGGGAATCGTCGGTCGGGACAAGGCCCGACTGTTGGTCATTCGGCTCGAAGAGCGACGGTTGAGAGGAACTGAGCTCAGGGAGACTGTTATCCCCAGATTGCGTGACTGTATAAACGGGGCCGAGTTCTCGAACAGTGAACTCCTTTCCGAGATCGTTCCCTTTGTAGGTCGGCAGTAGGCGGTCTCCATCATCGCGATAGAATCCGGTAGGTAGATCGTTAACAGCTGACTTCAGAACGAATCGAACAGCTGATTCGGGGTTTGGACTGCCACGAATATCATCAAACGCAGCCTCCCAGGTGGTTTTCAATGGGGAGGAGGTGTCTTGGCTCATAACCGTATGAACAATCCGTTTTTAAATAGTATAAGTTCTTCCCCCTGGAATATCGGCAGATTTGGATTCCGCATCAGAGAGGACCATAGTACTAAACGGGTAAGCCGTCAACAATTCGCATATAGTTATGAGCTTCAACAGCAGATCTTCAAGCAACCGTCGGAGCGAATACCGACTGTTCATCTCGCACTCTTGGGAGTACAGCGACGAGTACAATCGGATGGTAGAACTACTTCGCGACTACCCGAATTTCAGTTTCCGGAACTACTCAGTACCGAAGGTGGATCAGATCGATGCTGACACCGAAGAGGAGCTGGAACAGGCGCTCCGGGAAGACCAGATCAAGCCAGCTACGGTCGTAATAATACTCGGGGGAATGTACGTAGCACACAGCAAATGGATCAAGAAAGAAACTATTTTAGCTGAAATCGAGAGCAAGCCTATTCTGGGTGTTACACCGCGCGGAAACGAGCAGATGCCCAATTTCGTTGAAGACCACGCAGATCAGATCGTGGGTTGGCAAGGAAAGAGTGTGGTAGAGGGAATTCGAGATCTGGCTGATTGAGTTGATGAGAGCGTGGATGAACTATTGAGGGAGAGTCTGGCTACCGTCGAGGCTATTTCCAACTCCGCGAATCGGGTATAGTTCGATCGCTTCGTACTCACCGTCACCGTCAATATGACCCAGTTTTGAAAACAGAGATCGGCTCTTGTCGTTCGGTTCGTCGATGTAGTAGACACCATCCTCGCAGTACTCCTGGCACCAAGTCTGAATCAATTCCTCAGCAATCCCCCGGCGCCGGTAATGATCCCGGACATACAGCTGTCGAAGAACCTGTATTCCATCCAGCTCTTCCCAAGTGACGTACCCAGCCGCGTCGTCATCTCGAATATAGACCAATCCCTGGTGGTTCTCAGGGATATATCGGGCAAAAGAGGAACTCGTGTCACCACCATAGCTAGTCATCGCGCCGATGACTCGTTCTGTTTTGTCTATTGGTCGACCATCAGAATACACGAGAAATGAATCTTCGGCACCGATCTCCACGATGTCATCCGGAGTCGAATTCGTGAAGAGCCACTCAGCACTGAACACCTCATCAAGATCGATTCTACGACCCTGATACTCGATACCATATAAGCTCATACAGTTATGGCAGCGAAATTCTGCTGATTCCTCGATTTCGGACATTCCCGGAACACGCTCAATTGACGGGTCGTCAATCCCTGAGCAATTGCAGTCCTGTCTAAGTTCCTCAAATTTGTCCCCCTTCCCAGATTGACTATACGGAACAAATCCCATCTTCCAATGCTCCTCTAACTTCTCACCGAGTTCCTGAGCGAGTTTTTGAACAACTCTCGCGTCTGTTCCCACAAATGCAACGACAGCATCAAGGAGGTCGTCTACGTGAATAATCGGGTCCTCGGACAACTCATATTCTGTGAGCAATTGCCAGCCATTAGGTGCCCGGTAGATCATCCGAAGATCATCTTCACAGAGAAGGGAAACAGCGACGACCTCGATCCCGTCATCAGCTTCGATATAGAGAGGAATCGTTTGATCAATTTCTTCACGTTGAACAAGAGTTTCGAGCCAAGCATAGTCCCCGAGACCCGCAGGAAGTGGGATATTCAAGCTCATTTCCGTATCAGAAATTGCTCTGTTTCGTTATAAATGATAGGCGACCACCACTATGTAGATATATAAAACCAGCATACCACAAGACGGAATATGGAAACCAAGCGGATCGCTGAGGTCGTGGAAAACATAAATTATTCTTATCTCTTACCCGCGATTCAGCGGGAGTTCGTCTGGGAAACGAGTGACATCGTGGATCTGTTTGATTCCCTGTTACGGGACTATCCGATCGGTGCGCTCCTTCAGTGGAACCTCTCGGCTGAGGAAGCACAGGCTCAGCCCAAATATCGCTTCGTCACCCACTACGTCGACGAACCAAATTTTCCCCAGTCACTCACAACACCGACCCATCGAAACCCCCCGCACAATTCTGAAGACCCACTCCCGTCACCGGTGAAACTAGTCCTCGACGGCCAGCAGCGACTGACCGCGCTCAATATCGGTCTGACCGGATCATTCTACGAGCGGAAACACAACCACCCTCGGAACAAGGCCAGTTCGTGGGTTCAGAAGCGACTCTATCTCAACCTCCTCTCGGACCCGCAGACAGCGGACTCGGAACTCGGCAATAAATACGACTTCTCCTTCCGCTCTGAGCAGTCCGCAACCGCGAATGCATACTGGTATCCAGTCAACCGAATCATGTCCATCTCTGACAACGACGATTTCTATGCAGAACGCCAGGAAATTGAGGGAGAGATCCAGGAGCTGGTCGAGAACCACCCCGAGATAGAGAATTCAGATAGTCTGATTCTCAACGCTCAGCGTAATTTCGAGGACCTCTATCGAGCGGTCCACAAGGACGAGAAGCTCCACTTCTTTACCGAAGACGAGAACGACATCACCCGTGTTCGCGACGTCTTCGTACGGATCAATCAGGGAGGGGTGACACCGAATCGTGCCGAAATCCTCCTGTCGTTGATGACTAGTAGCTGGCAACAGGAGCCGCCGGAAATCAACGCACGGGACGAGGTGCACTCGATGGTCGACGAACTGAACGGGATCATCGACGGTGGGAACGCTCCTTTTGCTACGAAGCACGTCCAGAAGGTACTGCTCGCAATCAACGGCAACGAGATCCAGTATCGGTTCGACAACTACACACTCGACTTGCTGCGGAATCTGAAGGAGATCTGGCTCACCGATACGTTCTCGAACACGATGGAACAACTCGCTGAGCTTCTGAATAGTTACTATCCGACGGTGACCTACATCCTCAGTCCTGCCCTCTACACACCTATCGCCTACTACCTCTACCAGAACGAGAATCCCTCGCTCGATTCGACCTCAATCAAAGGTCGCGGGCGACGTCGTGACATTCTCTACTATATCTGTGCAGCCCGACTCAACGGATTCACCAGCCAATCATCGAACCAGATCGCAGAACTCGTCCGGGATGTTATCCGAGAGGAAGAGAGCTCGGAGTTCCCACTTGAGCGGATCAGTGATGAAGTGGCATCCAGTTACGGAACCTCCCTCCGTTTCACCGAAGAAAAGTTGACCACGCTTTTCGAGGAGCTCCAGTACGGGAAGCGCGACATCGAGTTCCTTCTGCAGCTATCACACTACCCCGATGAGCCGGCACGGGGCAAAGACTACGATATCGACCACATCATCCCAAAATCGGTTCTCCCCGAAGAAGCAGATGCTGACCGGGTGGGGAACCTCCAGTTACTGATTGACAAAACGAACAAGATGAAATCGGACGATGACTTCGAGGACTGGATGAACTCCAGAACGGACGACTACAAGCAGACTCATCATATCCCGGAGGGCGCAAAGGAGATGACGTTCGAAGAGTTCGTGGACGCCCGCGAACGGCTCATTATGGAGCACATCCTCGAACACCAGCCGTTCTAGTAGAAGTCAGGCCTCCAGTTCGAAGGCCCTCTCAAGAAGTGTGGTTAGGTCGTCCAGAGCCTGAGTCGCAGTATCGTCGATCTGAACACTAACTCGGTCAGTCTCCTTGGGATGTTTCTTTCCTAACGAGAGGACCACGTCGTCATCGGGAGAGAGGGAAGCCGAAAGCCAAGAGGTAACACGAGGAGAGCCAGCGAACCAAGCAGTCGTCAAATCATGCCAAGGGCGTTCCCGATCTTCCTCACTCGGGCGATCTGGTCCAAACGCTAGCCGTTCCAAGTTATCAGTGAATGTTCGGAGTTCCTGGGTATCCGAATCTTCAAGTTGAACGGTGACACGGTGGGTATCGCCATCCCAGCCCCAGTCCTTCTTTCCGAGCTGAAGAGTAAGCTGACCCGTTGGTGAGCGAGAAACAGTCGCCCAAGCGCGTCCCTTCCGGCGGAGATCTTGTTGAGCGACAGTCACCCATTCATCCGACTTATCGAACGAAGCCCAATACTCTCCTGGTATAGGGATTTCCAACGCAACAGTGGGCGATTTCTCTTGCCAGAGCCACCTGATGACTTCCGGGTACCCCTCCATATCAGACCGCGACGGAAGCGCATAGGGCCAGACGGACAGTATTCCGGAGAGATCAACATCGTACTCTGAGAAATCGCCCTCATCGAGCCACGCAACGCTATAGTCACGCTGTAGATAATGGTCAGTAACTGCCTCGATATCTTTGCCCTGATTCCGATACTGAGCCTCTATCGCGATACCCCTTCCATAGGGCTCTCGGGGAGTGTCGAATGTGAGCAGGACATCCGCAATTCGGCCGTCGATACCGGATTCAAGCTCAACTGTCGCATCAGGGAAATCGTGTTCCAATCGAGCATACGCAATCGACTTCATTTTCATATGTTCGTCCGATTCACCAGGGCACTCGCCGACATCTACAAGATCAGCAAAGGTTGCCTGACCTGTAGTTTGGCCCATCTCAGAACGACCCTCCTGTTCGTGGTGCCGAAAATGACGAGAAATGAAAGCAGAACCTCGTTCGTGAGACCGTACAACGGCCATCGGTTGGTCGCACGCAGGACAAGTAACAGACGTGCCGTCGGCTACTTGCGGTGGGATTACCCGTGTTCCGTTTAGAACTCCAAGATATGGCATCGAAGTCGATGGCTGTATTAGATTTGCTTGTCACTCGATCATAATGACCATTTCTCCGGCACCCCGTCGTTCGGGGGTCAAAGAGAAATCACTCACTTGGTGTCAAATCAGTAGTGGAGGATGAGTTTCCGGAAGTTTCCGGAAGCCTCGACTTTCCACGAACACAAATCGGGATACAGCGTAGGTTTTTGGGTACTCACGATGGTACTATCATAGGAGTTTCCGGAAACAACCCGGTCAGGCTTTTGTAACCTGAACCGAAATCAATCTCTCAGAGAAAGATGATTCGCGATGCTCGTGTCCTCCGGGCCGGATTCGTTCCTCGGGAAGTCGAGCATCGCGACGCCGAAGTCAACCACCTCTCCAGCGTCCTCGAGCCCATCACGAACGGAGAGCCTGCAGACACGGCCATCGTCACTGGACCCAGTGGCGCCGGCAAGACCTGCATCTCGCAATTCGTCACGGAACGGCTCCGCGAAGAGGTCCTCGACGTCGAGACTACCTACGTCAACTGCTGGCGCAACTACACCCGGTTCCGCACGCTCTACCAGATCCTCGACGACCTCGGCGCGACCATCGACATCCACCGGCAGTCGACGCCCCACGACGAACTCGTCGACCGCCTCCAGCAGCATGACGGCCCGCGGACCGTCGTCATTCTCGACGAGGTCGACCAACTGGAGGACCCCAGCGTCATTTACGACCTCCACAGCCTCCAGCAGCATGACGGCCCGCGGACCGTCGTCATTCTCGACGAGGTCGACCAACTGGAGGACCCCAGCGTCATTTACGACCTCCACAGCCTCCCGCAGTTCGCGATCATCTGCATCGCGAACAAGGAAGAGGAGCTGTTCAGCCGCGTCGACGACCGCCTCGTGAGCCGCCTGCGCTCCAGCGAACACGTCCGGATGGACAAGTACCACGATGAACAGCTGTATGACATTTTGAGTGCGCGGGCGAAATGGGGGCTCGACGAGGACGTCATCACCGACGACCAACTCTATCGAATCGCCGATGCGGCCGCCGGCGACGCCCGCCTCGCTATCGGCATCCTCCGAACGGCGGCCGGCAAGGCCGATCGCGAGAACCACGAGCGCATCACCGACGACATTCTCCTGGACGCCGCCGAGGATGCCCGGGCCCAAATCAAGCAGAAGAGCCTGGATTCACTCACTCCGCATCAGCGAGTCGTCTACGAGATCGTTCGCGAGCACGGACCGCTCGGACCGAGCGAGATTCACGAGCGCTATTCCGAGGAGGTCGACGACCCACGGACGAAACGGACTGTTCGAGCGTATCTGTCAAAGATGACTCAATACAATCTCCTCGAAGCAAACGGGTCCAGCCGAGATCGAGAATACAAGGCCATCGACCAACCGTCACCCACACTCGCTGAGTAGGTGATTAAGAAGCGTATCTCTCGAAGATGGAGCAGTGAATCGCCTCAGGGTCAAGCTCCGAGGCTTCCTGCTTCGACGACGCGCTTTGCAGACACCGAATAGGTGTCCGTAGGGAGCGCAGTCTCCACAGGCGTGTCTTCGGGCCATCCCAGCCCTAACTCAGAAAATCCCCGTTTAAGCACATTCAACGCCGCGTTCGCGTCCCTGTCCGCCTCGAACCCACACGACGGACAGGAGTGTTCCCGAACCCAGATGGATTTCGTCGTCTCCACACCACACTTCGCGCATTCTTTCGTTGTCCGAGCGGCTTCCACCTGTACAACGTGCGTGCCGTACAGCTCGGCTTTGTATTCGAGGAGGGTGATGAACTGTCGCCACGCAGCAGCCTGGGTGTTTCGCGCGTTGTGCGAATCTTCGAGCATCCCCTTCACGTTCAAATCCTCAACGAACACGGCGTCGTACTCGCGGACAAGCCACGTCGTAATCTTATGCTGGAAGTCCTCGACCTTCCGCTTGATGTGGCGCTTGACTTTCGCTACCTCACGACGTTGCTTCTCGTAGTTGGACGACTCCTTCTGCTTACGAGACAACTTACGTTGCTCGCGTCGGAGGCGGTCGTATTCATCTTCGAGATCGAGCCAATCCACGATCTGACCATCAGATGTGTGGATGTAACTGAGGATGCCGAGGTCGATACCCACGCTGTTGCTTGCATCCAACGAATCCACGTCTGGTTTCTCGGGGAGATCCGTCTCGTCGGTTTCGAGAGCGAAGGAGACGAACCACTCACCAGTCGTCTCCTTCTTAACCGAGACCTCCTTGATGTCGGCTTCATCGGGAAGGGGACGGTGGTAGCGGATCGGTATATCCCCGATTTTGGAGAGCCAGAGCGTCGCACGTCGGCCACTCGTGTTTTTGAGTTTGAAGCCGTGCTGCGAGTACGTTATACTCTGGAACTCTCGTGGTGATTTCCACTTGAGCTTCCCGACCTTGTTCCCGTTCTCTTTTTGCTGAGAGAGGTTCGAGAGGTTGTCGTAGAACCGTGTGACGGTTCGCTGAAGCGCTTTTGCGTTCACCTCAGTGAACACGGGAAACTCGTCCTTCCAGTCTGGGAGACGACTGTGGTGTTTGTATGCCGAACCAGTGCTGTCGGCATCAAGGTGAGTGTATTCGTATCGGGCGTAGTTGTACGCTTGGCGATGAATGTCGATGTGATGTTCCAACTCAGCCGCTACCTCTTGTGTCGGGTGCGCAGGGTAGCGGTGAGTGTACTCCATCGCGGTCCCTTTATTAGAACGTATTCTAGAAATGGTTTGTGGCACGGGCCGTTGAGTTCAGCCCCCGGGAGGTCTAGCTCGCAGGGCAGTCGCCCCAACATCCGGTACAACCTCCTCGAGGCGGAGGGGACGAGTCGGGATCGAGAGTACTCGCTCGTCGATTCGGCAGCAGCGTCACCGATGCAGTGACCGTGACCCCGTCAGCTATCAGGAACTGAACTCGCCGAGGCCCGATTGCTCGTGGTCTAGCGGCTCGATGACCTGAGGATCGTCGTTGCCAGGGTTGTTGACCCGCGTCGAGATCTCGTAGGCGTCCAGATCGTCCTTCGGATACG
>Ga0207718_100960_pt1 | contig 18717 bp, 20 predicted proteins | sample A23M2SouthBayCA_FD_187749 | JGI IMG/M metagenome (GOLD analysis project Ga0207718, IMG submission 187749) | Aerobic enrichment media microbial communities from Eden Landing Ponds, California, USA - A23 M2 (SPAdes) | ecosystem: Environmental > Aquatic > Marine > Unclassified | place: Emeryville... | reverse complement strand
GTAGAAAAACACACAGGTTCGCGAGTAAATATGTGCAGTTAAGTATGGCAAGAACGATACGCCGATAGAATGGCCACATATGCAGGGGTCGACCTGGGTGCGACGTACGTCCGTGCCATCGTCGGCGACGAGACGGGCGAGGAACTCGGGTCGCACAAGCAGCAGACGCCGCAGGGACCGACCGGCATCAAGGTCACCGAAGCCGTCTTAGAGACGCTTCGGCGCGCGTGCGAGGCGGCGGGCGTCGAGCCCACCGATCTCCGCGGCGTCGGAATCGGATCGATCGGCCCGCTGGATCTCGCTGACGGGGCTGTCGAGAACCCCGCGAACCTCCCCGATTCGATTGACCGGATCCCGCTCGTCGGCCCCATCTCGAACCTCGCCGAAACCGAGGACGTCTACCTCCACAACGACACCATCGCCGGCGTCATCGGCGAGCGCTTCCACAGCGACCGGAACCCGGATAGCATGGTCTACATGACGATCTCGACCGGGATCGGCGCTGGCGTCTGTGTCGACGGGCACGTCCTGTCGGGCTGGGACGGCAACGCGGGCGAAGTCGGACACATCACGCTCGACCCTGAGGGATTCATGGAGTGTGGCTGTGACAAACCCGGCCACTGGGAGGCGTACTGCTCGGGCAAGAACATCCCTCGATACGCTAAAGCTCTCTACGAGGCGGAAGACTGGGAGACGGATCTAGACGTGCTCGACGAGGACTTCTCCTCGGTCGACATCTACGAGAACGCCGGTACGGACGAGTTCGCAGACTACGTCATCGAGCGCGTCACCGACTGGAACGTTCAGGGCTTCGCGAACGTCATCCATTCGTACGCACCGCTGGTCATCTACGTCGGTGGCAGCGTCGCGATGCACAACGAGGAACTCGTTCTCGACCCGGTCCGTGAGCGACTGAAAGACCACGTCTTCGTAAACATGCCCGAAATCAAGCTCACTACCCTCGGTGACGATGTCGTCCTCCGGGGCGCGCTGGCGAGCGCGCTCACGCAGGGCACAGGCGACCGAAGTCGACTTCGGCACTGACCCCGCTGCTTTATCCGTCGGTTATTCCCGCTTGAGCCAGCGATCGAGACACTCACGGATCGCAGCACTGCGATTGCCTCTATGCTCGGTGAAGGCCACGTCGTCCAGCGCTTCAAGGGTCTCCTCGTCGAACTCGATCGAGACTGCCTCCATATCGAGGAACTTCTCGTCCATCACATCACATCGACTGTCCGAGAGGGCAATATATGTTCGTCAGACGTGCGTCAGCGGCGCTTGCCCGGTCCCGGTCGCTTTTTGTCGATGCACGCCGAATCGCTGGCCATGGGCGAACTGGACGTGACCGGGGAGTTCGACGTCCACGAGTATCGCGAGGGATTCAAACTCCTCAGGGAGACTCGCGAGACGATGCACCTGGAGAATCGGGCGGATTTCGCCTGTCCAGCCTGTGGCAAGCCCTTCGAGCGACTGTTCGTCAGCGAGAAACGAACCAATACCTTCCAGTCCCCGCCGGGACCGTTCTGTCTGGCGCGCACTGAGAGTCAGACACTGCTGTTCACGCACTGAACGCAGAGGGCCATCGTGCACGCATTGTCCGGAGTGGTCGAGGACAACCACAACGACTATTTCGGTGTTCGAATATCATCCGACAACGAGATGACTCGTCGTATCCTGGTCCTCGCGTGTCTGTCGGTCGTCGTTCTCGGCGGCTGTACGGTCGCCGTCGACAATGGCGATAGCGGTGACGCCGGTGCAATCGTCGACCGCGTCGAGTCCGAACTACAGGCAACCGAGACGCTCGAAGCGACGATGATTGCGACGATCGAGGAGGGCAATACGACGATCACCGAACGGGTCCGCCTCCGATACGAACGCCCCCAGCACTACAATCTCACGTATCTCGAAGTGACCAACGGAACGGGAGACCGACTCCCGAACGCAACCGGCGACGCGGTGATCGCCAACGGAACGCAGCTGTGGGGCTACGACGACGCGACCCAGCAGGTCGTCTGGTACAACGAAACACGGCCGCGGTCGCTCTCGGAGTTGTTGATGCCCTCGACGCAGTTCGGCCAGAACGTCACCTTCGCCGGCAACGAGACGATCACTGGTGACGATGCTTCGAAGCTTTCCTACGCCATCGACGGCTCGAAAGTGTCGCTGATTTCGGGAGATGTCGAACGTCGCAGTCGCCTGTCGTCCGCGATGAACGAGTCGACGCCTGTAAACGCGACCGTCTGGATCGACCGTGACCGATGGCTCCCGATCAAGACCCGCCTGACGATGCGGGCCGCAGGAAATCCCGTAACGGTCACCTATCGCTACGAAGACATCGAACGCGGGATCGAGATTCCAGCAGGTACGTTCGAGCCGCCGGCCGACGCCACGCGTACCGACCTGTGGGAACCTCTCGAAGAACAGTTCGCCGAGCACAACTCGGTCGAGGCCGTCAACGGAGAGGCCAGCCCGCCGATCACCGAACCGACTGTGCCGAAGCACTTCACCTTCGAGTGGGGAAACGTCACGACGACCAACGGGGCCGAACAGGTGCTGCTGTTCTACCAGCGAGACACGACCGACCTCCGACTCGCCCGCTGGGACAATACGTCGATCGGTAAGTTACAGGGCGGGACATCCGTCTCACTCGGCTCCGTCGAGGGGACTTACACCGAACTGAGCGAGCGCCGTCTGGTCGGATGGACCTGCGGCGAACACCGCTATCTTGTCAGCACCCGCGCCAATCAGACCATCGCGATGGAGACGGCCCGATCGGTCGCCTGTTAATCCAGCGGCGTCGTGAGCAACTCGATGGCTGCTACTCCAGCAGCGTCGTGAGCAACTCGATCGCCACGCCCTTGTCGAGCGGATCGTTGGCGTTTCCGCAGTGTGGTGACTGGACACAGGCCGGACAGCCGGATTCACAGTCACAGGATTCGAGCATGTCCAGCGTCGTCGCCGCCAGATCATCGATTGCCTCGTAGCCGCTGCGTGAGAGCCCGACTCCGCCGGGGTAGCCGTCGTAGATGAAGATCGTGCTCCGGTCGGTGTGGGGGTGCATCGGCGTCGAGAGCCCGCCGATGTCCCGGCGGTCACAGAGGTACTCGAAGGGAAACAGCGAGATCATGGCGTGCTCGGCGGCGTGAATGCCGCCCGCGAAGTCTCCCACCTCGTCCAGCCGGGCGGCCAGTTCGTTCGGGAGGGTGTAGTAGAGTGCGCTCGTCTCCAGACTCGTCTCGGGCAGATCCAGCGATTCGGTCGCCAGCACCTCACCCGAGGAACCGTCTCGACGCTCGAATCCGGTGATCTGCTTGCGCATCGTGACGTCGGCAAAGCGGACCGTGACCTCCGGATGGGAAGGGAACGGCTTCTCCCCGTGGTCACGCTCGACGGTGATCTCCTTGTCGTGCAGGACACGGGTGTAATAGTCGGCGTACGTCCGCTGGAGTGTGGCGACGTCGTGTCGGAGGTCGAGGTCGGTCACTTCGTAGCTCGTACCCTGGTGGTGATAGATCGCGCCCGGATGGGCGTCCCGCAGGGCGTCGCCGAACGGGAGTGTCGCGATCACGTCGTCGCCGCGGCGTGTGGTGAGTTTGATCTCCCGATCTTCGGCCGTCCGGAGGTTCATCTCGTGCTGTGGGCTCCCCTCCCCCGAGAACGTCCAGCGGATGCCGTCGCGCGTGTCCCGGCGTTCGAGGTCGCCCATGGATTCGAGTTCACCAACTACGTCCGGGAAGGTGTCGCCGAAGTGGCGATCGTCTGCGGGTTTGAGCCAGTTCTCGCGGGCTGCCGAGCGGACGTGGTCTGGCAAGAGGTGGTCGTTTTCGGGATTGGCGATGGCCTGCTCGGGGTCAGTGTCGAACAGCGCGGCCGGACTGTTCATCACGTACTGGTCAAGCTGGTCCTCGCCAGCGATCAGCGTGACGAGAGCGGGGTCGGTTCCGCGGCCGGCACGGCCGGCCTGCTGGAATGCGTTCATCCGCGTGCCAGGATAGCCATCGAGAACGACGGCGTCGAGCCCGCCGATATCGACGCCGAGTTCGAGCGCGTTCGTGCTCCAGACACCCCGAATCGAGCCGTCTTGCAGGCCTCCTTCCAACTCGCGGCGGCGGTCGCTCTTGAGTGCGGCCTGATAGGCCGCGACACCCGAGGCGAGGTCGTGCTCGCCCCGGTCCCGGAGCGCGTCGGCACTCTCAGTGGCGTAGCGTTCGGCGACCTGCCGTGAGGAGGTGAAGACCACCGTTTGCAGGCCCCGCTGGAGGAGGTCGACGAACAGCCGCTTGGCCTCGGGATGGCTGGACTTTCGACGACCGCTTCCCCAGCCTCTTCCGCCGTCGTACTCGGGTGGATTCCACAGCAGCCAGTGTTTCGGGCCCGTCGCGGACGTACTCTCCTCGACCAGCGTGAAATCCTCAGCTGGCTGGCCGGAAACGGTCGCGGCGTGCTCGACTGGGTTGCCGATCGTCGCCGAGCAACAGACGTACTGTGGGCCTCCGGCGGACTCCGTCCGCCTCCCCGAGGAGCGTGGCTCCTCGCCATCAAATCGCTCGGCGATCCGATTGAGTCGTCGCAGGACCAGTGAAATCTGGCTACCGAAGACGCCCCGGTACTCGTGGACTTCGTCGACGACGACGGTGTCGAGTCGCTGGAAGAACCAGTCCCAGAGTCGGTGGGCGTGGGGCAAGATTCCGTAGTGAAGCATGTCGGGGGTCGTCAGCAGGACGGTGGGCTGGCGCTCGCGGACGGCCTGTTTATCGTTCTTCGAGAGGCGACCCGTGTAGCGGTCGACGCTGACACCCGAGGCGAATCCGAGCCCCTGGGCGAGATCCGAGAGCGTCTCTGCCTGATCGTTGATCAGTGCGACCTGGGGCGCGATGTAAAGGGTCGTCCGACGACTGTCCAGCGCGCGCTCGAAGGCCGGGATCGTATAAGCGAGACTCTTGCCGCTGGCGGTCGGCGTCGAGAGGACGACATCGTCGCCGTCGCGGACGGCTTCGATAGCCTCGGCCTGATGAGCGTAGAGTGACTCGATCCCCTTGGATTCGAGGACGCTCCGAAGGCGAGAATCCAGATCGAGGTCGGAAAAGGCGGCCTCTCGGCCGTCAAGGGTGCGTTCGGCAGCGATCTGCCCCTCGTAGTAGGGTCGGTCGCGAAGCCAGGCGATAGTCTCGTCCACGCGTCCGCTATCGGGCGGGTCATCCTAATACTGCCGGCTGTACCATTTCGAAATGATTCGTCCCCCGATGGCGAATATCTTTACGAACGTACAGCCGGCAGTATAACCGTTGCGCGCGATACGTATCAGACCGTCAGAACGGGGCAGCCCAGTTCGCGGAGGACGTGAACGGCAGTCGAGCCGATCCGTTTCATGTGGTGTGATAACACTTAACACTACATAGCCCCAATCAACTAGTAGGGAGTGACCAGCTCCCGACCACCAATGCCAGCCTCAGAAACGCCCGCCCACGACGAGCAACGATACGCCGAACTTTCGCTGGAAGACGGTAGTATCGTGATCTACGACGCCGAGAATCCCTCGGCGTGGATCCAGTCGGACGCTGCCGTCACGTGCACGTCGATCGCGTAGTGGTCCCCGTTTCACCCCACCGCATATCGGGATTAGTAGCCGGTCGGAGAACGCGTTACGCCGACCGGGAGCCGGGAATCGATTTCCTCGGCGAAATCTATAGATTGCCACGCTACTCCCAATATTTCGAGCACCGGTCCCGAGTCGAGTCCGCTCTCCTCCACACTTTTGTCAGGTGGGCCAGAACGGACCCACATGGCCCCGAACTACGAGAGTCTGCACGATCCGAACGCCAGGTACACGATGCGAAATCTCTCTGCGGAGACGATGCTCGACGACTCTCGCGAGCGCGGCGGCGGCCGCGATGTCGAGATCACCGACATCCAGACGACGATGGTCGACGGCAACTTCCCCTGGACGCTCGTCCGAATATACACCGACGCCGGGGTAGTCGGCACTGGCGAGGCCTACTGGGGTGCGGGCGTTCCCGAACTCATCGAGCGGATGAAACCGTTCGTCGTCGGCGAGAATCCGCTAGATATCGATCGGCTCTACGAGCACCTGATCCAGAAGATGTCCGGCGAGGGCAGCGTCGAGGGCGTCACCGTGACGGCTATCTCCGGGATAGAGGTCGCGCTGCACGATCTCGCCGGCAAGATCCTTGACGTACCAGCCTACCTGTTGCTCGGCGGGAAGTACCGTGACCGGGTCCGGGTCTACTGTGACTGTCACACCGAAGCAGAGGCCGATCCAGTCGCGTGTGCCGACGAGGCCGAGCGCGTCGTCGAGGAACTGGGCTACGACGCCCTGAAGTTCGATCTCGACGTGCCGACTGGCCACGAGAAAGACCGTGCGAACCGCCACCTCCGGCCGGGACAGATCCGACACAAAGTCGACATCGTCGAGCAGGTCACAGAGAGGGTCAAAGACCGAGCGGACGTGGCGTTCGACTGCCACTGGTCGTTTTCCGGGGGCTCCGCGGAGCGACTCACCGACGCACTCGAAGCGTACGATGTCTGGTGGCTCGAAGATCCGGTCCCGCCGGAGAACCTCGACGTGCAGCAACGTGTGACCCAGTCGACGGTCACGCCGGTCGCAGCAGGCGAGAACCGATATCGCGTGACAGAACACCGACGACTGATCGAAGACGGCGCGGTCGACATCGTCGCGCCGGACATGCCCAAGGTCGGTGGGATGCGCGAGACCAGGAAAATCGCCGACGTGGCAAATCAGAGTTACGTGCCCGTGGCGATGCACAACGTCTCCTCGCCCGTCGGCACGATGGCCAGCGCCCACGTCGGGGCCGCGATCTCCAATGCGCTGGCCGTCGAATACCACAGCTACGAACTCGACTGGTGGGCCGACCTCGTCGAGGAAGATGTCATCGAAGACGGCTACGTCACGATCCCCGAAGAGCCCGGCCTGGGTGTGACACTGGACATGGACGTCGTCGAGGAACACATGGTCGAAGGCGAGACGCTGTTCGACGAGGAGTAATACTGCCGGCAGCTATTTTCAGGCAGCGAAACTATCAGATACACTGAAGGGGTGTGAGGCCATTGCATACAGTAGGGTATGGGTGAGTCGCTGTACGCCATCCTCGGCGTCGAGGAGGACGCCGACCGAGAGGCGATCAAAGACGCCTATCGCGATCGCGCGAAGGACGCACACCCCGACGTGAGCGATGCGTCCGACGCGACCAGACAGTTCAAGCGGCTCACCGTCGCGCGTGATACACTGCTCGACGATGACGAGCGTGCCCGCTACGACGACCTCGGCCACGACGCGTACGTGCGCCAACACGACCGGACCGATCTCTTCGACATCACGTTCGACACCTCGCCGGGCGAACACTCACAACGGACTTCCGGGCCAGTATCGGCCGCCAGGGCCGTCGCAGATGGCTATGGTAGCGGCGGAGACTGGTGGCGCGAGCGGGCTGGTCCGGATCCGAAGCCGGCTGGTAGCTCCAGCAAGCCAGAGACACAGTCCCGGAGCGGAAACTCGGCCACCTGGGCGCGGTCGCGGTCCGCCAGGACGACAGAGACTGAGCCGTCCGACCGGGGCGTCCTCGCGTTCGTTCGCGAGGCCGGAATCTGGCTAATTCTGCACGTGTTGCTGGTGTGCTCGGCCGTCGCGACGGCGATTTTCCTCTACGTCAGCGTCGGCCCCGCGCTAGTGGCTCCGGCAATCGTCTTCGGCTTCGTGGTCATCGTCGCGGCGATCACTGCGTCGATGTTTCATCTGGTGTCGATCGTCTACACGTGATAGCCCCGCTATCTGTCTGTTCTCCATCGGTCAAAGAGCTGTTTGAGCTACGAAAACCGGGATATAGGTACGCCTGTAACGAATGGGTATGTCGATGGAACGGCTGTTGCCCTCACGGGTCGACCCACGACCCCGTGACGACCCGAAAGTCTACGGGCTCGAGGAAGAGCAGACACAGGACGCACTCAGCGCACTCTCCGCGGAGACTGCCCGAAAGATTCTCACGGAACTATACGACCAGCCAGCCGCACCGGCAGAACTGCAGGAGGAGGTCGGGACCTCTCTTCAGAACGTTCACTACCATCTCGACAACCTCGAATCGGCAGACCTGATCAGGCAGGTCGGAACGCGCTATTCGGAGAAAGGAAACGAGATGACCGTCTTCGCACCCGCAAGTGACGCGGTCGTGTTCATGGCCGGCGACAACGACAGTCGGTCACGCCTCCAGCGAGCGCTCGCACGGGTCGTCGGCGGCGTCGGCGTCCTCGCGGCTACGAGTCTCGCGTTCGGGGCCGCCGTCCAGCGGTGGCTCGCTCCTGAACCCAGCGAACCAGAGGTCGGCGTCATGACCGAACCCGGAGGAACCGCAACCGAAGTCGTCAACGCCATCGACCCCGCTCTGGCGTTCTTCCTCGGCGGTGCGTTCGTGCTCGCGGTCGTGGGCAGTTGGATGGCGATCCGGCACCGACGCAGCGAGACATAGCAAACCGTTTCCCGCTCGGTCCGGAATCGCCAGTATGGACGTTGAGGCAATCGCAGATCTGGATCCGGATCAGCGCCGCGCGCTCTTTGAACGCGACGCGGGGCTCGAAGCCATCCGCGACGATGTCAGGGAGATCGTCGACCGCGTCCACGAGGAAGGCGACGTGGCCCTCCGAGAGTTCTGCCGGGAGTTCGACGATGTCGAGGTCGGCAACTTCGAGGTCACAGACGCGGCCGAACGAGCCTACGAAGCGATCGACGACGACGTTCGCGAGGCCATCAAAACCGCCGCAAGCAATATTCGGGACTTTCACGAGCGGCAGGTCCCCGACGACTGGGATACCGAGACAGCGGGACGCCGACTCGGACGCCGATTCTACCCGCTGAACTCCGCGGGCGTCTACGTGCCCGGTGGGACTGCGGCCTATCCGTCGAGTGCACTGATGGGTATCATCCCCGCGAGAGTCGCCGGTGTCGAACACGTCGTGGTTGCCACGCCGCCGGCCGACGAGATCAATCCTGTGACACTGGCCGCGATCCACGCTGCTGGTGCGGACGCCGTCTATCAGGTCGGCGGCGCGCAGGCCATCGCCGCGATGGCCTACGGCACGGAGTCGATCACGGGCGTCGACGTGATCGTCGGGCCGGGCAACCGCTGGGTGACGGCCGCGAAGGCCGAGGTCCGGGGCGACGTGAAGATCGACATGCTCGCCGGCCCGAGCGAAGTGCTGGCGATCGCCGACGGAACGGCAGATCCCGACATCATCGCAGCCGAGATGCTCACCCAGGCCGAACACGACCCCAACGCGGCCGTGGTGGCCGTCACCGACGATGCTGACCTCGCCGAGGCAGTCGTCGAGTCGATAGACGAACAGGCGAGCGAGCGCGAACGCGAAGATATCGTACGAGAGGCACTGGACAACGAGGCCAGCGGGGTCTTCGTGGCACGATCACTCAGTGAGGCAGCGCTGTTCGCCGACGAGTTCGCGGCCGAACACCTCTACGTGCTGGCCGACGACGAGGACGCCCTGCTCGATCGGATCGAGAACTACGGGAGTGCATTCCTCGGCGAATATTCCCCAGTCGCAGCCGGCGATTACGCCAGCGGAACCAACCACGTCCTCCCGACCGACGGGCAGGCGCGACTCGAAAGCGGCCTCTCGGTCGATACGTTCGTCCGGTCGGCGACTGTCCAGCGACTTTCCGAAGACGGACTCGCAGACTTGCGAGAGACGATCACAACACTCGCAACCGAAGAAGGACTCGAAGCCCACGCCCACAGCGTCGACGTACGGTTCGAAGAGCGATCCTGACCGATCAATCTGCGCGTGCGGCCCGGCTGGATCCACTGCCTGCCTGATTGTCGGGGAGACTGATCTTCTTCAGGTCGTCACGTGTCTCCCACCAGGTCAGGTCGAACTCGCGGCGGTCACCACCGTCGGCCCGCAATCGACCGTCGTCGTGGACCGCGATAAATCCGGTATTCGTCCCAAAGTGTTTCCCGATACCTTCGACGAGCCCTTTCTCGAACGCGTCGGGATACGGCGTGTCAGTAACCAGGAGGCCACCGTGATCGTCCGGCTCGAACTCGAACGAACCGCCGCCGGAACCATGAGCGCGGCTGAAGGTGTGATCGAGGTCAGCGAACGCGTCTTCGATCGTCTGCACGTGATGAGACCACGGCAGCGAAGCGGGAGTCGCGCGTCCGATCCGATTTAGTGTATTCGGGCCCGTCGTCCGCTGAACCTCACGGATCGCGTCCAGATATGCCCCGAGCGGATAGGAGTCACCCGACCGCGGGTTCTCGATACCGTGACTGGAGAGGATTCGCTGTGCACGCTCCTCGAAGTAGCCGCAGGTCTCGGCGACACCGTCGACGAACGCCCGGACGACTCGTCCGTCTACCGTCGGCCCCGCCTGCTGGTTGGATTCAGTTGCTGTCATTACCAGTAGCTATGGAGTGTTTGGGTATACAGGTGGGTCCAAACTCGTTAGGTATTATTCGTCGAGTGATCTGGCCCGGATCAGAGTCCGCGTCTGGAAGATGTATCGAGTGTGGCGCTTAGTCTTCGAGTTTGAACGCGACTTCTACTTCGGCCTGGTACTCACGTTCGTCTGCACTCGCGACCTCGACGCCCATCTCCTCGACTTCGACCCAGTGGACGTTTTCGAGGGTCGCCTCTGCGCGGTCGACAGCGTCGTCGACGGCATCGTCGAAACTCTCTGTGCTGGAACCGATCAACGTGATCTTCTTGAAGACCATGACACACTAGCAGTCAGGCGGCAGTCCCAAAAGCCCACCGCCAACACGCCTATCCCCGCTTCATGCCGGGAGTCGTTCGCCTGCCCGGACCCTGCGCCGGACGTAGAGTTCAAAGAGAACGCCCGCGAGGAGGCCTGCAAGCGCCGACGCGACGAACTCGATCATCAGTTCGCGCTCTTGTTCGAGCGTCGTCTGCGCGGGATTGACGACGAGGTGCGTTCCGAGCAGGACGTCAGAACTCCAGCGGGCGATCGCCCAGAACCCGGCAGCCGCGAGCGTGGAGACAGCGACGAACCCGACTGCAAATCCGACGCTCATCTGTACCGGCGTGAACAGGTGGAGTTCGACAGCGACGACGAGGGCGATAGCTGCGACGGCAAAGTATGTCGTGAGCTGTCCCACGAGAGGGTGGGTCACCAGCGAGTGGACGAACAGCGGGAGCGCCGAGAGCAGGGCGATTTCCCACGGAATCGTCGCCCGGCGACTTCTGAGTGCGAGCGGCGGTAACGCGAGCAAGCAGGCAACGGCCAGATCGAATCCGCCCCACAGCGGATTGCCAGAGACCAGATTGCCCACCGCCGTCGCGACGACCAGACCGATGACAATCCATCCCAGAATCGCGTTCGTCCGGGTCGAAGTCAACACGGTTGCGAGGTCGGTCCGATCCAGCGCCATCGCTGATCGCTACAACGGCCTCTGGTGAAACAGTATCGACGCGAGCCTACGCAAAGGTCGTCGCGTCACAGACTTCGTAGGAGCCGTCGTCCTCGACGCTGATGATCGCCCACTCGTAGCAGACGTTCTGACGAGCGAGACGCTGTTTGAGGGCGGTACACTTGCCTGCGCGGGTGACGAAACACCGGAACTCTCCACTCGTCGGGGCGTCGGCCGGCTCGGGCATCGGTGTCACCCGGACGACGCGCCACTTTCGCTCGGCTCTGATCTCTTCGCCGTCGTCAGAGACGGTGTATCCGAGGTCGTCGAAAATCGATCGCGCCTGGGACGCTAGGTGTGTGGTAACAGTCCCCATCCACGTGCTCATTCTCACGGATCGGTATTAAGCCTTCTCACCTGACAGGTGCTGGAGAGAAACGCTCAGAACGCGCCGTCTTCGCGTAATCGCTCGACGATTTCCCTCACGCGCTGGGCCTGTGCTTTCGGGACGACCAGCGTTCGATCGTCGTAACTCGCGATGACGAGGTCGTCCACTCCGACGGCTGCGACGTGGCCGTCACTGGCGATCACGTTGTTGCTGGCGTCGACCGTCATGGCGTCTCCAAGCGCGACGTTGTCGTCCTCGTCGGAGTCCAGCAGTCGTTCGAAAGCGTCCCACGACCCCAGATCGTCCCACTCGTAGTCAGCGGCGACGACCACGACGTTCTCGGCCGACTCCAGAATAGCGTAGTCGACGCTGACCGAGGGAGCTGATTCGAACCCCCGCTCGGGGTCGCCAGCGTCGAGCGCGTCGACCAGCGGCCCGAGTTCCGAGTCGCGCGCGCTCGCGAGGAACGTCTCGGGCGACCAGGCGAACGTTCCGGTGTTCCAGAGATAGCCGTCCTGGAAGTACTGCTGGGCTGTGTCGGCGTCCGGTTTCTCCATGAACGATCGGACATCGAAATAGTCGCCGTGGTCGACACCGGGCTCGATGTAGCCGTAGCCAGTGTCGGCACGCGTGGGCTCGACGCCAGCCGTGACCAGCGATTCGGTCTCGGCGGCGACTCGACAGGCCTGCCGTGCGGTCGCCGCGAAATCGCCGTCGATGTGGTGATCACTCGGGAGACAATACAGGACGCAGTCGCCGAGTTGCTCGCGGATCCGGTGGGCCGCGTAGACCAGCGCCGGGCCCGTGTCTCTGGGCACCGGTTCGGTCAGGACGGCCGCCGACGGCGCGTGCTCGTGGATCGATTCAGTGAATTCCGGCCGCGTCAGGACGTACACCTCGTCGGCGAAACTGGCACGGCGGACCGTCTCGGTGAGCATCGACCGCTCACCGCCGAACGACTGAAACTGTTTGGGGCGGTCGCTCCGTGTCGCCGGATAAAGACGTGTACCGGTCCCGCCAGCGAGTACGACCGCGACGAGTGGGCGATCCATACGTCCGCGTTGGTTCGCCCTCTCCTAAAGTCAGCGGCCGGCAAGGGTTTTCCCGCTCGGCCGCCTTGGCTCCCGTATGAACCCGACCGATGTCGAGCGCGTCATCGAAGATGCGCTCCCGAACGCTCACGCGCGCGTGACGACTCCACGACCCAACGACACTGACCACCTCGCTGCCGAAGTCGTCTCTCCCGCGTTCGAGGACAGGTCGCTGGTCGACCAGCACAGTCTCGTCTACGACGCCGTCGACGACCACCTGACGACGGACATCCACGCGCTGAAAGTCACGACGTACACGCCTGCTGAGGCCCCGCCCGACGCTCCGGGGCAGTCCGGGGCGTAACGGGTGTGGGTTACGCAATTCATTTGTCCAGTGAGAGTCGTCTAGCAGGTATGACCACCGAAATGCCGTCCGAGGCCGATCCAGAAGCGATCGAAGCTACGGTCGACGATCTCATCGCGTCGAACGACCGGGTGTTGTTCATCAAAGGGACCGCCCAGCGACCCCAGTGTGGGTTCTCCCAGCGTGCCGTCGGGACACTGGCCCGGTACGACGTTGACTTCGAGACTGTCAACGTGCTCGACGCCCTCCCGGCGTACCGAGACGCACTCGAATCCCACAGCGACTGGAAGACGATCCCCCAGCTGTACGTCGACGGCGAGTTCGTCGGCGGCAGCGACATCATCGTTGAACTCGCAGAACGCGGCGACCTCGAAGAGACGCTCGCAATCGAGTGACCAGCACACCTCGATTCGACGCTTCCCGGGGTGGAACTTATCTGACAGGGGGTCGATTCGTGACTCATGTTCGAACCGCCGATCGATTTTCAGGTCCCTAGCGACAAGGACGCCATCTCCAGCACGCCGACCGGTGACGGCCAGCACGTCCTCGTCTCGGCTAACTGCTACGCGGCCAACGACCGAGTCCCCGGTGACGGCGCACTGCTCGAAGAGACCTCGGCGTTCCGGTCTGACGTCGAGTTGCTCTACGATCTACACACGCTCCTGTGGGATCCCGAGCACCAGCAGACTCTCGACGTTCGCGAGGACGCCGTCGACAGCGACGTCGACTGGGCCACCGACCGCGTGCCGGAGATCGTCATGGAGAACGAGTTCGAGTTCGCCGACGGGACGACCGCGTCACTGACCCAGCGCGTCGTCGAGAGTGTCGACCGGTGCTCGATGACGATCCAGAATCGGGCAACCTTCGAGGAGGCTGGTGAGCGAACCCTCTATACGATCGCCAATCTCGGGATCAACGGCCACGACCACGAAGATCCAAACGCCGTCCACGAGGCCCAGGTCCGTTGCACGCCCGAACACGACGTCATCGTCGCCGACGACGACGATCGATTTCTGGCGATACTGCAAGAACACGACGGCCGCCAGCGATTCGACGGATATCGTATCGGCAACACGGGTCAGCGCTACGGCCGCGAGCGGAGTGCCTGGGCCGATATCTACCAGGAGAACGACGGCTGGATCACCAACTCCAGAGCTGGATCCGGCGATCTTGACGCCGGATTCGGCCTGTACGTTCCCAATGGGGAGACGGTCGAGTGGACGACAGTAATTGGATTCGCGACGGACGCTGAATCGGCTATCGACAACGCACGCGACGCTCTGGACACGGGATACGAAGCTGATCGGGCGGCGTTCGCCGACGCCTGGAACTCCTGGCACGAGGGCGTCACGACAGCACCCACAGGCGACGAGTGCGCCGACAGGATCTACGAGCGCTCGCTGACAGCGTTGCGGGCCGCCCGGGACAGTGAGTCGGAGGCGATGGTGGCCGGCGCGTTCAAGCCCAAGAACATGACCTACAAGTTCGTCTGGCCGCGCGACCAGGTGATCATGATCCAGGCGCTGTTGGCTGCCGGAGCGGAGGCCGAGGCTCGCGACGCCGTCGCGTGGCTCGACCGCGTCCAGATCACCGGCGATGTCGTCGACGACCGTGGGATCGACCGGCATGGAACCTGGTGGCAGAACTACTACACAGACGGGTCGCCCCACTGGCGGGCACTCCAGCTGGACCAGGTTGGCGGCCCGATCTACGCTCACTGGCTCTGCTGGCAGGAGACTGACGACGACAGCGTCCGCGACGAGCACTACGAGATGTCTCGCCGCGCGGCCGAGTTCCTGCTGGGCTGGGACAACGGCTGGGGCTTTCCGGAGGCCCATCAGGATCCCTGGGAGGAGACGTGGGGGTACTCGACTGAGGGCGCTGCCTCAGCCATTGCCGGCCTCCGGTGTATGGCCGAGCTGGCCGACTCGCGTGGCGAGACCGAGTTCGCCGAGGAGTGTCGCGAGCAGGCGTCGGTCTGGGCCTCGAATATGGAGACGTACTGCTTCAAGACCGACACGCCTTACGGCGACCACTTCGTGACTGCGGACAAGCCCGAGTATCGGCCGTCGCCAGCACCCGACGAGCGGCCAGACGCGGCCGCGTTCATGGCTTACTGGCCCTGGAACGTGGTCGACGCCGACGCGCCCTCCATGCGCTCGACGGCCGAACTGGCCGACGAAGATTTCTGGGGGGCCGACGAGGTCTCGTGTGTCGGACGCTATCCTGACGATGTCTACACACCCTCGGAGACGGCCGAAGACGGCGGATGGCCGCTCTGTGAAGCCTACGCGGACGTGGTGCGCTGGCAGAATGGCCTCGATTCGGACGCCGTCGAGGAACACGTCTACGAACACGTCGAAGACTGGACGACGTCCGCAGACCTGCTCCCCGAGCGTGTCGACGGTGACGGAAACGTGAGCTGGAACGCGAATCTGCAATGGAGCCAGGCGATGTATATCTTGCTCGTCGAGAGCCTCCAGCGAGACGAGCCCTACGGGATGGCCCCCGGCGAGTAGATCCAGCGCCTCCTGAACGATCAGGCATTCAGGGCCCAGAACTGGTAGTTCAACACCGTCGCAAAGAGCGCCCACAGGAGATACGGAACTAACAGCGTCGCGGCCACGCGCTCGATCCGGGCAAACGCGACGATCGTGATAGCTACGAGGATGTCGAGGACGGCGATCACACCGAGCGCGGCCAGCGGTCGTTCGAGCGCGAAGAAGACCGGCGTCCAGGCAGCGTTGAACGCGAACTGCAGGACGAACAGCCCGAGAGACAGCCGAACGGCCCCTCGATCCAGTCCGTTTCTGGCGACGAGATACACGGCGATTCCCATCAGCGAAAAGAGGAGCGTCCAGACGACACCGAAGGCCCACGTCGGGGGGAACAGCGCGGGTTTTTCGAGGCTCGCGAACCACTCCGAACTTGGACCGCCGAGGATCGCTGGTGCTGCACCGAAGGCATTGACAGCGACGACGACCAGGAGTGCCAGGCCAGCGTCGATCCGGTCGAGATCGACCGACGGGCGGACCCACCGCTGAACAGAAGCCATAGCAACGACATCGGCCTCCAGAACCGACAATCTACCGGCCGTCTACAGTGGCTCTCCGCGCTCGTGAGCCTCAAAATGTTGAACGTCTGCGAGTAGATCTGCGAGGACGTGTCCGTACAGCGTGACGGCGGTGATCAGGCCCAGTTCCGGGGCCAATAGCCACGTTACGGGGACGGCGACGCCGACGATGACGGTATGGCTCAACAGTCGCTCGAACGGACTGAGATCGTCGGTCTCGAAGATCGTCGACTGGTCGCCCAGCGCACGTCGAGGATTCGAGAGGACGTACCTGAGCGCGCGCCACTCACCGGTATTGTATCGAGCGATGACGAAGTGGTCGAAGTCGATCCCGACGCCGACCGCGGTCGCGTAGCCCACGACGACCAGCGGATGGATCCACTCGACACCGGCCGCGACGAGGCCAACGCCGATCGCCAGCGAGATCGCGCCGTGGGCTCGTGAGTACATGCGGGATTCCCTCTGGATTGCTACGCTCGCTTCTGGATCTCTTCGCGCAGGACACTGCTCACGAGATCACCGTCTGCTTTCCCGCGGAGCGCGCCCATACACTCGCCCATCAGCCCGGAGAACGCGCCCATTCCTTCGGTCTCGACTTGCTCGGCGTTTCGCTCAACGACCTCGACGACGGCCTCGCGGACTTCGTCCTCGGCGACGCCACCGAGGTCTTCCTCTTCGACAGCTTGCTCGGCATTCAATTCGGGATTTTCGGCGAGCGCCGTCAGGAGATCTTCCAGCCCTTCGCTGGGGACCTCGCCGTCGTCGACAAGCACGAGTGAGTCCCGAAGGTGCACATCGGTCAGGTTCTCGACAGGAACATCGTCACGGCGGAGCGCGGTGAGCGTCGATTCGAGTGTTCCGGCCGCGAGCGTCGGATCGACACCCTCGGCGACGACATCCTCGAACAGTGGCATGTGCTCGCCGTAGGCGGCCTGCTGGGCCAGTCCGGCGTCCAGTTCGTACTCCTCCTGATATCGTTCGACCTTTTCGGTCAGGAGTTCTGGCGTCTCGACCAAACTGACGTCAGGTTCGACCGGCGGGACGTCCGTCTCGGGGTACATCCGCGCCGCGCCGGGAAGCGGTCGCAGATATCGAGAGGTGGCGTCCTCGTTGGCGTCGCGAGTCTCTTCGGGAACACCCTCCATCGCCGTTTTGGCCCGTTCGGCGACGGCGTCGATAGCTAACTCGGCCGTCTCCGGGTCGTCGGCGACGATGGCGACGGCGTCTTCGGGGCCGGCATCGACGGCATCCCGAAGGGCCTCAACCTCGTCGTCGGTGACGCCGTAGGCTGGCAGTTCGTCGGTGTGGAAGATACCGCCCGCGCCGTGGCGTTTGGCGTGATCGGAGAACTCGGTGCCGAGGCGGCGATCCGGCTGGATCTCCCGTCCGACGAGTCCGTCGAAGCCCGACAGTCGGACGGCGTTGACCACGCCGCCACTGTCGAGCGCGCTCTGGATGACGGCCGAGCCGGTGTCTACTCGCGGGCTCTGCCCGCTCGTATGGTCCGCGGAGCTTTGCTCCGCGCTATCCTCGAAGACGTGAGACACGTCCTCGGGCACGCCGACGCTGGCGTCGCGTTCGTCGAGTTCTGCGGCGATCTCGACCAGTTCGACCTGTCGGCGGACCTCGTTGCGGACGATGTCGTCGATGTCGTCGAGACTCTGCACCCCTTTCAATTCGATCCGCGCGCCCTCGGCGATCGAGACGTTGACGTCCTGGCGGATGGTCCCCAGACCACGCTTGACGTGGCCAGTCGAGCGCAGCAACATCCCGATCTGTTCGGCGGCGTCGCGGGCCTGTTCGGGCGATCGAATATCGGGCTTCGTTCCGATTTCGACGAGCGGGATGCCGAGTCGATCAAGCGAGTAGCGGACTCCTGAGTCGGTCTCTTCGACGCGCTGGGCGCTCTCTTCTTCGAGCATGAGGTCCTCGACACCCACTGGGCCCTCGTCGGTCTGGATCTCGCCGTCGTCGGCGATGAGCATGGTTCGCTGGAAGCCGGAGGTGTTCGAGCCGTCGATGACGAGCTTGCGCATCGGATGGACCTGATCGACCGGCTCCATGTCCAGCAACTGGGCGATCTCCAGTGCGACCGTAAGCGCTTCGTCGTCGATCCGGTGGGGCGGTTCGTCGTCTTCTTCGACCAGACAGGTCGAATCGTAAGCGAGATACTCGAACTCCCGTTCGACCTGGCTCTCTTCGAGGGCGGCCTCGTCGAGTTCGCCGAGTTCGCTCTTCGTAGGGTGCAAGTAGCGAGTGAGACGGCGATCCGACGCCTCGGGCTCGCGCAGACGCGTGGGACAGTTACAGAAGAGTTTGGTCTCCGTGTCGAGTTGTTGGTGGATCTCCAGGCCGGCGACCAGCCCGAGATCCTCGTAGTCGAACGATTCAGTCATTGGGAGGGACTGCGAGGGCGTGGACAAAAAGCACACCGTCTCGGCGGGACA
>Ga0207718_100946_pt1 | contig 19001 bp, 14 predicted proteins | sample A23M2SouthBayCA_FD_187749 | JGI IMG/M metagenome (GOLD analysis project Ga0207718, IMG submission 187749) | Aerobic enrichment media microbial communities from Eden Landing Ponds, California, USA - A23 M2 (SPAdes) | ecosystem: Environmental > Aquatic > Marine > Unclassified | place: Emeryville... | reverse complement strand
TTGGAACGTCGTCGCCGACGGCGATGGCTCCTTTCATGCCCTGAGTCTCGTGGGGGCCACAGTAGTAGGTGTAGATGCCGCCCGTCGTGGGTGTGACGCTGTGGGTCCCGCCCTGCTCGACGGGGGCGTTTTCTCCGCCGGAGGTGCCCGAAAGGCTCGCACCCTCCGGTTGGCTCTCGAACTTCACGTTGTGGCCCTGCGCGTTGAACTCCCAGATGATAGTCGTCTCGGCATCGACCCAGATGTACGTCGGGTCGTAGTAGAAGTTCTCGACGCCGATCGTCACCTCGTCCTGGCCGCGCAGGTCCTCGTAGATCCCCTCGTTGGCACTGCTCACGTACGACGGCCACTGCGGGCGGACATTGCCGCCGCCACCGCCGCCACCACCATCCTCAGCGGCCGCGGCCGTTCCGGTCGCTCCTGCCACTGTCGCTGTGCCAGCCGCCGCGCGCAAGAAGTTCCGGCGTGACGAATCGACGTTCCGTTCGCTCATGCCCGTCGCTTTGGAGTGGTGGGTAGTGAATATGTTGGTTCGAGCCGCGCTCGCCTGGCCGCCACCTGCTCTCATAGTGATTGCTGTAAGTCTGTTCTGGATCGACCGCGCGCCTTCGTGCGGTCGTACCGACAAATCGTTACAGCAATCACTATCACACGTCACGTTCGATGACGAATCGAGTGAATTCCGCGAGTCGGCTGGCCGGTTCCGGTTCGAGGTCGACCGCCTGGAGGCTCTCGCGGGCCTCACGGGCCAGTCGCTCGGCACGCTCACGCGCGAAGTCGATACTGCCCGCGTCCTGCAGGATGTCGATGGCTTCCATGATCTCTGCGTGGGTGTTGTCCTCGGCCCAGAGGATCTCTTCGAGGCGTTCGACTTCTTTCTCGGGAGCGTTCTCGGCGGCGTGGATGACCATCAGCGTCTTCTTGCCCTCACGGATGTCGTTGCCGAACTCCTTGCCGAAGTCGCCGGCCTGATCGAGGGTGTGCTCGATGTCGAGGATGTCGTCGCCGATCTGGAAGGCAACGCTCATTCGTTCGGCGTAGTCCGCGACCAGCCGCTCGGTTTCGGCGGATTGCCCGGTCAGAATCGCCGGCAGCCGAGCGACGATCCGGCCGATACACCCTGTCTTGCACGCACACATCTCGAAGTAGGTCTGCTCGGAGGCGCGGACCAACTCCTCGTTGTGCCAGCAGATGTCCATCCCCTGGCCGAGATGCGTGCGGTTGAGTTCGTGCATCAGCATCTCGTAGGCCTGCAATCGTGTGTCGGCGTCGAATTCGCCGGGGTTGTGCGTGATGACCTTCAGCGGCAGAAAGTACATCGCGTTACCGGCGTTCAACGCGATGTCGGTCCCGTATTCGAGATGGAGCGCTGGGCCGCCGCGGCGCATCGACGCCCCGTCTTCGACATCGTCGACGATGATCGTTCCGTTGTGGAGAATCTCCGGAATGACAGCGTACTGGAGGTATTCCTCAGGATCCTCACCGAAGGCCTCGAACAGTTTTACCGCGACGATCGCGCGCCAGCGTTTGCCACCGCGGTCGAGCAATTCCCAGATCGGGTCCGCCAGTGCTCGCTGGATCGCCGTGGGATCGTATCGGTACGACGGTGCACCGAAAAACGTTGCGAGGTAGTCCTCGTCAATCTCCCGCGGGAGCACCGTCTCAATCGTCTCGTCGATGACTGGCTGCCACGCTGCCAGGACGTCCCGCATACCCTCTCTCTCCTCCCGGTACGCCTAAAAGCTTCCCGCATCGTCTCTCGATCCGCCCGATAGCTCTCTTTCGATCGGTCAGGTCGGCCCGCCGTCCGATGGTCGTCTATCGGTCAATCCGCCTATAAATTGGGATAGATGATGAAAGATATAAGTCCCCCTCAGTACCTATGGGTAACCATACCGTGGGAGCTACACACGGATCGCCGTCACGGCTGGTGGCTGGTGGCTACGAGACGGCGTGTGCTGGAGCTGACTGAGTGATCATGAGCAGGGACCTCTTCGACACGGCAGTGTCAGACGATGTGACGAACGGGAATCGTGCAGAAACCGAGACGGCAGTTGGTCCGGCAGGGGCGACACTCGCAGAGTCAGGCGCGACCAGCGGTGGGGAACCGGTCGCGTTGCAGTATTTCGATTACGACGACAGGGTCGGCCCTGATGGCGACCACTGGGAGCGGATCACCCGCGAGACGGAGTTGATCGCACGCTCGGGCTACGACGCCGTCTGGGTGCAACCGCCGATGGAGCCGAATACGCCTGATAGCAACGGGTATAACCCCCGCGACCACCTGACCTGGGATTCGCCGCTTGGGAGCGAGTCCGATTTCGAGCGGATGGTCGACGCGCTGGGCAACGCCCGCCACGGCGAGGTTGGCGTCTACATCGACGCCATCGTCAATCACACCGCCACGGACGACCCTGGCGGTGGGACCTACACCCACCTCGACGACGAGGAGTACTACCACCACCCGCACGAGGGCGGTCGGACCACGATGCAGTTGTTCGATCTCTGGGATCTGGATCAAACCCACGAGATGGTGAGTCGTCACCTCCGGGCCTACGTCGAGAAAATCGCCCAGATGGGCTGTGCCGGGGTCCGCTGGGACGCCGCCAAGCACGTCCCGATGTGGTTCTTCGACGAGTACCTCAACGAGTGGGTCGACCAGCACGATCTGTTCCGCGTGGGCGAGGTCTTCGACGGTGACGTCGACTTCCTGGAAGCCTACGTCGACACGGGGATGAACTGTTTCGACTATCCCCTCTTTTTCACGATGCACGACGCCCTTCGAGAGGGTGGGGACATGCGCTGGCTCCAGGGCGTCATCGAGCACGGCGACTGTCTGCTCGGGCGCGATTCCTATCACGCCTCGACGTTCGTCGCCAACCACGACGAGGGGCCGCCCCAGCTCCAGCAACTGGCGTACGCGTTCATCCTCACAGCACCGGGCTACCCTATCGTCTACAGCAACCACGCCAACGAGGAGGGCGTCGACTACGCCGCGCCGTGGCTGCAGAACCTCGTCTGGATCAAGCGGACCCTCGCGAGCGGCGAGTACTACATCCGCCACGCTGACCGGGACCTGTTCGTCCACGAGCGCCACGAGAACCTCCTGACCGGGATCAACAAGGCCGACGCGCCCCGAACAGAGTGGGTCTACACCGGCTGGGACGAGGAGACGCTCGTCGACTACACCGGCCAGATGGGCGACATCACGACGGCCGATGACGGCTGGGTCGAACTCACTGTCCCGGCGAAGGGCTGGGCCTGTTACGCGCCGGAGTGACGACTCTCACTAATTGATACCGCCGTCTTCTCTTGATCTGTTACCATATCGTCGAGATAGTAAACCACCGGAGTGTGAGCCATCACCAATGGAAGAGCGACGGGCTATTATTCATAATCGTCTGACCTGTTGGAAGGTTCATACGATTCGGAAACTGAGTCACTGCTGAGTTGGCGGTAAGCGAGATAACTTCCGCCCCCAAGCGCTCCAAGTGTTCCCACAGCGAGACCAAACGAGTTGTCCGAGTCGTCGCCTTCGTTGTTTAGTTCACTGTCACCATTCTCACCGCCAACAATATCCGTTTCCTGTTCTGTCGTCGATTGTTTGTCATCAGGAGTAGAGTCTGTGGTCGTTTGCTCCGGCGTGCTGATCTGGACACTCTGTTCGCCCTCTGAGGAATTGTCTTCTGAGAGTTCCGCAACTAACTCTTGGGTGTCGCCCTCCGAAATATTCCCACTATACGTGCTACTGCTTAGCTCATTATCTGAGGACAGCCCTTGAACTTCAATTTCGTACGAACCACTCCCTGTCCCTGTCACTTCAATTTTATACTCCCCAGCCGTTGCGTCCATAGCATAACAGATTTCTTCTGGTGGTTTTCCGTCTACTGGTTCTGATGGATGGGAAAGCTCTCTCCCATCAGGCCCAATAGCATCTATCTTAATCGGCGAGTGGGCTATGATGTTGACCAACCCTCCAACTGCGTCATCAACAGCGTCTCTGAACACCTCGTGAAGGCCTGCTTGACCAGTAAGGATATCCGAAGCATCGCGTAATCCGTCAAGAGAAACCATACGCGTGTAAGGTGGGTATTCTCCCATCGAAACAGAACCATTTTCGTAAGAGATTGGTAGGGGTCCTGGATCCTCGTATATTTCGTTTGATGAGATATAATTCGGATCGTAAAAATATATTCCTGAGACGCGACCTTGTTCATCCAAGTCACATTCGTACGCTAACACCGCATGCCCTCTGCCACTTTCGGGGTCCCCCAGACCAATAACAGCGACATCGTCTTCCTCAATACGGGTTCGTATCTGGTTAATTTCCGCTCTAAGGTCAAGAGGTGCGACACTCTCTGGAGCCGTCACGATCTCGCTTTTCTTTATTATATTCTCATCCAGCAATCCCTCATTCATCAATTCATCAATTCGATCACCGACGCGCTCGTACTCGCCTGTAGGTTGCGAAATCTGGCTAGCCTTCTCGGCCGGTATCGATTCAGGGACGCCAGATTCATAATATTCCTTTGAAGCAAATACCATCCCTAAACAGTGTTCGTCTAAGATTTTCGTTGCAGCACCGATCTCGTACATATACTCTGCATATGCTTCTCGTGCCTCGGGTGGGATATAATAAGACTGGAGACTGGGGAGTGAAGAATATACATCTATTACAGCTTGTTCATTAGGAAACGTATGATTGTGAGACGGTGAAAAGAGATCTTCACCGTCGCTTTCCCAATTGGGGAATCCGAATCCGTGATCTTGTGGATCAAATCCGCCTTGTTCAAGCGTTTCCAGCTTTATTACCCAACCAGTTCTATTCCAATCACCATCGTCAGATACACCTGTCAATAGATATCCTCCATCGCTTGTTTCAATCAATCCATTCACTCTATCCTCAACATCAATATCAAAGGTCCGTTCCCAGGCTATTCTCTTTGATTCTTCATTTCCAATTATTTTAGCAAACCAACCATCATCTTCTGTTGTACTCTCTCCCCCAAGTATAAGCCCCCCATCGCTGGTTACAATCATTGAATTTGCTAGCTCAAATTTATTGAGTCTTGTATCCCACCGTAACTGGCCACCGGAGTCGACAGATAGTAACCAGTTGACAGCGTCTCGTCCATCATTTGTAGATTTTTCACCCAGAACAATATAATTCCCATTTCTGGTTTCCTTGACTGAATGAAGATAAGTATCTTTATCGTCATTTCCAAAAGTCTCTTCCCATAGTTTAGTTCCATTTAAATCTATTTCACACAACCAAATATTCGCATATCCTGAAATTCTCGAGCCAAATATAAGATATCCTTCATTTGTAGGTATTACTCCTTTTGCTGAACCTGTATTGATTGTTTTCCCCCACTGTTTAGATCCTCTTTTATTCATTTTTGCAACCCAGGTGCTATCTCCACCGTAGAGCCCTAATGTAGTCACATAGAGATAACCACCGTCATTTGTTTTCACCACTGATGGTGAATCAGCTTCTTTTTCATATACATTCTCTTCCTTCTTTTCTCCATTTTTGTCAGTTTTCACAACCCATACCCCTGAAGTAACCGAATCTGCAAACGATTGTGTTGTCCCGACTAGAATATATCCTCCATCATCTGATTCTATAACTTCTGAAAAATAGTCAGGATCTATTCCTCCGAACTCATTCATCCATTGCTGATTGCCTTGCGAATCAAGCCTCATGATAATACCATTCGCTCGGGAATTCTCGTCAGTACCTGTGGCAGATGGACTAAGAGATCCTGATAGTGTATACCCATTATCATTTTCAATCACAGAAGAGAAGGAAGTTTCGCTAAATTCTTTTTGCCACTCCGTTTCAGAGCTATCCACGTTTGAAGTAGTCTCTATTGATAATTCTGCGGCCACACTGTCGGAGAGTTTGTAAGACGTACCTAAACCTATAAACGAAAATAGTTGAAGGAAATGTCGTCTATCTACGGGTATCGTTTCATTGAGTTCGGAATTATTCCTATCGTTAGAATCTCTGTCCATGACGTATCATGTTAATTGGACTTGGTTTATACCTTATGTCCTACACTTAGCCGCGGCGCTCTTATCTGCGATTTTACGGAGGCTGAACATTGAATAGCTCGTCGACTACACGGGCCAGATGGACGATATCACGACGGCCGATGACGGCTGGGTCGAACTCACTGTCCCGGCGAAGGGCTGGGCCTGTTACGCACCCGAATAGGTCACTGTTCTTCCGAGACGCCTGTGGCTGGAAGCTGCTCTTCGACGGCCGCTCCGATCTCGGTGATCTCTTCGAGTCGGGGCCGTTCGAAGTAGAGCAGTTCGACCGTCAGGACAGCGACGGCGATGACGACAACGGAGACAAACGTCTCGGGTTCGGCGCGATAGAGGTGCCAGAACATGAGGACGAAAAAGCCGATCGACCCGATCCCACCGACGAGTGGTATCGCCGCGGTCACGTTCTCGCGGTCGTGCTGTCGCAGGGCGAGATAGCACATCCCGCCGAAGACGACGATAAAGGCCAGTGACGCGAACGAGGTGATCGCGCCGAGCGTCCCGACCGCCGACAGGGTTGCGGTGACGATCCCAAGCAACAGCAGCGTCCGGTAGGGGAGGCCGTCAGCACTCGAATCGCCGACGCGATCGGGTAGCAGGTCGTCCGAGAGCATGCCCTTGGCGAAGTAGCCGCTCGAAAAGAGCGTCGCGTTGATCGCGCTCCCGGTCGAGAACAGCGCTGCGACCGAGATGATCAAATAGCCGTACGGGAGAAACGGATCGGCCGCGACTGCCAGCGCGCGTTCGGGATGGGTCTGGATCACATCCGCAGGCGCGAGACTCAGCGTCGTGATCGCGACGACGACGTAGATCCCGACGGCGCTCGGGATCGCGACGTAGACAGCTTTGCGGATCGTCTCGACGGGATCAGCGATACTCTCCTGGTCGTAGAAGAGCAACTGCCAGCCCTGGAAGGCGACGAACGAGACCGCCGCGGCCATGATCGGCCCGAACGAGGGTGTCGAAAGCTGCCCGAGGCCGGTTTCGAGCCCACCGTGGGTCCAGCCGTAGCCCAGCCCACCGAGGCCCATCACGAGCAGGATTGCGATCTTCACGCCGACGAGCACGTTCTCGGTCGATCCGGTCGCACGCGCGCCGAGCATGTTCAGGCCGACGAAGCCAGCGATTGCGAGAATCGAGACGAGCGGGCGGGCCGGCAGGCCGGCGACTTCGGTCGGGACGTATGGTAGGCCGGTCGCGAAGCTCCCAAAGGCGTAGGCGTACATCGCCATCGAGCCGATGTACCCAAAGAGGAGGGTCCAGCCCGTCATCCCGGCGAGCGTCGCGTTGCCGGTGAAACACTGGACGAACGTGACCGAGCCTCCTCTGTCGTCGCTGATTCTGTTGAGCACGTTGTAGGAGTAGCCCGCACAGAGCGCGACAATCCCGGCGAGGACGAACGCCGCCCACGTGGCTGCGTGGGTGATCTGTGCCACGACCCCGAGGACGGCGAAGATGCCGCCTCCGATCATCCCGCCGAGAGCGATCGATACCCCTTCGGCAAGCCCGAGTTGCTGGTCGGACACGATGTGTGTCCGGATCGACGAGCGAGCCCTTTCAATGCCAGTCCTAAGAACGGTGTTCCGCCAGCGTCTCGTCGACGATGCCCGTCAGTGTCGCCTGCAAATCGCCGTTCGAGGCGATCACTTCGACCGAGTCTTCTTCGACGCGAGCCGGCTGTTTTCGAACGGCCCCACCGGCTTCCTCGACCAGAAGGGTGCCGGCTGCGATGTCCCACTCCTGCAGCGAGAGGACGACGTAGCCGTCGCCGTGGCCAGCCGCGACCTGACAGAGGTTGAGCGCTGCACTTCCCACTCGGCGGAACTTCGAGTCACTGTCGAGCAACTGCTGTGCGACCGCCCAGTCGATCCGCCGCCGCCCGGCGTGACGTTCGCTGAGCCGCCCGAAGACGAACGCGCCCGGTAGCTCGTTCTGGCTGGTCACCGACAGCGACACACCGTCGAGGTCCGCTGCGCCCTCGACATCTGCCACGTTTTCGTGGACGAACGCGCCCTCGCCGCGGACGCCATACCAGATGCAATCGAGCGCGGCCGGCGGCGAGACGACGACGCCGACCTGCGGGACACCGTCGACTGCCAGCGCGATCGAGACGCAGTAGTAGGGAAACCCGGTCGCGAAGTTGGCAGTGCCGTCGATCGGATCGACGATCCACTCCCGGCCCGACTCGGTGATCGATTCGCCTGTGCCTTCCTCGCCGACGATCGTATCCTCCGGGAACGTATCGTCGAGGACGGCCACGATGGCGTCCTGACTGGCGTGATCGGCCGCCGTCACGAGATCGTTGACGTTCTCCTTGGTCGCGGTCCCGTCGGCGACGCGGTGGTCGCCGCCGAAGTCGGCCATCGCCTCGGTTCCGGCCACGCCAGCATTGACTGCCGCGTCGAGTTCGGCCTCGTAGTCCATACGTGACTTCGTGTCGCTGCAGGCGAAAACTCACCGGTCCGGTCTCGCGTCCGAAGATCCGCCTCTCCCATACCGCTTCGACCTCTCACACATGCGGAATTATATAATGGCTGAGACTGAACGATAGATCACGTTTCTCGTTACCGAGAACCACACAGGATTTGTTATAATGGTCGAGGATACTCCAACTGAACCCGAGATATCTGGCGAGGAAAAGCGCGACGACCTCTCAGAGCGTGTGCAAACGCTAGAGCAACGAATCGACCGCCAGCGTGAGGCGCTCGCGCGACTGCTGGATGCGGACGACAGCGACGACGGACTCGGGCCAGCGCTCTCGCGCCGGCGCGTTCTGGCCGCGGGCGGAATCACGGCGCTATTCGGACTCGGGGCCGAGAGCGCCAGCGCCGACCCGCAGGGCAGTGTCGGGACCGACACCGATCCGCTGCAGACACTCTACACCGAGCAGTTGCACGGCGGGATCACCGGCGGTCAGTTGCTCTCGGATCTCGCCGGATCGGGGTTGTCCATCGTCGACGGCTCGCTGGAGACGACTGCCTCCAGCGCGTGGACCGACACTGACGCCGACGATCTGCTCGAACCAGGCGGCTCGGAGACGGGCATCGAGGTGTCGACGGTCAACACCAACACGCTCGCCGACGACGGCTCGGGGGCAGTGACGCTCGGCAACGCCTTCGACCTCGCTGGCAACGATCTCCTCGACGACGGAACGACCGTCTGGGATGCAGTCGACGGTCATCTCGAACAGAGCGCGCTGGAAACCGACAGCCTGACAGTCGCCGGCAATTCGGTCGCTCTCGGCGGCTCGACGGGAATCGCTCACGGCGATCTGTCGGCGATCGGCGCTGGCGACCACCATGCGCGTCCCGTGGCCGGCGATGGCCTGACGGACACCGAAAGCACGTTCGATGTCACCGTGGCTGACTTCGCCGGCGCGTTCCTCTCGGACGATGGGACGGGCAACCTCCGGGTCGATGTCGGGAGCGGGCTCGAAGACGACGGGACCGATGCGATCCGCGCCGCGCTCGGCTCTGGACTCGGATTCGACGGCTCGGACCGGATCGAGATTCCGGCGGGCGGTGTCGGGACTGGGGAGCTGAACACTCCCTTCGCGGACCTGGCGACGCTGTTCGGGAGTCCCGTCAGCGCGGGTGCGAATCTCGACCTCGGTGGCAACGTGCTCACCGACACTGCCGGCGACCTCTCCATCGAGGCCGCCGCGGGCAACGGTGTCATCATCACCACCGACGGGAGCAATCGCGCACTCTCGCTGGGCGTGCCGACGAATGACGGCACCTTCGAAGCGGGCGGGAACGTCGTCGCTGGCCACCCGAACAACGCGGTCAACGACGGGTCGGTTGGCGCGGTCATCGGCGGTGGCGGCAACGCCAACTATACCAACGAAGTGTACGATGACTACGGGACCATCGGCGGTGGACAGTTTAACCAGGCCGGGTCCGACGACTCCGACGAGACCACCGCCAAGTACGCGACCGTCGCGGGTGGCGACGGCAACGAGGCCAGTGGCACCAGCGCGGCCGTCGGCGGCGGCGACGGCAACACGGCAAGCGGCGAGCGAGCGTTCGTCGGAGCCGGCGAAGCCAACGAGGCCACCGGTGCCAGCGCGGTCGTCGGCGGTGGGGGCTACGCAGGCAACAACAACACAGCGAGCGGCCAGACGTCGTTCGTCGGTGGGGGTGAGGGCAACACGGCCAGCGGTGATACGTCGGCCGTGGGCGGTGGCGGCTACAACACGGCGAGCGGATTCGCCGCGACGATTCCCGGCGGCTACGAGAACACGGCGAGTGGGCTCTACTCCTTCGCGGCGGGGTTGTCCGCCGACACGAACGGCAAAAACGGTGCGTTCGTCTGGGGTGACTTCAGCAATGGTAGCGTGACTGCGACTGCGACCGACGAGGTTCGCTTCCAGGCCGGCGGTGGATTCGCCATCCAGGACGGTTCGCTCGCCGTCGAGGACGGGAACATCGACCTCGGGGCGAACAAACTCACGAACGCGTCGGCGATCAACGGCGACGTCACCGGCGGCACCGAGATTACGGACCTCGTTGGGAGTGGACTGAGTATCAACTCCGGGGCGCTCGAAACCTCGGGAGGGGGAACGAACAAACTGGAGACAAGTGGCAACGGTGACACTGCCTTCCAGGTCGTCGATGGCACGACCGACGTGTCCAACGCCGGGTCGAGTATCGACTCACCGAACGTCGTCGGCGGCCATCCGAACAACAATACTGCCAGCACTTCACCCAGTGGGGCGACGATTGTTGGTGGTGGCACGCAAAACAATCCCAATGTGGCGAGTGGAATTACTTCGATCGTCGGTGGAGGCAGAGGGAACGAGGCAAGCGGGTTAGAATCGACCATCCCCGGCGGCAGAAAGAACACGGCCAGCGGGGACCGCGCGACCGTCGCCGGAGGCATAAATAACACGGCCAGCGGCACGGAATCGTCCGTCGGCGGAGGCAGAAAGAACACGACCACCGGTAGAACATCGACCGTGCCAGGTGGAGGGTTCGGCGCGGCTACTGACGACAGGTCGTTCGTCTGGAACGATGGTTCCCTTTATCATTCAATTCCGGGCCTGGGTAGCGACGGCCTCAATTCTGCCACGGCCGTCGACGGCGAACCAGTTACGGGGTCGAACACCTTCAGCGTCAGCGCCACCAGTGGCTTCCGATTTATCACCGGCTCCAGCAGTGTCACCTACATCGACTCCAGCGGGAATCTGGTCTCCGCTGGCAACGTCGACCTCGGCGGGAACGCCATCACTAACGTCGCCAGTATCGACAACGGCGGGAGCTCCATCTCCGTCGACGGTGCTCTCAATCTCTGGAACTCCGACAGTATTCAGGACGCGGGCACCGACGCCATCCAGTTCGACGGATCTCAGAACGTGACTATTCCCAACGGCGACCTCACGGTACCCGGTAACGTCGAGGCCAACGTCGTAAGGGCTTCCGGTGACGTGACGATCCAGTACGACAACGATACAAATGGCGGAGAGTTCAACGTCCGTGATGGAGGCGGAACCAGGCAGCTGGCGGTCGCAAACGATGGGACCCTCGAGGTCCCGAGTGGCACCGTCCAGAACTCGATAGGCGCGCTGTCGCTGTCGACTGGCAGCGGCGACCTCGACTTGAATCCGTCGGAGAATATCGATACGAATGGCAATACCCTCACTAACAGCGGCGGTGACGTGACGCTCGGATCTGTGCTCGACCTGAACGGCAACAACCTCACCGACAGCGTCGGCGAGCTCACCATCCAGGCTGCCGGGGGCAACGGCGTCACGATCAACACCGACGGGAGCAATCGCGCACTCTCGCTGGGCGTGCCGACGAGTGATGGCAACACTTTCACGGCAGGCGGGAACGTCGTCGTCGGGCACCCGAGTAACGCAGTGAACAACGGAGCCGTCGGCGCGGTCATCGCCGGCGGTGGCAACGACGGTAGCGGCCGTGAGAACACCGTCGAGGACCACTACGGCGTTGTCGGTGGTGGTGAAGCAAACTACGCCGGCAGTACCGGAAACGACGAGACGAACGCCACGCACGCGACCGTCAGCGGCGGCTACTCCAATACAGCCAGTGGGGACTCTGCGACCGTCAGCGGCGGCAACCAAAACGCAGCTGAGGGCAACTACTCGACCATCGTCGGTGGCGGAGGCCACACAGCCAGCGGCTCATCCTCGACCGTCGCCGGGGGCAACAATAACATATCCAGCGGCGATTATTCGTTCACGGCTGGTAGGTACGCCGAGGCCTCCAATGACAATGCCTTCGTCTGGAACGACGGCAGCGGGGCCAGTGACGCCAACGGTTCCCCCCCAGCGGACCGCTTCTCTTCCAGTACGACGACGAACCTGTCGGGAGCGCCGTCGGGGGCGGAGACGTTCAACGTGAAAGCCAGAGGTGGCGTGCGCTTCGTCACCAGCGGCGACAACACGAGTCACGCCTACGTCGATACCAGCGGGAACGTGGTGGCGAGCAGCAATCTCGACGCACAGGGCGGCACTGTCGAGAATTCGACGGGGACACTGACGCTGTCGACCAGCAGCGGGAATCTGACGCTGTCACCGTCGGGGGACATCGACGCCAGGGGATCGGCGACGCTACTGCAGAACGGGTCGGGTACCAGCCTCCCGGGCACCTCGGCCGACGGACAACTCCGGCTGTTCGACGACACGGACGCGGCCGACCCGAGTGGCAGACTCCAGTTCCAGGCGAACGGAACGACCTTCACAGTCAATGCCGACGCCGGCCACACCTACCGCGACGAGATTGCGTTCGCCGACGCGATGGGACAGGATCCCCTCGGTCCCGATGAGACCCGGTGTTACGTCTCCGGCGAGCCGTTCGAAGTCGGCGATGCGATGATCCAGCACGTCGACCAGCGGGCCGACGCCACCGGGAACGAGGACTACGACGAGGTTCACGCCGTGCCAATGAGTCTCGACACTGGACTGGACCAGTCCGAATTGTTCGCGGCGTACCGCGAGCGCGTCGCGGACCTCGAAGCAGACCTCGACGCGAGAGACGACCAGATCGACGACCAGCACGAACGAATCGAGGACCTCGAATCCGAGAACGATCGCTTGCACGCCGAAAACGACGCGCTCCGCGAGCGCGTCGCAGCCATCGAGGCTCATCTCGGGATGGACGGCGGGGCGGCCGCGGGGGTCGCAGATGACTGAGTTCGCGGCGGCGGCCAGCATCGACGCTCGATCACTGTGCCGTCAGCCGTGGCAATGAGCCGCGATCCGTCACGCCCTCGCGTCTGGACGGTCGCGCTCGCCCTGCTGGCGATCGTCGGCGTTGGACTCGCCGTTGGCGCTGCCGGGCCGGTCGTCGGCCCCGGGACGACCTTCGAGGCCAGCGATAGCGGTCCGACGATCACTATCACCGAGGAACTCGAACTCGAGGAGTCGTTCTACTACCCGGATGGACAGACGGTCGACCTCGCGCCGCACGCAGTCTTCGAAAGCGACGGGGCAACCAATGCGACCGTCGACTCGATCACCGGGCAGTGGACCAACCTCACTACCCACGATGTCGCGGCCGGCCTGGAGATCGATCCCGGTGACAAGCAGTCCGTGACTGTCGAAGGTGGGGATGTCTCGACGGTCGCGTTCGCTGCCGTCGACGCCGACGATGCCGAGACGCCGGATCTGGCGTACGATTCGGATGGGGCAGTCACAGTCACGGTCACCGACCTGCCTGCCGAGACGACCGTCGACGCAGTCGACGTCTCGTCCGGCGAGCGAGTGGATCGAGCCGCGACCGATGCGTCCGGAACGGTAGCCCTGACGCTCGACGGCGGCGAGTACGACATCGCCATCGTCACGGCGGATGCGGACTTCGAGGTGGCAATCACCGGCACGAACAGTCCCGTCGAGGCTGGACAGACGGTCAGGGCCGCCGTCGACGTCGAGAACACCGGCCGCCTGATGGATACCCAGGTGATCGAACTCAGCGAGTCCGGTTCTGTGGTCGATCAGGAGTCCGTCGTGCTCGATCCCGGGCAGTCGACGATAGTCTGGCTACGCTGGTCGACCGACGGGAGTGATGTCGGCGAGACGACGCTGACTGTCTCGAGTGACGACGCTGCCGAGACGACGACGGTTCGCGTCGATCGCGAATCCAGTGCTCCGACGCCGGATCCGACACCCGAGCCAACGCCGGAGCCAACGCCGGATCCAACACCGGAGCCGACGCCCGACCCCACACCGACGCCGGATCCAACACCGGAGCCGACGCCCGACCCCACACCGACGCCACCACCGGAGACGACGCCCGAACCGACACAGGAGCAGACGACGACACCACAGGAGCAGACTACTGAGACCCCGTCGGGGCCGCCTGCGACGACGAGTCCTACCCAGTCCGACGGCTCGGACGGTCTCTCGCCGGTCGTGATCGTCGTGGTGATCGCGGCAGGTGCTGGTGCTACCGCGCTCGTCATCCTGTGGTTCCGACGCTCCTGAACGCGATCGGGTGGCTCTGGACCGAACCTGTTCGGGACAACCCTTGGCCGGAATGGGGCCGTAGCGTCGAGCGATGAGCCAGCACGTCGATCACCCGGCACTCGCGGCGACCGACGCACCGACGGACCGACCGGTCGAGACGCTTGACGTCCGCTCGCTCGGACCGCCCCATCCGCTCCGGCAGACCCTGGAGACGCTGGCAGATCTCCCCGAAGAGACGGTGCTCGTCCAGCGAAACGACCGCGCTCCACAACACCTCTATCCGAAGCTCGAAGACCGGGGCTACGCCTACGAGACTGTCGAGGACGACGAGACGACGACCGTGATCTGGACCGATGACGACTGAAGAGGGGGCGGCCGACCCGGGGACTCCTGCCGACGCCATTGGTGCGCTCGCTACGATCAGCGAACATGGCGAGCAGATCCGCCAGCGTGAACTTACGACGGCCCTGCGCAAGCTTGACGGACTCGACGACAAGCAACAGGCCGCCATCGAAAGACTCGCCGAGCGGCTCGTCGAACAGGTCCTCGAATCCCCGATCCAGTCGCTGCTGACCGCTGCCGCGGAAGCCGACGACGAGACTGTCGTGACAGCCCTCTCTCTGTTCGACGACGTGCCGGACGATCGAGAGACGGACTGTTCGACCCCTGGCGACTCGATCACCGAGTTCGCCAGCGCCCAGGACTGACTGGTCTGGACAGTACGGAGTCGACGAACCGTATCTGGACCACCTTCTGGCAGTGGTTCAGAGTGTGGGTCTCAGAACTCGTAGAGATCCGTCGAGAGATACCGCTCACCGGGATCACAGACGATGGTCGCGACGAGTTCGTCCGGCCGCTCGCGGGCGACTTCCGCTGCGACGTGGACGTTCGCGCCCGAGGAGATACCGCCAACGATCCCCTCGTTCTGGGCCAGTTTGCGGGCCATCGCGACCGCGTCGTCTTTGTCGACTGTTCGAACCTCGTCCAGTAACCCCTCTTGCATGATCTCGGGGACGAATCCGGCCCCGATCCCCTGGATGCTGTGACTGCCGGCCTCACCACCGGAGAGCACGGGCGAGTCTTCGGGTTCGACCGCGACGAGATCGATGTCGGTGTCGGCGTCCTGGAAGTACGTTCCGACACCGGTGATCGTCCCGCCGGTCCCGACACCAGCGACGAAGACATCCAACTCGCCGTCGGTCGCCTCGTCTAACTCGGGACCAGTCGTCCGCCTGTGGGCCCGCGGATTGGCCGGGTTCTGGAACTGCTGGGGGACGAACGTATCCTCGTACTCGGCGGCCAGTTCGTCGGCGCGCTCGATTGCGCCGTTCATCCCGCCATCGGCGTCGGTGAGCTCCAGCTCCGCGCCGAGCGCCCGGAGCAACTGTCGGCGCTCTTCGCTCATCGACTCGGGCATCGTGAGGATCAGATCGTGGCCGCGAGCGGCACACACAGTCGCCAGGCCGATTCCCGTGTTGCCACTCGTCGGCTCGATCACGATCGTCTCGTCGGTGACCTCGCTGGCTTCTTCGGCCGCGTCGAGCATCTCGCGCGCGATCCGGTCTTTGACCGAATAGGGATTGAACGACTCCAGTTTCACCAGCAGATTGTCGGCGATGGAGTCGACTCGCACCAGCGGTGTCTCTCCGATCAGTTCCGTCACGTCGGCTGCGACTTGCATCGTCCCGAAGTTCGGAGACTGATACTCATCCGTTCTCACCCTCAACAACAGGGGTCGTTTTGAGGGCAGCGTCGAGCGACCCCTTCCTAAACTTGATTCTCGATGTGTCGCTCACGGCGAGGACAGGAGTTCGTCGAGCAGCTTCGACTGTGCGGCCGCGAGGTGCTCGGTGAACGTCGACGGTTCGATCCCGAGTTCGGTCGCCACGTCGGTCGCGTTGGCACCGCGAGGGTAGGCGAAGTACCCCATCTCGTAGGCAGTCTCCAGCACTTCACGCTGGCGGTCGGTCAGTCGCGACCGGTCGACCGGGACGACATCTTCGGTTCCATCTGCATCGCCGTCGATCTGGAGGAGATACCGGATCCGAACCGTCCCGTAATGTTCGCGGAGTTCGGTCATCAGGTCCCGGAGGTCGGTGAGATTCGCCAGATGCAGCTCCAGCACGAGCAACCCCTCCTCGGCCCGGACTTCTGTGATCGGCGCATTTCTACGTTCGACGTATTCACAGATACAGTCGCTGACCCGCTGGTCGAACTGATAGACCGTCGCCGAGTCGTACTCGAACAGCGGTTCGAGATCGCCGTCGAAAACCTCGGGGTCGTGCTCCCCGGAGACGGTAAACTGTTCGGTCGCACCACCCGCCCCGTCGTCGGCGCGCCGCACCGACGAGATCGACCCCTCGACCCCCTCGGAGAACCCGGCGACGGGACAGGCTTCGGCTGCCGGAAGCTCTAGTTCCGCACGCATCCCAGTCATCGTACGTCAGTATCCATCTCCCCGGCCAATAACCGCCCTGCGCGTTCCCAGCACGTGGGAAGCGGATTTTTTCTCCGGTTGTGACGGGTCGGGTCACGACCGGTATGGATTTTTGTCGGCGGCGGTCGTTCGCCCGGGTATGGACCTGACGCAGTTCGTCGATGGGATCGTCCACGAACCGACCCAGACCGAGGGCCGCGGGCTCGATCTAACAGTCACGGAGATCTACGAGATCGACGGTCCGGGCCGCGTCGACTTCGGCGGTGGCGAACTCGCCGACGCAGACCTCGAACCGCATAACCGAACCCTCCGAAACCCCGACGACGACTACGAGTGGTGGCACCTCGACGCGGGCCAGTACCTCATCGAATACAACGAGTCGCTGGCGCTTCCCGAGGATATGGTCGGGACGATCCAGGTGCGAGACGCCGTCCGCGAGCGCGGGGGCTCCCATCCGACGCTGTCGGTCGCGGACCTCGGTCACGTCCCGCTGTCGGTCGGTGGTGCGGGACTGCGAGTGAAGGAGAACGCTCGTGTCTCGACGGTGACGGGAGTCGAACGTCGTTGACAGCGCTCCGCGACAGCGTCTGGCAGTGCCGGCGTAGTTCGACGGGCTTTTTAAGCGCGACTGGCAGATTACAGGCATGGCAGATTTCACCGTCGCCGTTGCCGATCCCGACAGCGGCGAGACGCGCCAGATTGACGTCGACGGACAGGACGCGAACCGATTCATGGGCCGAGAGATCGGCGACGAAGTCGACGGCAGCGCCGTCGGCCTTGACGGCTACACCCTCGAAATCACCGGTGGCTCCGACACTGCAGGCCGACCGCTCCGCGGCGACGTCCGCGGCCCGGACCTCAAATCGGTTCTGCTGGAAGGTGGCGTCGGCTACGAACCCAAGCGTGACGGCGAACGCAAGCGCGTCACCGTCCGCGGTCGCGAGATCAGCGACGAGGTCCGTCAGATCAACGCCACCATCGCCGCCCGCGGCAGTACCGACGTCGACGAACTCCTCGGCGAGTCCGAGGAGTAAGACTCGATGGCCGACCGCGTCCCCAGTGACAACGATTCGATCAGTACACACCGCGTGACTCTGGAGACTGTCGGCCGCACCTCCCGACCCAGGATCGTCCTGCCCGATGCGGTCGAGGCCGCAGACGGTGACGTGGTCCGACTCACGTTCGACGGTCAGGAGTACCACGCCCGCGTCGAGACCAGTCTCGACGGCACGCTCGAGATTCGCGGCGCGTTCGACAACGCCCGCCTGGCCAGGAGTGACGACGGTGAGGACCGCCTCGCCGCGTGGGTCACCGACAGCGATGTCGAGCCGGGCCGTTCGCTCCTGCTGGACATCCTGACCGAGGGGTATCACTACGGCCTCCGTGAGGCGGGCGAGCGCGTCGTCTACACCGTCCGGGACGCGCCCGACGATTCCCTGTCGAACATCGCACAGTCACTCGACGAGTAACGCCGGGCCAATTTTCTCGACTGATAGTCGCGCGAAACGCTCAAGATTCGTCCAGTCCAACCATAGGGAAAGCGACGCATGTCGGAATCAATCATTGCGGACTTCGTCGGGTCGTTCAACTCCGAGAAGTCCGCCCGCGCCGAGCCCATCAAGGGTCGGATCCTCCTCAGCCAGAAGCGACTGGTCCTGGCCTCCGACAAGGGCAAGACCCAGATTCCGCTCTCGTCGATTTATGATGTCGCCGTCGGGCAGGTTCCCGACGAACTCGGTGACTTCTTCAATTCCACTGTGACGGTTGCGTTCGAGCGTAACGACAACCGTTTCGTCGCCGCGATCGAGGCCGAAGACGATACCATCGAGAAGTTCAACTCAGTGCTGTTCAAGGTATTGCTCAACGGGACCGAGTCGACAGTCAAACATCCGGCACGGATCGGCGGCCGGGTCACCGGTGCGGAGTTCACACCCGCCAAACTGTTCTTGCAGCCCCGCGAGATCGAGTTCCGACGATCAGAGAACTCCTTCCGGATCAAACTCTCGACGGTCACGGGATTCGAACGGCTGACTCGCGACATTGCGGGTTCGAACCGGCCGGTGCTCGCGGTCAAACACAATCAGG
>Ga0207718_100943_pt1 | contig 19067 bp, 24 predicted proteins | sample A23M2SouthBayCA_FD_187749 | JGI IMG/M metagenome (GOLD analysis project Ga0207718, IMG submission 187749) | Aerobic enrichment media microbial communities from Eden Landing Ponds, California, USA - A23 M2 (SPAdes) | ecosystem: Environmental > Aquatic > Marine > Unclassified | place: Emeryville... | reverse complement strand
CGCCGGTGCCGATGCCGGCGACGAGGGCGTCGATGCGGCGGTCGCCCACCTGTTCGAGAATCTCCTCGGCGGTCGTCCGGTAGTGCGCCTCCGGGTTCGCGGGGTTCTCGAACTGCCGGAGCTGGTACATGCCCTCGGCTTCGAGTTCGTCCGCGCGCTCTTTCGCGGCGGAGATGTCGCCGCCGACGAGTTCGATTGTCGCCCCGTAGGCGCGCATGATTTCGCGGCGCTCGGGGGACATCGAGTCCGGCATGACGATGGTCAGGTCGTAGCCCTTCGCCGCCGCGACGACCGCGAGTCCGATACCGGTGTTCCCGGACGTGGGTTCGACGAGGTGGTCGCCCGGCGAGATGTCGCCCGCCTCCTCGGCCGCCTCGACCATCGCCAACGCGGGGCGGTCCTTCGCCGACCCACCCGGGTTCTTCGACTCTATCTTCGCCGCGATTGTCGACCCCTCGGGGGAGTCGACGCGGACCAGCGGCGACCCGATAGCGTCGAGGATACTGTCGTCCATCGACCCTCCGTAGACGGCGCGGCACTAAACGACTGGCGGAGGCGGACGATACGGCCACCGTCTCGGGGGCCACGGAGGCGTCCGCCGACGCGCCCGGCGGACCGCCCCGTCACCGCCGGGTACGGGCGGCGAGCACCGCCGCGAGCGCACCCGTTAAATCCGCTCGGCCGGTAGACCGGCGCATGGCCGAAGCCGAGACGCTCGAAACGATGCAACCGAACCCCGCGTGGGACGCGGCGTCCTATCCCGACGTGGTCGACGCCCTCGCGGCCGCGGACTACACGTTCAAGGTCTGGGGCGGCGACTGGTGCGGCGACTGCCGCGGACAGCTCCCCGACTTCGCGGCGGCCCTCGACGCCGCCGGCGTCCCCGCCGAGCGAATCGACCACTACCCCGTCGAGAAGGCCGACGACGGCTCGAAGATCGGCCCGCTCGTCGAGGCGTACGACATCGAACTCATCCCGACGGTCGTCGTCGAACTCGACGGCGAGGCGGTCGCCCGCTTCGTCGAAGAAGAAGACGTTCCGATTGCGGTCTACCTCGCAGAGCGGCTCTCGAACTGAGCGCCGGCTCCTGTGTTTTCGCAGTGGCTCCTGCCTTCACGCACCTTCGCCCGCCGTGAACCACGCCAGCGCCTCGTCGAGGTCGTGGGTCGGCGCGGAGCAGGTGAAGTTCTCGCAGGCGTAGACGGTCGGTTCGCCGTCGGCCGCCTCGCGGCCGGCCCAGATTGGCGGGGCCTCGTCTAATCCGAGTTCGTCCAGCCACGCGTCGAGTTCCTCGTCGGTGCCGGGGCGACGGGAGACGACGAGGCCGGGGAGATACCGCGAGGCGAGCGTCGCGCGCCACTCGTCGGGGACCTCGTCGGCGGCGATAGTGAGTTCGGGGACGCCGCTGGCGGCCTTCTCGGCCGCGAGCGCGAGCGAGACGTGTTCGAGGGGACTGCCGCGGACTCGGTTGGCGAACGACCCGAGGACCGCGTCGGCGACTTCGCCAAAGTCGGCGTCCGGGGCGAACTGTTCGAGGTCCAAGCACAGCGACGTGGCGACGCCGAGGCTCGACGGCGTGGACTGGTCGGTCGGCTCCTGCGGGCGGGTGACGAGCGATTCGCCGCTTTCGGGGGTGAAGTAGAGCGTGCCCGCGTCGGCGTCGTAGAACTCGCGGCGAGTCGCCCGCCCGAGGTCGAGCGCGAACGAGAGCGGCGCGAGCTCGCCGGTCGCCTGATAGAGGTCGAACGCGCCGCGCGCGAGGAAGGCGTAGTCTTCGAGGTAGCCGTCGCCTTTCACCTCGCCGTTCATCACGCGCCGCGAGAGCGTCTCGGTCGCGTCGTCCCAGAGGCGTTCGCGCACGAAGTCGAGGGCGCGGCGGGCGTCGGTCGCGAGCGAGTCGTCTTCGAGGACGACCGAGCCCTGCGCGAACGCCGAAATCATCAGGCCGTTCCAGCCGGCGAGCACCTTCTCGTCGCGGGCGGGGCGCTCGCGTCCCTCGCGGGCGGCGAACAGGGCCGTCCGGGCCTTTTCGAGCCGGTCTTCGACCTCGGACTCGGCGAGGTCGTACTCGTCGGCGAGGTCGGCGGTCGTCGCCGAGACGTTCAGCACGGTCGTCTTGCGCTCGAAGTTGCCGCCGGGCGTGACGCCGTAGCGGTCGCAAAAGAGGTCGGCGTCGAGGTCGGAGAGGAGGTCGCGCACGTCGTCGGGCGTCCAAACGTAGAAGGTGCCCTCCTCGCCGCCGGACTGGGCGTCGAGGGTGGCGAAGAAGCCGCCGTCGTCGTGAGTGAGTTCGCGGCGGACGAACTCGAACGTCTCCGCGGCGACAGTCGCGTAGGACTCGTTACCGGTGAGCCGGAAGGCGTCGAGGTACCGCGCGGCGAGGCCGGCCTGGTCGTACAGCATCTTCTCGAAGTGCGGGACGGTCCACTCGCGGTCGACGCAGTAGCGGTGGAAGCCGCCGCCGAGGTGGTCGCGGAGGCCGCCGTTGGCCATCGCGTCGAGGCTCTGCCGCGCCACGTCGAGCGCCTCGCGGCGGCCGGAGACGGCGTAGCCGCGGAGCAGGGCGTCGATGCGGCCGGGTTGGGGGAACTTCGGTCCGTCGCCGCCGAAGCCGCCGTGGTCGCGGTCAGCCCCGCGAAGTGCGGCCTGCACGGTGGTGTCGAGCACCTCCGAACCGGGGGCCTCACCGGGCGCGTCGGGCGTCTCCTCCAGTCGGTCGGTGATGGCGCTCGTCCACTGCTCGGCGCGGTTCTCTATCTCGTCGCGGTCGGTCCGCCACGACTCGGCGAAGCTCTCGACGAGGTCGCGGAAACCGGGCGCGCCGCGGCGGGGTTCGGGTGGGAAGTACGTGCCGACGAAGAAGGGCTTGCCCTCTGGGGTGAGCCAGACCGAAAGCGGCCAGCCGCCGCCGCCGGTGACGAGTTGGCAGATGGTCTGGTAGATACGGTCGAGGTCCGGGCGCTCCTCGCGGTCGACTTTCACCGGGACGAACTGCTCGTTGAGCACCTCGGCGATGTCGGGGTCCGAAAAGCTCTCGTCGGCCATGACGTGACACCAGTGGCACGCCGAGTAGCCGACCGAGAGGAAGATGGGCTTGTCCGCCTCGCGGGCGGCGTCGAGCGCCGTCTCGTCCCACGGTTGCCAGTTGACCGGGTTGTCGGCGTGCTGGCGGAGGTACGGGCTCTGCTCCTCGTCGAGTCGGTTGCGTCCCACCGGGTCGGACATGCGTCGAGGTCGGCGCTCCGGGAACTAAAGCGGCGTGGAGACGGCCGTCGTGGCCGGCGCGGGGCGCGGGCCGGACAGCGAGTCCCCCTGGTTGGTGACGGAGCGAAACATACCCACATTTGTGCCTATTTCGTCGGCGATAAAGAGCAATCTTTACACTCCCGTGCGCAGGGTATGCGACCATGAGCGAGACCGTCCTTCTCGTCGGCGGCGGCGGCCGCGAGCACGCGATTGCCCGCGCGCTGGCCCCCGACTGCGACCTGTACGCCTGCGCCAGCAACCGAAACCCCGGCATCGCCGCCCTCGCCGAGGAGTTCGAGACGATTTCGGAGACGGCCGCCGAGGACATCGTCGCCTACGCCGAGTCCGTCGACGCGACGCTCGCAATCGTCGGTCCCGAGTCCGGGCTCGCGGCGGGCGTCGCCGACGCCCTCGACGAGGCGGGAGTCTACACCTTCGGGCCGCAGGCCGCCGAGGCACGCATCGAGACGGACAAAGCGTTCCAGCGGCAGTTCATGCGCGACGAGGAGATTCCGGGCAACCCCGATTTCGCCACCTTCGACGACATGGAGGCCGCCTGCGACTACATCGACGACTACGACGGCGACCTCGCGGTCAAGCCCGCGGGCCTCACCGGTGGCAAGGGCGTGAAGGTCATCGGCGACCAGGTGACGCCCGAGGAGGCGAAGGCGTACCTCCGCGACTCGGACTACGAGCGGGTCGTCCTCGAAGAGCGCCTCGTCGGCGAGGAGTTCACGATTCAGGCGTTCGTCGCCGACGGCGAGTTCCGCGTCAGCCCCGCCGTGCAGGACCACAAGCGCGCCTACGAGGGCGACGAGGGACCGAACACCGGCGGCATGGGCAGTTACACCGACGTGACGCCCTCCCTGCCGTTCATGGCCGACGGCGACTACGAGGCCGCCGTCGAGGTCATCGAGGCCGTCGTGGAGGCGCTCCCGGAGTACAAGGGCATCCTCTACGGTCAGTTCATGCTCACGACCGAGGGGCCGAAAGTCATCGAGTTCAACGCCCGCTTCGGCGACCCCGAGGCGATGAACACGCTTCCGGTCCTCGAAACGCCCTTCATCGACGTTCTCACGGCCGCCCGCGGGGGCGAATCCCTACCCGAACTCGACTTCGCCGAGGCCGCGACGGTCTGTAAGTACGCCGTCCCCGAGGGCTATCCGACGGACCCCGAGGCCGGCGCGGAAATCACGGTCGACGTGGAGGAAGGCGGCGATGCACTGCTGTTCTACGCGAGCGTCGACGACCGCGAGGGCGGCCTGTACACGACGACTTCCCGGTCGTTCGCGGTGGTCGGCGTCGCCGACAGCATCGCCGAAGCGGAGGAGCTCGCGGAAGACGCGCTCGCCGACGCCGGCGAGGGCTTCCACATCCGCCACGACATCGGTACGGCGGCGCTCGTCCAGCGCCGAATCGACCACATGGCCGAACTCCGCGGCGAGTAAGCAGGAAGCGGTTCCGCGGGACCGATGTTCTAGTTCTCTCGTTGCCCCCGCGCCGAGGGCGCTTTTACCCCCGCGGTCCAATCGACGGACGTGACTGACGACGATACCGCACCGGCGGACGCAGAGAGCCGCCGACACGACCGAATCCAGCACCACCCGACGCCCGGCCCGCGGAACTCGCTCCAGTACTGGACCGACGCCAAGCCCGTCTGGCGCGTGATGCTCAACTACGTGTTCGTCCTCGTCGCCCGCATCGCGCCGTCGCTCCGAGTCAGAAACTGGGCGCTCCGGCGCATCGGCGTCACCGTCGGCGCGGGCGTCTCGTGGGGCCTCGAAGCGACGCCGGACGTGTTCTGGCCGGAGCTCGTCACCATCGAGGACGACGCCATCGTCGGCTACGACTCGGTCATCCTCTGTCACGAGTTCCTGCAGGACGAGTACCGAACCGGCGAGGTCGTCGTCGGCGAGCGCGCCATGATCGGCGCGAAGGCGACCGTTCTCCCGGGCGTCCGCATCGGCGCGGGCGCGCAGGTCGCGGCGAACTCGCTCGTCACCCGCGACGTGCCAGCGGGCGAGACGGTCGCCGGGGTGCCCGCAAGACCCATGTCCGGCGGCGAGGCCGACGGGGAGTGACCGACTCGCCGTCGCCGTCAGATCGCCCACAGGTCGCCGTTAGGGCGACGAGCGAGCGACGTCTCGCGGGGCGGTGAGCGTTCGGGTCACCTGCGGACGCGCCCGACGCCCTTGTTGAGGACGCGCGCGTTCGGCACGACGAACTCCGTCTCCTCGGCTTCGACGTGGGTGACGAACATGTCGAACTCTTGTACCACTCCGCGGACGTCGCCGACGACGATTTCGTCGCCGATGCTGTACGGTTGGGTGAAAAAGAGGTACGTCCCCGCCGCGCCCGAGCGAAGCAGGTCGCGGAACGCCACGGCGCTGAACACGATGAGTCCGAGCAGGTACGCTCCCAAGAGGACGATGAGCGCGAGCGTGGCGACGCCGACCTGCGAGAGCGCGACCAGCGTGGCGAGAAAGAAGACGGTGTACTTGGCGAGCGCGGGGAGGAGATTCACCTGCGGGAGTTTGACCGCGCGAAACCGCTCGGCGACGAGGAGTTCGACCTTGTCGCCGACGACGACCCCGGTGATGAGGACCAGAATGGCGATGAACAGTTGCGGGAGGATGGCGATGACGAGGCCCCAAAACCGGTCGGCATAGTTGATTCCGACGAACGAAAGCGCGGCGAAGACAGTGATTCCGAGGACGAAGTACCGCGTCAGCCACGACAGGATTTCGACCGTCGAGGTCTCGAAGTCGCGGGCGGTCCGCTCGAAGGCCGTGCCCTCGATGGCCTCCGGAACGCCGACGCTGACGAGGAGTCGGTGGACGAGCGTCCCCGCGACGTACGCGAGCAGTATCCCGAAAAGCAGGATGGCGAGCACGCCGAGAAACCGAACGCCGGCGATTCGAACGATGTCGTCGACGACGCCGCCGACCGTCTGGAGCGGGGCGGCGGACACGGACGTTGACGCGGATGCTGACGCGGCTGTGGCCGCTGGCACGGGGCCGACCGACGAGTGGATGAGGGACGCCGAAGCGAACCCCGACATCTCAGTACGCCTCCGGGTCGATTTCGAGAATCATCTTGCCGCCTTTGAACGCCCGGACGAGCCCGTCGGACTCCGAGAGGACGATGGCCGTGGCGTTGGTGTCGCGGGTGATGGCACCGCCGGCCATGTGGCGCGCGCCCAGCCCCTTCGGGATGTCGACGCCCTCCGCGGAGGGTTCGAGATAGCGGTACGCCGAGACGATTTTCCCCGAGTCGGAGATGACGAACGCGCCGTCGAGCCGGGAGAACTCCTTGAGCATCACGTTGACGATGGGGTCGCCGACGTAGACGTGGGACTTCTCGAAGGGGTTGTACGAAAGCGGCCGCGACTTGTTCATCACCTTGCCCGCGTCGCCGACGATGAACAGCGCGCCGACGGGTTCGCCCTTCTGACCTTTCTTGCCCAGTTCGATGGCCACCCCGAACACGTCGCGGATGACGCCGGGGTCCGCCCGGGAGTTCGCAAAGAGGTCGTAGATGCCCGACCGCATGTTCTCCTCGACGCGGACGCGGACGAGCGAGTCCGGGTCGCCGCCGAAGACTCCGACGTTGCAGGCGATGGTATCGCCCGCCTCGACGATGCTCTGTTCCATCGCGCCCTCGACGCCGAAGCGGATGCGGTCTTTGACGTTCTGGAACTGCAGGGGCAGTTCCACGAACGTCTCGGCTTCGACCGTGTTCTCCGGCGCGATGACCACCGTCGGAACGTCCGTCTCGGCGAACTGCTCGTAGTGGGAGTGGCTCGGCGTGAACAGAAACAGCCCATCGACGTCCGCCACGAGATCGCCCAATAATTCGGATAACGCCACCATTGGTGGAGAGAGACACCGGGTGAGAAAAAGGGTTGTGTCGCGTCTGACGCGTGGCGTGCGCGGTTCGGCCGGTCTGAGCCGGCGGTCGATGCGCTCCGAAAGCGAGCGAACGGCTCCCTACGCGCCGAGAATCGGTGCTCTGAGCGCGGCGACCTCGTCGAGCACCGCGTCGGCGTCGTCCGGGGCGACGCCGTTTTCGTCGAGCGCGGCCGCGAGGTGTTCGGCGATGGCGTCGAAGTCCTCGCCCGAGAGGTCGAGGTGGTCGTGGGCCGCCCGCATGTCGGCCCCGTCGTACTCGACGGGACCGCCCGCGACGGCGCTGATAAACTTGACCTGATGGGCGCGCTGTTCGACCATGTCGATGTCGTCGAAGTAGTGCGCGACCGAGTCGTCGGCGAGGACGCGGTCGTAGAAGTCCGAGACGACTGCTTCGACGGCTTCCCGGCCGCCGAGGCGAGCGTAGAGTGACTGCGCTGGCATTCGTCGGGGTGTTGGACGGCGCGACGGTAAGGCTTCCTCCGAACGTATTCGGGGTCATTAAATGTGGACTGTAGAGTTCGGACACCAGTTTCTGAGACGCCAGCGAGTGCGATGTTCGTAGCCTATTCAACAGTGGTTCGGGCGTCGGATTCCTCCCACGGCTAAAGCCGTGGGCTTCCTCCTCGAATCTGTGTGAGACGTGTGGGGAAGATTCGAACGGCGGTCGAGACTCGCGGGGACAGGGTTCGAACCGGACCGAGACTCGCGGTGCTCGTCTCGTAGGGTTCGAACCCTTCTGTGGCGATTTTCGTCCTCGCTGTCGCTCACGGCTTCGCCGTTCGCGTCCGCGTCGGACAGAAAATGCGCGGGACAGGGTTCGAACCTGCGAAGGTCTACACCACAGCGTCCTAAGCGCTGCGCCTTTGGCCACTTGGCTACCCGCGCGCAATCGGGCGACGCTCGCCCTTCGACCGCACATTTCCCGCACCGCTATATAAACGTCACGAGCGCCCGCCGCGGGGATTATGCTCCCGCGGCCGCAACGACGACCATGTACAGCGCCCGAGACCAGCGAGACAACCGCGAGTGGCTGGCCCGCATCGACGCCGCCGCCGACGGCCTCGAACTCGGTAGCGAGGCCCGCTCGTACGCCTCGGACATGTTTCTCACGCAGTTGCCCGACGAGGAGCGCTCGAAGAAAGCCGTCGCCGCCGCCAGCCTCTACGCCGGCGCGCTCATCGCCGGCGAGGAGCGCTCGCAGACCGCCGTCGCCGAGTCGATGGACGTCTCGCGGCTCAGCATCCAACAGCGCTGGAAGGACCTCCTCCGGGAGGCCGGCTTCCGCCCCCCGAGCTGGTAGGCGCTCACTCCCGGGCGTTCGACGGTGCCATCCGGCGGGTCAAAAGCGCGTAGGTCACCGCGACGGCGAGGACGCCGGCGACGAGACCGGCCGGGATACCGACGAAAAGCGAGAAGAAGACCCACCGAGCGGCCAGCTCGGTGACCGCGATACCGACGAGGACCGCGGCGACGACGCCGACGGCAAAGCTGGCGAAAAGCGGGTGTCGCATGGGTGCAGTACGACCGTGAGCGTGAAAGCTATTCGTCGCTCGGCGGCGTCCGACCGCGGCCCTCGCGGTCGGGCGTGAGGTTGCCGTGGCGGTCTATCTCCCCGGAGACGATGCGCGTCGAGGAGATGCGCTCGCCGTCCTCGGCGGGGACGTGTTCAACGACCTCGATACGGAGGGGTTCGAGGCCCTTCTCCTCGCGAATCTCGTTGACGCGCTCGCCGCCGCCCCGCGTCTCGGGCGAGACGATGAGCACGTCGAATTCCTCCTCGGTCGCGATGCCGGTCGGTCTGTCGAGTTCTCGGACCTCGAACTCACGGCCGTACTCCTCGGCGAGCGGGCGGAGTTCGGCTTCGAGGTCGGCCTTGCGGTCGTCGAAGGGCCGGACGTAGCGGTCGACGTGTCGCGTCTTCGGCGCGAGTTCGTCGCTCGTGAGTCCGACGGTGACCGCACCCAATTCGAACGCCCGCTCGAACAGCGCGAGATGTCCATCGTGGACAGGGTCGAACGTCCCGCCCAACGCGACGTGCATACTCTCGGGGTGGGTGCGGCGCGACTTAAGCGGGTCGGGTTAGCCTAACAACGCCCGCGGCGAGCGAGGGGCGACGACGTCGCGCGAACCGGCGGGGAAGCCGGGACGCCGCGGAACTACTCTTCGCGAACCGTAATCGTGACCGGTTCGGTCTCGTCGGTGCGGTCGGTGCCGAGGTGTCGGTCGAGGTTGAACACGGCGTTCAACTGCGCCTGCACCTGCCCGGTGACGCCCTTCACGAGGTCGCTCGGCGCGATGGCGACGTACTCGTAAGGGTTGTTGCCCGCGCCGGAACTCTTCCGCTTGCGGCGCTCGACCGTCTCGTCGTCGGCGAGTTCGGCCAGCGCCTCCCGAACCGTACTCGGGTAGAGACCGGTCCCCTCGGCGACCTCCTCGCTCGTCGAGTGAGGGTGCTGTCGGAGGTAGACGTAGATTCGCGCGCGGGTCTCGGTGTCGAGAATCCACGCGAGCAGGTCCACCAACCCGTCGTCGAACTCGGAGACGGCGCAGTCGGCCGCGCCGCCCGAGTGGTCTTCGTCCGTCGACTCCGCGCTCCCCTCTGTGCTCTGGTCCGCAGACATTTGTGCTACGGCAAAGGTCAAAACTGGGGCGCTAAAAAATGTTTCCTGTCGCGCGTCGGCGTGCGACTCAGTCCAACGTCAGGTGTTCGCACAGGGCGTCGAGCCCGGATTCCTCGTGGATTCGTCGCTGGACGGCGGTTCCGGATTCGGCGTCGAGAAGCGACCGAAGGCCGTCGACGCCGAGGCGGTCGGACTCGGTCTCGACGAACGATTCGAGGCTCACGACGCCCTCGGAGTCGGGGGCGATGAAGTCGGTGTCCCGGCCGTAGCGGGTCGCGCGCCATTTGTTCTCGTCGAGGAGTTCCCGGCGGACCGCCGTTCCCGACTCGCCGGACTCGTAGCGGTCGGCGAGGTCCAACACGAGCGCGTGGACGTACTCGACGAAGTCGGCGACGCGTGCGGGGTCGGTCTGGGCGTCGGGGGTGCGGATTTCGACCGTCCCGTGGCCGGTGTGGGGGCGCACGTCGTACCAGAGTTCGCCCCGGTCGTCTATCGAGCCGGACTCGACCATCCGGCGCTCGAAGCGCTGGAACTCCGCGAAATCGTCGAAGGCGGTCGGCATGCCGGTGTTGGGGAGGTTCTCGAACACCTTGGCGCGGGCGGAGGCGAGACCGGTGTCGAAGCCGTTCCAGAACGGGGAGTTCGCGGAGAGCGCGAGGAGCGGCGCGAGATACCAGCGGAGTTCGTTGGCGACCCAGACGGCCTTGTCGGCGTCGTCGACGCCGACGTGGACGTGGAGGCCGGCGGTCGTGTTCCGGTGTTGCGGGTACTGAATCCGGTCGAGTTGCGCCTGATACCGGGGCTTCGTCGCGTGGTCGAGTTCGCGCCACTTGGCCGCGGGGTGGAGCCCGGCCGCGGCGATGCGGTAGCCGTGGTCCGCGGCGTGGTCGACGAGCGCCTCGCGGACCGTCGAGACGGCCGCGCCGACCTCGTCGGGGTCCTCGATGAGCGGCGTCTGCGTCTCGATAGTGAACTTGAACAGCTCGTGGTCGAGGCGTCCGGCGAGCGGTTCGGGAGGCTCCGGTCCGTAGACTAAGTCGTCGATACCCGAGGTGGGACGGCCGTCGGCATCGACGATGTAGAATTCCTCTTCGACGCCGAGCGTCCCCATTCGGTCGAAGGCATCCGCCGACCCTAGTTCCATCGCAACGGCGTAAGTTGCGCCGAATTAAAAACACCGTGGGAGCCGGCGAACGCGTCGCACGACCGCGGGCAAGCGAATCGGGCGATAGTGACGCCCGAAAAGCAGGTCTTCCGAGCAGTCGTCGGGCGGAGCGGTGACGGACCCGCCGGCGGCGACCTACTTCGGCCGGGCGACGATACCGAGGTGGTCCGCGTGGAAGCGGTCGAGACGGGCTGTTTCGAGGAGTTCGTAGGCCGAGTCGAGTTCGGCGAGCACGTCGTCGAACACGTCGTCAGGCTCCGCGGTCACGTCCTCGCTCCGCGCCTTGACGGCCATCAGGAGTCGGCCGTCGTCCGCGAGGAACTGTCGGTTGCGGACGGCGACGGTCGCCTGCCCGCGGGTCGCCACGTCCATGACGAGGCAATCGATGCCGGATTCGACCACGTGGGCGTAGGACTCGGGGTCGCGCGCGTCCTTCAGGAGCGGAAAGAGGTTGTCGCGGTCCTCGGCGACGCCGACGAGGTCGCGGACGGGTCGCGGGGCGAACTCCACGGCGTAGGTCGGCCCGGCGAAGTCGGCGACGTGCGAGACGGTCGTGCCCGAGGCGGCCCCGAGATAGAGCACCGACTCGCCGCCGACGAGGCCGGTGTCCATGCCGAGTTCGAGCATCGCACCGAGCTTCGAGCGCCCGGCGTCCCACGCGCGCCAGCCGTCGGCATCGACGGGTTCGCCGTAGACTCGTGCGCCCCGCGTCGAGAAGCGCTCGCGGCCGCCGAACGTCCGGCGTTCGACGCCGTCGGGAAGGTCGGCACCGGCGTCGGCCGCGGAACTGTCGTCGCTCATTCGTCGGCCTCCTCGTCGGCGCGGGCGCGAATCGCCTCCATCCGGTCGGCGAGTTCGGCGTGCAGGTCCGGCCGGTAGTCGCCCGAGTAGTGGTCGATCCGGGCGGCGATAGCGAGCTTTCCGGCGACCGCGCGAGCGGCCGACCCGCGGTCCTGCGGGCGCGTCCCGCGGACGTACTCGTGGGTGAAGATGACGCCGTGTTTGGGCGACGTGGCGCGGCCCTTCAGGTGCGCGAACAGGGCGTCTTCGGCCCCGAGCACTTGGACCGTGCCGCTCGGCTTCTTGGCGAGGCTTTCGAGTCCGCCCGCCAACGCGATGAGTCGCGCCGCGAGGACCGGCCCGGCCATCTCGGCGAGGTTCGGCGCGGCCGTGGGCGCGCGCTCCTCGATGAACGCCCGGAGGTCGTCGCGCTCGTCGAGCAGGTCCACCGCGCGGGTGGCGTAGGAGACGACGCGCTCCTCGGCGGCGGTGTTCGGGTCGCGGGCGGCGATGTCGCGGACGCCGTCGAGGCCGCGCGGAACGTCCTCGTAGCGCGTGCCGGCCCACTCGACGACCCGCTCGGCGAGTTCGTTCGCGGTCCGTTCGGCGTCGTCCATCGCGCGCACGGCGTGGGCGAGTTGCACGTCGTCGGCGCGCTCGCGCTCCGCGACGGCCTCGCTGGCGGCGGCGAGCGTCGCCGAGCGGAGTTTGGCGTAGTAGTCGGTCTCGTCGGCGGCGAACCCGGCGTCGACGGCCTCTGCCGGCCAGTCGGCGGGGGCGGGGGCGCGGCCCGTTCGGACTCGCGTCGCCCCGGTTTCGGAGTCGTCGGGGTCCGCACCGGCGAACCATGCGTCTGTCATACTGGCGGATTGCGCCCCGTCCGGGTAAAAGGACACGGACCCGCGGGCGCGGGTCGCCGCCCGTCCGACAGTTCTGTGGTAAGTTTTAACACACCATGTGTCGTACGAATGGCCGATGGAACGCGCTTCGTACGTCTGTCGTGAGTGTCAAACGACCGTGAGCGCCGCATCGTACCGGTCGACCTGCCCCGAGTGCAGTGGTGAACTGCGGCCCACGTCGGTGACGAACCGCCGGCGCGTCGGAGATTGAACGGCGCGCGCGGGTCGGCCGACCCGGACGCCATCCGCTCGCTCGCGGTCACGACCGACGACCTCGTGACCGCGCTCGAAGCGAACCGGCGGGGCGACGACCACGTCGTCCTCCGGGTCACCCCGCCGTTCTACGGGCGGATGCGAGCGCGGATTCACCGCACCGGCGGCGAGGCGTCGGACTACGCCGCCCCCGAGCCGATACACCTCGACCCGGGGGTCTTCGTCGCCGACGACGCCCCCGCGTACCCCGAGGCCGACGAGACCCGGCCGGAACCGTACGAGGTCGAGACCCACCACGAACGACATACCGAAGCGGTTCGGGCGTGGCGCTCGGCGGTCCGCGAGCACCTCCGCGGCGCGGTCGCGCTTCCGACGGGGGACGGCCCCCACGAGGTCGAGGTCAAGTACCTCGGGTGAGCGAACCACTTTTTCCCCGCGGGCCACACCGTAGCGACATGAGCACCGACGAGTACCGCCGCGGGACGGCGGTCGAGCGCGAGCGCCGGCGGAAACAGCACCCGGCCCGCGGCCGCTACCGCGGGGTGTTACCGGTCATCTACGCCATCGGGTTCGTCATCTTCACCGCCGTCTCGCTGTACATCGGGCCGGAACCGGCGTTCGCGGTCTACCTCGTCACGCACGTCTTCTACGCGGGACTGATTCGCGCCGACATTAGGTCGCTCCGCGGGCAGGGCATCGACTGGGGCGCGTCGCGGCACCTCTGGTTCGGCGCGGCGTTCGCGCTCCCGTTCGTCGCGCCCGCCTACTACCTCTACAGCGGTCGCGTGGTTCGCCGTGAAAACGAGTCGCGGAACCTCGACGACTGACGCGGAGCCGACGGACTGCTCGGTGGGGGGTGCGCCAATTCGGTCGCCGCCGCGGCCACCGAACTTATGCCCGGAGCGGGGAAATGCCGGGGTAATGAGTTCCAGACGCGTAGTCGCGGCGCTCGCGCTCGCCGCGCTCGTGCTCACGAGCGGATGTATCGGCTTTCTGACGGGCGAGGAGACGCTGAGATTCGAGTCGGAACCCGCCGCGGCTGACGCGACGGTCGCCGCGAACGCCGGCTACGAGACCAACGGGACCGAGACGTTCGCGGTGAACCGGACGCTCTCGTTCGGCGGACAGGAGCGCAAAATCGCCGCCAGCAACCACATCACGACCTACGAGAAGACGCTGGACCTCGGCTTCTTCGGCGAGGCCAGCCTCGGTTCGTTCAGCGTCATCTCGACGCCCGCGGTCGACGTCGCGGGCCAACCGCGGAACCCCATCGGCGACTACTCGAACGACGACCTCATCCGCCTCGTCGACAACCGGTATCAGGGCCTCAGCGACGTCCAGCCGGTCAGTTCGCGCAACGTCCAGATGCTCGGACAGACGGCCAACGTCACGAAGTACAGCGCCACCGCGCGGTTCGGCGGGCAGGAAGTCGACGTGTACGTCCACGTGACGAAGGTCCAGCACGACGAGGACTTCGTCGTCGCAATCGGGCTGTACCCACAGCAACTCGACGGCGAGGAGGAGAACGTCCTCGAGCTGATTCGCTCGGTCGAACACCCGTCGGAAGCGTAAGGACCGGGCGAATCGCTCCGGGAGGACCGCCGGCATCAGCGCGGGTCGCTTCGGGTGCCTTTTTCTCGTCGCCGCGGCTCGGTGAGTCTATGACTCGTGTACGGACCGCAGGCATCGCGGTGACGGCGCTCGGCGTCGTCGGCTACGGCCTCGGGGCGCTCGTCACCTATCCGGGACGAGCGTTCTCCGTGACGGCCGTCATGGTCGGCATCACGCTCTGGGCCATCGGAGGTGACGTACGGTGATTTCGGCGCTCGTCTACCGCGACGACGGGGTGTCGGCCTACGAGGAGACCGCGCTGGACGCGGCGCGCGACGCCGACGGGACCACGTGGGTTCGCGCGACGGCCGGCAAGGAGTTCGAGCGCGTCGCCGAGGCGTTCGGCATCCACTCGCTTTCGGTCGAAGACGTTCGGAACGACGCCCGCCCGAAGACCGAGGAGTACGACGAGTACACGTTCGTCGTCGTCCGGGTCGCGACGCTCCGCGCCGGCGAACAGGTGTTCGAAGAGGAAGTCCAGACTAGACCCGTGGGGCTCTGCTTTGGCGACGACTGGCTCGTGACGCTGACGCGCCGGGAGTTGGACCCGATAAACTACGTGTGGAACGCCATCAAGCGCGAGGAGCCGCGGATGCTCCGGTTCGGGCCGGACTACGTGGCCTACCGCGTCATCGACCGCATCGTCGACGAGTACTTCGGGCTGTTGGACGAGGTCGGCGAGGAGATAGAACTCATCGAGGACAGCATCTTCGAGGGGCCCGACCCCGAGGTGCTCGAAGGGCTGAACGCGGTCCGACGCGACCTGCTGTCGTTCCGAAAGACCGTGTGGCCGACGCGGGAGGCCATCGGCGTGCTCTCCCGCGGCGACCCCGACTACGTCCGCGAGGCGACGGAGAAGTACTACCGCGACGTGTACGACCACCTCGTCGAGTTGGTCGACCTGACCGAGACGTACCGCGACCTCGCGCGCGGCGCGCGGGACATCTACCTCAACACCCTCTCGCAGTCGACGAACGAGGTGATGAAGACGCTCACCGTCGTCGCGACCATCATCCTCCCGCTCACGCTCGTCGTCGGCATCTACGGCATGAACTTCGACCCCGGCGCGTCGGCGCTCAACATGCCCGAACTCGGCTGGGCCTACGGCTACCCCGCGACGATGCTCGGGATGGCGCTCGTCTCCGTGGTCCTGCTCGTCTACTTCCGGCGGGAGCACTGGCTCTGAGCGACGAAAGAGCTATACTACCCGATTAATCACACCGACGCTCGGTTATCGTCGGCTCGATGACGACAAAGCGGCCGCATCGTGCGATTCACCCGCACAAAGCGGGCGAAAGATTTATAAGGCTTTCGAACTTACTGTTGGTAAGGCCAGTCCAAGCCGGATTATTCTTTCGTCTTCTGTGGTCTTCCCGGCCGAGACGTATCCGCGCCTTCCACCCCACCATGAGCGACACCATAACCACCCGAACCTACAGTACCGACGCAAAGAGCAGGGACCTCCGTCCCCGCGAGTCCGAACAAGACGAAAAACAGCAGGGCGAAACGCAGGTCTGCCCCGAGTGTAGCGGCCACCTCGTCACCGACGAGGAACACGGCGAGACCATCTGCGAAGACTGCGGTCTCGTCGTCGAGGACACCGTCGTCGACCGCGGCCCGGAGTGGCGCGCGTTCGACTCCGCCGAGCGCGACAGCAAGTCCCGCGTCGGCGCGCCGACGACCCAGATGATGCACGACAAGGGGCTGTCGACCAACATCGGTTGGCAGAACAAAGACGCCTACGGCAAGTCTCTCTCGCCGCGCCAGCGCGAGCAGATGCAACGGCTCCGCACGTGGAACGAGCGGTTCCGCACCCGCGACTCCAAGGAGCGCAACCTCAAGCAGGCGCTCGGCGAAATCGACCGCATGGCGTCGGCGCTCGGCCTGCCCGAGAACGTCCGCGAGACCGCGTCGGTCATCTACCGCCGCGCGCTCAACGACGACCTGCTCCCCGGCCGCTCCATCGAGGGCGTCGCCACCGCGGCGCTGTACGCGTCGGCCCGGATGGCGAGCACTCCCCGCTCGCTCGACGAACTCGAAAAAGTCTCGCGCGTCGATAAGATGGAGCTCACCCGGACGTACCGCTACATCGTCCGCGAGCTGAAGCTCGAAATCAAGCCCGCGGACCCCGAGCAGTACGTCCCGCGGTTCGCCAGCGAACTCGGTCTCTCCGACGAGTCCGAGCGGCAGGCCCGCCAACTCCTCCGCGACGCGAAGGAGACGGGCGTCCACTCCGGCAAGTCGCCGGTCGGCCTCGCCGCCGCCGCCGTCTACGCCGCCGCGCTCCTCACCAACGAGAAGGTGACCCAAAGCGAAGTCTCGACGGTCGCGGACATCTCCGAAGTCACCATCCGCAACCGCTACAAAGAACTGCTCGAAGTCCAAGACGGCCTGATCGCGTAAGCGCTCCGTGGGTCGGTGGCCCGCACTTTTTCTCGGCCGTGCCAGTCCGTAACAACATTTATCCGCGCCCCCGGAGCATATACGGGGTATGGTTGAAGCGTTCGTCCGACTCTTGTGCCCCGAATGTGGAAAGGACTGGGAGACGAATCCGACCGAACTCCCCGGTCACCGCGACAACTACTCGTGTCAGGGCTGTGGCGCGACGCGCCGCACGGCCGAGTTCATGCGGACGGAGCGCGACCTCCAGACGCTCAAGCAGTTCGAGTAGCGAGGAGAGAGACCGTCCCCAGACCGGGAGCGACTGCCGGACGTGCGTTTTTTAGATGTCGGGAATCGTCGAGAGCGCGCCGCACGCGTCGCATTTCAGTACCTCCGCATCCCGTTCCGTGACGAGTTTCGTATCGGGCGACCCGCATTCGCTACAGCGCACGAACGACTCGACGTACTCGTCGAGCGCGTCGGCGATGCGGCGCTGGCGGAACTCGCCGGTAAAGCGCGCGCGGCCGCGGTCGTCGATTTGGGCGCTCGTGCCCAGTTCCGTCTGGAAGAACTTCAGGACGTGCGCCGCCTCGCGAGCGAGTCGGTCGTGGGTCGCCGCGAAGTTCTCGTAGACCGTGACGTTCCCCTCCTGCCGGACCGTCGGCTCCGGGACGCTGAAGCGGTCGCCGCCCTCCGCGACGTCCGACGACTCCGAGAGCGCGCGGTCCAGTTGGTCGTCGTAGTTCATGCGCGACAGTACGGACACGACGGCCTAAAATTCTCACGACCCCCGGCGCGCGCGACAGGCGTTCGGCGCGCGCCCTACATAGCTATATAAACTACTCGTGAGATTCCGCCGACGCTCGCTATCAACGGGGCGAAACAACAAACGAATTGAAAACGTTCGAACACGAAAATTCCCTTGAGACCCCCATAATCGGCGGTTTAAGGGAGTCGGATGCTAACGTGACTCAAGATAATACTATATCCCTCCGGTTTCAAGCCGTGGTTGCTCATGAAGAAGCAGGAACTCATCCACCTGCACGGTCTGCTCGCAGAAGTCCACACCCAGATTGAGGCCTGGGAGGACGAGGAAATCAGTCTCGTCGAGTACAACGAACTCGGCGTACGACCGACATCCATCCACAAGTCCAAAACGGACCACAAAGCAGCCGTGTTTAAGATAGCGAAAGGAATCACCGGAGCGATGCGCGAGGCCGAACCAGAGCCGCTCGCACCGCAAGCCGACTGAACCGAGAAAAGAAACGCGTTCTCCTCTGCGACCCTACACCCGAGAGCGACCGCGTCAGTCTCTCTCGCGCGACGACGTTCCCGAGCGACCGCCGCGTCGAAGCGGTGGATGAGTTCCGTGCAGGCAGAAACAGCCGGCTGGACTGAGGCGGCGACGCGACGACGGCCTCAGCGGTCGTCGACGAGGTCGTCGTAGTCGACGAGCGTGTCGTCGTCGTCCGACGCGCCGGTTTCGGTTCGGGTGTCCCCCTCGCCGTCCGTCTCCACCGAGTCGTCGTCGACGCGGTCGACAGACAGCACCTTCAGCGGGATGTTTTCGAGGCGTTGGCCGATCTCCTTTCGGGCGATGCGCGAGGCGTGTTCCTCCCGTTCGACGTTGAACACCGTCATCTCCAGTTCGAGGGCGACGAGCGCCTCGTCCGCGGCGATGAACGCGGGGGGAAGCTCCTCGCCGCCGGGCGAGGTGCGAGCGCCCATGCTAATCTCGACGTACTTCAGGTCGGGATTGAGCATCTCTCCGGTCTTCGAGATGGCGATTCGAATCGCCTCGTCGACGGTTTCCACGTCGTACACCGGGACCGCGGCCTCGACGACGACTCTGCAGTCCATGGGTACGATGAGGTAGTGTGCCGAAGGGTATCAACCTTCTTGCCACGCCGTCTCGTGTCGCTCACTCCCCGCCCGACCGGAGGTAGTGAAAGACGTACGTCTGGGTGTAGCCGGCGTAGCGACCGCCGAGACGCTCGCGGATGGCCCGCGAGGTGTCGGCGTAGTTCCCCCGGTCGCAGTCGGGGTAGTGTTCCTCGATGGCCGACCGAATCCACGTGTCGAGGGGAACGGCTTCGAGGTAGTCGAGCGAGAACAGGAGGACGCAGTCCGCGACCTTGTCGCCGACGCCGACGAACGTCGTCAGGAAGTCGCGGGCGTCCTCGTAGTCGCGGCCGCGGGCCTCGGCGGGCGTCGCCTCGCCCGTGGCGACCATCTCGGC
>Ga0207718_100924_pt1 | contig 19311 bp, 16 predicted proteins | sample A23M2SouthBayCA_FD_187749 | JGI IMG/M metagenome (GOLD analysis project Ga0207718, IMG submission 187749) | Aerobic enrichment media microbial communities from Eden Landing Ponds, California, USA - A23 M2 (SPAdes) | ecosystem: Environmental > Aquatic > Marine > Unclassified | place: Emeryville... | reverse complement strand
CGACATGCCCTGCGAGATCTACATGGGCGAGACCGACATCGCGCGCCAGCGCCCCAACGTGTTCCGGATGCGCATCAACGGCTCCGAAGTGAATCCGGTGACGGTCGGCCGCGGCACGCTGAAGGAGGCTATCTCCGAGACGATGCGGGACTGGGCGACCACCGTCGAGAACACCCACTACGTCATCGGGAGCATCGTCGGGCCGCACCCGTTCCCGAAGATGGTTCGGGACTTCCAGGCGGTCATCTCCGAGGAGGCCCGCGAGCAGGCCATCGAGAAGACCGGCGGGCTGCCCGATTCGGTCCTCGCCTGCGCCGGCGGCGGGTCGAACACGATGGGCACGTTTGCCCATTTCGTCGACGATGACGGGGAGCCACGCTCCCCGGAACAGTCGAGCGGCGACGAGCCGCGAGACCGTGTCGACCTCTACGCCGTCGAGGCCGGCGGCTCCTCGCTCCAGGTCGACGAGGAGGAGGGCGTCGCGCCCAACTCCGCCACCCTCTCGACCGGCGACGAGGGCGTCCTCCACGGCGCGCGCACGAAGCTCCTGCAGGACTCGGACGGCCAGATCATGGAATCCCACTCCGTGTCCGCGGGGCTGGACTACGCCGGCGTCGGGCCGGAACTGGCCCACCTGGTCGACGAGGACCGCGTCACGCCGGTCAACGTCGACGACGACGCCGCGCTGGAGGCGTTCCACCGACTCTCCCAGGACGAGGGTATCATCCCGGCCCTGGAGACGGCCCACGCCTTCGGCTATCTCGAAGAGCACCACGACGAGGTCGGTGACACCGTCATCGTCAACGTCTCCGGCCGCGGCGACAAGGACCTCGAAACGGTCATCGAGGAGACCAGCAAGCGCGACCTCGACATCGCGCCGGACATGTCCATCTTCGAGCGGGTTGGCGGAGGTGGCCTCTGATGGGCCTCGAACGCGCCTTCGCCGACGAGCCCGCCTTCGTCCCCTACCTCGCGGCCGGCGACCCAAGCTACGAGGCGTCGCTTTCATACGTCGAGGCGCTGGCCCGCGGCGGGGCAGACGTCATCGAACTCGGCCTGCCGTTCTCCGAGCCCATCGCCGAGGGCAAGACCATCCAGAACGCCATCGTCCGCTCGCTCGAAGCCGGGATGACGCCCGACCGCTTCTTCGAGTTCGTTGGGGACCTCGACGTGGACGTGCCGCTGGTGTGTATGACCTACTACAACCTCATCTATCAGTACGGTGAGGGTGATAGCGAGTCGCGAAGCGACTCGGAAAACGCGAGCGGTGAAACCGCGAGCCAGGGACCCCGGCCGTTCGTCGAGAAGGCCGCCGCGGTCGGCATCGAGGGCCTCGTCGTTCCGGACCTGCCCGCCGAGGAGGCTGCCCCGCTCCGCCGGGCCTGCGACGAGTTCGGTCTCGACCTGGTGTTCATCGTCGCGCCGACGACGAAAGGCGACCGACTCGAACGGATGCTCGAACAGGTGTCGGGCTACGTGTACGTCCAGGCGCGCCTGGGCGTCACCGGCGCGCGCGAGGACGTGGACGACGCCACCGAGGAATCGTTGGCCCGGCTGTCCGACTGGGACGTGCCCAAGGCCGTCGGGTTCGGCATCAAGACGGGCGACCACGCCGAACGCATCGTCAACGCCGGAGCCGACGGTGTTATCGTCGGCTCCGCGCTGGTCGATATCGTGGCCGAGGGTCACGAGAACGGCGACCCAGTCGACGAAGTGGCTGACCGGCTCGAAGCGAAGGCTCGCGAGCTCAAAGACGGCGCGCTCCGGGGGGCGTCAGAACGACCGCAACCGGAACGCACATAATCGTACTTGCCACACTGTCTCATATCATGACTGCAGGAAAACGCGCACGACTCGAACGCATCGGGACAGACGACACATACGTCATCGTCCCGATGGACCACGGCATCACAATGGGGGCCGTAAAGGGCCTCAAAGACATCGAATCAACTATCGACGCGGTCACCAGCGGCGGCGCGGACGCCGTCCTCACCCAGCGAGGCATCGCCGGGCGCGTCCATCCGAACAAGAACGACGCGGGCTACATCACGCATCTCAACGGTTCTACCACCATCGGCCCGGACGAGCAGGACAAGCGGACCACGGGGACGGTCAAGGACGCCATCCGCGCCGGGGCCGACGCCGTCTCGTTCCACATCAACGTCGGCAGCCAGTACGAACCCGAACAGATCGAGGAGCTCTCGGAACTGACGACCGAGGCCAGCCAGTACGGCCTGCCGGTACTGGCGATGGCCTACGCCCGCGGCCCCGACATCGACTCCGAGAACGAGGACTACAACAAGTCCGTCGGCCACGCCGTCCGACTGGCCGAGGAACTGGGCGCGGATATCGTCAAGACCGGCTACACCGGCTCCGCCGAAACCTTCCAGCACGTCGTCGAATCCACGTCGCTGCCGGTGGTTATCGCCGGCGGCTCGAAGGGCACCGACGAGGAGACCGTCCGAATGGTCCGGGGGACGATGGACGCCGGGGCCTCCGGCGTCTCGATGGGACGCTCTATCTTCCAGCACGACGAACCGGAGAAGATTGCCCGTGCCGTCTCAGCCGTCGTCCACGACGACGCCACCACCGAGGAGGCGCTCCGAGAGGCCGGACTGGCTGTCGAGGCCTAGAGGCCAAACAGCGACCGCACTCGCGCGCCGAGACCGTCAGAATTGCCGCCGTCACTGGTGCTCTCGGAATCGCTTTCGCTTGGAGAGTCTGACGGCGAGTCGGTTGCCGAGTCAGTGTCGTGCATCGGTGGGTCGGCATCTTGGGCTGAGCTGCCGGTTTCGGACTGCGGTGTATCTGCATCTCGGGCCTGACCGTCAGTATCGGACTGCGGCGTGTCACCGGTCGGCTCCGGCGTATCATCCCGTTCCGGCCTGCTGGACAGTGCTGACTGGGATTCGACCAGCTCAGTGCCGTCAATTATCGAGGCGGTTCCGGCTTCATCCTCCGAGTCCGATAGCTGGGACTCTGCGGCGGGAGAGTCGTCGGCATCGGCCGATTCAGCTGCGTCATCCGCCGGTCGGTTGACACCGTCTTTCTGACCGGCCGGCGACGGGCCGATCAGGTCACCGTCGTCAGTGACTGCGTCCGGGGAGTGGATTTTCCGGCCACCGTCCGTTGTTCCGACAGACTCGGCCGGCCGCTCCTGTGCTCGCTGCTCCGTTCGCCGAGGCGTCGGCACCGTGTCTTCCGGGGTGGGTGGGTCCGCCGGAGTGTTCGCACCCGCTGTAGAATCAGTCGACGCCTTTTCGGTATCGACGAGTTGCTCCGAGATCCGCTCGTAGGCGATTGCAGCGCCGCTGCTGGGCGCGTTCTGAACGACCGGCGTGCCGCCGTCCTGTGAATGCGGGACGGCGTCGTCTTCCGGGACGTGTCCGAGCAGTTCGACGTCGAGGAACTCCGCGATTTCGTTGGCACCCGGCGACGCTCCCGTCCCGGATTTCGTGAGGATGAGGCCCCGAATCGGCGCGTCGACTCGCTCGGCGAGCTCTTTCGTGTTCGAAACGTTCCGGATCGACGCCACCCGCGGTGTCGAAATGAGCAACACGTCGTCGGCGAGCTGGAGCGGCCGAATCGTCTCCTCGCTCAATCCCGCCGGCGTATCCAACAGGACGACGTCGTGGTGCCACCGGAGGGTTTCGACGATGTCGGGAAGCCGGTCGAGGTCGGTGTCCGCGTAGCCTTCGAGCGTGGTCCCGCTCGGAACAATTGATAGGTCTACGTCGGTTTCGTACATCGCGTCTGTTACTGACGCGTCGCCAGCGAGCACGTCGTGAAACGTGGTGTCCTCGTCGGTGTCAACGTCCACATCGAGAAAATCGACGAGGTTCGCCATCGCGAGGTCCATCTCCACGACGACGGTCGAGTAGCCAGCCTCCGCCAGCAGCGTGCCGAGGTTGATGCTAGACGTCGTTTTTCCGACCCCCCCTTTCGCCCCGGCGATTGTATAAACGTGGTTGGTAACCATTTGTAACTGGAAAGTATTATGCAGTCTAACAGTTTGTAATATTCATTGATAAGTCTGCTGGCCAACATTTAATTACGATAACTGGGCACAGATAAATAACAATCGTCGTAGTACGCGGTCACTACGTTCAGGAAATCCAATGGATATCGCCCCTGCAATACGCATATCACGTCTCGCCCCGGATTGTCTGGCAGCCGACAGACCGACCCGGGTTCCGCCACGTTCAAGCCCCGCCGTTGCGGACGTGGGCGTATGACTCGAAGCGTCTGGCTCAAAGCCGACAGCGAGGTCGGCGATTGGGAGACACGGAAACGCCGGATAACCGCCGGTATCGAGGCCGGCGTCGACTGGGTACTGGTCGACGAGGAAGACGTCGACCGCGTCTCGGAACTCGGCGAAATAAACATCGCCGCGTTCACCAACGGCGACGTCCACGTGATGGAGGCCGAGGCCGAGGAGTCACAGGCCGACGCCACCATCGTCGGAAAAGACGGCGAAGGCGACGGCACGGTCGACCTCCCGTCCGACTTCTCCGGTTCCGCGGACCTCTCGACGCTCCGGCAGAACGGGGCCGCCCCCGACGGCGGCTACGTCCGAATCTTCGACGAGGACTACGAGGCGTTCGCCGAAGCGGTCGCCGCCGAAGCCGACTTCACTATCGTCATCGGCGAGAATTGGCAGATCATTCCGCTCGAAAACCTCATCGCCCGCGTCGGCGAGGAGACGGATCTCATCGCCGGCGTCAGAACCGCCGAGGACGCCCGGACGGCCTACGAGACGCTGGAACTCGGCGCCGACGGCGTCCTGCTCGACACCGACGACGTAGACGAGATACGCAAGACGGTCGAGGTACGCGACGAGATGGGGCGAGAATCGCTCGACCTCGAGTACGCCGAGGTCACCGCCGTCGAGCAGACCGGCTCCGCCGACCGCGTCTGCATCGACACGGGCAGTCTGATGGAACACGACGAGGGGATGCTCGTCGGCTCGATGGCCCGCGGACTCTTCTTCGTCCATGCTGAGACGGCGGAGTCACCCTACGTCGCCTCCCGGCCGTTCCGGGTCAACGCCGGTGCGGTCCACGCCTACGTCCGAACACCTGACGGCGGCACGAAGTACCTCTCGGAACTCCAGTCCGGCGACGAGGTCCAGATCGTCGATGCGAACGGCCGGACCCGCGAGGCCATCGTCGGCCGCGCGAAGATCGAGAAGCGCCCGATGTTCCGCGTGCAGGCCGAAACCGATGACGGCGACCGCATCGAGACGCTGCTCCAGAACGCCGAGACGATCAAGGTCCACACCCAGGACGGGCGAACCGCCGTCACGGACCTCGAGCCCGGCGACGAGATCCTCATCTACCACGAGGACACGGCGACGCACTTCGGCGAGCGGATCGAAGAAAGTATCATCGAAAAGTAAGCCGATTCGGTTTGGGGTCGACCGCAGCCTGAAGGTTACTGCTGGTCCGCCTCGACCGGTTCCAGTTGCGTCGTACACCAGTGACAGAAGTCGATGTCCTGGTCGAGTTCCTTGCCGCAGTTCGGACACGTCGTGCCGGATTCGACTTCCCGTGTCTGGTTCTCGTTGACGGCGACCCAGTAGGCGTCGACGACGTTGAGCGTCGTAATCACGACCGAACCGATTGTCACCTCGGTGGGTCTGGACTGATACGACGACGAGATAGCCTCTATGCTTAGCTGGGTCACGGGATCGATAGCGCCAGTGACGACGAACAACACTGACAGCGCGAACAACAGCCCGAGCCACAGCAGTCCCCGCACCCACTTACGGAGGTAGAAGTGTCCCAACCCAGGGAAGATGAACGCAAGCACCACGGCCAGTAACGGCCGCTTGCGTCCTGTGTCAGTCATACTCCGCGAATGCGTCTCGCATACCCCTATATCTTCCGAAGGATCACTGTCCGGAGGAAAACCCCGTGACGGGCGTACGCCGGCAATCAGGCGTCGCTCTGTAGCTGTCCGACCAGCCTCCGGAGCGTCGCGAGGTCGTCGATAGCGGCGAGCAGGGTGAACGACTCGAAGTCCATACGTCGGCTTCGGCGAAGCCGCACAAAAACCCGTGCTTACTCGACCGGCTCGTGGACGGCCCGAAAGCCGTCATCAGTCGATGTCACGGCTTCGACCGCGTAGAACTGAATCCGTTGCTCCTGTTTCGTATTGACGGCGAAGTCGTACTTCTCGGCCTCGTAACCCGGTTCCTTGCCCTCGGCCCGTCGCTGCTCCACCCACGAGCGATGGTCGGCGAGGCGGTCCTGAGCGATGGTCCGGGAGCGCTCCGGGGCGATGGCGACCCAGTCTTCCAGCGCCGACAGCAGGTCCGGGTCGCGGTCCACTCCGACCGAGTTCCGGCCCGCGACCATCGACGCCAGCGTCGTCGTCCCGGTGCCGAGAAACGGGTCGAGCACGGTGTCGCCGTACACCGAGAACATCGAGATGAGTCGGTACGGCACGGTCAGCGGGAAGGCACCCGAACGGTCTCGGAGCCCGTCGTCGAGGTCCTGTGTCTCGCCGGGAAGTTCCCAGAGGTCGGAGAACCACTCGTTGCGTTCCTCCCAGAAGTAGGCGCTCTCGTAGCGACGGTCCGCGCCGGGTTCGAGGCGACGGCGCTCCCCGTTACGGAACACGAGAATGTGCTCGTGTTCCAGGGTCGGATAGGCGTTCGGCGGGACCATTCCCGAGCCCATGAACTTCGCGCCGCTATTGGTCGGTTTGCGCCACAGGATGTCCGGCAGCGCGCGCAGGCCGTGGTCGGTCAGCCGGTCGGTTATCTCCGCGTGGTTTGGATAGGAGCGGAACCCGTCCGAAAGCGACCGCGTCGCGTCCCCGACGTTGATACAGGCGATGCCGCCAGGGACGAGCACGCGCTCTATCTCCGCCCACACCGAATCGAGGACGTCGTGCATCAGCGTGAACGCCCGGTCGCCGTCGCCGCGGTCCAAGGCCTCACCGATGTCGGGGTCCAGTTCGGTGAAGATGTCGTCCCACATCTCGATCATCGGATACGGGGGGGACGTGACCACCAGTTCGACGCTGTCGTCGGGACAGTCGAGCGTGCGGGCGTCACCGGTTCGAACCCGGTGTGTCGTCTCCATACCGGTCCCAGCGGATGAGACGACTCTAGTCTTGCGGTTGTCGGTCGGCAGGACCGCCCACTGGGCGGCTGATACGTGAAAAAATCTCTTCTCGTCGCCCCCCTATTCACGCCTGGGCGGGCTTATGCGACTGGAAGGTCCTGTTCGGCTTCCAGCAGTTCGTGGTAGCGGTTGCGGATGGTGACCTCGGAGATGTCGGCCACCTCGGACACCGCGGCCTGCGTCGTTTTCTCGTTGGTCAGCAGGGCAGCGGCGTACACCGCGGCGGCGGCGAGGCCGACCGGCGACTTGCCGGAGTGGACACCCTGCTCTTTGGCGTTCTGAAGGAGCTGGCGGGCGCGGTGCTCGGCCTCGTCGGACAGTTCCAGCGAGGAGGCAAAGCGCGGGACGTAGCTCTCGGGGTCGGCGGGGCGAACCTCGAGCGAGAGTTCGCGGACGACGTAGCGGTAGGTGCGGGCGATCTCGCTCTTCTCGACGCGGGAGACCTCGGTGATTTCATCAAGGCTCCGCGGGACGCCGGCCTGCCGCGCGGCGGCGTAAACGGAGGCCGTCGAGACACCCTCGATGGAGCGCCCGGGCAGCAGATCCTCGTCCAGCGCGCGGCGGTAGATGACGCTGGCCGTCTCGCGGACGTTTTCAGGCAGGCCAAGTGCGGAGGCCATCCGGTCGATCTCACCGAGGGCCTGCTTGAGGTTGCGTTCCTTGGAGTCCCGAGTTCTAAAGCGCTCGTTCCACTTGCGCAGGCGCTGCATCTTCTGGCGCTGTTTGCCCGACAGGGAGTTGCCGTAGGCGTCCTTGTCGCGCCAGTCGATGTTGGTCGAGAGGCCCTTGTCGTGCATCATGTTCGTCGTCGGCGCGCCGACGCGGGACTTCTCGTCTTTCTCGCTGGAGTCGAAGGCACGCCACTCGGGGCCGCGGTCGATTTCGTCGGATTCGACGACCAGGCCACAGTCCTCACAGACCGTTTCGCCGTGTTCGTCGTCGATAACGAGCGAGCCACTGCACTCCGGGCACGCTGTGCTCTCCGATTCCGTCGACTCCGTCGTCTGTTCCTCACGCTGCTGTCGCGTCCGTGTGTGTTCACTCATTGGTTGCGAAGGCGGGTGCTCACCGGGCGAGAGACATCACAGAACCCGGAGGCAGTCGGTAACACTGTATTCGAACGAAAGTTATTAAAATATTCCGGTATTGTGATAGAGACCGCCGATACACGTCACGAAACCCACGTTTGTGCATTAGTCGCATGACCATTCATATAACCGAAATCGGATATTTCTCCGGTGGCAACCTGGGTATCGAATAAAACGGGTCGTTCGGTGGCCGTTACTATCGGAATTCTGACGGCTGCAAAACGGGTGACAACACGGATTGTTCTTGGTAACCTTCGGATAGTGCCGACCCCGGGTCGGCCATACCGGTAAACCGCGACAACAGTCCGAATCAGTCGTTTGTCTCAGGCTCGATGGCCTCGGCGGACTGGGACTCCTCGACGGCGGTCGTCAGCGAGACGTTGAGCCAGGCCATCGACGCGACGCCGCCGATGATGGTCACGACGTTCTTGACCGCGTGATCGACGATGGCGACGCCGATTGCAGCGGCGACGCCGACCGGCGTCAGCGACGCGACGATGACGGTGAACGCGCCTTCGTAGAGACCGACCCCACCGGGCGTCAGGGGCAGAACTTTGGCGAGGTTCCCCACGCTGACCGCGAAGAAGCCGACGCCTACCAGCGACGGCGTCAGGCCGTAGCCGAAGGCTTCGAAGACGATTAGGGCCGTTATCACGTCGAACGTCCAGATGAGGAGGCTTCCCACGCCGACGCGGGCGAAGGCCGGCCCGTCGGCGGCGACGGTTTGCACGTCCCCGACGAATCGCTCGATGACGCCGGCGACGTAGTCGGCGTAGGAGTCGCTGCTCAGTCGGCCGATGACCGCCCGGACGAAGTTCCGGTCAGTGCGGGCGCTGGCGACAATCGCCACCACGGCACCGATAGCGGCGAGGCCGACACCGGCTGCCACGGCGACAGCCGTTCGTCCGCTGCTGGCCGCGTCGCCACCGATGGTATCACCCGTCAGTGCGGTCAGCAACTGCTCGGCCGACCCTGTCACGGCCAGCCCCATCATGACGACGCCGGCGAGCAGTGTGATCGTTAGCAGGTCGAACACCCGCTCGACGGCCAGCGAGGCGAACCCGGAGGGGTACGGAATCGAGCGGCGGGCCTTAATGACGTACGCACGGACGGCGTCGCCGGCCCGCGCCGGGAACACGAGGTTCCCGGTCTGGCTGATGAATATCGCCCCCGTCAGGAAGCCCCACCGCTCCCGATACCCCATCGAGACGAGGATGTCCCGGTAGCGAATACCGCGAAGCGGCCACGAGACGGCATAGACGACGGCGCTCAGCGCGACGATTTCCGGTGCTGCGCCCGCCATCTCCGCGAGGACGCGGTCAGGGTCGAGATACTGTGTCATCAACAGGAGTGCAACGACGACCAGCATCGTCCCCGCGCCGAGCGATACCTCGCGGGTAATCCGGGGGCTAACCGACAGCTCCCAGAAGGTCCGGAGTATCTGACTGCCCATGCCAAACACGTCCCGGACGATGTCGACCTTCGAATCGCCCTTCGGCGTCCAGTCGACGGCGAACTCCTTGACCCGGTAGCCGTTGCGCTGGGCCTTCACCAGCAGTTCCGTGTCCCAGAACCAGTGCTCGTCCTGGACGAGGGGCAACAGCGCCTCCAGTGCCTGCCGGTCGAAGGCTTTGAATCCGCACTGATGGTCCTTGAGGTCGGACCGGAGGACCGTTCGGACGAGCGTGTTGTAGCCGAAGCTCGGAATCCCGCGCTTCGCGGGTCTGTCGGCGCGGTTCTCGGGCATCCAGCGCGACCCCGTCGCCACGTCGTAGCCGTCGACGCGGACGGCGTTGACGAGTTCTTCCAGATGTGACATATCCGTCGCCAGGTCCGTATCGAAATACACCAGCGTCTCGCCGTCGGCCTGATCGAAGGCGTACTCTAACGCGCCGCCCCGGCCGAGACGGTCGTCGCTGTGGACGTGCCGGATCCGGCTGTCCTCGTCCGCGAGTCGCGTCGCGATTTCTGGCGTGCGGTCCGAGCAGCCGTCCTCCGCGACGATCACTTCATACGCGTCTTCGGGAAGAAACGAGGCGAGCGTCTCCAGCGTTATCGAGACCGTCTGCTCGATGGTGTCTGCCTCGTTGTAGGCAGGGAGAACGACGCTCACCTCGACCGCAGTCATACGCTCTTGGTCGTCCCCGGAGTGAAAAGTACTTTCCGTTCGATACGCTGACGGGACCGAGCCGACCGTTAGTCAGCGCCTTCCTGTGACTTGGCGGTCGCGAACCGTTCGATGGATGCAACGTCGATGTCCCCGACCGACTCGTAGGGTCTGTTTACCACCACGTCGCCGGCGGTGCTCCGGCCGATGCCGGGAATCGCGGTGAGCTCGTTCATCGATGCGCTGTTGAGGTCGAGCGGATAGGGGACGCCGGTGACCGACCGGTAGCCGTGGTCGGTGACCGCGATGTCGACGACGCTGCCGAGTTCGCGCTCGCCCGGGATGCCCACGAGGAGCGGGTAGGTCCCCAGTTGGCGACCGAATGTCTTGCCGTCCTGGTGGTACTCCAGATGCACGTCGGGCAGTATCGTCCCCGGCGGCGCGACCCGCTGGAGCATCGGGTTGTCGATGGTCTCCCGGACCTCCTGTTTGTACTGTTTGAACAGTTGCTTGTGGTCCTTGGCGATCTCCGCACCGGTGTCGGCCATGTCGGTCCCCTCGAAGGCCATCACCTGCCGGATGTTTACCCGCCGGAGCATCAGCCCCTCGTCGTAGACCCGCTGGAGGAACCGTTTGTTGTGCTCGAAGGTCTCTCGCGTTTCGCCTTTCAGCCCGTGAACGAGGTTGATGCCGGGCAGCAGCTTCGGAAGCCGGCGGGCGGCGTCGTCGCCGAAGTTGGGTGCAGTATCCTTGTCCCCTCCGGGTCGCCAGCCCGCGACCTCGTTGACGATTTTCACCGCCTCGAAACACTGGTCGGCGGTGACGTTGAGGTTGTTGTCGCTCATCACGTCGGGGTCGGCCGATTCGAGGCCGAACGCGGCGGTGTCCCCGGGCGTGTTGTGCTCGGCGATGATGCGAATCCCCTCGCGGGCCTTCTCGGGCCACTTCACGACCGTGATGGGGTTCATATTGTCGAGATGCAGCGTCTCCAGATCCGGCGCGACCTCGCGGATGCCGCCGTAGAGCCGCCGCAGGGCGTCTGGATTTGGCGCTTCGCCGTCGCCGCCGTAGGCCAGGATGTCGGCCTGCCGGCCCAAGCGGAAGTGCTTCACGCCGCGGTCAGAGAGGGCGTCGACCTCGTCGACGACGCTCTCTGGGGGCCGGAAGTCCGGGTTGCCGTACATCGGCTCCGTGCAGAAGGAACACCGGTACGGACAGCCCCGGGAGGTCTCCATCTCGCAGATGAGGTAGTCGGGATGGTTCGGGTGCTGTTCGACGATGAAGGCACCGGAACGAGCCCAGCGCGTCTCCTCCTCGATGTCCCGGTAGCGGTCGTTGAACCCCTCCAGGCCGGACTCCACGAGGTCGAACACCGCGGCCTCGACGTCCGCCATCGCCAGGAAGTCGAAGTCCAGGTCGTCACGCGCTGTCTCGCTCGCGCCCTCGTTTGCCTCGCCGACGCCGAAGCGGACGGGGCCGCCGATAATGGACGTGCCGTTGGCCGTCCACGCGAGTTCCCGCACCTCGTCGGGTTCGGCCGGCGTCCCACCGACGTACTTGCCGGGGACGGTCATGCCGCCGACGTACACCATGAGGTCGGCGGCCTCGATGTCCCGCCAGACGGCGTTGTCCTCTCGGAGTTCGTCGATAGTGTGATACGTTATCTGCTCGCGGGGGACGCCGGCATCGACGAGCGCGCCGGCGGCGTACCGCGGGTACGTCGAGATGTACGGCGGCACCCCGAAGTGTGCGGGCTCGTCGACGTAGCCGTCGACGATGGTCACGTCGAGCGTCTCGGGGTCAGTCATACCCGTCGCTTGACGTTCGATGCCTAAAACCGTGTCTGGTTATCCATGGCCTGTCTGTGCAGAGACCGAAGAACGCGGCGTGGATGGAGCCGCTCAGTCTCAACACGTTCTGTGGCGCCCGCCCGCTGTATCGTTCTGATTCAATCAGGCAGACGTGATTCGGTCCAGAGCGACGTCGGCCCCGGCCGCCGCGGGGTACACGACGCTGTCGACGAAGTGTCGGTGTGCGAGGTCTTGCTCGCCGTCCTGTGCGATACGAAGAATCGTTTTGATATCTGCGTTTTTCTCCGACGTCATTTCACAGATGTCGAGGTTCACGTCGGTGTTATCGGTGAGCGCCGCGACAACGTCGACTGCGGACAGGTCGATCTGCCCGAAGATCTCGGGGTCGGAGCCGTCTCCCTCGATAACACGATTCACTGTTGCAGCCACCTGTTCGCAGTTTGTCGGGTCCTGTTCGATGACGGTGACCACGTTTCGCTCCGCCGTGAGTTGCTCCGCGACGTGCCTGCCAACGCGACCGGCGCCGACAATAACGATGTTTCGTGTCATCAGTATTCATACTAATTAATGATATGTTACGGTTTAAGTATTAGCATGGCGACAGGCGCGACAGCTATCCGGGCGGCCATGGAAGCGCGATAGGGTGCGCAGACCTGACGAGTAGAGTACACAAGCGCCCATCGACTGATTCACGAAATCGAACACGCCCCGGACTCTCGCGGTTCGGGACCGAGATGCATTAGCCCAGGAACTGCCGCTCGCGTGCGCCCCGTCTGATTGCCGTCCGGAGCGCCTCCTCGTCGCCCCGCTCGAACGCGTCGATTGCTGCGTCGGTCGCTGCACGGTGTTCCTCGTTGTGCGCCACGTCGACCATCGCCGCCGCGGTTTCGAGTGCGTCCGCCGACAGCGGAAGGACGTCCGTACACCGCGGATTGTAGTAGCGAGCGGCGTCGCGAAGGTTGTCGAAGAAGGCCGGAAAGGCGTCCTCGACGAATGCCCTGTCAGCATCGTCGAGCGCGTGCACGCCGAGCAACGTCGGGGGACAGCCGACGCTGTACAGGGACGCCGTGTAGCCGATTGCCCGGGGAAGCGCGTTCTCGCCGACCTCTCGTGAGTAGCCGAACAGACCGACGTGGAGTTTCCGTGCCCGCCGGTCCGGAACCGCAGTAGCCAACCGATTGACCGTTTTCGCTATGGCGTCGACCTGAGCGGTGTACGCGTCAGCAGTCCGGTCGATAATCGACAGCGCACGCTCCTCGTCGATGGCGGACGGCGGCGCCCCGAGGTCCGCTGTTTTCAGCGTCTCGAGCCCGTCACGGACGGTCTCGACCGGGTAGTCGTATTTGAACGCCGACTGGATGGTGAACGTCTCCACCTCGGCGTACGCGTCGGCGACTGCCGCTGCGCGGTCCGGCGTCAGATTCCCACGAAACGGCGCCGACCCGCTGCCGAGCATCGGATGGATGTCGATGTCTATCTTTTCGGCGGTCTGATACAACCGCTGAAGCGCGATTTTGTTGATGAGGTCGGCAGCCAACGACCCGTAGTTCAGCGCGGGGTCCGAGCGAGCGAGAAAGACCCGGACGCTGTCGAGGTCCTGCGCCGTCGCGTACTCGCGGACGATCTCGTCGGCCCGGAGCATGGCGTCGCGCTGTTCAATGAGGGGGATAACGTTGATACTGTCGGGCTGGAACTCACCGACCCAGTCGCTGACCGTCCGGTTGCCCCACACGAGTTCATCCGCCTTGCCTGTGACGTACGACGTGTAGTACTCGTGGACAGCGTTGATCTGGTCGGCGTCTGTTACCATCGGGATGATGACCTCGTAAATCGGCGGCGTGACCTCGATACTGTGGTCCGCTGCAAACAGACGAGCGGCGTCGAACGACCGCGGGATACTCTCGAGAATTTCGAGCAGCACCTTCGCCTCAGACGCCTCGACGTCCGGATTTGGTCCGCGAACGGTCAACCGGAAGTCCTCGCCCAGCCGCGTGTCGGCGAAGAAGTTGTCGTACCGCGACAGGAGCTTCTTGACGGCGTACTCGTCGCCTTCTTTCCCCTCGAAATCCCACATCTGCTCGTCACAGCCGAGATGTGACGCGACGTAGTACGCCTCCTGAATCTCGTCCTTGCCCTCGATGACGTCGCCGGCGGTGAAGAAGGGAAGCGTGGCGTTGTCCGGGTGCTGCGTGCTCAGAAGCCGTGGCACGTCTGCCATGCGCTCACAAAGGCTCCGACGAACAAAAATCCCAGTGAACTGACGGCTTGCGGGCAGTCGCGGCGACGCAAACACCGGTCACCGGCCCATCTGCCCCACCCGTCGCAGTCGTCCCTGGGACGTGCGATAGCGCGGGTGGCGACCGGTCCGTGCCTCGTCCGTCGATGTCCACACCGGCCCGGAGCCGAGTCGGGTGCCGTGTTAGAGGACACGCCAGCGCAGTCCCGCGGTGATCGAACGCCCGTGAAAATGACCGTCCAACTGAATACGGCCGCCGTGGACGACTATCTATCCGAAACCGCGGTGGCGATCAGTTCGGCGTTCTTGACGTTTTCTTTCCAGTAGGCGTCGAAGAGGTCGCCGACCACCGGAAGGCTCCCGAGTGCGGCGTCCACCGCAATGTTCGCGAGCAGCCTGACCACGGTGCGTTTTGGGATGCCCAGTCGCACGGCTTCAGCGACGATGTACAGCGAACACACCGCAGTCGCGAGGTCGCCTGCGATCGGGAGCAGGCCGACTATCGGGTCGATGCCGACCCGGAACGAGGTCCCGGGCACGCGGATGCTCTCGTCTAATAGGTGGGCGACGGCTCGGATGCGGCCCAGCGCCGCCGGTTCCGTGTCCATAGCTGACACACGAATGGGGGCCTAATGGGCGTGTTGGGTGGGTGATAAGTCGTCACCGAACCACACACGCTCAGTCGTCGGCGCTGACCGCCCGGTCGTCGGCCTGGGCGTGCCAGAGGTCGGCGTAGTCGCCGTCGGCCGCGAGCAGGTCGGTGTGGCTGCCGCGTTCGACGATTTCCCCGTCGTCCATCACGACGATGCGGTCCGCGTCCCGGATCGTCGAGAGGCGATGGGCGATGACGAAGGCAGTTCGGTCGGCGACCAGTTGCTCGATGCTCTCTTGGATGCGGTCCTCCGTCTCGGTGTCAACGTCGCTGGTCGCCTCGTCGAAGATGATGATTTCGGGGTCGTTCAGCAGTGCACGGGCGATGGCGACCCGCTGGCGCTGGCCGCCCGAGAGCTTGATGCCGCGCTCGCCGATCTGGGTGTCGTACCCCTCCGGCAGGTCCTGAATGAACTCGTGGGCCTGTGCGGCTTCCGCCGCTTCGCGGACGCGGTCGCGGGCTGTCTCCCAGCCAGTCTCTCGCGCCTCGCTGTCCGCCTGCTCGGCATCAAGCACCTCGCGGTCGCCGTAAGCGATGTTCTCGGCCACCGTCCCCGAGAACAGGTACGGCTGCTGCTCCACGATGGCGATTTCGCTTCTGAGACTCTGGAGGCCGTACTCGCGCACGTCGACGCCGTCGACTTGGACCGTGCCCTCGTCCACGTCGTGGAATCGCGGCACCAGTTTCAGCAGGGTGGACTTGCCGGCTCCGGTCGCCCCAGCGAGGCCGACTGTCGCCCCGTCGGGCACGTCCAGCGATACGTCCCGAACCACCGGCGGTTCGTCGCCGTAGCCGAAGGTCACGCCGTCGAATTCGACTGACCCGTCGATGCGCTCGGGTTCGTACGGGTCTTCGGGGTCGGTGACTTCCGGTTCCTGGCCCAGCAGGCCGAACACGCGCTCGGCGCTTGACTTGGCGAGCTGATACTTGTTGGCCGACTTCCCGACCCGGCGCATCGGCGAGTACAGCCGGCGGATGTAGAGGAAGAAGGCGGTGAAGGCCCCCGCCGACAGCGCCGCCTCGCCCTGCGGGTTCGTGATGAAATCCATCCCGGCGACGTACAGAATCAGGACGAATACGATACCGGTCAGCAGCCGAAGGCCGGCGAAGAAGGCCCGGCGGATGCGCAGGGCGGCGACCTTCTCGTCGTGGTACTCCTGACTCTGATCTGTCACCCGCTCACGCTCGAAGTCGTACCGGTCGAAGGCCTTGATGACCGGCGCGCCGCTGAGATTGTTCTCCAGCCGCGTGTTGAGGCGCGACACCGTCTGGCGGATAGAGCGATACCGTGGCTCGATCCACGTGAGGAAGAAGCCGCTGGCGACGCCGATGATAGGGACCGGCGCGAGCGCGATGAGCGCCAGTTTCGGCGAGTAGGTGTAGAGGATGACCGCGATCCCGCCGACGGTGGCCACCACCCGAATCATCTGGCGGAACTCCGTGTTGAGGAACGACTCCAGGCGGTTGATGTCGCTGTTGAGTATCGACATCATCCCGCCGGTCTGGTGGTTCGCAAAGAAGGACAGCGAGAGGTGCTGGAGGTGGTCGTAGGTATCGTTCCGGAGGTCCCGCTGTATCTTCTGGGCGCTCGACTGCAGGAGATATCTGGAGGCGAAACGCGCTGCCGACCGGAGCAGGTAGGCGATGGCTGCGATGACGACGAGCCGCTGGAGGAACGCGATGCGGGCGGCCTCACCAACGATTTCGCCGGGCGGCAACAGGCCGGCGTCGGTCAGCAGCCCCGGTTCGCCGCTGCTGAGGACGACCCGGTCGATGGCTGCGGCGACGATTATCGGCGGCACGAGGCGGGCGAACCGGGTACAGAACGCCGCTAAGATGCCGACAAACAGCCGGAGCCAGTAGGGCGTGGCGTAGCCGACGAGGTTGACCATCGGGTGGCCGTCGACGTTCTCGCGGACGCCCTCGAAGCCGCCCTGGTCGTCAGGCATAGACGGTAGTTGGTCCGGAAACTGATATATGCCGGGCTTCGGCCCGGAGACAGTGACGCCACTGCGCCGTCAGACGTAGATACAGCCTTCGCTCTCGGGGCCGGCTGCGGGCGGTCTGGTTCCGTCGGCTAATCGGCCCGCCGAAACCACGGCAGCAAGCGAGTCCAGCGCATCGTGGTTCCCGAGGTAGGTGTCGCGGTGCTCGTCGACGGTGACGCTGCAGGCTTCGACCGCCGCGACGTTTTCCGCCCGGCGCTGTCGGGGGTCGTCGACGTTCTTGTACCCCTCGCGGTAGCAGCCCAGCCAGCCGAACGTCGCGGCGGGGTAGACCTCGGCGACGAGCGTGTCGGCGTCCCAGCCCTGCATCGGCACGACGGCCGTGCCGTCGTCGTCCCGCAGTGTCCCGAGTACGTCACGGACACCGTAGAAGGTCATGCTGCGCGTCCGATTCGTGTAGGGACACAGCGCTCCCCGGCGGAAGTCCGTCTCCCGGCGCAGGTCCCGGCTTCCGGTCGCCATCTCCGCGGTGTGCCGGCAGGCTTCGGAGAGCGACCCCGGGTCGGTCGGGCCGCTGCCGCTTGCCAGCCAGTCCACGAAGCCCGACCAGGTGCCCCCACACTGTGCATCAAGGAGTTCCTGGGGGAGGCTAAACGGGAAATCCAGTCCGACCGTTCTGATATCGTCGTCTGTGATCCGGTCGACGAGGCCGGCGTGGACCGTCTCGCGGTCCCGTCCCCACTCCTCGGTCCCGCGGTAGCACCGCTGAATCTTCAGTCCGTTTCCTGTCGGTATCGCCTCGGTGACCCAGAGCGCGTCGCCAGCGGTCGCTGCGCCGCTGAAATCTACCCCGAGGACGCGTTCACTCATACACCCGAGTACGGCGGCGGCGGCATCAATGTTAGGACTGGCAGGCAGTGGGTGACCCCTTCCCCGTCCGTAAGGGGTTTGTCCCCGACGGACCAACGGAATAGTATGCCAGCCACTATGGAGGTCGTCTGCACGGACGACAGCTGCGAACTCGACATGTTCGAGATGCACTACACGTACGATATGCCGGACGATGTCGAACTCGCGGCGTTCTCCTGCCCGTACTGTGGCGGGACGGACTGCCTCGACGAAGTGGAACTATGATGCGGGACATCGGCTCCTCTATCAGCGACGCGATCTTCGAGAACATCGGTCGAGCCGCCGGCCGGGTCCAGGAGAACAAGCCGCTGGCGTCCGACCTGCTGGAGTCGGATGACGCCTACCTCATCGTCTTCGACGCGCCGGGTACGACGGCGTCGGACATTCAGGTCCGGTACGTCGACGACCGCGTGGAGGTCCGCATCGACCGCTTCCGCGACTTCTATGAGGGCTTCGAGATGCGCTATCCCGGTCGCGGGCTCGCACTCGACGGGAGCGTCACCCTTCCGAGCGATGCCGCTGTCGACCCGGAGACGGCCCAGGCCACGCTCAAGAGCAACGGCACGCTCCACGTCCGCGTCCCGAAGGCCGAGACGGGCCACGAAGAGGACGAAACGACGAATGTGAGCGTTGAAACCGACGACAGCGAGACTGACGAAGAGAGCGAAGCGGACGCGGAGGGCGAAACGGCCGATGTCGAAGACGTGGCCGAATCAGCCGACGAGGGCGAAGACGACGACGCCTGACCGGCGTGTATACATCTTCTTACAGCGAATTCACACGTCCCAGCCACGCGTCGGGTCGTCCAGTGCGGCGAATTCTTCAGAGCCGTCGAACCGCGTCGGGTCGACGCGATCAGGCAGGTGTTCCGAGTGTGGGTTCGGGTGGCCGAGCACGTCCGCCGCCAGATAGTCGCCCATCGCCGGCGCGCGCATGAGCCCGTGGCCCTGCCAGCCGGTCGCCACCCAGAGTCCGTCGGCGACCTGCCCGGCCAGCGGCGCGCCGTCCGGCGTCGCGGTACACAGGCCGGCCCAGGCCCGGGCACACGTCGGACTGAGCGCCACCGTTTGCTCGACGCGGTCGAGGCTCCGCGTGACGAACTCGGCGTCCGCCTCCGGGTTCCAGTTCGCCGGGTCGACCTCGTGTGCGCCATTGCCGACCAGTATCGCGTCGTCCTTCGGCCGCCAGTAGAACTCACGCGTCGCGTCGTAGAACGATGGCAACGCGGCGTCGACCGGCTCGGTCACGAGCGCCTGCGCCCGGTAGGCCTTCAGCGCGAGCGAAACGTCGACGTCGGCGACGAGCGGCTTCGTCTGCGGGCCGGCTGCGACGACCACCGCGTCGAACGTCCGCGCTCCATCCGGCGTTTCGACGGTCGTCGGCGAGGCGAGCGACGCCGGCGCGTGCGTTTCGACGGTTGCGCCCGCGT
>Ga0207718_100923_pt1 | contig 19319 bp, 24 predicted proteins | sample A23M2SouthBayCA_FD_187749 | JGI IMG/M metagenome (GOLD analysis project Ga0207718, IMG submission 187749) | Aerobic enrichment media microbial communities from Eden Landing Ponds, California, USA - A23 M2 (SPAdes) | ecosystem: Environmental > Aquatic > Marine > Unclassified | place: Emeryville... | reverse complement strand
GAGCCCACGCGTGGGAGGTGATCCAATGCCAGTATACGTAGATTTCGACGTGCCCGCGGACCTCGAGGACGACGCCCTCGACGCCCTCGAAGTGGCACGAGACACGGGAACAGTAAAGAAGGGAACGAACGAGACGACCAAAGCGATCGAGCGCGGCAACGCCGAACTCATTTACGTCGCCGAGGACGTCCAGCCCGAGGAGATCGTCATGCACCTGCCCGAACTGGCCGACGAGAAGTCGGTGCCGTTCGTGTTCGTCGGTGCTCAGGACGACGTCGGTCACGCGGCGGGGCTGGAAGTCGGCAGCGCGGCGGCCGCCATCGTCGACGCCGGCGAGGCCCAGGACGACGTCGACGACATCGCAGACAAACTCGAGGAACTCCGGTAGAGACCGATGAGCGCAGAAGAATCCGACGAAGACGGTGGTTCCACGCCCGCCGAAGTCATCGAAGTCGTGGGCCGTACCGGGATGCACGGCGAGGCCATGCAGGTCAAGTGTCGCATCCAGGGCGGCGAGAACCAGGGCCGTATCATCACCAGGAACGTCCTCGGGCCCGTCAGGGAGGGTGACGTCCTCCAGCTGCGCGAGACGGCCCGGGAAGCCGACCAGATAGGTGGTCAGTGATGCCCCGAAATCGAGAGTGTGACTACTGCGGCACCGACATCGAACCCGGCACCGGGACGATGTTCGTGCGCAACACCGGCTCCACGATCCACTACTGCTCCTCGAAGTGCGAGAAAAACGCCAACCTCGGCCGCGAAGCCCGCGATCTGGGGTGGACCGGCGAGGAGGAGGAAGTGGAAGTGGAAGCGGAAGCGGAGCCCGAACCCGAACCGGAACCCGACGTCGAGGAGTCGGCGGACGACGAAGCGGAGTCGGAAGACACTGACGCCGATTCCGAGGACGAGGCCGAAGCGGAAGACGCCGACGAGGCCGAGGAAGAAGAGACGGAGGCTGAAGCCTGATGTCGCATCACGACGAGCGGACGTTCGTGATGGCAAAGCCCGATGCGGTCCAGCGCGGACTCGTGGGCGAGATCGTCTCTCGCCTGGAGGAGCGCGGGCTGAAACTCGTCGGCGCGAAGTTCATGCAGATCGACGAGGAACTCGCCCACGAACACTACGCCGAACACGAGGACAAACCCTTCTTCGACGGGCTCGTCGAATTCATCACGTCCGGACCCGTCATGGCGATGGTCTGGCAGGGCGCGGACGCGACCCGACAGGTCCGGCAGATGATGGGCGCGACCGACCCCGCCGACGCCGCACCCGGGACTATCCGCGGCGACTACGGGCTCGACCTCGGCCAGAACATCATCCACGGCTCGGACCACGAGGACCCCGGCTCCAACGAACGGGAGATCGACCTGTTCTTCGACGAGGACGAACTCGTCGACTACCAGCGCGCCGACGAACCCTGGGTCTACGAAGACGAAGACCACTGACGCCGGACGGCGGACCCCGAGGTCCGTCGACGTACCGCTTCACGAACCTGACCGTGAGCGGTTGCCCTGTGGACAACTCTCGGTTGACCCCGGAACACCTTTGCCCGCTCCGTCTCTGGACGTGACTATGACAGACGTCACCGTCGAGGAGACCGACTACCGGGCCTGGGAGGACTGTCTGCGACTGTCGAACGGCGTCCTCGAACTCGTCGTGACCGTCGGGATGGGGCCGCGAGTCCTGGCCTGCGGGTTCGTCGACGGCGAGAACCGCTTTCACACCGACGAGGACAAGGAGCCAGTGCTCGACGACTACGTGATCCACGGGGGCCACCGGCTCTGGCACGCACCCGAGGACGCCGAGCGGACCTACGTCGTCGACGACGACCCCGTCGAGTGGACCGAGACCGACCGCGGGGTCCGACTTCACCAGCAAACCGAGGCGTCGACCGGGATCACGAAGACGATCAGCATCGCGTTCGCCGAGGACGACCCCGAAGTCGAGGTCACCCACGAACTCGCAAACGACGGGGTCTGGACGGTCGAACTCGCGCCGTGGGCGATAACACTACTGGACGGCGGCGGGACCGCCGTCGTGCCGCTCTCGCAGGGCGACCCCGACGCGTTTTTGCCCGACCGGTCGCTGTCGCTGTGGCCCTACACCGACATGGCCGACGAGCGACTCACGTTCGGCGAGGAGGCGGTCCTCGTCGACCAGACGGCTCCGGGCGAGGGCGTGCTCAAGATCGGCGCCTCGGGCGCCGACGAGTGGGCGGCCTACGTCGTCGACGACGAGGCCTTCGTCAAGGAGTTCGCCTACGACGAAACCGCGACCTACCCCGACGGCGGGTCGGCGGTGGAAGTGTACGCGGGGGACGACTCGCTCGAACTGGAGACGCTCGGGCCGCTGCAAGAGCTCGCGCCGGGCGAGTCGGCGGTCCACACCGAGACCTGGCGGCTGGTCGACGGCGTCGGCGACTGGGAGTCGGCCGCGGACCTGCGGACTGCCGTCGAGTGACCTGCGGCCATCGGGTGACCCGCACGGTGTTCGTCGGCGCACGTAGCGGCCCCACACCGTCGCCGGCAGGTCCTTTCATCGGGAGAAATAGGACTGATAGGTTTTTTGCCCCCCCTATCCAATGTGGGGTCGTGCAGACGACATCGGCCAGGGATATCAGGGCGGTCCTCGACGAGTCGGGGCCGGACTACGAGGATTTCAGCTTCGAGCCCGCCGTGGGGGGAACCAGGGCCGACGTCTTCCTCGTCGCGCTCGTCGTCGACGGGACCGAGTACGAGGTGGTGGTGAAGTTCAAACCCGAGAACGACGACCGCTTCGCCGTCGAGCCCCGCCTCCACGAGTACGTGGCTGACCGCACGGACATTCCGATCCCGCGGATCCTCGTGTTCAAACAGGAGCCCGAGGTCGACGTCCCCCCGTACTTCGTGACCGAGCGGGTCCAGGGGGACAACCTGGCCGACCGCTACGGAGAGATGACCGACGACCTCTGGGACCGCGTGATCTACCAGGTCGGGACCATCCTGGGGGACCTCCACGAGGGGATCGCCTTCGAGGCGTTCGGACGCCTGATGCTCTACGACGACCGCATCACGATACGCAACTGGCGGGGTGACTGGCGGGAGTACTTCGGCGACCTCACCGAGAGCCACATCGACTACCTCCACCAGACTCCCTTCGAGAGTGTCGAGTCTCGCGCCCGCGAGGCCCTGGAGGCGGGACTGAACGAGGTCCCCGAGGACGGTATCCCGCGGCTGGTCCACGACGACTTGCAGCCGACGAACCTGCTCTGTCTCCTCGACCGCGAGGACCCGATCACGGCGGTGCTTGACTGGCAGGACACGCTCGCGGCCCACCCCCACTACCAGCTCGCCCAGGCCGAGTTCCTCTACATCGATTCGACGTTCGACGACCCGGTCGTCCGTGACCGCCTCCGCGAGCAACTCTTCGAGGGCTACCGGGAGCACCGCGAGTTCGAACGCGACGCGCAGTACCAGAACTGCAAGTCGGTCTACCAGCTCTCGACGCTACTCTGGCGGATGACAGGTTTCGAAGACGCGTTCGACGAAGACGACCTCGGGCGCGCCCGTGCGGAGTTCCAGTACCGCCAGCAGTTCGACCGACTCGTCGACGACGTACTCGACTGAGACGGTTTGTTGTAGCGATTCACCGGTACGCGCCGACCACCAGGCGCTGTCCGGAAATACTCTACAACAAACTCTGCCGTGAACGGAGAGGGAACCCGTCCCTCGAGCAGACGGCACGAAGCGCCGTCAACGGCAGGATTCTCTCGCTGAACCAAGATAGAAGTTTTTATTGGACAGGTGTTCGGACACCCAAATTGACATGTCCTCCATCGACACACTCGTGACGGACCCGGACGCGTTCTTCCGGGACCGGAGCGAGTGGCCATCCTGGAAAGGTCCCGTCCTGATAGTGACGCTCCTCGCCATAATAGGCGTCGCCTCATCAATCATCCAGATCCGTGCGACGTCGGAACTGATGAGCAACATGATGACCGAGGCCGGCGCCGGAGATGGATTCCAGACGATTTTCCAGGCGTTCCAGCTCGCCGGCGTGATCCTCGGGTTCGTCTTCACGTACGTCCTCTGGGCGCTGTGGGCGGGGATCTTCTACGGCGTCTCCGCACTGCTAGACGGCAACGGCGGTTTCGGAACGACGATGAAACTCGTCGGCTGGGGATTCGTCCCGAGTCTCCTCGGGTCGGTGCTCAGCCTCTTCATCACCGTCTATCGCTTCGAGATCGAGGGGTTCAATCCGCCACCCCCAAACGCGGGTCCCCAGGCCACACAGCAGTTCATGCAGTCGCTCTCTAGCGGACCGCTGGTCGTGCTCTCGGCAGTGCTCGGGTTCGTGTTCACGCTCTGGGCGGGGGTGCTCTGGGCGTTCGCGATAAAACACGCCCGGCAACTCACGACTCGTGAGGGCGCCATCTCGGTCGCGCTCCCGGTGTTGTTCGGTCTGGCCGGATCGACCTGGGGACTCGTCAACGCTCTGTGACGATGCGTCGAAATCCCACCCAGCTCCCGACGAGCGGAGTCCCGGCGAAGCGAAAACACCTCCTCGCGCTCGCGGCGGTGCTCGCACTCGCAGTGGTCCCCGGCATCGCCGCGGCCGACCTCGACGTGACGGTCCAAGACGTGACAGTGACGCCCGCCGAAGCGGTCCCCGGCGACGAGGTCACCGTCGAGGCGACGGTCGCCAACCTCGAGAGCAGCGATTCGGGCTACGAGGTCGACCGGGTGGTCCTCGAATCGTCCGGGAAAAACAACGAGGAGTACGACGAAGTCTCCAACTTCGGGACGATCCCGGCGGGACAGACGAGACTCGTCCCGCTGTCAGTGTCCTTCGAGGACCCGGGAACGTACCGACTGCGCGTGAAGGTGTACGGCCGCTCGACCGACAACGACCGCCGGACGACGGTCCAGTATCCGGTCACCGTCGAGGTGACCGACCGCCAGCCGCAGGTCGACATCAACGCCAACGACACCGCGGTCGGCGTCACCAACGACGGGAGCGTGACCGTCGTCAACAGCCTCGGGTCGCCAGTCGAAGACGTCGACCTCTCGATCGACGGTCGCGAGGTCGCCATCTCGAACCGCCGCGAGGTGCTGGCGACTGTCGAGAGCGGCGAGACGCAGACCGTGAACTTCGAGTACCGGCCCCGGTCGGCCGGGACGCACACGGTCAACGCGACGCTCACCTACACGACGCTCGGTGGGACGACCGAAACCGTCACCGAGCGGGTCACGATCAACTCCGAGCGAGTTCGCCCGCAACTCGACGTCTCGGCCAACGACTCTGTCGCCGGCGTCGAGTCGAGCGGAACCGTGACCGTCGCCAACGGCGTCGGCACGGCAGTCCGCAACGTCGAACTGACCGTCGAGGGCGAGGGCGTGACGGTCAGGGACGACCGCTCGGTGTTCACCCGGATCGCCGACGGCGACTCCGTCGAGACGACCTTCGACTTCGAACCCGGGTCGGGCGGCACGCACACGCTGAACGCGACGCTGTCCTACACGACCGGCGACCGGACCGTCCGCAAGGTCTCCGAGACGGTCACCGTCGAGGCCGAACCGCTCCGCGACCGCGTCTCACTCGACGTCAGTACCACCCGGGGCGGCGGGTCACAGACCGTCGTCGTCGACGTGCTCAACCAGGGCAACGCGCCCGCGACGAACATCACCGTCAGCGGCAGTTCCGCCAACGCGACCGTCCAGCGGGCGTTGTTGGACCCGATCGCGCCGGGCGAATCCCGAACGGTACGGCTGAACGCGACGCTGTCGGCCGACCGGGCGGACCTGGACATGGTTGCCACCTACGACTTGGGCGAGCAACGCGGGGAGACGTCGGTCTCGACGGCCGTCACGCAGACGCCGGGGACGATCAGCCTCACCGGCATCCAGGTCGTCCCCGAGGGCGGCCGCCTGCGAGTCTCCGGGAGCGCGAGCAACCTCGGGACGACCGACGCACAGAGCGTCCTCGTCAGCGTGGTCGGGAGTGACCGCGTCACGCCCGTCGAGCCCAACCCCGAGTTCTTCGTCGGGCCGGTGCCCGCGAGTGACTTCGCGTCCTTCGACGTCTACGCGGCCACCGAGGGCAACGTCTCGACGATCCCCGTGGAGATCAGCTACATCGTCGACGGCGAGCGACGGACTCGTACCGTCGATGTCGACGCCACGGCTGCCAGCCAGGCGCTGTCGGCACAGCGACGTGCGCCCGAGGATAGCGGTGGCGGTGGCTTCCCGCTGATCCCGGTCGTCGTCGGTCTGGTTGTCGTGCTCGCAGTGCTCGCTATCATCGTCCAGGCGTGGAGGACGAGCCGTGGTGGTGATTGAAACCCGAAACGTCGTCAAGCGCTACCAGACGGGCGGGGAGACGCTCACGGCCCTGAAGGGGATCGACTTCGCGGTCGAACCCGGGGAGTTCGTCTCCATCATGGGCCCCAGCGGGAGCGGCAAGACGACCCTGCTGAACCTGCTCGGTCTGCTCGACGACCCCAGCGAGGGCGAGGTCCTGCTCGACGGGGAGGACGTCACCGGCCTCTCGGACAAAGAGCAGACCCGCGCTCGCAAACGGACGATCGGGTTCGTCTTCCAGAACTTCTATCTCATCCCGACGCTGACGGCCCGGGAGAACGTCGAGATTCCCGCGCTGTTCGACCGCGACCCCACCGTCGAGGACCGGTCGGTCGACCTCCTCGGGCGGATGGGACTGGGCGACCGACTCGACCACCGTCCCGACCAGCTCTCGGGCGGCCAGAAACAGCGCGTCGCAATCGCCCGCTCGCTGATCAACGAACCACGCGTGGTACTGGCCGACGAGCCGACCGGCAACCTCGACCGCGAAACCGGCCGCCAGATACTCGACGAGTTCGCCGCAGTGACCGAACGTGACGTCGCCGTCATCGCCGTCACGCACGACGAACTCGTCAACGAGTACGTCGACCGCGTCGTCCGACTCGTCGACGGCTACATGGGTGAGGACGCCCCCACCGCGACCGGCGCGGCGGGCGCTCCCGCCGACACCGCGGGTGACGCCACTACGGGCGAGGGCGCGTCCGAGACAGTCACCGCCGACGCCGTCGAATCGGCGGTCGAGGAGGTGGTCGGCGACGAATCGGACGGAAGTGTGGAGTCCGAAAGCGACGGAGAAGACGCTCCAGCGGACGCCGACGAAGCGCCCGGCGACGACACCGACGAGGAGACGGACGGCCGCTTCGGCGGACTGTTCGGGGGCGAGGACCCGGAGGGTGAGGGGTCGTGATCGGCGGGTTCTACCGGCGACTCCCGTCGCTGTACATGGCCCGCCGGAACCTCTCCCGGACGAAAGTGCGGTCGGTGCTGGCAGCGCTGGGCATCGTCATCGGCGTGATCGCCATCGCCTCGCTGGGGATGTTCGGGCTGACGTTGCGCTATCAGATCAGCGAAAGCCTCGGCGACCTGGGTAACCAGGTGCTGGTCACGCCCGGCGAGGACGCCGATAGCATCTCCGAACGTGATCTGCGGGAGATCGAGGCCGTCACCGGTCCCGAGACGACGGTCGTCCCCTCGAAAGCCAGGGGGACTGTCGTGACCTACGGACGGGGCGGCGGGGGTGGAGAGCCATCAGCGGGTAGCGAGCGGCGGATAGTGAGAGGGATCGAGAACCCCAGCCTCATCTACACCGCTCGCGAGGGAGAGATCCCCGACCCCTACCGGAGCGGCGCGCTGATCGGCCCGGCGATCGCCGAGCAGTACGACCTCGGACCGGGTGACGCCATATCGATCAACGGGAGTTCGACCCGCGTCGTGGCCGTCCTCGAAGCCGGCAACGGCTTCGGCTTCATGAGCCCGAGCAACGATATCATCCTCCCCAACCGCGAGTTCCAGGGCCGGGGCTACAGTCAGGTGCTCGTCTCCACGGAGAGTTCGACCGTCGCAAACGAGACGGCAGTCGCCCTCCGTTCGGAACTGAACGGCCGTCGCGAACTCGTCGAGGTCCAGGACTTCTCGAGCGTCGCCGACAGCATCGGCCAGACGTTCCAGGCGCTGAACCTCTTTCTCATCGGTATCGGCTCCATCTCGCTGCTCGTCGCCGGCGTGAGCATCCTCAACGTGATGCTGATGAGCACCGTCGAGCGCCGCGAGGAGATCGGCGTCCTCCGGGCCGTCGGCTTCCAGAAACTCGACGTCCTGAAAATCATGCTCACGGAGGCGGTCCTGCTGGGGTTCATCGGCGGCATCGTGGGCGTCGCGTTCAGCCTCGTCGCCGGCATGGTCATCAACCACTTCATCGTCGGCGACGCGCTCCTCGCGTTTCGCCCCTCGAATTTCCTCTACGTCGGGCTCGCCTTTGCCTTCGGCGTCGGTACCAGCCTGTTGAGCGGGCTCTATCCCGCCTGGAAGGCCGCCAACGAGCGCCCCGTCGAGGCACTCCGGAGCTGAGTGTCTCCCGGCCCCGGCGGGCGCTCTGGGTGCCGTTCTCTCGTCCGCGGTCCTCGCGGGCCAGGACTTACCGATCGAGCAGGACTTCGTCGTCGGTGACGGTCTCGACGTCGTCCTGGTCCAGCGCGTAGTCGCTCTCGTCGATGTCCGACCAGCCCAGCGTCGAGAGTACCGACTCCGCGATACCCGGGTCGGGGTCGACGTAGGCTCGCCCGCCTCTGAACCCGGAGACGACACCGACCTCGTTACCGTCGCTGTCTATCACTTTCTTCCCTTCGTCCGTTTCGTTGAGTCGTGTTCGTGCCATAATGTACTCCGTCGGGGTGGCGTACCCTCGACACCACTGTGGGTGATCTGTCCCCGGCGGGTACTACGCGGCCTCTGCGGGACAGTGCAAAGATATAGAGCCCGTACTGGGGGTAACGCCGGGTTACAGTGTGAGACACAGAGTAAGGCCGTCGTACACGACCGATGTCCGACTCCGTTCGGCGACAGGACTGCGAGGACCGCAAAAACAGTGAGCGACTACGTCGTCGCGGGGTCGAGCAGCGGTTCGGTGCGGTCGACGGTGACGGCGGCGAACTGTTCGAACCAGCCGTCCTCGCCCACCTCGAAAGCCTTCAGACAGTCACCGACGGTGAAGTGCACAGTTTCGGACTCGTCCGAGCAGGGGAACACCGAACGGAGTTCGTCGTCCTCGTAGACAGCCAGCGAGACGACGGGGAAGACCACGACCTCCCGGACGATGTCGGTCCCGATGTACGAGCGGTTGCGCCGTTCGAAGGCGGGTTCGAGCCGGTAGCCGTTCGCCTCGGCCCACTCGCCGAACTCCTCGTAGGTGGCGATTGCGCCGTCCCGCGAGTCCTGTTCGGGCGTCCGGATGCGCTGCCAGGAGGCGTCGACGGCCGTCTCGTCGACGACGCCACTGTCCTCCAGCTCCCGGACGCGCTCCAGGATGGCCTGCTGGCGGTCGTACGTGCCGTAGGTGTCGCCCCGCAGATACAGTTCGACCCGGCGCGTCGGCGACGCCTGGTCGAGGGTGGGTTCACTCATTCAACCGACCGGTCGTCGGCAACCATCAAAACGTTTTCCAGTCGGTTCCTTCGAGAGAACTAGCGACCTGATACACCTTTACTGTCCACGTGGCACCCCACTCCAGGAGACAGTCAGCGACGTGTGACGGTGCGATCTCCGGTCAGTCCGCTCGGCGCCGGTCAGTCCGCGCTCGGCGCCGCGCGACCGATGTCGATCTCGCCGGCGTCGAGCTCTGCCTCGACTTCGCGGGCGGCCTCGACCATGTTCTCCATCTTCCCGTAGGCGATCTCACGGGGCAGGAGCTTCAGCCCGCAGTCCGGACTGATAGTGAGTTTCTCCGGCGGGACGACCTTGAACCCCTCCAGGATGTTCTCCTTGATCTCCGCGACGGATTCCACTTCGGCGTGGTGGGCGTCGACGACGCCCAGCGCCAGGTCGGGCTCGAACTCGGGGTCGGTGAAGACGTCGATCTGGCCGTAGTCGCCGTTACAGAGTTCGACGTCGAACTCGTCGATTGGGTAGTCGTTCAGTTCGGGGTAGATCCGCGAGTAGTCGCCGTAACAGACGTGCAGACCGATACGGACCTCCTCGGGGATGTCCTCGACGATGCGTTCGAGACACTCGCCGACGACGGCGTGGTCGGTCGGCGTCATCGCGAGGGCGGGCTCGTCGATCTGGATGTAGCGCGCACCGGCGTCGACGAGGTTCTCGATCTCGGTGTTGACGAGGTCGGCCAGCGCGTAGGCGTAGTCCTCGTAGTCGTCGTAGTACTCGTTGAAGCTGAAGCGAGCGATGGTGTAGGGGCCCGTGATGGGCACCTTGACCGGGCGCTCGGCCACACTCGACGTGAACTCGAACTCGTCGACGAGCCACGGTTCGTCGTAGGCCACGTCGTCGACGACGGCGGGCTTGTCGAAGGTGTTGTGGCCCCACACTTTCACGCGACCGGGGAACTCGTAGCCGTCGATGCGGTGGGCGAAGTACTCCACCATCTCGGTGCGTCGCATCTCGCCGTCACAGACGACGTCCAGCCCGGTGCGTTCGTGTTCCTGGGTGATCAGGCGGGCGGCGTCGTCGGCGGCCTCTTCCCAGTTGTCGTCGTCGAAGCCCGTGTCGGGGTCCTCGTGGAGGTCGCGGGCGCGGTCGAGCCACTTGGGCTTCTTGTAACTGCCCACGACCGTCGTGAGCAGGAAGTGGTCGTTCGAGTGGTTCTCCGGTCGGAACTGCTCTCTGTTGTCGCTCATGCGGTGACCTCCTGTTCGTCGAAGTTCGCGAGTGCCTCTAGCTTCTGTTCGAACTTGCCGACAGGCAGGTAGAACAGGCCGGTGTTGGCGGTGACGTAAGCCCGCTCGAAGTCCGCGCCGGGCGTGTTGTCGAAGACGTAGTCGACGCGTTCGCGGATCTCCGCGGGCGTCTCGACGAGCGTGTTCTGCCCGTCGACGACGCCCAGCGCGACGTCGTCGGTACAGCCGTACTCGTTGATGTTGTAGATCGTCTCGTCGTGACCGTTGACGAAGTCGAACCCGACCGCGTCGACGTCCGCGTCGAGCAGGTGGGCGTAGACCTTCTCGTCCAGGCCACCCTCGCCCTCGCGGGACTCCCAGTAGGTGTGGGCCACCACGTCGGCGTCGACGGCCGAGGCGACCGTGTCGATGGCAGCACTCGCTCGCTCGTCGGCACCGTCACCGGGCGGCGATTCCAGCAGCGAGGGTTCGAGCAGGACGAGCGTCTCCACGTCGGGGAACGTCTCGGCCTCGCCGGCGAGGAACTCGGCGACTGCCTCCAGAAGGGCGGCGTCGTCGCCGTAGTGGTCGTCGGTCGCCAGGTCCGCCAGCGTGTAGGGACCCGGCAGGACGGCCAGGAGCCCGTCGTCGACGAGTTCGCCCGCCGCGTCGAGCTCGGCCGCGACGTCGCCCGAGGCGGTCAGCTCGCCCGTGACCACGGGCTCGCGGTAGAAGTTGTTGTTGTCGAAATAGCGGACGATACCGCGGGTGTCCACGTTGTCGTGGACCGCCAGCGGGTGCGCGAGCATGTCGTCCCAGCGCAGTTGCCCCTCGACGATACGGTCGAGGCCAGCCTCTTGCTGCCGTTTGATAGCCTCCGTCCGCGCACGGTCGTAGGCGTCGGCGACTTCGGGGTCGTCGACGGGAACCAGGTCCTCTTTCTGATGGCCCTTCAGGTCGGCCAGTTCGTCTTTCGCCCAGTCGGGGAGCGGGTACAGCCCCGGCGTGGTCGAGACTAACTCCGTCATTGCACCTCGCTACGAAATGACGCAGTATAATATTTCCCATATCAGTTGATGCCTGTGAGTAATTGTCTCGGGGGCGTGGTGCGGTGACAGCCCGAGTCCAAGTTCCCGGCGCAGGTGCCAGTTTCCGGCCCGGGTGGCAATTCTCGGCCGTCCTCCCCCGGTCGGCATCAGTTCCCGACCGTCCTCACCCGGTCGGCGTCAGTTCCAGCACGAGCAGTTGTTCGAAACTGAACGACTCCCGGCTGACTTCGGTCGCCGTCAGTCCCCGACCGGTGGCGTACTCCCGTACTTCGTCGAGGCCAGTCAGCGTGCTGACGAGCAGGTAGACCCGACCGCCGGGTGCGAGCACGCGGCCCACGTCGTCGAGGAACGGGTCGACAACCGCGCGACCGTCTTCGCCGCCGCTGAGCGCGGTCTCCATCCAGTCACCCCAGCCACCGTCTTCGGGTTCGGGGAGATACGGCGGGTTGAACGTCACGACGTCGAACGAGTCCGCCCGGAACGCGCTCGTCAGGTCCGCCCGGACGACCGGGACGCCCGCATCGGCGGCCTGCTCGCACGCTTCCGGGTTCAGGTCCGAGCCGACGACCCGTGCGCCGGCCTCCTTGGCCCGGTGTGCGACGTAGCCCGACCCGGTTCCGACGTCGAGCAGTCGGTCGCCGGCCTCGACGGCCTCGACGACCGCGTCGGCCAGCAACCGCGAGTCCTCTGCAGGCTGGTAGACCGTCTCCACGTCGCGGTGTTCGGCCAGGTCGGGCTGTCCCGCGGAGTCGCGTTCCTCCATCTGGTCGTCCAGACGTGATCGCCGCAGGTCAGGATTCCGGTCGCCCTCCGGTACCCAGGTCAGGGTTCCGGTCGCCGTCGACCCACTTCCCACCCGGATCCCTGGACGCTGTTCACTCGATTTCGGGTTCGTCCACTGTTCACTCGTCTTCCGGTTCGCCCACGTCCCAGGCCAACCGCGCGAGCTCGGCGAACTCTGCGGGGGTCACGTCGCCCGCACGCTTGCTCAGCAGGTCCTCGTCGGCGGCGTCGACGACCGCGTCGGCGTCGCCCAGCCCGGAGATGTGGACGGTGTTGCGGACGGCGTTGCGCATCGTCTTCCGGCGCTGGGTGAACACCGCACGGAGAAATCCCATGAAGAAGTCGTCGCTGGGGACCTCGTACGCCGGGTCGCGGGGCCTGGTCCTGACGACGGCGCTGTCGACGGCTGGCGGCGGCGAGAACGCTTCCGGGGGGATGGGTTCGACCACTTCGACGTCGGCGTAGTGCCCCGCCGTCACCGACAGGCGCCCGTACTCGTCGCTGCCGGGCTCGGCGGCCATCCGCTCGGCGAACTCCCGCTGGAACATGAGTACCATCGGGCGGCCGCGCGGGAGCAGGCGGAAGGCGATCTCACTCGATGCGCCGTACGGCAGGTTCGAGACCGACGTCGTAAACTCGGGCAACTCGACGTCGAGTGCGTCCCCCTCGACGATGGTGAGTCGCCCCGCGTCGATCTCGGGGGCGAACTCCTCACGGAGGAACGCGACCAGGTCCGGGTCGCGCTCTATCGCGGTGACACGATCGGCGACGGTCAGGAGTCTGTCCGTGAGCGCGCCCGTCCCCGCGCCGACTTCGAGGACGTGTGAGAGGTCGGCGTCGGCCTCGCGAGCGTACTCGGGGAGGCGGTCGAGGACGCGGTCGTCGACGAGGAAGTGCTGGTCGCGGTTCGGGTCGCCGCGGACGCCGGCGCGAGCGAGCAACGCGTCGGGGTCGCGACTGCCAGTGCCGGGCGTCACACCGCTTCCCGGAGAGTGGTCCTCGCTCACGCGTCCTCGTGGCGTGCGAACGTTCGGTATTTCAGGTCGTCCTCGCGGATCTCTTCGAGGATGCGTTCGACGATGACCTCGCGCGGGTTGTGGAGACCGTTGACGCGGTCTTCGAGGTCTTCGAAACTCTCGAACGGTCGTCGTTTGCGCTCGTCCAGGATGGAGTTGCGGAGTTTCTTCCCGATCCCCGGCAGGAGGTTGAGCTGGTGGAGCCGCAGCGTGATGGGCTGGGCATCGTTGTAGAAGTCGACGAACCGCATCTCTTCCTCGTCGACCAGGTCTTCGACGACGTACTCCAGTTCGGACTGTGCGCCCCCCGAAAGGTCCCCGTACTCCACCTCGCCGACGTGTTCGAACCGTTCGTCCGAGCGGTCGACGTGGATATCGTCGCCGATCGAGATACCGGCGTCCGCGTCGAGGATGATCTCGTAGAGCCGGAAGTCCGCCCGGTCGAGCGCGTACGCCAGCGGCTGTTTCTGGTACTGGGGCCGGTCGTCCTCGGTCCGACCGTGTGCCAGGAAATCGAGGACCACAGCCGTCGGTGCTGACGACTCGTCGCGCCCGGTGTCACTCATGATACACCAGTACGACCAGGCAGAACTTAAACCTCGGTAGTCGCCGACGACGCACAGTCTCGCTGGGACGGCCCAGCGTCGAGTGGCCGGGTGCTGTCACCCGGTTAGACGTACTTTGCGACGACTTCGAGAATCTCGTCGAGTTCGTCGCCCGACAGCGAGTATCGCTCCTGGGCGTAGACCGCACGGAGTTCGTCGCGGTCCTGTGGCTGGAGGTCAGCGATCTTGTAAGCCGTCGGCTCGTCGACTTTCTCCAGTTCGAGCAGTTCGGCCACGAACTCCCGGGATTCCTCGGGGTCGAGGATGGCGAATCGATTGACGTGCTCGATCGCCCGCGCGAGTTCGTAGCGCATCTCGCGGTCCTCGTCGGCCGCACGCTCGCGCTCCAGTCTCTCCAGAACCTCCTTCGTCTCGGCGACCGTCAGGTACTCCTCGTCTATCTTCTCTTTGAATATAGTCATAACTCGTCGTGATTCGGGACGGCACTCGTCTGCGGTCCGGCCACTGACCGGACCCGGCGGTTCGCCGACGCGGGCATACTCGCAAATGTGCACCGGGGCGCACAAACACCTATCGATCTCTGGACCCCCATCCGACCACGCCCCTCGCCGCCACCACTGCCGACCGACCCGCTCGTGACCGGAACCGCTCCAAAACCGACGTCCACTCGACCTCGCGACCGACGGTTTCATTCGTGATAATCTACCATCGTGCCGATTTCGAGTGGCTGCCCCTCGATCGAACAGAACACCCGATATCCGGTGTACCGGCATATCGGCGTGATTTTCTTCGTTGAGAGCGCGAAAATAATCAATTCAAAATCACTATCGAACCTGATATCGTTGGAAGATGATTACAGGTTAAGACCGGGTCCGAGAAACAGTGTATCCGATGGCACACACGAACAGGCGGGTCCGTAAAGTCGGGCTCACGATGGGAGTCGGTTGCCTCGCGACCGCGGTTGCAGCAGGGACAGCGATGGGAGCGCCGGGCGTGGGCGCGCTCCAGTCCGGGGAGCCGGACTTCTTCTTTGCCACGAGCGAGATCGCACAGGTGCTTTTGTCGATCGCAGCGGTCAGTTTCGCCGTGCTCGCCGCACGGCGGTACGGCGGGGAGATCGGCAAGGCGATCTATACGGTCAGCGGGGGCGTGATCGTCTTCAGTACCTGGCAACTGTTGAACGGCGCGTCACAGCTCATGCAGCTCCAGCGACCGCCGGCCAGCGTCGGATCCACGATCAACCTCATCGTGACGATCCTGCTGCTGGCGGGCTTTTACATGCTGTACGAGACGATAAACGGCGCCACGACTGCATGACATGAGTTACAAACACCTCGCGGGACGGCTCATCGAGACACAGCGGTCGATGCTGGGGGAACCGGCCATCGAGATCGCCCGCTCGACGGAGGGGATCACGGTCACCGACGACGGGAACGTCACCGCGGTTGACGGGGACGCACGCGTAGTCGTCGACGAGTTAGCACGGCGCTACACCGACATGCTCGGGGGAGCCGCCGAGACTCGCCTGCTCGCCGCGGCCCGGGAATTCGAAGACGAACTCGCGTTGCCGCCGTCGCTCGGCGGACCCGAGGAGTTCGACGCCGGTCACCGCGACCCGGCGGCATACGACCCCTCCGGCTCCGGTCCGGCGAGCTCCGACCCGGTCGACGCCGAGTCCGACGGCGACGAGTCCGCAGGTGACGAATCCGCTGGCGACACGTCCGAGGACGGGGATTCGTCGGACGACGGCTCCGTGGACGTCGACGTCCCGACGGAGTCCCAGACTGCCGAACCGACCGGGTCGACGACGCAGCCGTCCGGAGCGGTATCCGACGGGGGCACCGTCGAGGTCCAGGCCGGGACCGCGGCCGGTTCCGACGGGGGGGCGACGCGCGTCGTCTCTCCGACGCCCACGGGACCGGAAGAGATCGTCTCGCCGACCCCCGGCGAGTCCGATCGGGCCGGCCCCACGACGGAGTCCTACGAACGAGCAGTCGACGACGCCACGGACGAGCCCTCGACCGAGGAGGAAAAAGAGGTAGACGATCGTGTCACCCTTTCGGAACCAGTCACCGTCGAGTACTCCGTCGCGAGCACTGTCTCCGCTGACGAAGACGCCGACCTCTCGTCGGTCTACCTCATGCCCGGGGACGGCAGCGGGTTCAAGGCGCCGGTCGCCGTCGCGGACGCGGTCACGGACGCGATTACCGGTGCGACCGGTCTCGACTTCGACGATATCGACGAGTTCGAAGACGACATCGACACCGGGCGACTCCTCGCGACGCTGAGTGGCGAGAACGGCGAGACGGTCTCCTTCCAGCTCGGCGTCGGGGACCTGACCGTCACGTTCCACCGGAGCGGGTCGCTAGCTGTCCACTGACGGGCGACCCCCACACCGGTGACCGTCCCCGCCGGCGACCGTCGTGTCGCTATCGGCCGTTCGAGTCGAAATCCCACAGTCCGTCGACCGAGTGGGTAGTGAGGTACGTCCCGTCAGAGGACGCGGTGACTGCGGTGTGGACCTGTACCCGGTTGAAGTTCTCCCGCGTCGTCGCGACGTTGAAACTCCCGAGCGACTCCTCGCCTTCGGCCCACCCGGGACTGGTCGTGCCGACCACGTAGCGCACGGAATCGAACTGGTCGGTCAACGCGTCGTGAAGCGGGTCCGGGACGACCGGCATTCGGGGCGTCGGAAACCGGTCGGCCCACCCCTCGTCGAGGTGGACGAGCTCCGGCGGTTCGTCGTTCTCGTGGCTCGCGTCGACGTGGACGATCGGTGCTTCTTCGGTCCGACCCGGTTCCTCTCTGAGCCCGTCGATCAGTTTGAACTGTACGTACCCCTCGACGCGCTCGGTCGTGTTCAGACAGCCTGCGAGAGCGAGCGGGACGCCAGCACCGACGGCACGCAGGAACGTTCGTCTGGAGGGCATGCGCTCGAAGGTACCGACTCGAAATCGTATGTAGGTTGCGACCGCGACGATGTGAGACGGACCGCAAAAACTCGTCGAACCGTAGTGTCGAGAAACCGGGTGGCGTCATATGATTATTGTAGCGATTTACCGGTACGCGCCGACACCGGGGTCGGCGCTATCCGGAAATAATCTACAATAATCACTATCAGTCCTGTCGGCGGAGGTGCGCGGCCTTGACGATGAGCGTCTTCTGGACACTGCCGTCCGAGACGGCGACGGTGTAGGCCGTGCCCTGCTTGCCGGTGACCTCGCCCGTCCGACCGTCGAAACGGGGGTGGAATCGGCCCTCGGGGACACTCGGGTCGATCTTCAGGTGGACTTTCTCGCCGGCCTCGTACTCCTCGACCGCACGCTGGGGCGGGGACGTGCCCCGCTCGCGCGGTTCGTTCTTGAGTTTGTTGCGTGTGTTCGACTGGGGTCCGTTGGAGTTAGGCATTGGTAGCTTCCGGTTGGCCAGTCACGCTTAAAAAACGTGCGTTCCGTCTCCGCCGTGCTGGACAGTCACGGTCCCGACGCTGTCGGAATCGAAGTTCGGGCCGTCGACAGCGTGACGGCGTGAGAAAACTGCGTCCGGAATTTACAGGCGGCCGACGCTCTCGACCTCGACGGACTCGACCTCGTCGACACCCGCGAATGCCTCTTCGACCACGTCGGTCCCGCCAGCGTCGTCGGGGACGATGACCGTCGGGAGCAGTGCGACGAGCCCGAACGCGACGTCGTCGCGCTCGAAGCCGTTGATCTTCGCACCCTCGGGGAGCGCGTCTTCGAGGCGCTCTTCGAGCGCGTCGAGGTCGACCTCCGGGCTCTCGGGCATGACCTTGATCTTGGCGGCGACCTTGGACATCTCAGGGCCCCCTGAACCCGCAGTCCGGGCACTCGTAGAGGTTGCTCTGTTTGCGACACTTCGCACACCGGTAGATCTGGTGGCCACAGTCCGGGCACTTGAACGCCGCCGCGTTCGTGCCGGCGATGTTGATACCACAGGAGACGCACTTTTGCTGGCGTTTCCCTTCGCTCTGGCTCATACCTGCTGTATCCGCTCGCGGGTTTTAACCGTTGTCAACTCCGCCCGCCCGAGCGAATGGACCACACAGTCCGGTCTGGCCGTCGCTGTGTCACGTTGTCTACCCGTGTCTCCGACATCGGCCCGCCCCCGTTGAGCCGTTGGCGCGTCCCCGTCAAGCCACGGGCGCGACCCCGCGAATCGCCGACGCGCTACCCGAAGTTCTCGATCTTGGCCGTGCTCGTGTCGCCACCCGCCGCCTCGATAGCACTCGTCGCGGCGTCGATGAAATCGGCGAAGCCGTAGACGAAAAACTGACTGTCCACACCGTGGTTGTCGACAGCACTCTCGACGGCCACGCTCAGTGATTCGTCGTCGTCGAGCACCGCGACCGTCGCGCCGTGCTCGCGGAGCGCGTCGAGTCGGTCGACGTGGACCGGTGACTCGTCCCGGTAGACGACGACTGCCTCGTGACCGTCTTCGAGCGCGCGCTCGGCGATGGCGACTGCCGGCCCGACGCCGGGTCCGCCCGCGAGGACGACGACCGGGTCTTCGCCCTCGTAGAAGTCACTCCCGAACGGCCCGGAAACCTCGATGGTGTCGCCCGCTTCGAGGTCAGCCAGTACCGGCCCGAGTGCGCCTTCGGGGTCTATCTCGACGGTGATCTCGAAGGTTTCCTCGACGTTCGGCGAAGAGACGGTGTAGAAGCGAGACTCTTCGCCGTCGGGGGTGTCGAGCGTGAGCTTGACGAACTGGCCGGGTTGGGCGGCGAAGTCGGCCGGTGATGCGATCTCGACCGCGATCGTGTCCACGCCGACCGAGTCGACGGCCGCGACCGTCAGTGTAGTGTCTTCCATACCACGAACCGGGCCGGCCACCCCATTGGTGCTTTCGTTCCAGGGCGTCCGTTCGCTCGCGATGCCCGTTGCGACCGCCGCGACCCGAAGGGGTGCCCGGATGCAACCCTGTCAAATTATTTACTCGTATTCGAGTTAACTGATCCGTCCCGGAAACACGGTCGTTCCCGACTGAACGTCCACTAATTGTCGGGGCACGCGGGGCCGGACCGGGCTATTACAGAAGTCTTTTTGTCGGGCAGAGGGTACCCACCTGCAGAATGCCCGAGGACCTGAACTGGGCCATCGGCGGAGAGGCGGGCGACGGGATCGACTCCACGGGGAAGATCTTCGCCCAGGCGCTCTCACGCGCCGGTCGCCACGTCTTCACGTCGAAGGACTTCGCGTCGCGGATCCGCGGCGGATACACC
>Ga0207718_100922_pt1 | contig 19339 bp, 30 predicted proteins | sample A23M2SouthBayCA_FD_187749 | JGI IMG/M metagenome (GOLD analysis project Ga0207718, IMG submission 187749) | Aerobic enrichment media microbial communities from Eden Landing Ponds, California, USA - A23 M2 (SPAdes) | ecosystem: Environmental > Aquatic > Marine > Unclassified | place: Emeryville... | reverse complement strand
TGTCGCTCGGCTCGACCGCGTCGATCCGCACGTCGGGGAACGCCTCGCGGAGGCGCCGCCCGATTCCGGAGATTGTGCCGCCCGTGCCGACGCCCGCGACGAGGGCGTCGACGGTGCGGTCCTCGATCTGTTCGAGGATCTCCCGACCGGTGGTCTCGTAGTGGGCGCGGGGGTTCGCCGGGTTCTCGAACTGGCGGAGCTGAACCATCCCCTCCTCGCGTTCGAGCTCGTCGGCGCGCGCTTTGGCCTCGGAGATGTCGCCGTCGACGTACTCCACGTCGGCGCCGTACGCGCGCATGAGTCGCCGGCGCTCGACCGACTTCCCCTCCGGCATCACGAGCGTCACGTCGTACCCCTTCACCGCGCCGACCATCGCCAGCCCGATGCCCGTGTTGCCGGAGGTGGGCTCGACGATTCCGTCGCCGGCCGTCAGATCGCCGGACTCCTCGGCGGCCTCGACCATGTACTTCGCCGGGCGGTCCTTCGCGGAGCCGCCCGGATTGCGCGACTCGACTTTCGCCGCCACCGTCGTCTCGGGCGGGGAGTCGACCCGCACGAGCGGCGAGCCGAGTCCGTCCAACACGTCGTCATCCATACGCGATCCCAGGAGTGCGCCATTCAAATGCCGGTGGACACCGGCAAATCGTGTCCGGCGGGGAGGTTCCGGGAGTTGCCACCGACGCGGCGTTTACAAGCCTCGACGGCGTACCGCTGCGTATGACACTCGAAACGCTCGATCCCGATTTCGCCCGCGCCGACGCCGACCACGACGCCGGCGGCCACGCCGATGCCGACTTCGATCCCGCAGTGCTCGACGCGCTCGCGGCCGACGACTACCGGTTCAAGGTGTGGGGCGGCGACTGGTGCGGCGACTGCCAGCGACAGCTCCCGGCGTTCGGCGCGGCGCTCGCCGCGGCCGGCGTCCCCGCCGACCGGATCGAGGACTTCTCGGTGACGAAGGGTCCGGACGGCAAGGAGGGCGAGGCCGTCGACGAGTACGGGATCGAGCTGATCCCGACGGTCGTCGTCGAGACCGCCGACGGCGAGGAGGTCGCGCGCTTCGTCGAAGAGGAGGACGTGTCGATCGCCGAGTACCTCGCTCGGCAGCTCGCGGACGTGGAAGTGAGTGCGTGAGGATCTGCTAGAAGTTCAACGGAACAAGATTCTCCGACCGAGCGCATCTACCGTGTTACGAAGGAAGATCGCCGACCAGTGCGGCGCAGACGACTTCCGCGCGTGGTCTGAGTGGATCGACGAGCACCGGAGACTGGCGGCTTCTAGAACGGGTCGCTAGCCACGATGAGATCACCGACTGCAGTGAATGGCACTTACAGACATTATCTCACTCAATAGTTCCTCTGAGAAATTTCCAACTCGAACCGCTCGACTTCGGAGGGTTCGAAGCCGAAAGAACTGTCACCATCAACCACAGCCTCTAACTGCGCTGGCTTGTTGCCCCGAAACCCAAACTCAAGCGTCGCGTAAGTGCTCCCGAACCCAATTCCCCTGCCAGTAAACCATTCGACCTCTGCCTCAGCGAACGCGAGGTTTTCACTCGTCGTGACGGTTGCAGTAACGTGGTACTCGTCCACGTTTTCTACGTATCCGTGAGAGAGATCTTCAACCGTGAATCCCTCTGGAACGATCACTTTGTTGTCTTTGATTTCTTCCGTCCTATGCGGGTTTTCTCCGAACACACCGTACCCGAGGAGTGAGGCCGTAGCGATGCCAGCGAAACTCAGTATCTGTCTTCGTCTATTGCCACCAACCGGTGGTGAATCCCGTTCATGGTTTTCGCTCCATGACCCGATCACCGGAATCCGATGATGGACAATTCGCCACCCCTCGATAAATGCGGGTGTGGGAAGGAGTACCGCTACGGGTGTAAGAATCATCCTGTAACCGCCGTAGAACAAACCTTCTGGCTCGCCAATGAGCGAGATGAGAGCCGGGTAAGCAAGTAAACTAACAAAGACGGCAGGTGTGTAACTCAACACATACGCGAACCTGGTAGCGCGCCCCTGCCGGTAGAGTATTATTCCGCCAACCAGGCCGCTAAGTGCGGTAATTCCGAATATAAGCGGGAAGAGAGGTTCTAGTGGACTGACACGCCTGCCTAGATTTGTTACTGGCGGGAGTGTCAGAACCCGGACACTCTGAACAAATGCCTGGGCCACAACGATCGAGGCAATTGTCCCACCCACTGCTGCGAATAGGTACCCAAACTCTGTTGATGTGTTAATTCCGTTCTCTGGACTCTCTGTGCCTCTAGAGGTGATAAATAATAAATAGATAATCACACCAAGGATACCGGTTATTAGCGTTAGACCAGACCAGAACAGCGTACTTCGATTATGCCCGTTCGCGTGAAACCCAACAGCGACTGCAAGTGCTGTCCAGATCAGCAATGTCAACAATAGTAGTTGGCTCACGGAAGTTGTCTTCTCGTCTCCTATATCAATATAACGATAGAATTACTCAGTGACTTCCATTTCCGTAGTTGCAGTCTTGCGATATTCACGATCAATGAAAATGACACTTATAGCTACATTCGGGTAGTACTAGTGGTCGATGTCGAGATAGGATATCCACATGCGAAAGGATGATTTCAGATATGACTGTACTCGGGACATCACGATCTGCTATAGAAGTCGTTACTCAACACGTGAAGACCGGCCCGATCACGCCGGTCGGCCCGTGGGTTCTATCGTCTTTTATGCAACCTTGTTAGAGAACGGTCCATGCGCTTGGAGGCGATCGGGAAGCCGGACCAGTACAAAGTGTGGCTCCGCGACGACGAACTTGACGAACCCCGTCGGGCGGCTGGCAGTCACCGTGACGACCTGATCGTTCAACTCGGCGGACACGTTGAGCCCCGCAGGTGTCACGGAAAGAACTCGCGGTCCTTCTCAACGGTGAACGACCCGGAGTGTCCGAGGCTCACGCACCGATACCTCCGACTCTACGCACCGGGGTATGCCGTGGAGGCGCGCCTGCGCAACTGTTCGGATTGCGATTTAGACCGGTGCCTCAAGAGTGTTAGAATACCGAAATTGGGTGGCTGGGGAGTCCCAGCCCACCAATCCCGCACGGCCAGAGACCGTGCGCGCAGTAGGTGGGCCAACACGGTCTTGGCTCTTCGGTCGGGCGATTTCGTCGAAGTTTCGCTCGTGTACATGTTAGATGTCCTCCGGAATGTGTTCCTGCCGGCGGTGCGCTCGCTCGCGGTTGCCGGCCTTGTCGTAGTGCTTTTCGAGCACGTCCTCTGACGCGTCGCCGCGATCGCTGATCACGGGCCGAGGCGTTCCGGCCGTCCGATGCGCCGTGACCGAGCCGGTCCGGACGTGGTGTGGGGCACGCGACGACGGGCACTTACTCGCCTGTTCGGCCGGGATCGCCTCGCACCCGTCGGGGTCGCGATCGTGGGGGCACTCCTCGCCGATGACGCACGGTCGCGTCACGCAGTAGATCCACCGCTGGAGCGTCGAGACGCCCGGCCGACCGCGGTTCGTCGTGATGAGCGGCCTGCGGCCCTGATCGTCGACCGCGTCGGTGCGAGGCCCGGATACGTAGTCGTCGACGACCTCCGCGACCGCCTCTTTGAGAATCACGTCACGCTCGCTCGTCGAGCCGTTCTTCAGGGGCGTCAGCGGCGGACGATGTCGGAACTGGAGGGCGCGATCGTCGGAGTCCCAGTCTTCGAGGTCGAGGGCGCGGACGCCCCCACGCCGGGCCGGGACGCGCCACATGAGCAGGAGCGTGACGTGCCGGCGTGACGCGTACTCGTAGGTGGAGAGGTAGTCGAGGATCGCCCTCGTGCGCTCCGATGAGAGGATCGTGTCGTTCGACTGCTGGTCCTTCGAGGGCGACGGGACCCGGATGCGGTCCGGGAGCGTTTCAGGGACGCCACGGATATCGGCGACCCGGTAGAGGAACTGCTTGACCGTCGAGACCTGCCCCTGCATCGTCATCATGTTACAGGGATCGTGGTCGCCGTTGTCCTCGCGCTTCCAGACCCGCCACTCGTGGACCATCCGGACGTCGACATCGTTCATGTTGGCGACGTCCTTTCGCTCTTCGAGCCAGTCCACGAACGTCCCGATGCGGTACTCGTGGTCGCGGAGCGTCGCGTCGGCGAGCTCGCCGCGGCGCGCGTCGAGGTAGTAGTCGAGCGCGGCACTCGGGGTGATGGGATCGAGGTCGTCGCTCACCGCGAGTCCCCCATGTCGTCGATCCGCTCGTCGATCGGATCGAACTCCCAGCCGAACGAACCACCGTAGAGGTCGCCGTAGGCGTCGACGACGTCGGTCGCCGTCGAGTGGTCCGACGGCCCGGTGTGGTCCGGGTCCGGATGCTCCCGCGCCGCCTTCCGGCGCTGGTCCTGGACCAGCTGGAGGAGGAGCGCGTTCTGGAGTTCGAGGGCGTCGGCGATTCGGGCGGGGTCGTCTTTGGCTTCGTGTCCGGATCGATCACTCGACACGGTCATTCACCTCTGTATCGAGTCGTCGCGACTCGCTGTGGAGGGTCTCCATGTACTGGCCGCTGTAGTTTCGGTTCGCATCTGCGGACTCTCTCGCATAGTCCTCAGTCGGAGCCTCCAACACGATCGTCTCCCGGTGCTCGGTGATGTATTCGAACTCGAAAACACCGGGCTCGGCGTTCTGAAACGGGCCGTCGATATGTGGGTTGTCCAACGGATCACCGTGACGTTCTCTCGCCTTTTCGCGTGCCTCTCCTTCGGAGTCTGCGACCACCGCGTAGCACGCACGGCTCCGCCCGTCCCCGCTCCAAACGGCCCACGCCAACTGGTCAGCGTTCCGCGCAGCTGGATGCGCCTGCTCCGCTTCCGGAACATCCTCTCCGCCGTCGGTCACCAGTTCCCGACTCTCCGGGCCCTCCGCGTAGTGGCGCATGTCGTCGGCCAACGCGAGCGCGCGGTCGGTCTCGATATCGCGAACGAACCCGTCGCGAACGAGGATCTCGCCGATCCCGTCGTCGAGGACCTCAAGGCGTGCAACCTTCTCGCCGTCCGACCCGTGCCGGCGATCGACCAGGTCGTACAGCGACCGGAGCACCTCGCGGTGGTTGTCGAACGCGTCCTCGGCGCGCTCCCGATCGTCGTACGCGAGCACCGAGCCGTTCCCGTTCCGCCGGACCACGACCGCGACCTCCTCCGCGAAGTCGGTCACGCGTCCTCACCTCCCGTGTCGAGCGCGAGATCGATCGTGTCGCGGCGTCCGGCGAGCAGGTCACGACCGAGAGCGGTGATGCGGTACGCGTTGGTGCGCCCGTCAACCTCCTCCGTCTCGATCAGGCCCTCGTCTTCGAGGTCGCTCAGGTTCCCGTACAGGCGGCCGTGGTTGATCGGGTCGGAGTAGCGGGCTTCGAGTCGGCGCAGCAGCGTGAGGCCCTTCGGTAGCTCCTCGCCCTCGACCTCGGCGGCGACCAGGAGGAGGTCGCGCTGGAACCCGAGCAGGTCGTACCAGGTGGACTGGGCGTGGCTCGGATCGTCGGCAGTGGTCTCGTCGCTGTGCGTCTCGTCCGTCGGCTGGGTAGGTGCGTCGCTCATGGTGGTGTCGTCAGGCGTCAATGGTCGGTCGTCGTGCGGTGCTGGTCGCGCCGTCGTGGGTCGGCATGCATCCGGGTCGGCCCGACGCGCGGTTTAGTGTCCCCCGGCCGGTTCCGATCGGTTCCGATCGATCGCGTCCCGGCTCCCGTGTCCGGGTTTCGGCGGTTCCGGACGGTGTTCGGGACGGGGCGGTGGTCGCGCCGCTCATCGCTTGTCGGGGTACAGATCGACGTCGCCGCGGAACTCGCGGAGCGTCGTCTGGGCGACGTCGTGGGCCGCGCGGTCGGCGCGGACCAGCGTCGCGAGCGCTGTCGGGTACTCGTCAGTCAGGATCGATCCACCTGCCGTCGGTCCGGGGGATTCTTGCTCCCCGGTGGCGATTGCGTACATGGCTTTCGTGCTTGCTCACGGAAGCCCACGCGGACCCGCTGTCCCTAGCAGCGGGGTCCGCATTCCTTTCAGAGTGGACCCATCGAGGAGCGACGGGTCCGCGAGAGTGCTTCCGTTATCCCACAGGTCTGTAGGTAAAGCACTTAGTCTTTACCCACAGGACTGTATGAAAATGAGTTTGAACTGTATCAGAAATATTGACATGAAAATAGTCATTGTCTTGGACCTCACGGGAACTCTTAATGCGTCCCCCTCTTGCCCCTTGGATGACGCCTGCCGACCGGGCAATTCTTGAACGCCTATGGAATGAGGGGAATGATGAACTTGTTCTTACTCCGGCTTTGATCGCTGAGAACACAGACTATGCAAGAACTACCGTCCGTGAACATATGATTGAACTACGAAATCACGGATTGATTGAGTATCATGATGAAGATCGAGCGATCTATCGACTTACTAAAAAAGGCCGGTCATATCTTACTGGTGAACTTGAAGTTGATGAGCTTGAGACTCAAACGAACTAATGACAGATAACAAGCTAATATCGCAGATCGAAATTCATCCGTTTCTCTATGCATCCATTGCCCTATTCTCTCTTATTGGAATTTGTACGACACTAATTTTATTTACCGAAGTATTGTTCGGTGAAATTGCTACGGCTAGTTGGCAATTAATTGCGACAATTGCCACGCCAATCTCGTATTTTTTACTTACAGGCTCTTTGGCCTATCTCTATTATCAACAATATCGTGTACAACAACGCAACCAAAATGCTCAGATATCACCAGTGATGTCTTTTGGAACGTTCGAATGCGATGAAAATAATATAGACATTCTCTTATCTAACCATGGGGCAGGACTAGCAAAAAATATTAGAATTGTATGCATTTTAAATTGCGAAAGTGAGGACATTGATGGAGTTCCTGTTAAAGAACCTTTAGAAATGGATGACGCGAGTACCGACAGAACTGATCGTGTTCTTCGTGCTGGGGAGACCCGCTACAACTTCTCGGGCGTGGTTATCTCTGGAATACGACAAAAAGGCCAAGATTATAGTTCATCAACTGATTTTGCCTCATCAGGATTTTCAGGAATCATCCATCATATGAAAAATGAATATGATGTGGATAAAGCGAGTCTAGCTCTAGAAATTCACTATGATAATGTTCTTGACGAAGGTGGGAAGATGCGGATCCTTGAAACGGAACACTTAGATCTAGAAGAATATACTACACTTTCTGAATTTAAGCAGAAGGCTGATTTAGAGGATATCGTAACAGACTCGGAGATCGCCGAAGAGATCTAGTCTGTGAGATATTGTAGAATATTAGAGTGAATCGTTCTATTTGAGGGACAGATTAAACACTACGAAGTGAGAGAACATAATCAAGTCAATATACTCATGCCCTCACATACCCGAAATATCGATGGAATAGAGGCTCTCAATGTGCCTCTTCTAACTCAGCCCAACCGTGAGAATGAGTGTCTTCTGTATGCAGTTAGTATGGTCTTGAAATATTGTTCAGAGGTTCATCCAAGCCAAAATATTCGGGATAATTCAGAATACCTCTCTCCGGAAGACATGAAAGACGAACATATCCGAGTAAGAGACTCCGGCTGGGCACCAGATCAAGCCGATCTGGATTCGCTTTCCGAGCATACAGGTACGATCAATTTAGAGCTGAAATATTGGTCTCGATCGCCGCCACTAGATATGTTTGAAACCAAAGTGGTGGAAGGGTTGGATGCGGATATCCCAACGATTGCTATCGTTGACGCTAAATTGATTCAAGGCCTAGACACGGAAAACGGCCAACATGCTGTTGTATTAACTGGATATTCAGACACACACGTTGTTGTGGCAGATCCGTGGGGAGAAGCGGCAAGAAAATTGAAAAAAGAGGTAGTGATCGATGCATGGGACACAAAGTTAAATCGGATGATCACAGTAGATACAAGTAGACAAACTGCTGTCGACAAAACCCTGCCAGAAGCCACCCAGACATGACCCCTGAGCCCCAGTCCGAGATGAATGATAACAAGATCATCTCTCGACGGGAGGCAAAAAGAAAAGCTCAGGAGGTGCTGGCATTCAAGATTGGGAACTTACCACATCTGGGAGAGCCTGAGGAAACCCAGGATGACTATATTTTCCCGATTCTAACCACCATGCCACGGGTTATCTTCGATGAGGAGCGTGAGCGGCCTGTGAATGTGAAATTCATGTCCGAAGATAAGGTGGGTGAAATACGGATTGATGCCGTGAGTGGAGATGTCAGCGATCGTTCTCATGTCTATGAGATTGAGCGCCGAATTAGGCGGCAAAAAAATGAGATCGAGACGGCAGTCAAGAAAGCATTAGTTCGATCTTCCGCCAGAAAGTTCTCGAAGCTCCCCTTCCCAGAACACCGGTACACACCTATTACAGATATTCTATCGCACCTCATTTTGAAAGGCCCAGTAGCAGATTCTGAACTGGAAGAGATGAATGCCTCGGATGAGCAAAAATACCGGGACTACGCCGATATGCTTGAAGATGTTAGCCTAGTCCGGTCTCGCGGAGGAGAAGTGATTGCGGATGATATCTTCATCGAGATACAAGCACAGCAGAATACACACTCTGAAATGCTGAATGCGGCACTTGCTCATTTCTTTGAGCAAGGTGCCGATAACATCGATACGATTCGTGAGATTCTGGGACCATATCTCGTCCTGTCTGGTTACTACTACCAGCGTGCGCTTGAGGTTGAGAACGGTCAGCCGAACATTCCTGAGAAGGAGTTCCGAGAAGAAATAGCATCTAATTACGCTGGGAACAACGGGATACAGAAGAAGTTCAAGCTATCCCGGTACATGATACAGCTTGAAGAGGTCGAACTTCTAGAGAGTGTCCCTAAGAAGGACCAAACTTGGACAGGGAATCAGACTGTCCGAGAAAATCTACTACGTGAAGATGAGTTGTTGGCACCGATCTCTGACGTTATGGCTTAACTGAGGTCACTAGCAAGTCTCATGAAGTAGCCGGACAGGCTGCCAGCAAAGAATATCAGTGCCCCGCCATATTCACCGGTGGTTAACACTACGTAGACCAATCCAGCAAATAAGCCGAAAACTAAAGCTATACTCAGGGTGATAATCCCAAGATGGTATTTGATTTTCCGTTTTTGAGATCTCTTATACTTATCACCCAAATTGTCAACTAGGTCGTTAAACTGCTCAGGTTCATATTTGCTGAGCAAGTCCGCTAATGCACCTTGCTCAACGGAATCACTGACAGCTTCCACTAACTCATCCTGACTTCGCCCAACTGGGTATTCGTTTAGGTCAACATCATCTTCTTCTGTAGGGTCAGAGTCCTCAGGAGAATCATCTTCACGAGTCATACAACCCGGTAGATACCCTCAATTTATAATCGTTTGTACATATCCGTGATCCAAAATTCATCACGAGCCACTCTTTCGCGTGTTTCGGCGCTCTCTGCTTTCCGTTGTTGAGCCGTTTCTCACCGCGATCGGGCACGTGCACGTCGTCGACGCCCGCCAGCAGGTCCCCATACGAACAGATCCGGTTGCTCTTCAACTTTACGAGCTCTGTTAACTAATAGCATTTATCAGATCGTAACACCGACAAGCAGTAACACAGATCGCGGAGAAGTACGCCTACGACAAGCAGAGCGAGAAGTTCGTCTTCCTCCAGGGCGCGTACCAAGAGTTCGCGGAGACGATCAACAAGCTCCTCCGAAACGCCAGCCGCGAGGACCTCGACGCAGAGCCGGCGTCGATCGAGTCCGACGATGTCGACGACTACACCGGCACGACGCCCTCGGTGATCAAGATCCTCGGCGAGACGCACGACGTCGACACCTGGGCGGACGCGCTCACGGTGGCCGTCGCGGCGATCCTCCGGGACGTCGACGACCCCGAGCGGATCAAAGCGGTCACGGGCCGCAAACGAACCTACTTCGTCGAGGACGGTCGGCAGTCGGAACTCGTCAAACCCCGGCAGATTCCCGATTCCGATCTGTACGTCGAAACCAACTTCTCGGCGAATACGGTTGTTCGGACTATCGAACACTAGAGATGTCGCCGTGCGTCACGTAGCGTTCGACCCATCATCGACCGAAGCTCACCTGAACTCCCGAACAGAGCGATTTTGAAGTTTCGCCGGGCAAACGAGGGCTTGTACAGAAGCCGATTAAATATCAAGATATTCATGGCGGTGCGAACAGCTGTCTTAGGCCGAATTCTTCGGTGGTCTCGTCCGATCTGTTCCGCCAGACGGGCAACCGCGATATTGACAACCTTCTCTTGATCTCGACTGAGCTGGCTTGAATTCTTTTTGACCGTGTTGGACGCCTGATTGCCGGTTGAGGACGTGGAAGAAGCAGTGGAAGCGAGGACACCAGCTGCTTTTGCAGCTGTCACTGTTCCAGGAGGCAACCCAGATAGCGTTCCCACGACTTCCTCACCGAACGCCTCAATTAGTGTTTCGAGTCCCATTGTTTTGCTCAGTTTGTAGTCGATTCCGACTCTTTTCAACGGAGATACCGCTCTATACTATTTCTCCAATCTATTTGTTAGTTTATTCACCAATAAATGTGATCCCTCCACACTATCCAGTTGGTATTTTGGGTGGGCAATAACCACCACAAAACTTAATTTTAGAGAAAATAGCTAATTGACATATGGGGCTGCTTTTCGGATCCTCGGGACCAAGCAAACTTAGCGTTGTGAAGGATAATTCAAAAGAATTCGTTGACAAACTCCATCGAAAAAAGTCGCACATTGGAGCGGTATCATATTTTGACTCATCATACTCGGTGGGAACCGCTCGTAGGAATCCTGCGGACATAAAGTCCGATATTTCCTCCCTATCTACTGGAGGAAAAACCGCTCTGAACGATTCGATTATAGAATCGATGAAGACTCTGCGACACGCCCAACTGTCAGGTAAGGCACCAATTCCTGCTCTACTGCTCACATTTACTGATGGAAAAGAGAATAAGAGCGAACATAACTTAAATGATGTCCGAAACACAATAGATGAGATTGGTTTCAAACCAAGCAATGGATGCTACTTCGCCATTGCGGGAATTGGTAAAGCCTCTCAGCAAGATTTGAAAGATATGTGTAGCGGCGGGAGAGGCCTCTATACTCATACAAAAGATGACATTAACAAAGCCTTTGCTCTGTTTTTACAAGCAACTCTAGCTGTTGTCAAAGGCAGGGAATCATACCGAGAAATCAGAAAGAACGAACAGAGCCTCTCATTAAAACAATTAGAGCGCAAATTCACCCAAGTCCAGATTATCCCACTACAGTATATGCTAAACATCGATACGTCGGGTTCAATGAGTAATTCCCCGTGAACGAAGAAGGAAAGTCAAATCGAACAACTATATTTCGTAGCAAGTTTAGACTAGTTCTCGCAGATTATGGCCTCTCTGACTCGAATTTTATCACTAACGGCTCTTTAGCGTCCTTTGCCTCCCCGCGCTTCCCGCTATTGATGAACCGCTCCCCATCGCGATCGAGCACGTACTCGACCTCGAACCCCGCAGGCAGGTCTTCGTACGGGCATATCCAGTCGACCTCTAACTCCGCAAGCCCGTCGACGAGCGCCTCGTGGTCGATCGTGTTCACGAGGGGGTAGCCCTCGGAGCCGACGTACGGCGGGTCGCAGTAGAACACGGTGTCCTCGCTGTCGTACTTCTTGAACACCTCGGCCTAGTCGAGGTTCTCCAGGACGACACCCGCGAACCGACACCTCCCGCCGGGAGAGGGAAAGACGGCGTCCGGCATCATCGACCCCCTTCCAGACGCTCACCGACGACGCCGGCGACGCGCTCGACCCAATCCGGCACATCGGCGTCGTGGACGCTGTCGCCCTCGCAGAAGGTGCGGAGGACCTCGACCGACCCGCCGACGATCCGCACGTCGAGCTGCCAGTCGTACTGGTTCGCGGCCGAGATCTCGATCCGGAGCGAGGAGTTCGCGTCGACGCTGACGACCGCAAGCGCGTGATTGGGGCTGCGACCGCGAATCCTCTCGTCGACGAGGTCGACGTCGAACTCTTTCGTCTGTGCGCTGCCGCCGTGAGCCGGTTGCTTCGAAGCCATACCGAGCGCTGGTCGTCGGTAGCGGTTTAGCCTGGCCCGCGGGGTTCCGGACGGTTCCGGATGGATCCAAACAGCGAGCCGTCTCCGAGTTCGTCGCGTTCCGGACGGTGTTCCGGAGGGTCCACGCCCTTCGGACGCCGCTCACTCCGGCTGATACGGATCGGTTGCGACGTCGAGGCGGTACACGTCCTCGGCGGCGTCGAAGTCGTCGTCGAACGCGTAGAGGTACCCGAGTCCCTCTAGCTGCATGTACGCGACGATACAGGCATCGACGAACGAGAATCGCTCGTGTTGCCGAAAGAGGCCCTTCGCCGTCGCGAACGCGTCCGCGGTCAGGGAGTCGACATGGAGTCGCGTGTTCTCCTCCACCCGGTCGAGAAAGTCGACGGCGGCGTCGTGACCCGCGTGCGTCGTGAGACCGTTGAGCGTTTCGGCGAGCACGTAATCCAGAATCACTGCCTCCGGGAGATCGCCGGTGTCGAGGCCTCTGAGTATCGGAAGCGCATCGTCGTGTGCGCCGTCGTGGCGGTACGCCGCTGCGAAGAGAACAGTCGTGTCGACGAGCGCGCGCGGCATCTACTCGGGATCGACGCCCCAGGCGTCGTGCTCGCTCGTGGCATTTGTCTCCCGATCACCGTCGTACCCGTCGAAGTCGCTGAACGTCCCGCTACGCTGTTGGACGACCTGTACGCGCAGCGTGCCGTCATCCTCGATCTGCCAGCGGAGCTTGTCGCCGTCGTCAATCTCCAACTCTCGGCGGATACGCGCGGGAATGTTCGCTTGGTTCCCCGAGACCTTGCTCTCGGAATCAACGCTCTCGCTACTCATACGCCGGAGTATGGGACCACCACCAATAAGCGTAGTGTGCCGTCACACTGCGATTCGGAGCCGATGAATCTTCTCCCAGCGTTGTGTCGCTCGCTCGTACTCCTGGTAGTCCTCGATTCAGAGCTGTTCTGCGGGTGACGACGAATGCTCGACGCCGACGAGGTGGTACCGTTTCGACCCGCGGTCCTGCTCGACGTCGACGAGGTTGTAGTGCTCCAGCTTCGGCAGGTGGTTCTCCCGGAGGTAGCGCAGCGTCACCGGGTCGTCGTGCGCCTCCTGGTAGCGCGCGTACAGCTCCTTCTGGATGAGCCCGTCCTCCTCGCTGAGGACCTCGTACAGCGCTCGCTGGTGGGTGTTCAGCTTCGAGATCGTCTTCTGGCGAACCTCGTGTTCGGCGTCGGCGACCGCGTCCTCGACGAGTCGAGACGGAATCGCGGACAGTCCCTCACGAGTAGCCATTCGCGCAGCGACCCGCAACGCGGTGATCGCCTGTCGCGCGTCTCCTTCGGAGAGGCGCGCGATCCGCGCGAGCACGTCTTCGTCGACGGCGCCGGGACCAAGTCCCTCACGGGCGCGCCGAGAGAGGATTTCCGTGATCGCGTCCTCCCCGTAAGAGTCGAAGTGAACGCGGTAGGCGACGCTGATCCGAGAGGTGATCCGGTCGTCGAGGTCCGCGAGGAGGTCGACCTCGCGGTTCGCGATGCCGATCCACGAGAGCCCGCGGATCTCGTGGAGGTCATAGAGGACGTTCGTCTCGCGTAGCTGGTCGACCTCGTCGAGGATGACCACGCCGGGACCGTTGAGGTCGGCCGTGATGCGATCGATGAGCCGTCCCGTGGAGGAGGAGCGTGGAAGCGCGGCGCCGACCAGGTCGCGCGAGATCTGTTCGAGCACCGCGTTTCTCGTGTAGTCCTGCCAGCAGTTCACGTAGGCGTGCGGGACGTCGAGGACCTCCTGTCGGAGTTCGCGCACGGCGGCCTTCGCGACCGTCGTCTTTCCGACCCCCGAGGGACCGAACAGGAAGCAGTTCTCGGCGCGAAAGCCGTCCTGAATCGGTGCGAGCGCATCCGTTACCTCGTTCATGTGCTGATTCCGTCCGACAATGGTGGAGGGGAGGTGATCGTCGTCGAACACCGTTCCGTCGCGTATCACGTTCTGGTCGGTCACGGCGCGGGGACATAAGCCGACCCCCGAGTGTTCCGAACGGTTCCGGACGGTCCGATATCGACAGAACGCTTATTCGAGCGGTACGTGAAGAGAAGGTATGGCGAGTGCAACACGCGACCCGTCTAACGGGGAAGGCGTCGAATTCATTCACGAAGACGACGGCTCGATCACCGCGAAGGACATCGAGACCGGTGTTGCGTCCTTCGGTGACACGAAGGCGGAAGCCCTCCGGATGCTTGCGGAGGCGATCGAACTTCACGAGGGCGGCGGCGAACCCGTGACCGACGAGGACCTCGAGGAGTGGGGCCTCGAAGACGCGGAACCCGGTGACGACGAGCTTCCTGACTTCATGAAGTGAATGGTCCGGACGAACTTCTCCGGACGTGAGATCGCGTCTGTTCTTCACGACTTCGGCTACGAGCGCGCCGGTCGGGTCGGGAGCCACCTGAAGATGCGATACGAGTCCCCCGACACGGACGAGGTTCGGGTCGTGACTGTTCCGATGGCGTCGGAAGACGAGATCCCGACCGGGACGCTCCACTCGATCGCCGAGCAGTGCGGCGCCGACGACTTTCACGCGTGGTGCGAGTGGATCGACGAGCATCGGTGACTGGCGACTTCTCACACATCTCGTCTTGGTGGATCTCTCAATCGGTGATATGTTCCAGCAGTCTTGCTGAATACAGGGCGCGTATCTCGCACAAAATCTCTTCGGAAACCCAGTTGACCGGATCGGTCAGTACAGATGGTAGAACTATCGTTCAGCGCGACCAACCAGCCTTCACTCTGCGATTGAATCCAAAACAAAACCGCCCAGTAGTGCGACGAATCCAATTGCGGCAATACCGTAGATAGTCATCGGTGGGTCTCTCGGTGCGTCAGGCCCGTAAATCAACTCATAGTACACCATAAGGTTGACAATCAGTATTAAGAAGAGAAGGACATCAGTCGTACGACTCATAGTGGAGCAAAAAGGAACCTGCGTATTCTGATTTTTGATTTCCAAAAAAGAGTGAATCGGTATATTCGCAGTCAGATTCTATCGGCTAGTTCAGAACCTATTTGGAGAAAATAACACAGTCCCAGTGCTGACTACATCCTCTGTTTCGGTCATGTCGCTACTGACAGAAGCTGAGTAGGTGCCAGAGACACTGCTGCATACAGAGCGCATAGTCAGTACGCGTCGAGAGTGGTCAAAGAACAGTGGCAATCGCTCAGTCAAGAGCATAAAGTCAGCATGGGAGTGGGTATTATTCCAGAAGATGGAACGGGAATTAGACGTCAATTCGAGCGTATACCGAATCCCGCTTGTGGTGGTTATTTAATTAGCCTGTGAGCAGTTTGAATAGCCCATGCCCTCCCTGAATCGACGTGCGTTTCTGGCGACGCTCGGTGCGAGCACTATTGGCAGCTTTGCCGGTTGTTCCACAGTCGGGAACGATGATCCCCCGGCTGGAAGCCTCCAGTTTACCAACCAAGATTCTCTCCCTCATGCAATACAACTGGCCGTGACGGATGTTGGTAGTGAACTCAACAGTGAAACCGGAACAGTTGCGGGCGAAGTAATGGTTCCAGCACCGCAACGCAATCTGACTGCCACAGAACAACTGTCGTCCGAGGAATCGACGACGTATACTGACGTGTTCACTGAACCCGTGTGGTACGCGGTCGAATGTACCGTCGACGGGCGTCAATCCTCGGATAGAGAAGTTGTAACTCAAGCGATATTCCATCCAGCCCCTCCAGAAAGGGAATACGTGAACTATCTTCAAGCACTTCTCAGAGATTCAGGTCGAGTTGAACTTGCAGTCGTCACCACCGACAACACCGGTAGGTACACACCGGACATCTCGGAGTAATCTGCGTCGTTTCTCCCCCGATTCGACCTATCATCGCACTATAATTGACCACTGGTTGGCGCTGTATTCGCACGTTCAACGAACGGGTGACCCATCTGATTTGACGCGAAATAATCGAAGCCGTTGTGTGGCTTCATCCACTATGTTCATTATAGCGATCCTCCCCGATATCAAACAGGAGTTGCTGTGTGAGAGTTGCCGACTTGTTACACAAGTCGTTACTCAACACGCGAATACCGGCCCGATCACGCCGGTCGGCCCGTGGGTTCTGCCACCTTTTGTGTGACCTTGTTAGAGAAGGTCCCATGCGCTTAGAGGCGACCGGGAAGCCGGACCAGTACAAGTGTTGGCTCCGTGACGACGAACTCGACGACCTCCGCCGAGCGGCTGGCGGGCACCGCGACGACCTGATCGTTCAACTCGGCGGGTACGTCGGGCTACGCGCCTTCGAGATCCCGCAGGTGAAGCCGCGTCACGTGAAGCGGACTCCCGACGGCGACCACTTCCGGCTCCGCGTTCCGGAGGGGAAGGACACGACCGGCGGCGGTGGGAAGCCTCGCGACGCCTATCTCCCGAACGACGTCGAGGGCGACATCCACCGGTACGTGACCAGCGAGGAGATTGGTCGCGACGATCCGATCGTCGACCTCTCCGTGACCGGCGTCCGGGCGGCGGTCAAACGCACAGCCGAGCGCGCGGCCGAGGCGACCGGCGACGACGACTTTCTCCACGTGTCGAGCCACGACCTCCGGCGCCGGTTCGCGCAACGGCTCCTCGTCGATAAACAGGTGAACCCTCGCGTGGTCATGCAGGTCGGCGGCTGGGACTCCTTCCAGGCGATCGAACCGTACCTGAACGCGCCGACGCCCGACGTGGTGAACGAGGCCTTCGAGGAGGCGGGGTTCTCATAGCGGAGTAGAGTCGCCGAAGCGCCTGTTCTCTCGCTGGGTTCTGCCTTTTTAACCGTGTTTGGCAGGCTCGTCTGTTTCATCGGCCCGTGCTGCGGGCCGGTGAGACATGATCGACGACACGCCGGACTCCGAGACGGAGTCCACGAACTGCGACGTGCGGACCGCTGGAGGCGACCTGTGACCGGATGGAACCCGGACGGGATCGTCGTCAGCGACGCGTTCCGCGCCTACGTCGAGAGACTCAGGAACCGGCATCCTGTCGATGTTGAACTGGCTGAAAAGTACGGTTTTCCCACCGGAAACGGGCGTTTTCGAAGTCACATGAACCACACAGAAAGCGGTAGCTACGGAGGCAGCGCATGAACATCAAGAAGACGGGACTCGCGGCGCTGCTCGCGCTGGCGGTCCTCACGTCGGTCGCGGTCCCGGCGGTCGCACAGTCGGGAGACGAGCTCAAAGACAAGTCGGTCACCGTCGACGGTGACACCGAGAGCGTCTACCTCGAGGTCACCAATTCCTCGGGAGACGCGCTGAACTACACCGTCTACGGTATCGCGGACGGCCTCTCGACGGAGGTCGACGCCGGACAGATCTCGGCGACCTCGAACGACACGGCTCGCCAGACGTTCGCGGTGAACTCCACCAAGTACGACGAGTACCGCGTGCTTGTCACCGAGAACGCGAGTGACTCCGACAGCGAGTCCGCAGACAACATCGAGATCGGGACGACCGTTAACCAGGCGACAGGTGGCGGCGGCGTCTTCGCCGGCGTCGGCGGAGGCCTGTTCACGGTGACGAACGGTATCATCGCGTTCGCCGTGTTCGCCGTCGCGTACCTCGCTGGCCTCTTCGACCCGATCAAAGAGAGGCTGGAGTCGTAACATGGCGACTCTCGACCTCGGAAGTGGCGGCGGCGTGGATACGCTCAACGGCATCGTCACCTACCTATCAAACGGCGGGAAGGCGACGACGGTGCTGACCTCGGCGATCGTCGGGTTACTGGCGTCTCCGGTGATCGCGGCGATCTCCATCATCAACGCCATTGCGGACTTCGCGACGGCACCCTTCGTGGGCGCCGGCGAATCCATCTCGACGCTGTTCGACGGACTCCTTACCGGACCGGCGGCGCTGATTCAAGCCGGTTCAAGGATATCCGAGACGGCGATTGAATCGGTATTCGGCGAGACGCTCGCGGGTATCCTCGCGCTACCGCTCACAGTCGCGCTCGCATTGGCGTCGCTGTACCTGCTCGCGGCGTTCCTGAACGAGGAGGAGACCGGCAATCTGTTCCCAGGACTCCCGTTCGACGTCCCGTATATCGGGGCAGATGAGGAGCCAGTAGATGACATGTAACCGTCCATGAGAGACTCCTCGCCGCAGTCCCTCGGAGGTGAGCGCCCGTGAGTAGTGGCGACGATGCCGGCCTCACGACGTTCATCAACATCGAATCTGACGGCGTAATCCCGATAGTGAACGTTGCGAACCCCGTGAATTGGGGCCGGATCGGAAAGACGATCGGCACGTCGATCATCGCGACCGTGGTGGTGGGGGTAACAAACATCATAGCTGCCGTCACGGACGCGTGGGTGTCGATCATCGGCGGATTAGAGGCGTTCGTCGAGGGGAGCACGGAACGAGTCGGGCTCAGAGGGTATCCTGTCGAGGTAGAGGGTCTGTACGACGTGACGCTCGGAGCCGTGGCAGCGGCTTACGGGGAGGTGTTCGCCTACTCTTCGGCTGAATTCGGCATTCTCTCGCTCCCGATCAACGTCGGGATCGTCCTCGCGAGTGTGTACATCCTCTTGGTCGGGCTCAAAGCTGCGGCCTCGAGGCTGTTCGGAGGTGGGTAGTGTGGCGCAAGCACAACCCGACGACGAGTTCACCTCTGGAGTTCGGGAGACGCTGATCCGGTTCGGGAAATCCCCTCGGGGCTTCCTGCTCGGTGCTGTGCTCTCGCCGTTGCTTAGCGGCCTCAACGACGTCCTCGTGCAATTCTTGGACCTGATTCGGTTCGTCTATATGGGAGACGGACCGGGACTGCAAGGCACGCTCGGGATAGCGGATATTCCGATTTTTGTTGGGGACAAAGTGCTCGCGGTCGGGTCGACGATCGGAGGATCCGCAGCTGGGGGCACCGGTATCCTCGGCGTCCTCGACACGATCGTCCAGGCACTCATCGATATCGCCACGATCGGCGGGCCGCTCGCACCGATCATCCTCGCCGGGGAGACGGTCCTCGTCGTCTGGACCTTCGCAGTGATAGCGCGGCGGCTGATCCTCATCATCGCGGACGCGGTGCCGGGGCTCGCGGGGGTGCTCGGAACGTAACTATGTCACTACTCAAACATCCAGCAACGATAGTGAGCGGGCTGTTCACCGCGGTCGCAGCGGTGTTCAACATCCCGTTCGTCGACGGCGTCGTCCTGTGGGCGTGGAGTAACAGCACCCAGCTGTTCTACCTCTCGTCGATAGCGTCGACCGTGTCGGCAAACACACC
>Ga0207718_100920_pt1 | contig 19342 bp, 18 predicted proteins | sample A23M2SouthBayCA_FD_187749 | JGI IMG/M metagenome (GOLD analysis project Ga0207718, IMG submission 187749) | Aerobic enrichment media microbial communities from Eden Landing Ponds, California, USA - A23 M2 (SPAdes) | ecosystem: Environmental > Aquatic > Marine > Unclassified | place: Emeryville... | reverse complement strand
TCCAGTCCGAGGAGGGCGCCGACTTCGAGTCCGAACTCAGCGCCGAGGCGGGGTTCACCTTCGAGCAGACCTTCGAGGAGGAAGGCGTCATCAAGTACTTCTGCCAGCCCCACCTGTCGCTCGGCATGAAGGGCGTCGTCGTCGTCGGCGCCATGCCCTCCGAAGGCGGTGGCGGCGGTGGCGAGGGCGGCGGTGGCGGCGGTGGCGGCGGCCCCTCGCTACCCGACTCCGCGAAGGCGCTCGGCGTCGCCACGACCTTCGCCATGATCGTCACCCTGGGACTCGCCTACTTCTTCATCAGGTACGGCGGCGACTACGAGACGCCCGAGTAGTCATCCGCCGCAACGTCCGTTCTCGACGCCGTCTCGAACTCCGCCAGGCTCACGCTCAGTAGAGCACGAGCGTCGGCGTGTACAGGAGGAGGCAGACGATCGCGCTGCGCCGATCGATGCCGCGGCCCCAGTACATGAGACCGAGTACGGTCAGCGCGACGAACAGCATGTACCCGACCGACACCCACACCGCCGCGGGGTCGCTCACGACGACGTCCGCGACGAGCGCGCCCACGCCGAGCGAGAACACGGGATCGGTGATGTTGCTCCCGAGGAGCGACCCGACCGAGATGCCGCCCATCCCGCCCCGGGCGGCGACCACCGCGACGGCGATCTCGGGGGCGGTGGTGCCGAGGCCCGTCAACAGACCGACGAGGTACGTCGGGACGCCCACCGACGTCGCCAGTGCCACGCCGCTCGTAACCATGACCTGCCCGCCGCCGACGACCAGCACCAGCCCGAACGCGATCCAGGGGAGCGCCCGTCGGGGCGGTTCCTCCTCCTCGATGACTTCCTCAGTGATCTCCGCCCCGCCCTCGTTCGAGTACAGATCGTGGACGAAGATCACGTACGCCAGCATCATCAGGAGCCCCTCCGACCGGGTGATCCCGTCCTCCAGGGTGAGGATCATGATGATCATCGCCAGCACCATCGCGCCGCCGTAGACCAGCACGTTCCGGCGCTCGGCCACGATCGGCGAGACGAGGGCGACGATCCCGACGGCCAGCGTGATCTGGGCGACCTCCGACCCGACGATGTTCCCGACCACCAGGTCGCCCACGCCGTAGTAGGCGGCGTACACCGACGTCGTCATCTCGGGGATCGACGTCCCCACCGAGATGACCGTGACGCCGACGAAGAAGTCCGAGACTCCGTAGTAGAGCGCGAGTTCGGCGCCGGCTCGAACCGTCCGATCGGCCCCGTAGACGAGCACCGCTAGCCCGGCGACGAAGCCGGCCAGATCGAGGAGCATCCGTCGACGGTACCGACTGGTTCCGGGACCAAATGTGTTGGTGACGGGAGCACCGGCCACGGTGATGACCGGACGGCGACCGGCAGGACCAATTATTGGGCTTCGTCCCCAACCGTCGACGCGATGCCACCCGTCTTGCGACTCGTCCTCGACGTGCTGAAGCCCCACGACCCCGATATCGTGACGCTCGCCCGCCACGTGGCCGACGCCGAGAGCGTCTCGGGCGTCAACGCGACGCTGGTCGAAACCGACAGAGAGGTCCAGAACATCAAGCTCACCGTCGAGGGGGAGGACCTCCATCCCGCCGCGGTCGAGGACCTCGCCGAGGACCTCGGGGCGACGGTCCACTCGATCGACGAGGTCGTCTGCGGCGACCGCCTCGTCGAAGAGGTCACGACGCCCCAGGACGCCCGGTCGTGAGTCGGTGGCTCGACTCGCTGGTCGAGCGACTCGGCGACGAGGACGTGCGTTCGATCTCCAGGCGGTACTTCATCTCCAACGGCTTCGACGGGACCCTGACCAGCATCGGCGTCGTCGTCGGCGCGGTGCTGTCTGGGATCCCCGACGGCATCACCGTCGTCAAGATCGGGCTCGGGGCGGCGATCGGCCTGGCGACCTCGGGCGTGTGGAGCGTCTGGGAGATCGAACGCGCCGAGAAGCGCGTCGAGATCCAGGCCATCGAACGGGCGATGCTCACCGACCTCGACGACACGCGCGTACAGCGCCGCCAGCGGAGCGCGCGCGCAGTCAACGCCGCCGCGAGCGGCCTCGGGCCGGTACTGGGCGTACTCCTGCCACTGGTACCCTTTCTCGTCGCACCAGGGACCCTCACGATGCTGGAGGCGGCGGTCGCCGGCGTCGCGATCGGCAGCGGCGTCCTGTTCGCCTTCGGCGCGTACCTCGGATCGATCTCGACCCAGCGCTGGTACGTCTCGGGGCTCCGGATGGGGCTCGCCGGCCTCGTCGTCGCCGCCCTCACGCTCGTGCTCCCCGGGTGAGCCGGAGGCCGCGATCCCTCGACCGGACCCGCTTCCGACGTGGGCCGCGGAGACGGCGCTGGCGTCGCGTCGGCGCGGGGGGCTGACCGGTGACGCGGCTGCGGCGGGGTTCGCGGAGCGGTGCGTCACGCTCGGAGTCCGGTCGGCCCCGTCCGGGCCTCGGCGCGCCGGGCGCCGGCCCGCGGGTCGCTCCGCGGCGGATCTCAGCTCACGGGACGGGGTGGCCGCGTCATCGTACCTAAGTCGCGGGGTGGTCGGATCGATCACCCGTCGTCGACGGGAACAGTCGATCGAGGAGGCGACTCGCGACCACGTTGAGCGCGAGGAAGACGACGAACCCCGCGCCGATCCAGGCCCACTCGACCGGCGTCGGCGGGAGCACCTCGAACAGGCCGGCCAGTGGCGTGTAGAGGACGAGCAACTGCAGGACGATCGTGAGCCCAATCGCGCCGAGCAGCCAGGGGTTCGACCGAAGCGAGAGCCCGTACCGCGACCGGATCACCTGGATCCGGACAACCTCGACGGCCACCAGGAAGGTAAAGAGCACCGACTGGGCGCGGACGAGGCTCCCGGTGGCCTGGAGCCGGGCGAAAAACAGCGCGAGCCCCGTCGCCGTCATGATCGCCCCGATCGTCCCGATCGAGGCCAGCAGCCGACGGTCGATGACCGGTTCGTCCGCCGCGCGGGGCGAGCGTTCGAGTACGTCGGCGGCCGTGGGATCGGCGCCAAGCCCCAGGGCGGGGAGCCCATCGGTCACCAGGTTGATCCACAGCAGCATGACGGGCGTGAGGATAAGCGCCTCGGCGTTCCGGGCGAACAGGTCGGGGAACAGCGCCGTGCCGACGAGGACGCCGACGAACACCACGAGCACCTCGCCGGCGTTCGCCGAGAGCAGGTAGTTCACGAACTTGCGGATGTTGTCGAAGATGCCCCGCCCCTCCGCGATGGCGTCGCGGATGGTGGCGAAGTTGTCGTCCTGCAACACCATGTCGCTGGCCTGCTGGGCGACGTCGGTCCCCCGGACGCCCATGGCGACGCCGACGTCGGCGTTCCGGAGGGCGGGGGCGTCGTTGACGCCGTCGCCGGTCATGGCGACGCTGTGGCCGTTTCGCTGGAGCGCCTCCAGGATCCTGACCTTGTGCTCGGGGCTGACGCGCGCGAACACCTCGACCTCCTCGACGGCCCCTTCGAGTTCGGCGTCGTCCATGGCCTCCACCTCCCGGCCAGTGAGCGCATCCGAGGGGTCGAACCCGATCGCCCCGCCGACGGCCTTGGCGGTCTCGACGTTGTCGCCCGTGACCATGACGACCCGGATCCCCGCCCGACGGCAGTCGGCCATGGCCTGACGGACCTCGGCGCGCGGCGGATCGAGCATCCCCTGGAGTCCCAGGAAGACCATCCCCCGCTCGATCTCGTCGGCGTTCGCGTCGGGGTCGTCGACGGCCCGGGCCGCGAACCCCAGGACGCGAAGCGCGTCGCCGGCGAACGCCCGGTTCGTCTCCAGGATCTCGGCCCGCCGCTCGTCGGTGAGGTCGACCGCCTCGCCGTCGTCGAGCACCCGATCGCAGTGATCGAGGACCTGCTCGGGGGCGCCTTTCATGTACGCGGTCAGGTCGCCGCGGTACGGGGGGTCGTCGGGAACCGGGGTCGCGTCGGGCGCCCCGTCGTGCGGAGCGGTCAGTTCCCCGTCGGCAGCGCGCCGTGCCCCGTCGTGGCCCGGTGCGCCGTCGCTGCTCGGTTCGCCGGCGCGCGACGACCGCCCGTCGATTCCGGCGTCCTCGACGACGACCGTCATCCGCTTGCGCTCTGAGGAGAAGGGGATCTCGCGGCGGCGTCGCCCGCTGCGGGCGACACCGGCCTTCCGCGCCGCGACGAGGAGCGCGACCTCGGTCGGGTCGCCGTAGTACGCCCGGTCCTCGCCCGGCGGCGCCCGCTCGGCGTTGTTGCAGACGGCGCCACAACGGAGGACCGGCGCGATCCGGGCCGGATCGACCGGCGCCTCGTCCAGCAGGACGTCGCCCTCGGGGGTCGTGCCGGTGCCGGTGACGGCGAACGTCTCGCCCCCCGCGTACACCTGCCTGACCGTCATCTGGCTCTCGGTGAGCGTGCCGGTCTTGTCGGTCACGATCACGTCGACGGCCCCAAGGCTCTCGACGACCGGCAGCCGTCGCACGAGCGCGTTGCGCTCGACCATCCGTCGCGACCCGAGCGCGAGCGTGAGCGTGACGACCGCCGGGAGGCCCTCCGGGATCGCCGCGACGGCGAGGGTCACGGCGACCAGCAGGATCGAGAGGGGGGTCGCCGCCGTGAGCAGCGCCTGGACAGCCGCGACCAGCAGGATCAGCGCGACCACGCCGTAACCGATCCGCCGGCCGAGCCGGTCGACCTCGGCCTGGAAGCGGGTCTGTCGGTCCTCGGCGGTCTGGACCCGCGTGGCGATGGCGCCCACCTCCGTGTCCATCCCCGTCCGGACCACCACCGCCGTCCCCCGGCCGCCGACGACGGTGGTCCCCATGTACACCATGTTCGTCCGCTCGGCCAGCGGCGCGTCCGGGTCGAGCACGCCCTCGGACTTCGAGACGGGGGTGCTCTCGCCGGTGAGCGGGGCCTCGTCGGTCTCCAGTTCGCTGGCCGAGAGGAGCCGCGCGTCCGCCGGCACGGCGTCGCCGCTCTCCAGGAAGACGACGTCGCCCGGCACAACCTGACTCGCGTCGATCACGACCTTCTCGCCGTCCCGCAACACGGTCGCCTCGGGCGAGGAGAGTTCCCGGAGCGCCGCCATGGACCGCTCGGCCTGGTAGTTCTGGACGAAGCCGAACAGGCCGTTGACCAGGAGGATGACGAGGATCAGGGCGGCGTCCGTGTAGTTCGGCTCGTTCCCCGGCACGAGTCCGACGGCGAGCGAGATGACCGCGGCGGCGACCAGCACGTAGACGAGCGCGCTCCGGAACTGCTCGACGAGCAACCCGAGCAGCGAGACGTCGCTGGTGACGCCGATCCGGTTGGGGCCGTGGGCGGCGAGCCGGTCGCTGGCCTCGGCGACGGTCAGTCCCTCCGCGGCCGAGTCCACCCGCTCGACGACGCGGTCGGCGGACGTCGCGTGCCAGTCGGCCGCGGGGGGGGCCTCTCGGGTCGGATCGGACGCGTTGGATACGCTCATCGGTGGGGGTCGGCAGGCACGGCTCGCACGATCTCAGGTGGAAGCAGCGACTGTATCAGGTGCCGTCACCGACATAAACGTACGCCCCCACGGGCGGGAGCCGCAGCCCGGGCCGCTCCGAGCGGTGGAGACGATCACGTTTGGACCAGCCCCGACTCGTGTGACCACGTTCAGAACAGGCCGTACTCGTCCATCACCGCGCGGTAGCGCGTGAGGTACCGTTCGAGGATCTCGCGCTGGTCGTAGTCGTCGAAGGCGTCGTTGACCGCGAGTCGCTCGACGTCGGCGGCGGCGACGATCTCGTCGGCCAGTTCCTGCGGGCTCGTGACGCGAACCCCGCGGGCGCAGTTCTCGACGAGTTCGTGGGCGCTCGAATCCACCTGGTACTCGACGATGCCCACGCAGCCACAGGCGAGCGCCCACAGCAGGTTCGTGGCGAACGGCTCGCGCGTCGCGGTCTGAGCGAAGACGTGCGCGCCCTTCATGATCGGGACGAACTCCTCTGGCGGAAGCGCCCCCATGAACTCAACGCGGTCGTCGATCCGGAGGTCGCGCGCCATCCGCTCGGCGTCCGTCCGGTTCGGGCCGTCGCCGACGACCGCCGCACGCCAGTCGCGGCCGCGGAGTTCGGCCAGGGCGAGGAGAAACGTCTCCACGTTCGAGGTGCCGTCGAGGTCGCGGGCGTACAGGAGGTCGGCGCGCTCGTCGACGGGCGCCGACCGCACGAGGTCCATGTCGACGGGCTCGGGGATGACGCTGACGTCCTCCCCGGCGGCGCCGTGCTCCCGGACGCGCGTGTGGATCATCCGCGAGGGGGTGAAGATCTCGTCGGCCGCGCGGGCCGCGCGGCGGTAGCCGGCGGGCGAGTCCCCCGGTCGGTCGGCCCACCAGTCGACCACGAGCGGCACGCGAAGGAACCGCGCGACCGCCTTCGCGGCACGAACGTGCGAAGGCGGCGAGTTCACCGCCTGGATCACGTCGGCGTCGACGTCGCGGAGCGCGAGCGGGAGTCGCGCGGCGAACGTGCCCGCCGCGGGGACGTCCGTGACCGCCCGGTAGGTCACGCCGTCGTGCTCGAACGTCGGCAGGTCGCCGCCCCACCAGCGCGCACAGAGCACCGTGACTTCGTGGCCTCGCCCGGCGAGGAGTCGCGCGGTTCGTCGGGTTCGCCTCGTCGCCCCCGCGTCCAGGTCGTGGACGGTGAGCATCGAGACGAACGCGACGTGCATACCCGGCGTTGGGTGACCGGGTGCTAAAAAAACCACAGTTTCCCGGCGTCGACCTGAACCACCTGACGGCACCTGGCGGACGGGCGACAGTCGTCCGTACCTTTATGTTCTATCGTGGGAAACGCTGGCACATGCCATTCGGTATCGATGTCTTCAGATACGCGCAACGAGCGGGACGGGAGGTGGTGGTCGGCCTGAGCTGGGACGTCCTGCTGGTGCTGGCGTTCGTGGCGACGCTCACGTTCCTCGTCCACTACGTCCTTCGAGAACTGTGGAACCCGACCGATCACACCGACTCGCGCGACGGCCCCACGAAAGAGGAGGTCGTCGAGTCGCTCGAAGCGCAGGGCGTCGAGGAGGTGAACCGCTTTACGCTCGCCCAGCGCGCCTCGCACTGGATCATGGCCATCGCCGTCTTCGCGCTGATGCTGTCGGGGTTCATCATCATGAACACGGGCGTCACGGTGAAGGTCGTCGCCGGGCTCTCCTGGCTCGACCTCCACATCGTCTCGGCGGTCGTGCTGATCGGCTACACCCTGTTCCACGTCGGCCACGTCGCCTACAAGGGGACCTGGAACAAGATGTGGTTCGGGCGGGCGGAGGCCAGGGACCTCTGGACGCGCTTTACCAACCTGATCGGGCGAACCGACGAGTACCCCCGCCAGTTCGAGTATCCGAGTGCACAGAAGCTCCTCCACTGGGCCATCACCGGCGCGACGCTCGGCGTCACGATCACGGGGCTGGTGCTGGTCCGCCGGGTCAGCCTCGAACCGCTGTGGTCGGCCGCCCGGGAGTTCTCCTTCCTCGGGATCGAGTTCGGCCTCGGCACCGCCGACGCCATCGGCCTCGTGGGCTGGAGTTTCGTGTTCCACGACTTCTTCGCGGCGGGGATCCTCGCGCTCGTGATGGGCCACGTGTACTTCGCGCTCCGCCCCAACGAGTGGGCGGTCACCCGGAGCATGATCACCGGCACCCTCCCGGTTCGGGAGTACGCGGAGCGCTACTCCCCGTCGAGCTGGCAGATCGGCGGCGAGCGCGCCGCGGACGGCGGCCAGCGCCGGGACGACGACTGACGTGCACGACGCGACTCCCCGATGACCGCCGGACCCGACGCCGCATCCGGCGCGGACGGCTCGCGCGGTCGAATTCGGGCGACGCTGTTCACCGACCCGCTCTCGATCGACTCCTGGCGTCACCGGCCGACGGTTCGTCGCCTCGGGTACGTCTTCCGCGACGTGGCCTGGACGCCGCGGGCGGCGGTCGCGCTCCCGGATCGACTGGACGGCGAGCGCGCCCGCGAGTTCGCCGCGACCGCCGCCGACGCGGCCGAGGCGACGGGGCTCCCGCTCGCCGACGACGCGTTCGCCGAGGGGGTGCCCGCGTCGTGGGCCGCCTGCGAGGCGCTCGCCGCGGTTCGGGCCGTGGCGCCCGGCCGGGCCCTCGCGTTCCACCGGCGGGTCCAGGCCGAGGCGTTCGGAGGCGGTCGACCGCCCGCCGACGCCCGGGCGCTCGGGGCGCTCGCCGCGGACGTCGGCGTCGACGCCGACGAGGTGGCCGCCGCCGTCGGCTCCCGCCGCGCCACCGCCGCGGTCGGCGCCGACCTGGAACGGGCGCGGGCGACGGTGGCCGCCCTCGACGACCTGGAGGTCCGGGGCGCCCCCGACAGGCTCCCGCTCGGGGATCGGCTGCTGACCGACGCGCCGGCCGGCGACGAGGGAACGACTCCGGCGGACGACGACGGAGCGACGCCGACTGACGACGACGGAGCGACGCCGATGGACGACGAGGGGACGACGCCGATGGACGACGAGGGGACGACGCCGACTGACGACGCCGAGGCCGCCGTGTTCGCCCCGCCGGTCGTCCGGATCGACGCCGGCGACGAGACGGTCGTCGTCGACGTTCGCGCAGGCTTCGACGAGTTCGTCGACGTCTTCGGGCGGATCGACCCCGATCTCGGCCACCTCGACCACACCGCGGACAAACTGGGCAGACGCGCGATGCGGGCCTACGGCATGCCCAAGGCCGCGGCGGAGCAGTTGACCCACGGTCAGTACGGCGAGCGAATCGCGTCGTTCCTCGCGGACGACGGCCCGGCGTTCACCCCGGAGATCGCCGCCTGCCTCGACCTCGATCCCGCGACGGTGCGGGACGCCGCCCGGGACCTCGTGCTCGCCAGCGACGTCACGTCGACCGCTACCGGCGCGTGGCGCCGGGTTCCCGAAGAGTGAACACCCACCTCGCGGATGCATCTACCATGACCCAGACTGACACACCCGTCACCGACCTGCGCGCACAGATCGACCAGATGGAAGAGGCCTACGAGTTCCTGATCTCCTTCGCTGGCCGGGGGATCGGCCGCGAGAGCGTCCAGTCCGACACCGGCAAGGTCGGCGAGTACGTCGCCGAGTTCGAGACCGGCGTCGCCGACGGCTTCGCCGCGGCGCGGGCGGTCCCCGAGGTCCACGACGAGTTCGACACCGCGGCCTACCGCTCGTTCCTCGACACCATGGAGGGCGAGGTCGAGGAGGCCCGGACGGTGGTCGACCTGCTGGCCGAACAGGAGGTGATCACCTCCGCGCTCGTCGACAACATGAACGGGATGTCGGTGTTCCAGTCGGTGATGATGAAGTTCTTCTTCCTCGACGAACTCACCGACCACCTCGAACGCGGTGATGCCTGACGAACCCGTCGGCCTCGTCGTCGCCGCGGGCGAGTCGACGCGCATGGGCGGGTTCCCCAAGCCGCTCCTGTGGTTCGACGGGCGCCGCTTCGTGGAGCGACTGCTCGACGCGTACCGCGCCGCCGGCGTCGACGACGTCGTCGTCGTCCTCGGCCACGAGGCCGCCGAGGTCCGCACCCGGGCGGACCTCGCCGACGCGACCGTGATCGAGAACGAGGACTACGAGGACGGGATGCTCTCGTCGGTTCGCGCCGGCGTCCGGGCCGCCCGGGAGCGCGGCGCCGACGGCATCTTCCTCTCGCCGGTCGACTACCCGCTGATCCCCGCGGCCGCCATCGAGCGCCTGGCGGCCGCGTTCGCCGGCCCGGCGGCGACCGCGGACGTCGTCCACCCGGTCGTCGACGGCGAGCGCGGCCACCCGCCGCTGTTCGCGGCCTCGGCCTTCGACGCGCTCCTCGACGCGCCCGACGACGAGGGCGCGCGCGCGGTCGTCTACGACCCCGCCACCGACGTCGTGGACGTCGAGGTCGACGACGAGCGGATCTTCGTCGACGTCGACACGCCCGCCGACTACTGGCGGGCGGTCAAGCGCCACGAACCGCGCCGGCGCTGACGGCCGCGACGACGCTGATGGCCGCGACGACGCTGATGGCCGCGACGGCCGAATCCACCGCCGATCACCACTGCGACGACGGTACGTTTATGCGGGCTGTGAACACACTTCGTAGTATGGCAACGGATGTCAGGCGGATCGGCGGGCGGCGGGTGCCGGTGTCGGCGGACGTAGCGGGCGGAATCGTGGTCGCGGCGCTGGGAGTGCTCCACCTGTACGTACTGCAGGTCGGCGGCCTCGTTGGCTTCCTCGTCCTGCTGGCGGGGTGGCCCCTCGTCGGCGGAACGGTGGCGGCCAGGCTGTCGGCGAGCGACGAGCGCGTCAGCGCCCTGCTCGCCGGCGCGTTCGGCGCGCTCGTTACCGCGCTGGTGGTCCTGCTCACCGGAATCGCGGGGATGTGGCCGGGGTTCGTCACAGCGAACTTCGGCGTGACGCTCTGGCCGGTGACGTTCACGGTGTTCCTGCTGCTGGCGATCACCTGGACCGTCTTCGGCTACGTCGCCGGCTACGTGTCGGAGGGCCGCTGATCTGTCCCGGCGCCCCCGACCCGGTCGCCGCCGGCCGCGAGCGCGCGCTCGACGGCCGCCTCGTCCGGGCAGAGCGCCGTCGTCGTCCCGGGCCCCTCCTCCAGCAACAGCGCCGCCTCGGCGACCGACGCGGGCGGCGTCCCGACGAACCGAACCCGGAAGCGGTCGGGGTCCTCGACTAGCTCCCAGGCCGGATCCAGCGCGTCCAGGTCCGCGCGGGACGGCACCTCGTAGCGGTCCTCGGCGGCGTTGTAGTGCCGCCGCAGCGGCGGCGCGACCTCCCGGTCGGTGCGGAACAGACAGACGCCGCGCACCTCGAACACGCGGAGTGTCATCGCTCGGCGGCCGCCTCGACGTCCTCGCGGCGGCGCCAGAACGGTTCGGCGGCGAACTCGCGATTGACGACGCCCGGCAGGTCGGCCGCAGTCGACGCGGCGTGCTCGTAGTCGGCGCCGCACAGTTCGACCAGTTCCGCGGTGGCGACCCACCCGGCCGACGAGAACCGGTCGAGCGCCCGGTCGACCGACAGCGACGGGCGATCCGGGCGGGCGCCGGTCGCCGCCTCGACCAGCCCCGCGAGCACGTTCCAGTCGAGGCGCCCCGAGGCCCCCTGTGCCCCCGCCGGTCCCCGGACCACGACGGTCGGCAGTTCCGGCCGGTCGCCGGCGGCGGTCACCCCCGACACGTCGAGCGCGTCGGCCGTCGGCGTCGGATCGGAGTCGCGGGCGAGCGCCACCTCGACGCGGTCGGCGTCGACGCCGTCGACGTCGCGCGCCAGGTCGCACACCGCGGCGGGCGAGTCGAGGTTCCGCCGGCGGACGAACGTCGCCTCCCGACAGGCCCGCAGGAATCGCTCGGCGGCCGCGCCGCTATCGACCGCCTCGCCGCCGGTCTCCTCGTCGCCCGCGACCGTTTCGCCGTCGCCCGCGACGGCCCCGCCGGCGACCACGGCGGCGACGGCCCGACACGCCGGCTCGGAACTGGTCGGCGGGTCGTCGAACCAGAGGAACTCGTCGATCGGCATCCCGCTCTCCTCGCCGACGCGCGCGCAGACCGCCGCGACCGAGGACCGACCGGCCGGGAACTCCGGGCCGTCGTAGCGGTCCCAGTCGCGGACGAGCACCGTCGGCCGAAGCCGCCAGGTCGGCGCCGGTCCCTCGGCCTCGCCGGACGCGTCGTCGCGGCCACCGGGAACCGCCTCGCCGCCGACGGAGGCGTCTCCCCCGCCGGCGCCGTCCGGATCGAGCGCGACGCGGAGCGCTCGCAGCGCCGGCTGGGCGCCCCACCCGCGTGGCGACAGCGGATCGTCGAACAGTTCGATCTCGACGTCCATCGCGTGCCGCGAGGACGGCGAGCCCAAAGAATCCTCGGTCCCGAGGGGGGTGCCAGCCGGCGCCGACGGCGCGAGGCGACCCCGGCACTCGGGGGGAGCGCGGCGTGACCGACCGGCGGGTCGTGATCGCGGTCGCGATCGTGGCGGCGGCGCTCACCTACGGGAGCCTGGCCGGTGCGGAGTCGCTGCTGGCGGGCGAGGGAGGCGCCGCCACCGACGGGGAGGTGGCGGTCCACGGGACCTCGTACCACCTCGACCGCGCCGGCCGCCCGACCGTCGTCGGCGAGGTGCGAAACAGCGTCGGCGGCCCGGTGACGAACGCGACGGTCACCGTGACGTTCTTCCGCGACGGCGAGCGGATCGGGCGCGCGAGCGGCGCCACGCTACGGCCGACGATCCCCGCCGGAGAGGCCGCCCCGTTCGACGTCCATCTCGACGAGGCGACCGAGGCCGACGACTACGCGGTCGCGGTCGCGTACGACCGCGGCGGCTCGGTCGTGCCCGGGCTGGCGGTCGCCGAGACCGCGGTCGCCGACGAGTCGCCGGACCAGGTGACCGTCACCGCGACCGTCGAGAACCGGGGGAACCAGCCCCGCCGTATCGAGCGCGTCGTGGCGACGTTCTACGGGGCGAACCGAACCGTCGTCGGCGCCCGGGTGGCGACGCCCGGTGAACGCCTGAGCACGGGGGAAACCCGGACCGTGCGACTCACCTTCCGGACGCTCGGGGACGTGCCGAGCCTCGCCCGGGAGTTCGTCGACTTCGACGTACGCGTCGTCGCCGGGCGAGCCGAGTGATCGGGGGGCGCGAGAAGACGATGTCGGCGGGGTCACTCGGCCTCGGTGAGCGCGCGCCGGACGAGGTTCTCGGTCAGGCGGAGCTTGAACCGGTTGTCGGGCTGGGGCGCCGCGTTCGGGAGGACGCCCTCCGCGGCCGAGGCGGCGTTGCCGTCGGAGAGTTGTTGCCCGGTGATCGCCCGCTCTGCGGTGCGCAGGCGCTTCGGCTTCGGCGCGACGCCGTTGCTCACCAGCCGAACGTCCGACACGGTGCCGCCCGACGTCTTGATCGCGGCGGCGATGTTCACGATCGGGAAGTCCCACGCCTCGCGGTCGCGAACCTTCTCGAAGTAAAAGCGGGCGTTGCGCCACTCCGAGGGGACGACGATGTGGGTGAGGATCTCGTCGTGGGCCAGGTCGTTCATCACGGTGATGTTCTCCTCGGGCCCGACGAAGAACTCGGAGAGGGGTTCGCGCCGCTCGCCCCGCGGCCCGGCGATCTCGATCTCGGCGTCGAGGGCCATCAGCGCGACGGCGCCGTCGGAGGGGTGGGCGGTGATACACCGCGAGTAGTCCGTGACGGCGTGGTCGCGGGACTCGCCGGTGATGGCGTAGCAGGTGTTGCCGCCGGCCCGGTAGCAGTCGAACCCGTTGCGGTAGTACCAGCACCGGGAGTCCTGGGAGAGGTTACCGCCGATGGTGCCCTGGTTGCGGATCTGGGGCGTCGCCACCTCGCCGATCGCCTCGGCGAGGACGGCGAAGTCCGAGGCGACGACCTCGTGGGACTCGACGTCGCTGAGCGTCGTCAGCGCCCCGATGCGGAGGCCGCCGCCGGCGGTCTCCTCGACGCCCGAGAGCTCCTCGATGCCCTTGAGGTCGACGAGCACCTCCGGCGTCCGCATCCGGTTTTTCATCCAGTTGATCTCGTCCGTGTTCCCCGCGATGGTCGCGGCGTCCTGTCCGTGTTCTCGTAGCGCGCTGACGGCCTCGTCGACGCTGGTGACGTCGACGTGCCGCAGCGGCGGGATCATGTCCTGTTGCATGGTCAGCGCTCCACCTCCGTCTCGCCGTTCTCGATCTTCTCCAGCACCGCGCTCGGCGTGATGGGGAACGTCTCGAAGGTCGTCCCCAGCGCGTCGCCGACGGCGCTCGCGACCGCCGCGGCCGCCGAGCCGTACGGCGGTTCGCCGACGCCCTTCGCGCCGTGCGGGCCGAACGGGTCGGGCTCCCCCACGCCGCCGACCTTCGGCGGGTTCGCCGAGTAGTCGTAGATCGACGGCGGCTTGTTCTTGTAGAAGTCCGTGTTGAGCGGGATGCCCGTGTCCTCGTCGTGGAGGTAGTGCTCGCTGAGCGCGTAGCCGACCCCCTGCACCGTCGCCCCCTCGATCTGGGCCGAGTGGCTCTCCGGGTGGACGACCCGCCCCGAGTCGCAGTAGTTGGCGATGTTCTCGACGGAGACCTTGCCGGTCTCGACGTCGACCGACACCTCGGCGATGGCACCGGCCTGCGAGCGGACGGTTCCCTCGAGGTCCTCGCCGGTCGTCTTGCCGAAGGCCACGAGCGCCTGCCCGGTGACGCCGGCCGCGGCGCCGAGCGTGAGCGGAACGAGGCTCTCCTGGTACTTCTCGGGGACCTCCTCGCCGGAGTACTTGCCGCCGGCGTCGACGGCGGCCTGGGCGGCCGCGCCGAGGGTCATCTCGCTCGCGCCGTCGGTCACCCGCCCGTCGGCGACCTCGAAGTCCTCCGGATCGCCGCCGAACTCCCGCGCGCCGAGTTCCTTGAGGTACTGCACGGCGGTCTCGGCCGCGCGGACGTTCGCCAGGCCGGTCGTGAACGTCGTGTTCGAGGAGAACTGCCCGAGGGTGAACGACGACTTGGCGCTGTCGCCCCAGTTCACCTCGACCTGGTCCCAGGGGACGTCCATCGTCTCGGCGACCATCCGGGCGACCGCGGCGTACGACTCGGTGCCGAGGTTCCCGGCGCCCTGCCTGACCTCGACGGTGCCGTCGGTGTGGATCACCACGAGGCCGTCGAAGCCGACGTAGCCGGAGGCGTGGTCGGCGGCCCCGATGCCGACGCCGCGGACCGTCGAGCCGTCTCGGCTTCCCGACTGCCCGCGGAGGTCGTCGTAGCCGATGGCCTCGGCGGCCATGTCGTAGGCCTGGTCGAGGTTGGCGCTCGTCAGCGGCGCGCGGTTGGCGCCGACGGGCGAGCCCTTCGTTGCCGTGTTCGACCTCCGCAACTCGAGCGGGTCGACGCCGAGTTCGTCGGCGAGCTGGTCGATCACCTGCGAGATGGCGAGGCCGGCCTGGTTCTCGCCCGGCCCGCGCATCGGCCACCGCTTCGGGGTGTTAGTGAACACGCCCACGGCGCGGGCACGCATCGTCTCCGGCTGCCAGACCGCCGAGAGAGAGTCGAGCGACGCCGACGCCCCGCTCAGCGCGTCCGACCCGTAGGCGCCGGCGTTACTGATCGCCTGCACGTCGAGGGCGGTGATCGTGCCGTCCTCGGTGGCGCCGATCCGGAACTTGAACACCTCACTGGTGCGGCCGTTACCCCAGTGGAACTCCTCCTTTCGCGTTCCGCGCAGTTTGACGGGTCGGTTGACCTCCTTCGACAGGAACGCCGGCACGCCCATCGCGGCGTACCAGGTCCCCTTCGAGCCGAAGCCGCCGCCGCAGTAGTTACAGATGAAGTGCAGGTCCGGCGGCGCGACGCCGAGGTAGCCGGCCAGCCCGGTGTGGGTCAGACTGATCGACTGGCTGGAGCCCCAGACGGTGACCTTCCCGCTCCCCTCCCAGTGGGCCACGGTCGAGCGCGGTTCCATCGGGTTCGTCGGGATCGGCTGGGTCTCGACGGTGTCCTCGACGACCGCGTCGGCCTTCTCGAACCCCGACTCGACGTCGCCCCAGGACCACTTGATCGTGTAGTCGCCCGGGTTCTCGGGGAAGCGCGTGCTGAAGTCCGCGTTCCCCCACTTGACGACGTCCGTGGCGCTCGTGCCGCCGCCCTGGCCCTCGGCGCTCTCCCCGCCAGCCTCGCCCGTGGGGGCGTTGCCGTCGAGGCGCGCGTTCGGACCGTCGGGTTTCAGGGTCTCGACGGGGTCGATCACGTGATCGAGCACGCGGTACTCGACGTCGATGGCCTCGACCGCCGCCGCGGCGGTGTACTCGTCGGTGGCCGCCACCGCCGCGACCGGGTAGCCGAACACCTTGGGCTCCCCGTCGAGGGCCGGTTCGCCGACGCCGTTGTCGGGGACGTCCTCGTAGGTGATGACCGCCTCGACGCCCGACATCGACTCGGCGGCGCTCGCGTCGATGCTCACGACCTCGGCGTGGGCGTAGGGGCTCTTGACGGTCTTGGCGTGCAGCAGGTCGTCGAAGAGGTAGTCGTCGGCGTACTTCGCCGCCCCCGTCACCTTCGGCCGCGCGTCCGGCGGGACGAAGTCCTCGCCGACGTACTGGAGGTTCTCGCTCATGGTCTCAGAGCCTCTCTGCGGCCTGAAGCACGCTGTCGATCTCGTTCTCGTAGTTCCCGCACCGACACAGGTTGCCCGAGAGGGCGTCCTTGACCTCCTCGCGTGACGGGTCGGCGTTCTCCTCTAACAGCGCCTTCCCGGACATGATCATCCCGGGGGTGCAGTAGGCGCACTGCCCGCCGAGGCCCTCCATGAACGTCTGCTGGAGCGGGTGGAGCGACCCGTCCCGTTCGAGCCCCTCTACGGTCGTCACCTCCTTGCCGACCGCGTCTCGCGTGAAGTAGGTGCACCCGTAGATCGCGTCGCCGTCGACCTGGACGGTACAGGCCCCGCACATCGCCCGGTCGCAGCCGAACTTCGTGCCCGTCAGCCCCAGTTTGTACCGCAACGTCTCCGCGAGACGCTCCTGATCCTCGACCTTGACGAACCGGTTCTTGCCGTTGACCGTGAGCTTGAGCTGGTTCGAGAACCGCTCCCTGACTCCGGGGACGTCCCGGTCGGTCTCGGCCGCCGCCTGCCGCACGTTGTTGAACAGGTAGGCGTTGGCCGCGACGAGCGTCCCGCCGATCGCACCTTTGATGATGTCCCGCCGCGACGGGTCGTCGAACCCCCCGTCGTCGGGATCATCTCCCGTACCACCCGTGCTAACATCTGCCATATAAAATCATATCGATTCCGAAGTGTCTTAAATCTGCGGTCGCCGGCCACCCGTGGCCGCGGCCGGTTCGGGTCGGAGAGGCGGCAACTGCGCCGTGCCCGCGGCCGGTTCAGATCCGAGAGGCGGCGACTGCGCCGTTGTCGCGCTCGCGCTCGGGAGTCACTCGGCCGTGACCCGACCGGTGGGGAGCCCGTGACGGACCCGGTTGAGTTCGGCGAGGATCGAGAGCGCGACGTCGGCCGGGTCGCCGCCGCCGAGGTCGAGGCCGACCGGCGAGTGGAGTCGTTCGAGGGCCCCGTCGTCGAGCCCGTCCTCCCGTAGGCCGTCGCGGACGTGTTCGGCCTTGGTCTCGGAGGCGACGAGGCCGACGTAGTAGGCGCCCCGCTCCAGCGCCTCGCGGGCCGCGATCCGGTCGAAGGTGCCGCTCCGCGAGGCGACGGCGACCGCCGTGTTGGGCGTCACCCCGAACTCGGCGAGTCCCGCGTCGTAGTCGCCGACGTAGCGGGTCGCATTCGGGAAGCGCTCCTCGGTGGCGTACGCCTCGCGGTCGTCGACGACGAACACGTCGTAGCCGAGTTCCGGCGCCATCCGCGAGAGCGGTTCGGCGATGTGGCCGGCGCCGGCGATGATCAGCCGCTGGGTGCCGTCGACTACGTTGACGAACACGGTCATCTCGCCGCCGCAGACCATGCCGGTGTTGCCGTCGGGGCGCAGCACCCAGTGTTCCGTCCGGGACTCCCGCTCCTCGATGGCCTCGACGGCCGCCTCGCGGGTCAGTTCCTCGACCGTCCCGCCGCCGATGGTTCCCTCGACGTCCCCGTCGGCCCGAACGAGCATCGTCGCGCCCGGATCCTGCGGGGCGCTCCCCTCGACGCGGGTCACCGTCGCCAGCGCGACGGTCTCCCCGGCCTCCGTGAGTTCCGCGGCGCGTCGGTAGACACTCATTGCCACACCCATCGCCGACGCGAGAACTTAGCGCTTTCTCACGGCCGGTCTCGCTCGACCGGCGCGCGGTGGAAGCGTGCGAGGGGGAGGGCGGCAGCGGCGGCCGTGAACTCCCAGCTGTACACGTGGTTCAGGAGGAGGTAGGTGACGACGCCGAGGCTGAGCGAGAGGATCCACGCGGCGGCGGCGATGCGGCCCACGCGGGCGTGGAGGGTCTCCCGAAGTTCGGCCGGGGTGTGCGAGAGGCCGAGCACCACGGCGTACAGCACCACCGGCACCGACACGACCGAGAGGACGATGTGGACCGCGAGCATCGCCAGGTACGCGTAGTACGGGATCGTCGGCCCGACGAACTCCTTCGTGCCGCCGCCGCCGATCTTGGTCAGGTACAGCACCAGGAACAGCAGGATGAGCGAGAACGCCGCGAGCATCGCGGCCCGGTGCTTGCGGACCTCGCCGCGCCGGATCCAGCGCCAGCCGAGGACCAGCAGCACCGTCGCGGTCGTGTTGATGGCGGCGATGGCGTCGGAGAGCCGGTTGACCTGTTCCAGCGTCAACTCGGGGTAGATCGAACCGGGGACGAGCCCGAGGAACGTTCCGATCACGAGGGCGTAGCCGACGACCGAGAGGACGGCCGTCGCGGCCCGGGGATGGTCCTTGATCGGACCGCGGACGCGAGCGGTGGCCATGGTCGAGGTTGTCGCGGCCCGGTCTTGCGTCTTCGGGTTCCGGTCGGCGCGACCACATCGAACCGCGTGCCGGTCGACCCGCGATTCAAGTGCGATGACGGAGCCATCCCGGGGCGTGACCTGAAAGAGCGACGCGCGGCGACCCGCGGGTGCCCGACGCACCGCCGCGCGGACGACGCTGGCGTCGGCTGTTCGCCACGCGGATAGCGGAGCCGCCGTCGACGGTGCGGCTCAGATCACGCCGGTGACGGTCGCGACCTCAAGGGCGGCGCCCTCGTCGACGCCGTCGCCGAGGATGGTGTAGCGGTCGCGGATCTCGTGGGCGGTCGTGACGGCCTCGATCAGCGTCTCGGGGTCGATGTCGAGTTCGGCGGCTGTCGTCGGCGCGTCGATGCTGGCCAGCGCGTCCCGCATGTCGCGCCACTGCCCGTCGGCGCCGCTGTGGAGGTACTCCGTGAGGATGGCGGCGACGCCGACCTGGTGACCGTGGAGCGCTCGCCCCGGCGCGATGCGGTCTAGCTGGTGGGAGATGAGGTGCTCGGCGCCGCTCGCGGGCCGCGACGAGCCCGCGATCGACATGGCGACGCCCGAGGAGACGAGCGCCTTCACCACCACCCACGCCGACTCCTCCAGTCCCTTCTTCACCGAACCGGCGTTGTCGACGAGCATCTCCGCGGTCATCTGCGAGAGCGCGCCCGCGTACTCGGAGTACTCGACGTTCTTCAGCCGGTGGGCCAGCTGCCAGTCCTTGACGGCGGTGTAGTTGGAGATGATGTCCGCACAGCCCGCGGTCGTCAGCTCCCACGGGGCCCGGGCGAGCACCTCGGTGTCCGCCACGACCGCGAGCGGCGGATCGGCGGCGACGGAGTGTCGGGTGTCGCCCTCCGGGATCGAGGAGCGCCCCGAGACGATGCCGTCGTGGCTCGCGGCGGTCGGGACCGAGACGAA
>Ga0207718_100917_pt1 | contig 19379 bp, 20 predicted proteins | sample A23M2SouthBayCA_FD_187749 | JGI IMG/M metagenome (GOLD analysis project Ga0207718, IMG submission 187749) | Aerobic enrichment media microbial communities from Eden Landing Ponds, California, USA - A23 M2 (SPAdes) | ecosystem: Environmental > Aquatic > Marine > Unclassified | place: Emeryville... | reverse complement strand
TCACAGGACCCTGCCACGGTCCTAACCCGAGTTCAAATCTCGGCCGTCGCACTTCTACCGAGCGCAAAACCGCGAGCGACCGCTTTGCGTGTCGCTCGCCTCAGCGCGAGGGTGAATGCGGTAATAGAGATTTGAATGAGAGAAGACGCAGTCCGCACAGGCGAACGGGGCGAGGGTCGAACGGAGTGAGTCCCTCGATGTGAGCGGCGTAGCCGCGAACGAAGTGAGCCGAGCAGAACCGTCTTCGCGTAGTTCAAATCTCGGCCGTCGCACTTCTACAATTTCAAACCGCGCGGAGCTACGTCTCCGCGCAATTCCGAAATGCGGTGTGTGCGCAACCGAGATTTGAGCACGCCAGTCGCAGCCCGCGAAGGGACCGAAGGGAGCGAGCAGGAACGTCTGGCACCTGTTCAAATTCCGATCGACTCCGTCGATCGGCGTTCACCTCGCTTCGCTCGGTGAACTCTCGGCCGTCGCACCTTCTTCAACTCAAATCCACGAGCGACGCGTTTCATCGCGTCGCAGCAGCCTACATCACTCGATCAGCAGACGATCCCAAATTCTCCGAAGGATCACCATGCCACCCATGAGAACGGTAAGAGCACCGCCAAAGAAAATAGCAGCCATTCCAACTAACGCCAGTGGGAAGCCCCACGAAGTACCGTCCAAAGCGAGCAGGTCGGCCATGTAGCGCCCACCCTGGTATCGTATCACATCCTCAGTCAGGTTCTCCATTCGGTCGGAGCCACTGCAAAGTTTCTGCCTGTTGCCTGTGAGTGCCTCCCGAAAGTGCTCCTGCTCGGCAGTCGAGAGGTTCTCGAAGGCCACTACTTCGAGAGGCGGATGCAACGGTTCGTCCGCGGCCATCTGATCCACCGTCATCCAATAGCCCGACGTACAGGCACTGGATTCCTGATACATGCCGACTCCGTAGGCGAGACCACCGCTGAGCAGGAGACCGAGACCGAGCAGCAGACCCAACCGCGAACGCGAATCCATACGTCGCCCGTCAATTGGACATCATATGTGTTTTCTGGTCAACACACCCCCGTTGAGCCAGTCGATTCTCCCGCCAGAAGACAAAATCCAGTTGGAGACGGCTGTTGCGAAGTGACCCCAATGTTCATTCCCGAGCCACCGGAATATCCCGTATGAAACGACGACTCGCCATCGGGATGCTCACCGGCGCGTTCCTCGGCATCTTCTGCATCTTCGGCGTCGGCCTCCGGATCGGCTTCGCGGGCAACGAACTGTTCCTGTTCTCGATGTGGTACAATCGCGTCGTGATGGGGCTCGTGATCGGGCTAGCGGGTGGGCTCCAGCTCGTCGATTCGAAATACAACGTCTACGTCAGGGGCTTGCTGTTGGGACTCATGGTGTCCGCGGCGGTCACCTTCACCAGCGAGTTCCGCGACCTCCCGAGTTTCGCCGCCGGCGTGGCCTACGGCGTGATCATCGACTGGGTCGCGACCAGATACAGTTGATGGGTCGAGGGAACGAAAGGGCGACGAAACGAAGGGTCACATCGTAATTTCGGAACCGCTGAGTTCGGCGATTGCCGACTCGTCCAGGAAAACCGTCTTCCGTTCACTCACTATACGCCTCGAGGAGTTCCCACTCCTCACGCATGAGTTCACGAACGCCGTGGGTGAGAACACCCTCGCCCAGCGAGGTCGCTCGATAGTACGAGTATAACCCCTGAGAATCCGGTTCCTTTCGCTTCCGGTTCTCGACGAGGCCAACATCGACGAGTTCGTCCAAGTGGTAGTGGAGCGTATTCGATTCGACATCGAGAGCCTCTCGTAGTTCCGTCGCGCTCTTCGAACCGCTCTCGACGAGATGGTTCAAGATCCGAAACCGGGTCTCGTTGCCGATCGCCCGCTGCATGTCGAGATACTGCTCGACGGAGAGGAGACTATGCTCCGGCAAGATGGGATCGCGGTCGTCACCATCCATTGCCCGGCTTGTTTCGGCCATACACGTTCTTCGAGTTAGGTCAATATAAGTGTTCACTGACTCAGTAATAATAGATATTCCGTTTATTTAAATACTAAGCCGACAGACAACCTGTATGCGAGACAGATTGATCACCGAACTTGGCGATCTTGCCCATTCCAGATTTCTCGTGTACCTCATGGGTCCTTACGAGGCGTTCGACATTGAAAGGGTGCTTCACAGCGACAAAGTCTCCGAAGATCTCAAGCCGGATACGATCCCGGAATCCATCGATTTCGGGGCGCTTGTTGGGTCTGAAACTGATCTCGATCAAGACGAAGCCGTGCTGGATTTACTCTTAGAAGTCCGCGACCACCTCCGAACCGATCCAGGAGTGAATGCGTTTCTCGCAATCGATGTTGACGTGCCTCTCGAGGAGATGGACGCCGCAACGCAGAGCATTGAATTCGCTCTGGCAAGCAACGTAGTCGTCTACATTGTTCCGGAGATTGGAGATAACCTTGGAGTAGGAATCGAGGTCGGGTCCGTTCTCGAAGCCATCTTTCAAGAGCGAGAGAGCAACACTGCAACGCAGCACGAAGAGCGTGTCCTCTTCGTACATGAATCAGGTGTCCGTGGCGCGATGATCGCATCTGTACGAGAACGGTGGGACGCCCGAATTTACGCGTATGATGATCGCGCAGACTTAGTCAAGCAAGTACGCCTGTTCGTTCGAGATATTGCCCGGCGGGAACAGTATGAAGACCTTCCTCACTTGGAAGAAAATAGCGAGTGAGCACAAAACGGCGGCTACCAGCCCCGATTTCGGCCCTCGACTAATCGATACTTGGACTTGCTGGAGAATTCTTCGATTCCAGAGTTCGAACAAGCACTTCACCACTATAGCGCCACGTGCCGCGATGCAAGGACGTATCCCCGTGTCGCTCCTTTCATACCCATGACGATAGCTACAGGCGATTCTGTCAGCATCGAGTATACCGGACGACTCGAGGACGGGACCGTCTTCGACACCTCCCGAGAGTCAGTCGCCGAGGAGACCGAACTGGCCGACGAACAGCCAGACCGTGAGTTCACGCCGCTGACGGTCGAAGTCGGCGCTGGGCAGGTCATCGACGGGCTGGAGGACGCACTCATCGGCATGGAGCCGGGCGATACGCCGACTGTCAGGATCCCGCCGGAGAAAGGCTACGGCGAGTGGTCCGAGGAGCGCGTTCGCTCCTACGATCCGGCCGAACTCAGTCAGCAACTTGGCGACGAGGAGCCCGAGGAGGGAATGTACCTCCAGACCCAGGACGGCAACCTCGCCGAGATCACGGAAGTCACGGACGACGCCGTCCGCGTTGACTTCAATCCGCGGCTCGCGGGCGAGACCCTGGAGTTCGACATCGAAGTCGTCTCCGTCGCCAACTGAAGCGGTCGATCTACTCAGTAAAGATACTGGTCAGCTTTCTTTGCGGTGAGCGAGGAGTCGGCTGTCGGATCTTTCGAGGGCTCTGAGAAGAACGGATCGTCCGGATCGTGTTTTCCATGACGATTCACGTACTCCCTCACGGCTTTCCGAAGTGCGTCTTGGAGGGACAGATCGTTCTCTGTTGCCACCCGTCGCAACCGTTCGTATTCGCCCTCTTCGAGTCGTGTCTGAACGACAACCGAGGCTTCGTCGTTCGACATAGTTCGTAAAAGTATATTTACAGGAGCAAGCATTTAGCTCTCTCGGATACGACCACTTACAGAAGTATTCTCTTCCCGAACTCTCGTGGAATCCGTTCCTCGAAAGCGGCTATACCTCGTCGAACGAGTCGAATCGGAGATTCGCCGGTTCGATCCGGTCAGGCCGGATCGAACGCCGACAGACTCACTTCGTTCGTCTGTCGAGCCCGACGAAGCTACGCTTCGTCGAACACCGTCTCGCCCTCGACCTTGTGCGCCTCGACCGCGTCGAGATCGAGCGTCAGGCCAAGCCCGGGCTTTTCGGGGATTTCCATCGAACCGTCCTCGATCAGGCCGTCCTCCTCGACCAGGTCCTCCCACCAGCCGAGTTCGTAGGAGTGGTACTCGACGGCGAGCGCGTTGGGGATCGCCGCGCCGACCTGGGCTGAGGCCATCGTTGCGATCGGCGAGCCGACGTTATGCATCGCGACGGGGATGTAGTAGGTGTCCGCGAGGTCGGCGATCTTGCGGGTCTCGCGCATCCCGCCGACGCGGGGGACGTCGGGCGCGATGATGTCGACGGCCTGCTCCTCCAAGAGGCGGCGCTGGCCGTGCTTGCGGTAGACGTTCTCGCCGACGGCGATCGGCGTCGTCGTCGACTGGGTGACGTTCGTCTGGACGTCGTGATTCTCCGGCGGAACGGGGTCTTCGAGCCACCAGACGTCGTAGTCCTCGATTTCCTCGGCGAGTCGCTTGGCGCTGCCGCCGGTGTACGTCCAGTGGCAGTCGAAGGCGACCTCGGCGCGCTCGCCGACGCGCTCAGTCGTCGCCCGGACGATCTCGGCCTTGTGCTCGATCTCGGGCTGACTGAGGTGGCGGTTGGCCGAGTCCTTCTCGTGGCCGCTGGGGACGTCGAGATCGAACTTGATCGCGTCGTAGCCCAGGTCCTCGACGACGCGTTCGGCCTCGTCGGCGCAGGCCTGCGGGTCAGCCTCGTCCTCGGTGTGGAGATCACAGTAGACCCGGACGTCGTCGCGGTACTTCCCCCCGAGGAGCTGATAGGCTGGGACGTCCAGAACCTTGCCCGCCAGGTCGTGGAGCGCGATCTCGATGCCGGAGATGGCGTGGATCGTCACGCCGGCGATCGAACCCTCGCCGGACATCTTCTGGACCATGTGTTCGTAGAGGCGATCGATGTCCAGCGGATTTTCGCCGACGATGAATGGCTTCATTCGCTCGACGAGTTCGGGGACGGCGGCTCCCCAGTAGGCCTCGCCCGTGCCGACGACGCCCGCGTCTGTGTAGACCCGGACGAGCGTCCAGGGGTAGTTGCCATCGACCATCGTCGTCTGGACGTCGGTGATCTCGACGTCGCGCGGGCCGCGATCGGCGGTGACGCCCATCGTCTCCGCGGAGAGGTCCCGCATCGTGTACTCGGCGTTCGGGTCGCTGAGCTGGGTGTAATCGATTGGCATGGCGGAAATTCGATGGGCGGGCGGTTAATCCTTTCCAAGCGACGGCCCGACCGACGACGGACTCTCGCCTGTTCCTGTCGAAAGAAGCCACGTCAGATCCTGTCGAAGGCAGCTTCCAGAGGCAGGGCTGAACGGTCCTTGCTCGGGAGAGCGACACAACATTCACAAGTGCCACGATCCTATCTATCGATAGAGATGTCCCGAGAGACATCTACACGCAGGCGATTTCTCAAATTCGGCGGTATTGCTCTCGCAACCGGGTTCGCGGGCTGTAGTACGTCGGTGTCGACGCCCGAGCCGACATCGGCACAGGCGCCGACACCGTCCGAAACCCGGCAGGCCGACGACCGAACTTCCTCGACGGATGGCCCCTATACGCAGGTGTACCGGGACACCATCTCCTCGGTCACAATGGTGCAGACGGAGGCCGGCCAGGGGACCGGCTTCCAGTACGACGATAGCCACCTCGTCACGAACGCCCACGTCGTCGGAACCGGCACCGAGGCGCAAGTCCGCTTTCACGATGGGACGTGGGCGAGCGGGACCGTAAGGGGAACAGATCCCCACAGTGACCTCGCCGTGATCGAGGTCGACACCGTCCCCGATTCCTCGCAGGCGCTCCCGTTCAGCGGCGAGCCGCCGACGATCGGCCAGGAGGTCGTCGTCATCGGCAACCCCTACAACCTCGACGGGTCGGTCTCCTCGGGGATCGTCAGCGGGACCGACCGGCTGATCCCCTCGCCGGCGGGCTATCGCATCCCGGACGCGATCCAGACGGACGCGGCGGTGAACCCGGGCAACAGCGGCGGTCCGCTGATGGGACTCGACAGCTCCGTGGTGGGCGTCGTCAACTCGAAGCAGGGGGACAACATCGCCTTCGGGGTTTCAGCCGCGTTGACTCAGCGCGTGGTCCCCGAACTCATCCAGACTGGCACGTACGAACACGCCTACATGGGTGTCTCCTTGCAGGCCATCACGCCGACGATCGCCGAGGCCAACGATCTCGAGGAGCCACGTGGCCTACTGGTCGTCCGGACCGTCCGCGGCGGTCCGGCGGACGGCGTCCTCCAGCCCAGCAACGTCGAATCCGTCGGTGGGACCCGGGTTCCCGTAGGTGGTGACGTGATCCTCGCCGTCGACGGGACCGCCATTGGCACGTTCGAGGACCTCGCGAGTCATCTGGCCCTGGAGATGCGGCCCAGCGATACCATCGATGTCACGATCTTGCGGGACGGCGAGGAACAGACGGTAGCGTTGACGCTCTCCGCCCGCCCGGAGCGTTCGACGTCACCGCTCCGGTGAGAACGGCGGCGTCCCCACATCGACGACCGCTCACCGCGAGATTGCGTCGACGTCGCCTTCGAGAATCGACTCGACCATCTCGGGCCGGATCGTCGCGGCGTCGCCGCCGATCGTCCGCTTCAGCGCCGCGGTCGCGGCCGCCTGTTCAAGGGCGGCCGGGATCGTCTCGTCGGTTAGCCACGCGGCGAGGAACCCGCCGACGAAGGCGTCGCCGGTCCCGATGGCGTCGACGGTCTCGGTCTCGAACACCGGCTGGTGGGCGCTCGTCTCGCCGTCGAAGGCGAGTGCGCCCGCCTCGCCCGTCGTCACGACGACGAGTTCATGGTCGTAGTCAGCGAGCAGGTCGGCGGCGACGGTCTCGGCATCGCCGTCGTACTCGAGCACTGTCTCGGCGTCACGGTGGGCAACGAACAGTACGTCGACGTCGGGCAGGAGGTCAGTGAGCGTGTCCCGTGCCGATTCGGGATCCCAGAGGTTCGACCGGTAGTTGACGTCGAAAACGGTCGTCGCCCCGTTCGCGTTGGCCGTCGACAGTACCTCTTTCGTGGTTTCGACGAGCGTCTCAGAGAGTGCCGGCGTGATCCCGGAGACGTGTACTGCGTCGACCTCTGTGAAGGGAGCCGTGGGAAGTTCCTCGAACGTCGCCGTCGTGATCGACGAGCCGGCCCGATCGTAGATGACCTGCGAGCCACGCGGGGCAGCGCCAGCTTCGAGGTAGTAGGTGCCGAGTCGGGCGTCGTCACTCTCGTCCCAGACCACGGCCGGGTCGACCCCATGGGTCCGGTACGCGGTGGTGACTTTCTCGCCGACAGGCGTCGCCGGGAGTTTCGAGACCCAGGTCGCCTCCAAGCCGAGGCGTTGGGCGGCGACGGCGACGTTGCCCTCCGCGCCGCCGACGTGGACGTCGAAGGCGTCAGTGGTCTCGATCGGCTCTGCGGTGGGCGTGGCCAGTCGCAGGAGCGATTCCCCGAAGGTAGTGAGGCGCGGCGCAGTCATGATGGGAAGGTGGGCGTGTCTCGGGCATAAATCGGGTGGATTCGATCGGTTGTGGAAGGCCGATTCGATCGGTCCTGAAAGTGCGTGGATCCGATCAGTCGTGGCATATATACTCCCCGGGTGGGTCAGTCACTGTAGGGAGTATCTACGATGGAACGTCACGACACGAAACTCGAAGACGAGACGCTGTTCATCGAGTGGGACGACGAGTGGCTCGAGATCGGGACCCTCGACGCGCTACTGGATCTCTTCGGCGGAGAGACCTACGAGATCGAGTACGACGACACTCAGTCGAAAGTACCGTGGCTCGAAAACAATCTCGAGGACAACACCCTCTCCTTCGACGTCGTCGACGTCGTGACCGACATGGACTTCGACGACGACTTCGCCGAGGAGGTCGTCGAACAGCCCCTCGATTCGGATGGCAACCGGGGCTACCCGCTCCGAACCGAGACCTTCGTCGCGAAGATGATCGAGATCTGGGAGCAACAGGGCGCGACTGACGAGGAACGGATCCCGGACGCCGACGCGTAGCTCTGGCGATCCGATGTAGAGTCGTCAGTTTTGAACCGAGCAGTGTGAGGTGCCGAGAGATCAGACCGAGTCGGGTTCGATCGCCGCCGTCGCGTCGAGGTCTTCGATTCCGTCTTCGAGCGTCCAGATCTCGACGTGCGTGACGGTCTCGCCGGGTTCGACAGTCTGTATCGGCGCGAGAGATTCGAGTTCCGTCACGTAGTCGTCGGTGTAGACCTCGGTGTCGCTGCCGAGATCGGGGTAGGTCGCCTCGGGATCGTGGGCGAAATCCTTCCGGAAGGCGTGGCCGTCGTTGAGATAGGCGAGCCAGCCGTCGCCGGCCGCCGTGCCGATCTTGGTCTCGCCAGCGCCGTCGGGGTCCTGTTCGAGATAGAGGTGTTCCTCACCGAAGGAAAGGCGATCGTCGGCCAGGTTCGCGTAGGGCCACAGCTGGATCGAGCGATCCGGCAGCAGCGATTCGGGGTCAGCCTGGGGCGTGAAGGGGACGACTGCGGTGCCGTGAGCCTTCATCACGGTCAGCGACCAGGGGGCGAACTCGACCGGCCACTGGCCGGCGTTGGTGAGTTCGTGGGTCACCTCGACGGACGCGTCCGTCTCGGCCATCCGGACGGTGATGGCCTTCCCGACGTTGTCCTCGCCTGGCGACTTTTCGAGTCGGACGCCGTCCTCCCGGAGCGTGAACTCGACTGGCTCTAAGTCCGGGGTGTATGTACGCTCGCGGTCCTCGGGAGCGTGCCAGAGGCGATGACCACCGAGCAGCGGCCACTCGTCGCGAACGGATTCGAAGAGGTGAAACTCGTTTCGCCCGCCTTCGAACCCGAACTCCGTGATTCGCGGGCCGATGGTCGTCGGCGCGAGCAACTCGATCGTCCCGTTGGAAACGGCGACAGCATCGTCCCAGCGGTCGTGCGTGACGCGTTCGACGGTTACCTGACTCATGTGATCTCGACGTGTATCCTCCAGCGTCGGACGCATAATTGTTCCCATAGCGTCCGACAGGGCGGGCGTCTTCGCACGCAGAGAGGACGATGCGTTCGGACGATTCCCCCTACAACAGCCCGATCGACTCGAGATCGTCGACGAACGCCGCGGTCTCGCCGTCGTCCATCGTCCGGAGCGGATCCCGGAGCGGGCCGGGATCGAAGTCGACGTCACGCTCTGCCAGCGCCGTCTTGACGCCGGCCATGTACGGCCCGCGATCGAACGCGTTCACGACATCGCGGACCGTCTCCTGAAGCTCCTGGGCGCGATCCTCGTCACCGTCGTCGAAGGCCTCGTAGAGATCGACGACCAGTCCCGGGAACGCGTTCGAGACCGAACTCACGACGCCGGAACACCCGAGTTCGAGGCCGGCATACAGGAGTGCGTTGTGACCCGCGAGCACCGTCAGATCGGGGTTGTCCGCGAGAACCTGCCCGAGCCACGGGACGTCGCCGCTGGTGTCTTTGAGGCCGGCGACGCCGTCGATTTCCGCGATGTCGGCCATCGCCGCTGTCGAGAGATGGGTGCCCGTCAGCGGCGGAATGTGGTAGACGTAGAGCGGGCGATCGACTGCGTCGGCGACTCGCCGATAGTGGTCGACGGCCGCTTCGTCGTCCAGCGGGTAATAGAAGGGCGTGACGACGACTAGGCCGTCCGCGCCGGCCGCGGCCGCGCGTTCGGCGTGTCTGACCGTCTCTCCGGTCCCCGGCGCACCGACGCCGGCGATGACGGGGACGTCGTCGCCGACGGCGTCGACGACGACCTCGACGACCCGCTCGCGTTCGGCCGGAGAGAGCAGCGGAAACTCGCCGTTGGTTCCGAGCGGGAACACGGCGTGGGCACCGTGCTCGACGACGAACTCGGCGTGGGCCGCCGTCGCCGCCTCGTTCACTGTCTCGTCGTCGTGAAAGGCCGTGATCGTCGGTGGGATGACGCCGCGGAGGTCGAGGGGATCAACCGATCCCGGCGATGGGGCGTTTCTCGGCATGTACTCGGATTTCAGAGGTCCCCTAATAAGGGCTGGGGTGCAGACCGAGGACACGGCGGACACAGACGGATCTGATCGATCGGTCTTCGCCAAAGGGAAACGGGGGAGAATCCCCCGCGGTGTGACACTACGGAGCCGCGTGGCTCCAGTTGTGCAAACGGTCTACATCACTATAAGCGCTGAGGGAGTTATCAGGATTCGAAACAGCCAGTGCGGATCGTTTCGAGGGCCGCGATCGGTACCGACCGTCTCACTCGTCTGTGCCGATGAGCGCACCGACGTCGGCGTGATCGTCGAGCAGTTGCTGCATCCGGTCGACGGTCTCCACACTGCGGGTCGGGCCGGTCTGGAGGAGGTCTTCGGTGCGGTCGATCACCATACGGGTGTCCGACTGGAGCAACAGGATCGGGACGCCCTCCTCTTCGGCCCGACCGATGATGGCACTGGACGGCCGGAAGCCACCGCCGAGGATGATCGCCTTGATCCCCGAAGCGTCCAGCGCGGCGGTGACGATCTCCGGGCGGTCGCCGCTGGTGATCATCACCGCGTTCTGCATCCGGCGGAACTGGGTGAGCGCACTCTCGGCGGACATCGCGCCGACGGTGAAGCGCTCGACGAACAGGTCCGTCCCGGCGTCGCTGGTCAGGACCTCCGCACCGAGGCGTTCGGCCAGGTCGTCGACGGTCAGCCCGGCGAGTTCCTGAACCCGCGGGACGACACCGAGTACGGGGATGTCGTGGTTCTCGAGGAACGGCACGACGTCCGTGGTCAGCTGATCGAACGCCGCGTCCGGGACGGCGTTGAACAGTACGCCAGCCAGGGAATCCCCGAGCGTGTCGGCGGCAGCGAGGATGTCGTCGACGTCCTCCGGTTCGTCGTACCGGGACAGCAGGACGACCTTGGCATCGATCATTGCAGCGATCTCGGCGTCCGTCAGGTCGACGATCCCGCCGGTCGTGAGCCGGTCGGTCCCCTCGAGGACCATCATGTCGCGCTCTCCGGCCATCTTTTCGTAGTTCTTGAGGACGCGGTCGCGGAGTTCCTCGGGTTGCTCGCGACCCTGGATGGCCTCCTGGACGAAGGTCGGCGTGTAGACGATCGGTTCGAGTTCGTGCATCTCCGAGTCGAGTCCGAGAAGTTCGCGAGCCAGCATCGGGTCCTCGTCGCGGGTCTTGCCCGTCGCGCTCTGGAGACGGGTCCCCTTGGGCTTCATGTATCCGACGCTGTGGCCGGCCGCGTCGGCCAGCTTTGCGATCGCGAGCGTGACTGCGGTCTTGCCGGTCGCTTCTTCGGTCGAGGTAACGAGTATGGGTTTCATGTTTGTAGTCCTCCGGTGGGAAATGGTTTTAAAGTTCCTCCTGATCGACGGTCAGACGGATGTCGACGGCCGCGACGCCGTCGGGCGTCGCCACGAGGGGGTTGATGTCGAGTTCGAGAATGGCAGGGAAGTCAGTGACGAGCTGGGAGATCCGCTGAATCGTCTCGACGACGCCGGCCTCGTCTACCGGTTCGCGGCCACGCGCACCACGGAGCAGCGGCGCGGAATCGATCTCGTCGATCATCTCCTGGGCCTCGGGTTCGCTGACGGGGGCGACCCGGAACGTGGCATCCTCGAGCACTTCTACGAAGATGCCGCCGAGTCCGAACATCACCAGGGGGCCGAACTGCGGGTCGCGGTTGATCCCGACGATGGTTTCGGTCCCCGCATCCAGGTCGGCCATCTCCTGGACCTGGACGCCGAGGATCGTCGCGTCGGGCTGGTAGTTGCGCGCACGAGCGATGAGGTCGTCGTAGGTGTCGGCGACCTCGTCGTCTGGGACGCCGACCTCGACGCCACCGATGTCGGACTTGTGGAGGATGTCCGGGCTGACGATCTTCATCACGACGTCGCCGCCGATCTCGCCGGCCGCCTGGACGGCCTCGTTCCGGTTGGTCACGATCGCTCCCTGCGGCGTCGGGATTCCGTAGGCCTCGAGCAACTCCATGGCCTCGACGCCGAGCTTGTTGGTGTCGCGTTCCTTCGTACGTTCGAGGATCTCGCGGGCACGCTCGCGATCGACATCGAAGTCGGTCGCGCCGACGTATTCGTAGCTCTGGATCTCGGCGTACTCCCGGAGGGCATCGAGGCTGTCGACGCCCCGGGCGGGGTCGAAGTACGACGGGATCCCGGCCTCGCCGAGCATTTCGGCGGGTTTCTCGGCCGTCTCGCCGCCCATGAGGCTGGCGGCCATCGGGACGCCGTACTCCTCGTGTTTCTCGATCATGACCTCGGCGAGGTTCTCGAAGTCGATAGACTGTGGCGAGGAGACGACGATGACCGACCCGACGTTCGGGTCGTCGAGGACCAGGTCCAGCGCTTCCTCGTAGGTTTCCGCCGAGGCGTCGCCGAGGACGTCGACGGGGTTGAAGATGTTGGCCTCCGCCGGCATGGCCTCCTCGAGCCCCTCCAGAGTCTCGTCAGTGAAGGAGGCCATCTCGAGGCCCGAGTCGCCGATCGCGTCGGTCGCCATCACGCCGGGACCGCCGGCGTTGGTGACGATGGCGATCTCGTTGCTCTCGGGCATCGGCTGATCGCCGAGGATGGTCGCGTAGTCGAACAGTTCCTGGACGCTGTTAGCCCGGATGACGCCGGCCTGTGCGAGCCCCGCCTCGTAGGCGCGCTCGCTGCCGGCGATCGCACCGGTGTGGGAGGCCGCGGCCGAAGCCCCGGCTTCCGTCCGCCCGGACTTGACCGCGACGATCGGCGTGTCCTTGGTGACCTCCCGGGCGGTGTCGATGAACTCCCGGCCGTTCTCGATGTCCTCGAGATACCCGAGGATGACGTCGGTATCGGGATCGTCGCCCCAGTAGTCGATGAACGAGCCCTCGTCGAGGACAGCCTTGTTGCCCAGCGAGACGATGTCGTTGAACCCGACGTTGTGATCGCCGGCCCAGTCGAGGACGGCCGAGATGAACGCCCCGGACTGGCTCATAAAGGAGATGTTGCCCGGGATGGCCGACTTCTCGGTGAACGTGGCGTTCATGCCGACCGACGTCGAGATCACGCCCAGACAGTTCGGACCGACGAGGTTGATGTCGTACTCGTCGGCGATCTCTCGCATCTCCCGCTCGCGTTCGACACCCTCGCTGCCGGACTCGCCGAACCCGGCGGTGATCACGGCGATGTCACGGATCCCGGCCTCGCCGGCCTGCCTGAGCACGCCGTTGACGATCTGCGGCGGGACGACAACGATCGCCAGATCGACCCCGTCAGTCTGTGTGAGGTCGTCGTAACACTCGAGTCCGAACACCTCCTCGGAACTCGGGTTGACCGGCACGACGTCGCCCTCGTATCCCTCGAGGAGATTCTCCATGATAGCGCGCCCGACGGCGCCGTCGCTTTCGGTCGCTCCGACGACAGCTACCCGTTCCGGCGCGAATAACGTATCTAACTGGCCCATCGTATCTTCTCAGAGTTGGATATCACAGGGGAAATATTTACCTGAATCGTCTCCGTCTGTGAGTGAGTGACGTGGGAGTACATCGCCAAGAGGGGGCCGTACTCCCCGGAATAGGATTCTCCCGCCGACGTCGAATCCATAGTAACTTTCGTGATAAATATTCGGGTGAGTGCCGACAGTTCCCTCTACCGGTGAATCGTGCCCGACCCATCGCTCACGATCGGCCCGGTGCCAGTCGGCTCGCACATTTATGTGACTCACTGACCAAGCGTGTGGTATGCCCAGCCAGCCCGACCGGGCGAATCTCCCGGAACTCCTCCGCGAGCTGACGTCGTCGCTTTCGGCCCTGCAGCGGGATCTCAAGGCCGAACAGCGGAGTCGCGGTCGCAGTTTCGACCGGCTCCTGCGCTTCACCACCGACGTGAGCATCCCCGCGGCGATCCTGGTGCTTGAAACCAACATCAGAGCCCTGCGGCTGTTACAGCGAACGCTCCGGTTGATCGACGGTTCCGAGACGGACGGACAGTCGACGACCACGGCGAGCGAGGACGTCGCGTCCGTCGGCCGATCGGTCGTCGATCGGCTCGACGAGGCCCTCGAAGACGTCCAGTCGGCCGTCGATGGGGACGTCGACGCACAGACGCGCGAGCACCTTTCGGAAGCCCGGACACTCAACCAGCAGCTCGAACAGCACCTCCAGAAGCGGTCCCGGACGGAACCCGAGCCGGAAGCGACTGTCGACGTCGAGGCCGAGCTCCAGTCGATCAAAGACGAGCACGACGACGCCGAGGGCGACGGGTCCGATGCCGCGGAGCCGTGAGGACGCGCAGGGAGATACCCCAGCATCGAACGTCCCCGACCGTTTAAGTGGTCCCAGCATCGAACGGGCGGTGTTCAGATAAGGATTGAAGAGTGAGGCGTGGCGTTTTCAAAGTGATCATGCCCGAAAACGCACGCCTCAGCGGTAGTATCGACCAGATCGACTTAGAGTTTGTGGAGAGAGAAGCGACACCGCGATTTCTGATGAAGCTCAGTATTCAACTGCATCTTGCTGGACTATCGCTTTCGAATACTGTATCTATTCTTGAGGTATTCGGTGTCCAACGCGCTCGTTCAACCGTGCACAACTGGGTTCACAAGGCCGATCTACAGCCAGAGACTGGACAAAGCCCGGATCACGTTGCGGTTGACGAAACCGTGATCCGACTCAACGACGAGCGATACTGGCTGTATGCTGCCGTCGATCCTGAAACAAACGAATTGCTGCATACAGCGCTTGAAACGACCACTAACTCGGTTCTTGCTCACGCGTTCTTCCACGATATTTGTGAGAAACACGACGTTGACGACGCGGTGTTTCTCATCGATGGGTCGCACTCGTTGAAAGACGCCTGCAATCGACACGGCCTCGATTTCAGATACGAACGCGCTGGAAATCGAAACAGCGTCGAACGTGTCTTTCGTGAGGTAAAACGCAGAACGTCTTCGTTCTCAAACTGTTTCAGTCACGCCGCTGCAGAAACAGCCGACGATTGGCTCAGATCTTTCGCGTTCGCATGGAACCAGCTTATCTGAACACTACCATCGAACGTCCCCGACCGTTTAAGTGGTCGCGTCCGAATCCCCCTACCGATGAAGTCTCTGGACGACCTCGTCGACAGCGCGGCAAAGCTGACCGATCTCGGTCTCTCGAAGGGCGAGATCGCGGACGAACTCAACGTCTCCCGGGAGACGGCGAGCTGGCTCGTCGATCAGACCGACGCCGGGACCGACCAGTCGGATCGCGAGAAACCCCACGACATCCACATCGACTGGAGCGCGATCGGGCGGGACAGTCAGCGACTGGCCTACGTCGGACGGGCGATGGCCGATCTGCTTTCGAAGGAAGGCGAGGACGTCGACCTCACGATCGGGATCGGCAAGTCCGGCGCGCCGCTGGCGACGACTGTCTCGCGGGAACTCGAGACCGACCTCAGCGTCTACACGCCGAGCAAGGAGCGCTGGGACGACACCGAGACCGATGCGAGCGGGTCGTTCTCGCGGAACTTCGCGGAGATCCGCGGCCGTGATTGCTACATCGTCGACGACAACATCGACACGGGCAAGACGATGACCGAGACAATCGAGACGGTCCGCGAGCAGGGCGGCAACCCGGTCGGCGGCGTCGTCCTCACTGACAAACACGGCGAGGAGTCCGTCCTGGGCGTGCCGGTGTACTCCCTGATCCAGGTCGTCCAGATGAACCGCTGAGGGGGAGTTTCAGTCGCTACCCACCCAGCAACCGGGAGACCGAAAGTGGCAAAGTCCCGAGTGGGGTAGACGCTGACATGCTTTCGCTCGCGCTTGCCGGCAAGCCAAACGCCGGCAAGTCTACGGTTTACACGGCGGCGACGATGGCCGACGTGGACGTCGCCAACTACCCGTTCACGACGATCGACGCCAACCGCGGCGTGAGTCACGTCCGGACGCAGTGTCCGTGTCTGGATCTCGAGACGCGGTGTGGCAACGATCGCTGTCACGACGGCAAGCGATACGTCCCCGTCGAACTCCTCGACGTCGCGGGACTGGTCCCGGGGGCCCACGAGGGGCGTGGCCTCGGCAACCAGTTCCTCGACGCGCTGACAGATGCCGACGCGATCCTCCACGTCGTCGACGCCTCGGGGGCGACCGACGAAGAGGGCGAACCCGTCGGGGTTGGCGAACACGATCCCGTCGAGGACTTGGACTTCATCGAGGAGGAGATGGATCTGTGGCTCGCCAGCATCGTCGAGCGTAACTGGGAGACCGTCGAGCGCCGCTCGCGCTCGCCCGACTTCGACATCGACGAGGCCCTCACGGAGTTCCTGACGGGAGTCGGTGCGACAGAACTCGACGTGGCTCGGACGCTACGCGAACTCGAGTATCCCGAGGATCCACTCGCCTGGACCGACGAGCATCGCGAGTCGCTGGCGAGCGAGATCCGGGCGCGCACCAAGCCGATCATCGTCATCGCGAACAAGGCCGACGTCGCTCCGCCGGAGAACATTCAGGCCCTCAAAGAGCGCAACGAGGCGACCATCCCGGTCACCGCCGACGGCGAACTCGCCCTCCGGCGGGCCGTCGAGGCGGACATCGTCGCGTACGACCCCGGCGATCCGGACTTCGAGATCACCGGCGACATCAGCGACGACCAACAAGCCGGGCTCGAACGTATCCGCGACGTGATGGACGCCCACGGTGGGACGGGCGTCCAGGAGGCCCTCGATACGGCTGTCTACGAGGTACTCGATCAAATCACCGCCTATCCCGTCCAGGACGAGACTCACTGGACTGACGGCCAGGGCAACGTCCTGCCCGACGCCCACCTCCTCCCGGCGGGTTCGACGCCGCGGGACCTGGCCTACGCGGTCCACTCTGACATCGGTGAGGGGTACCTCCACGCCGTCGACGCCCGCGAGAAGCGGCGGATCGGCGAGGACACCGAACTCGAAGAGGGTGACGTGATCAAGATCGTCTCGACGGCGAAGTGAGCGAGGGATTCGGATGGACGTGACGACGGTTCCAGTGTCTTCGATCCGACCGAGCCAGTGCTATCTCAACGCCGAGAAGGTCGCCGCCGTCGCCGAGCGGGTTGCGGGCGCGACGTTCGATCCGGGACCGTTGCCCGTCTACGCCTTCGAGGGTGAGCACTACCTGACCGACGGGCACACCCGGGCGTTCGTCGCATATCTGACCGGGCGCAAACGCTTGCGCGTCACCTACGACGTGAACCTCGCCGCGGACGCGTCGCTTCCCGTCTACCGGGAGTGCATCGAGTGGTGCAAGCGCGAGGGAGTCGAGGCGGTCCCGGACCTCGCTGGACGGGTCGTCGGTCCCGAGACGTATCACGCAGAGTGGATTGAGCCCTGTCACGCGATCGCGGCGCGGATCGAAGCGGCGGGTGCGAGCGACCGTTGAACACCTGTTCCGACCGAAGAAACAGTAAATACGTTTGCGGCGACGGTCGCCTCGAAGCCGAAGCCACTGTTTCAACCATGTATATAAACGTTCAGCGTCGACTGCTGACGCTGGGACTGTCAACTTGATTTACATACGTGGTGTGTATTGTGCAGCCTGGGTCGGCGACGTGACCCCGTCATCGACCCGGACGACGCGTCTCGATCGGCTGTGTGCTGCTCACGTTCCACCGTGGCCCGTCCGCCGCGGTGAATCCGGACGACGATCGTCGTCCAACGTCATCGATTGCCGCCCGCCGGGTCCCCCAACCCGGCATCCTTCTACCTTCGGAGGTGCCCCGCACGTGAGACAGAGACGACTCACGGCGGTGAGCACGCGCCAACGACAGAGTATTTCCTTCGCCGACCGGAACGGCAAACATGGATATCACTGAGCACTTCGCGGGCTTCGCACGGCGCGACTGGGAGACGTACGAGGGGACGGAGACCGTCAGATTCGCGCTGGTCGGTGCCGGCTGGTTCCCCCGGGAGTGGGCACTGCCGGGGTTCGAACGAGCCGAGCACACCGAACCGACAGTGATCGTCGACATCGATCCCGAGCGCGCCGAAGCGCTCGCCGACGATCACGGCATGACCGCGCTCACCCCCGAGGAATTTCACGACGGCGTTGCCGAATCCGAATACGACGCAGTCTACGTCTGTACGCCGAACGCGACCCATCTGGAGTACGTCGAGACGGCATCCGCGGCCGGCAAGGACGTGCTCTGTGAGAAGCCGATGGAAGCCGACGCGACGCGGGCGGCCGAACTCGTCGAGACAGCCCAGGACGCTGGCGTGTCGCTGATGGTCGGCTACCGGATGCACCTCGATCCCGTCGTCCGTCGCTCGAAGGAACTCATCGAATCGGGCGCGATCGGCGAGGTCGTGCAAGTCCACAGCAACATGTCCCAGCGAATGGTCGCCGAACTCGAAGGCGACGCGAGCGACCAGTGGCGACTCGACCCCGACCTCGCGGGCGGCGGCGCGATGATGGACATCGGGATCTACCCGCTGAACACGACGCGGTTCCTCCTCGACACCGATCCGGAGCAGGTGTCGGCCTCGACTGGGTCGACCCACGAGGAGTTCGCCGACGTCGAGGAGCAGGTCGCCGTCCGGGCGACCTTCGAGGGCGGCGTTCCCGTCGTCTTCACCGCCAATCACAACGCCTACCACGACAGCTTCCTCCGCGTGACCGGCACGGAAGGCCAGATCATCATCGATCCCGCGTTCTTCGAGCGGGAGGACCGCGGGCTGGAGGTCCGCCTCGACGGCGAGCGCCACGCCATCGACGTCACGCAGGTCCACCAGCTCGAGGAAGAGTTCGCGTACTTCGCCGACTGCGTGCTGGCCGGCCGTGAGCCCGAACCCGACGGCGAGCACGGCCTGGTCGACATGCGGACGATCGAAGCGATCTACGAGTCCGCCGAGACGGGCGAGACGGTCGAAGTCGGGACGTAGCGATTCGGCCGAGCAGTGTGCGAGAACCGACGATATTGGCTCTGTTGAAATCCAGTGGCGCTGGGAGATTCTGATCACCAGCCGGTCTATCTTGATACAGCGAGAGAATCCCGCCGTTCACGGCGGGCGTGAATCGCGTACGCTCGGTGGCGCAAACCACCGTATAGTGGCCGGCTGGAACCCCAACGTTTAGTATCACCCGTGGTGAGTGTTTACACACGGGTTCCGCCGACTCCCGGTGGCTGGTCACCACGGGAGTCGGGCCGTCAACCACCCATGGCGACGGTGCTCCGCGAGCCCGGTCAAAAGGCGTGACCGGAGCCGGCAGAGGAACCGTGAGGTTCGACCACCGGGGAGAGAGCCGCGTCGAGAAACCGCGGGGCAATGACTTCCCGGTGGATGGGAGTCCCCGTGACAGGGCCACAGGACGCTCCCGAGCGAGGGTCGAAACCCGCCCCGCCGACCTCGGGAGAGCCAGTCCTGAAACCGACCGGCACCACGCCGGGTTCCCGCTGTGTAGGGAAGCCGCGCCGTCGTCGGGTGGTTCGAGAGAGCGAAGCTCTCTCGTCATCTGCTCACGGCGCTTTGCACCGTTCGCAGGTTCGTGGGACTGGTCCCACGC
>Ga0207718_100904_pt1 | contig 19603 bp, 14 predicted proteins | sample A23M2SouthBayCA_FD_187749 | JGI IMG/M metagenome (GOLD analysis project Ga0207718, IMG submission 187749) | Aerobic enrichment media microbial communities from Eden Landing Ponds, California, USA - A23 M2 (SPAdes) | ecosystem: Environmental > Aquatic > Marine > Unclassified | place: Emeryville... | reverse complement strand
GGTGGCTGAAAGCCCTCGGCCCGCTCGCGAGTGCTGTGCGGGATATCCTCGCTTCGCTCGGATAGGGCCCGCGCAGCACTCGCGACCACGCCTCGCCCTTTCGATCCGCCAGGAAGACTGCACCGCACAGCACAGCAACCGCAGGCCACACACCTCCCCAACCGATTGCGGTGTCGTGCGGGCGACCCGAGCGTCGCCCGCACGGCCAGAGGGACCGTCGGTCCCTCCCTGCTCACTCCGTTGCGCTCCTCATCCCTCGCGCGACGCCGTCTCGGGATGAAACCCTCGACGGCGCGCGCCACCGCAGGTGATAACGACACAACAGCGAGTGAACACGCGACTGAGACGCGTAGCGAGGGAAAAACACGGACCAGTGTCGACCAGTCCCGCCGCGTCAGGATTCGACTTCGTCGGGGTCGCTCGCGTCCATTCCCGGTGCCTCGTCGACGCTCACGTCTTCGGGTTCCTCGGTGCCGCCGACCACGACCTCGCCGTCGCTCGTCTCGACGTAGACGTCGTCGGCGAATCCGCCCACTGCGTGGGGGTGCTCGGGGTCGTCGAGTTTCTCGGGCGTCGACGGCGCGTCGGGGATCCCGGACGCAGGGCGGAAGTCACCGAGCGGGTCGTCGATGGTGATGTCGTAGCGCTCGAAGAAGTCGCGATAGCGCTCGTAGTGGTCCTCGAGTTCGTCGCTGGGGAACTCCATCATCTCGGTCCAGCCGTGGTTGTAGAAGTCGAAGTTGGCCTGGACGTGGGTGATCTCGCGGGCCTCGGCCTCGGGAAAGCCCGCCTCCAGGGCGGCGACGTAGGTGTCCATCGTCGCGTCGAAAAAGTCGTCGAGGTGCTCGCGGCGTTCTTCCTGGTGACCCTCCTCGGCCTTGTCGAGGAAGACCCTCGTGTGGAGATTGACGAGCCAGTCGTTCGTCTTCTGTCCGACGACCGGCATCGTCAGCGCCTTCTTCGAGGCCCAGTGGCGCACGTTCTGGCGGATCTTCATACCCGGCAGTCGGGACCGGACGCCCTTCAACACCCCGGTCCCAGGGAGTGTTCGCGAGGGTGGTCACAGGGAGTGTTCACGGGGCGGTCCCAGGGAATCTTCGCGATGGTGGATCCATCTCACGGACGGGGTGGGGTGGACCTCCTGAAAGTGTATGAACACCTAGTACGACGATTGTGAACGATCAACACTCACAGATAGCAACCCACATTAACCACGGTTGCAAACTGTCCGTACATGAGTCGTTCCCACGTTATCATCGGTGACGGGATCGCTGGGAGTTCGGCGGCGGAGACGATCCGGGAGGCAGACCCGGACGCCGACATCACCGTCATCACCGATGAGGGGGAGGCCCTGTACAACCGCATTCTGATCAAAGAATTCGCCAAGGGGAAACTCCCGGAGGCACCGATCTCGATCCACGAACCCGGGTGGTACGAGGAGCGGGATATCGACCTCGAACTCGACACCCACGTCAGGGACGTCGACACGGATGCAAACGAGATTCACACACACAGCAGTGGCGTCTACGAGTACGACAAACTCCTCGTGGCGACGGGCGGGACGCCCGCCAGTCTCGCGAGTTTCGGCATCGAGAACGCCGACGCCGAGGGTATCCACCACTTCTGGACCTTCCAGGACGCGCGCGCCATCCGCGAACACGCCGAGGACGCCGAGAAGGGGATCATCGTCGGCGCCGGACTGCTGGGCATCGATCTGGCGGCGATCTGCGGTGCGCAGGGACTGGACGCCAACTACCTGATGCGTGGCGAGTGCTGGTGGCGCTACGCGCTCGACCCCGACGGTGCGGAGATCCTCCACGACGCCATGCGCGAGATCGGTGTCACGCCGGTTTTCGACTCGGGCGTCGACCACTTCGAGACCGACGAGGACGGCAACGTCGTCGCCGCCGTCGACCCCAACGGCGAACGCTTCGAGGGTGAATTCGCCGGCGTCGCCATCGGCCTCGATTTCAACACCGAGTTCCTCCAGGAGACGCCGATCGAGACGAGCGCCGACGGCATCGTCACCGACGAGTACATGCGCACTAACGACGAGGACGTCTACGCTGCAGGTGACATCACCTGGTTCTACGACACCATCCTCGGCGAGCACAACCAGAACGGCGCCTGGGGCTCGGCGAAAGAACAGGGCTCGACCGCGGGGACCAACATGGTCCGAGACCTCGAACACGACGGCGTGACCGAGGATCCCGAGGAGTTCCGCTGGGTCTCCTCGTACTCGATCACGCACTTCGATTTCCCCTTCCTCTCCTTTGGCCACCCGACCGAGGGCGACGAAGAGGCGAGTCGCAAGTACAGCGATACCGAGTGGCGCAAAATCGCGCTGAAAGACGGCAAAGTCGTCGGGGGCGTCCTCATCGGCGACCTCTCCCAGCAGTCCAAGCTCAAGAAGCTCATCCGCGAAGAACGCGAGGTCGGCGACCACGTCGACAAACTGCTGGCCGAGGACATCGACATGGACGAACTTGAGGCGGTCGCGCCGGCCGCCGTCGAGTGACCTGTCCGTCTCTCGCGCTTCGAAGGCGTTTTCACTGCTCCTCACGGACGGCGAGGCATGGATAGCGGAGGCAGCACGGACATGACGCTCGCGTTCGACCTGGACGCGCTCAAGCGACTCGCCTACCCCGACCGGGTGTTCCAGGACGCACGCCAGTGGAGCGAGTACGTCGGCGTCGTCTCCGAAGACCCCACCTACGTCGTGACGAACTTCACGCGCAAGCATCGCATCCGACAGGACTTCTTCTCGGGGCCCCGCTCGCGTGCCGAGAGCCTAGAGAACGTCAAGACCCAGTTCGGCACCGAACGCCACGTCTTCGTCGGCGTCGACGACGAGGACGTCGACCTCGCCGACGACGTGGAGTGGGAGTTCTTAGACGTCGAAGACGCCGCCGCGGCCGCCGACTGGGAACTCGGCGACCCCGAGGAAGCCGAGGAAGACACCGGCGACGAGTCGCGCGACGACTGGCCCTAGAGCGGTCGACTGACTCGACTTCGATTCTGGCACCGTGGTCGCGTCGAGACCGGCGTGTTGCAGAAACCGAACAGCGAATGTCCTCTGGCCAGTCAGGACGCAATCCCGGATTCTGCCATCCTCCAGACAGTGAGTCCGCCCACGAGACCGAGGGCGACGGCAAACACGAACAGGACGTCGTAGGTTCCAGCGGTCGCGACCAGTTCGCCGGCCACGACAGGCGCGACGAACGACCCTAACCACCCGGCGACACTCGCGAGGGAGACGGCCGTCCCGGCGGCGCTCGGCTCGACGAACTCCTGGATGGACTGGTACATGAGCCCGATCTGGAGCTGGACGAACACCCCTGCGAGGACGAGCACTCCGACCAGCATCGCGACTGTCGTGGTGTAGAACATGACGGCGGCCAGGACGGCTGCACCGACGAACGAGGCGGCGAAGACGGGCCGTCGTCGCCGGGTGAACACCGTGTCAGAGAGCCACCCGCCGGCGGGCCGGGCGAGGATTCCGACTGCGGGAAACAGTGCGACGAACGTCCCGCTCTCTGCCAGCGAGACCCCGAATCGGCGAGTGATGTACGTCGGCATCCACGAGTTGAACACCATGTACAGCGAGTACCCGAGGATAGTGACGACGACCACGGCCCAGACGTTGCGGTTTCTCAGGACTCGTTTGAACCCGGACCACGTGATCGGGTCCGTCTCGGTCTGGAACTGGGAGACCCGACCGACCGCGACGTAGAACACGAGCGACGACAAAAGCACTGCGCCACCGAATACGGGAAACACTCCCGGCCAGCCGACGACCTCGGCGAGGCGTGGTGCACCGAGTTGGCCGAACGCGTAGCCGGCAGGATACCCCGAGATGATCACTGACGTCGCCGTCGCCCGTCGGTCGAGGGGGAACGAACTCGAGGCGACGTCGATACTGACCACCCACAGGACGAACATTCCGACGCCCGCGAACAACCGTGAGGCGACGAGTAGCGAGACGTTCCCGCCGCTCGCAGCGAACCAGTCACCGACGCTGCCGACGAGGAGGACGGCCGCCGCTGCCGGAACGGCCGTCCGGGATTCGATACGGTCGAGATAGATGCCCACGGGGATACCCATCACTGTCGCGGCGACCTGTGGCATCGAGACGAGCGCGGCGGCGGTGGCCTCCGTGATGTCGAGGTCGGCCATCACCAGTGTGAGGACGCTGGCTGGCGTGATCAGGTACGCACCGACGAACAGGAGCACCAGCCAGCCGGTCGCGATGGTCGTCGCCCGCGACGCAGACACCCTACCGAGGTGACTGGTGACGGTCGATGTGGTATCCAATACTCGATCAGTTCGAAGATATCGAGTATAATCGTACTGGTCGTGAGGGTCATTGCAAAAGATGTTGTTGCGTATGACAGATATCCCCGGGAAGTCTGCCCCGGGAAGACGAAGTCTTCGCGGGTCTACAGGCGGACTCCCCGCGGCTAGTTCTGGCAGCAGGCGAGTAAACGAAATTTCGATTCGTTCACGACGGATATGAAAACTCGTGAGATATTGTCTCGTTACATTACTTTTTTATAACAGGCATTTATCCACTGGAGCATGGTGCGTGGGTGTGGGCCCTCGGGGTTTAGTCCCAACCAATCGCTCGAATTGACAAATAACCGACTATCGATCCTGGCCTTCGGGATGGTAGTACTGTTGCTGGCCGTCGCAGCAACCGGTATCGTAACCGCGGACGCGAGCAGCAGTAATATTCTCGCCGGATCCGACTGTTCGGGAGGGACCGGGACACTGACAGTCAACGTCGATGATCGAAGCGGAAACGGTCTCGATTCCGGTGAAGCGGTCTTGTACGCCGAGAACTACGATGCACCTCCTGAATCCAGAACCGGCCAGATCTCGAACGGACAGGTGACGTATTACGACGTCGAGGGTGGACTACGTCCGCTCGAAGTCTACACTGACGATGGCGAATTACTCGGTGTGAAAAACATCTGCCAGAGTGGGTATACGACTGCGGATTTCTCACCGAGCTCTCCGAACGTCGTCCAGACGAGCTTTAGCGACCAGGGGGACGGCGACGGAACGTTCGAAGCGGGCGAGGTCGTCAACATCTCTCCAGAGGTCCGTAACGACGAGTACTCGATGGACGTGAAAGTCGACATTACCGTCGACGGCGACACCGAAACCCGCGGGCCGCTGACAATCGACAAAGGGGAGTCCGAGTTCTACGGGCGCGATTACACTCCCTCTCATGGTGGCACGTACGACGTCGAAATCCGTGTCTACGGAGCGTACGGTGGAGGCGGCTATCAGCTCACACACATCGAAACGGACTCGTTCACTGTCAACAGTCATCCGACTTCGGACAGGGAGTCACCCGACAGGTCGGTCACGATCGAGCAGGGTGAATCCCAGACGTTCGAGGTCGATGCCTACGACGTCGACGGGAACCTTGCCGGCGTCGAGTGGGACGTCGAGGGGGATAGACAGACTACCAACGGGATCTCGGGGAGTACAGAGATCGATTCGTACACGCATAACTTCGATTCACCGGGGACCTACACGGTCGAGGCGAACGTCTACGACGACCAGAACAGGTACAACGACGACGCCGTGGAGTGGACCGTCGAAGTGACTGAACCCACGGGCGACCTGGACGTGACAGCGGAGGACGCGAACGGAGACACCGTCGAAGACGCCGAGCTCGTCGTCTACGGCGGGCCAGAAGATGTTGACCCCGAGTTCACGGACGCAAACGGTGACGCGTCGTTTTCATCAGTCACGACCGGGACCTACAACCTCGAAATCTACGGACCCGACGGCGACTTCTGGGGTGGAAAAACTGTGACTGTCGATTCGGACGGGACCAGCACGACGATCCAGCGTGCAGCACCTCGTCTCTCGGCAGTTTCACTCGAAGACAAGGGAGACGGTGACGGAACCTTTCTCGTTGGAGAGACGGTGAACATCTCCCCGGAGATCAGGAACGACGACGCCGCGTGGCCGGTCCGTGTCCAGATCGAAGTAGACACCGACAACGATGGTTCCGCAGAAACCAGCGTCACCCGTGGTGGCCAGAGTACAACCATCGGAACGGGTGAATACGGTTACTACGGGTACGATTTCGAACCGTCGTCTGCGGGGACAAAGCAGGTTCGTGTAGTGACAGAGGCATACATCGCTGGTCGCTGGACATCGACGGACCACTCAGAGTGGACGAAGAGCTTTACCGTCGAATCGAATACCGGTAGTCTCGTCGTCACCGGGGTTGACCAGGACGAAAACTCGGTCCAGAACGCGGAAATAATCCTTTATGATAGTAACTGGAACGAGATTGCATCGAAGACTACGGGTTCATCCGGTGGAGTATCCTGGGACTCTCTCGCTACAGGTGAATACAAGCTCGAACTGTACGGACCAGAGGGCGCGTTCTGGGGCGGGAACGCCGTAGACCTCGGTATTGATGGGGAAAGCACGACGATCCACCGAACGGCCCCTTACCTCTCGGAAGTAAGTCTAGAGGACCTGTCCAATGGTGACGGGTCCTTCGCTGTCGGGGAAACGATCAATATCGCCCCGAAAGTCCGTAACGACGGGTACAAGCGCCCTGTCCGAGTCCAGATATACTTCGATAGGAACGATGACGGAAATTACGACGAACACGTCACCCGTGGTGGACTGAACACGAACATTAGCGAGGGATCATTCGGCTGGTACGGATACGATCTCAAGTTGTCCACGACTGGAAAGAAACACGTCCGTGTCGTCACCGAGTCGTATATCAACAGCGAATGGGTAGCGACTGGGTACAGTGGTCGCACGAAGAGCTTCACGGTATCCGATGCAATCGAATACCCGGTTTCCGACACGTCCGTAGAGGTTATCTCGATCAACGGTGAAGCGGAGGCCGCGAACGGATATGATGTCGAGACTGCGATCAAACAATTTCGTATCAAAGTAACTGGACCGAACGGCGATCCGCTGACGAAATCCGAACTCGAACTAAATGCGGAACACTACACCCGGGATTTCACCCTCACCCACGAAGGGAACGGTATCTATGAGATCGAAACATCGGAAACTCCGGGATTTCGACTGTACGCGAGTACAGAGTATTTTGACTTCGAAATAAAATACCCTGACCAGTCCGGGACAAAATCGTTCGATGTCCCTGTGGTCAGCGGCCAAGATGGTCTCCAGGCTCCGATAGAAGGCTGGTCCTATCACGGTACGACTCGCGTTGAGGTTGACGGAACAGAGTATATCGGCGTTCAACTCTTCCGGGACGGCGAATACGAAAGCGACATTGACGGGCGTGCAGAGATAGCCTGGATCGTCTTCAACCAGGATGGGACTCTGGTAACTGATTCGGAAACCAGGCGGAAGGCGGCGTTGACGGCGATGGTTTCCTATCAAAATCAGAGGACCGGACAGGATGACGTGGAATTCCTCAAGAGCGAATATCCTGGTCATCTGGAAAAACAACTGTTGTTATCTGAGATCGGGTCTGGGCTCATCGTGGTCCGGGATACTTCCGCGGAACTCCTTGGAACGATCGGCGGTGCTGCCGTTACCGGTGGCAGCAACATTGCCGCTAAAACCACGATCAAGGCCGCAACGAAAGCAACCGCAAAGAAACTATCAAAGGATATCGTCAAGAACTATCTAGAGTCCAATATTATCGCCCCCTCGGATCTCAAATCCGATCCGGCCGGTGCGATGGAGAAAGCGATAAAGCTCAAAGCGAGAGCCGAGATAACGGATGCGGCCGCGGAATCCAGAGAGGCTGGAAGAATCCTCGACCGGCACGATTCAGGTGAACAGTGGGATCACTCGGACGCAAAGCGGTACTGGAAGTCGAAAAACGAGTCCATTACCGATGGGATGCTGTACACGTCGATTCGCGTGAACCAACTCCCGAGCGGCGATCCGCGTGACCAACTAATCGATATCGGAAAAAGTGTGGCGACCGGAGCGACCGGCGTTCCGATCGACACAATGACCTCTCTGATCACCGGGGATCAGCTTGGATACATCTCGGAGTCGGTCGACGAAACTGCCCGGCTCAGGGCTGTGATGGCCCTGGAGTCGAGGTCCTTCAAAGCGTACAGCAAGTCAGCTCAACAGCAGGCCCGGGACCAGTATGGGAATCAGGTTCTCTATGCTCCGCCAGGTGAAATTACGAAATCCGCGAGCATCTCGATCGTGGAGACACCTGCTGGCAAGTTTGCCAACGGCGAGACGGTAAACACGACTGTCCGAGTGACAAACACTGGTGACACTACCTCGCGGTTCTTCGTGGGGTACAGTACTGCTACGACAGTCGACGGTGACCAGGCGTACTTCGACAATCACGGTACGACAGGTCACTTCGTCACGCTCACGCCTGGCTCGTCCGTCACGACGAACGTGAGCTGGCGTGTCCAGTCAAACGTTCCGGTGGACAAACAGTACGACACCATCGTCGCGGTCTGGCCAGAGTTCCCCAGGGAGGGGATTCAGGCCTACCAGCGGCAGGAACGGACTGACGTCTTCAGGGTCGTTGAGGGCGTGTCCTTCAGGACTGATCGACTCCAGACCACCAGTGATCGTAAATACGAAAATCAGGAGTCGGTATTCGTGGCAGACGTCACAAACACTGGGTACGTATCCGGTTCGACCCTCGTGAATCTCACGGTGGACGGGACCGTGGTGGAACAGAAACTGGTCAGGGTCGGGCCCGACCAGCAAGAGTCGGTTGTTTTTTATCACGAATTCAACCGCACGGGTACGTTGGAAGTTTCAGTCGGGAGCGAACAGACCAGTGTCACAGTGAGAAGGAAACCGTCGTTCGACGGACCCGCAGTCTACGTCTGGGGGTACGCGTCAACGCTTGCCACCGACGAAGATGCCGCAGCACGCTTTTTCGAGCGTGCTGACGACCAGGGTCTCGAGACTGTCTATCTGTCTTGGGGCGCGCTCAAGTCGGTATCCGATTCGGCGCGTACGCACTTCATCCAGCAGGCACATTCCGAGGGAATCGAAGTGCATGCACTCGTCGGGACGGCAGGTTCAAACGCAATATCCAACTCCGAAACCAGCATCGAAGAAGTCCTCTCGTACAACGATGGGAAATCCGACAGCGAGCAGTTCGACGGTATCCATCTTGACGCTGAACCTGGGGAGTCCGACCTACCTGTGTTCCTCGAAGAGTACGAAACGATGCTGGACGGTGCGAGAACCGATATCGAGAGCGACGGGGGCACCGTCAAGTCGCAGAACTTGACGCTTTCCTCGGCGGTTGGGTGGTGGTGGGCTGAGCAGGAGCCCTCCGCTACTGAAAATATTCTTGAACAAAACTCACTCGACTACATTGTCGTCATGGCGTACCACGAGCAAAATAACGAAGTACGCGACCGACTTTCGACGGTCACCTCTCGCACTGAGATACCCTACGTTCTGGCGATCGAGACTCAAGAGTTTCCCCAGGAAGCATCCTCGGAAAAAATCACTCTCTACGAGGAAGGTAAAACGGATGTGTATGACCTCAGGAACGGTATAGAGGACAACCCGCCGAACTCCGGCTATCTCGGTAGTGCGCTACACTACTATCAGTCGTCGGTTAGCAAGTGGGACGCGCTCCAGGACGTCACGGTCACAGAATCGACAGTCTCCGCCGGCGGGACGGCACAGTTCGACGTCGACTTGGTCCTCGACGACAACTTCCCCCGGTCCAGTCACGAGAGCAACGTGGTCGTCCGGCTTACCGGACAGGGCGAAACCTACGAGAAGGTCGTGACGGTTTCACCGGAGGGGAGCGAGCTAACGACCGAGACAATCGAATTGACGCTTCCAGACGATGCTCCCACGGGAGAGTACGATGTTACTGTCTTCCTCAACGATACCACCTACGAGAACACCGACTACGAGGCTGTCGCAACCCGGGCCGATCCGGTTACGCTCTCCACGTTCGAGGGCGCCACGGTGACCGTCGAAAGTTCGAGTTCTGTCGCTGAAGCAGTCGATATGGACAACGACGGATGGATCGAAGACACAGAGATATTACACGCGATCGAGATGTGGCGAACCGACGACAGGGTACCGAACACCGGTGGGAAGACGATCGGCGATCTGCAGATCATGGAACTGATCGAGATGTGGCGAACGAATAGTGTGGTGTAGGAGAGGATCGAACATGTTCAAACACAGTCATCTAGGGTGGGTCGTGGTAGCGGGAGTTACACTCCTCGCTGTGACGTCAGTCACGGTCGCTGCCGAACCAGCAACACTCTCGGTGAGTGGGCCGAGTTCGGCAGAGTCCGGAGATACCGTGACCGTAAATTTCGAACTGACGAATACCGGGAACGACCCGAGTTCGTATATCCTGGACGCTTCCGTTCCCGATGGATGGTCCGTCGAAGGTACGTCCGACGACGGTGGTGTCTGGAAAAGCTCCGACAACTCCTGGCTCTGGCAGACAGTTGAATCGGGATCGGCGGTGAACCCGTCGATAACTGTGCAGATCCCGGACGATGCCAGTGGCTCTGCGAGTATCGGTGGACAGGCCAAAGACGAGAACGGCGTTCAGGACTCTGCGTCGGTCTCGATCGATATCGATACTGCGAGCGGACCGTCGACTGACACGCCGACCGATACACCGACATCCACCCCAACTGATACGCCAACCACGACTGCTACACAAACCGACACGCCAACGGCAACCGCCACGCCAACGCCAACGGCAACTGCTACGGCAACACCAACGGCAACTGCTACGGCAACACCAACGGCAACTGCTACGGCAACGCCGACCGCTACCCCAACGCCAACGGCGACTGCTACGCCGACGGCAACCGCTACGCCGACGGCAACGGCAACCGCCACGCCAACGGCAACCGCTACGCCGACGGCAACCGCTACGCCAACGGCAACGGCAACCGCCACGCCAACGGCGACTGCTACGCAAACCGACACACCAACCAGAACAGGCACTAAGACGACGGAATCCACCGATTCTGGGACGAACTCGGGGACCGAAACCACAACCTCGACGAGTACCGACACATCACCGAATACCGACACCCCAACTTCGTCCGGGTCGGAGTCCACCGACCAGACGGATTCGGAGTCATCACAAACGACCACCAGTGGTTCGACTCCGACTCTCAGTGACGATACAGAGACTAGTACGGATGTGACTTCCAGCCCAACAGAGACTGTAGAATCGCCCTCGGCCGTGGACACTCCCGCTCCTGCTCAAGATGTACCTGATACGGAGTTAGAAAGTAGGGAGACATCTGCAAACGACAGGGCGACGACTGGACAGGGGCCCGGACCCGGACCGGTTTCTGTGTTGGTCGCAATTGCAGGACTTCTCTTTATGTTCGACGTTCGACGGCGTCGACGGTTCTGAGGAGTCCCTTCAGGAGTTCCGGTAGTACTGCGAGACGACTGAACTCGATGCAGATCGGTCGGCAAGAACCGACGTATGGACGAACTGACCGTCTCCTGCGTGTGTTTTAGAGATATCTCGATATGCACTCTCACCGCTTCATCTTCAGCACACTGAGAGTGGTTCGACAAAAATAATCAGAAATCAGATAATTTGTGAACATTCCAACATCGTGCCCCGCCCTCGCCACTCATTCTTCGACTGTTTCTATCAGGTCCACAGCGTCGAAAAAGCCCTCCGCGTAGCGTCCCTCGACGACCACGTCGGCGGCCTCGCGGGCGGCGTCGTCAGCGTTGGCGACGGCGAAGGACCGGCCAGCGACCTCGAACGTCGAGACGTCGTTGACCGAATCCCCCACCGCGACGAATTCGTCGGGGTCGCGGCCCAGGTCTTCGGCGATGGCTGCCAGCGCCCGGCCCTTGCTCACCTCGCTCGATTTGACGTGGTAGGCGAAGCCGGTGTCGACGACCTGCAACCCGTGATCGGCGGCGATCCGTTCGAGTGGTTCGAGCGGTGACTCGCGACTCACCGCGACCTCGGTCTCACGCCAGCGGTTGACGAAGTCGTGGGCGCCCCACCCGAGGTCGTGGCCCGCCGCCTCGTACTCGTCGGCGACCGCCTGCGAGGCCGTCCGGTCACCGATGACGAGGAGGTCGTCGGTCCGGTCGACGTAGGCGATCCCGCCGTTCTCGGCGATCACCGTCGCCGGGATCCCGACGAACTGACAGAGGGCGACGGGGTAGGGTAGTGCCTTCCCGGTCGCGAGGACGACCGGTGCGTCCCACGCCCGGAGGACGTCGAACGCGCGCGGGTCGACGGCGCTGTCCGGGTCTGTCAACGTCCCGTCGATATCGACGGCGAGCGGCGGTGTCACACCACCCTCTGTGGGTGTCAGTCCCATCAGTATTCGGTTTGGGGCCGACAGCAAGTCACCGCCACACCGTAAGCGGTCAATCCTCGCTGAGGCGTTCGTAGGCCGTCTTGATCCGTTTGAACTCGTCCTCGTCCCCGCCCTCGGTGTCCGGGTGGACCTCCTTGACCCGCTTCCGGTAGGCGCTCTTGACGGCGTCGGCGTCGGCGCCCTGCTCCAGTCCGAGCCGGTCGTAGGCCTCGCGAGCGGTGATCCGGTCTGTCGGTGGAACGCCGGCACGGGGACCGTTCGCCTGCCGGTTCGTCCTGCCCCGACGACCGGTTGCCGCGCGCTGTCGACCCTCTCCACCCTGTCCGACTCGACCGCGGGCACCCCTCGGGTCACCTCGGCGACGACCCCGCTCGCCGGCCGCGTCCCGGGCGCGCTGCCCGTCGCGGGGCGGGACCCACTCCTCACGGGGTCCAGCAGTGGCGCCTCGCCCGGCGCCAGCGGTGGGCTGGGCCTGGCTCTCGACGCCCTGGTAGACCCGCTGGGCGAACCGGCCGGAGGCGTGGTACCAGACGAAGTAGGCGGCGGCGCCGAAGACGGCGGCGACGGCGAAGAAGACGAGGTTGAATATTACCCCGTAGATGGCGAACAACACCGCCAGTGCCCCCAGCACGTAGGCCAGTCCGGTGACGATGCGCGACCCGTACACGTCTCCCCGTTCGGTCCGGCCGCCCCTAAACGTCTCGCTCCCGGGGCCACTCGCTGGCTCCCGTCGACCGACGCTCCTGAACTGTCACTGTAGCGCGTAGAGTCGCCCGTTCGCGCCACCGACGACCGCGACGCGTTCGCCGACTGCGAGGTCCGTCAGCTGGGTGCCGTCCTCGAAGGCCCAGACCCCGTCGCCGGCGTTCGTCCCGACGACGAACTTGAACTGGTTTCGCGGCTCGGCGTCGTGGTACGCGTCGAGATACAGTCGCCCGTCGGCGATCCCGGCCACCTGCACACCGCCCTGTGCGGGGTCGGGCGACCACGTCCACCCCGTCTCGGCGCTCTCGCGGTCGATAGCCCGGACGTTCTCGCTGCTCGCGTAGAGGTGACGCTCGCCGATAGCGTCATCTCTCACGAACCCATGCTCCTCGGTTTGCCAGCGCGTCGTCCCGTCGGCGGTGTCGACGGCCGCGACCGCTGCGCCGCCGACGTAGAGGTCGCCCTCGCGGACGCCTGTGGACGTAACCGTCCAGTCGTCGAGTCGCCAGCGCTCCTCGCCACTCCCGGGGTCGAACCCCGCGAGCAGGCCGTACAGGTCGGAATCCTCGGGCTGGAATCCCTGTACCACGACTCCATCGGCGGCGGCCAGCGTCGTGTAGACGGGGTCCGGCGTCTCGGCGTGCCAGCGTTTGTTCCCGTCAGCGCGGTCGAACGCGTAGAGTCGTCCGGTCGAGGAGACGAAGATCCCGTCCTCGGTGAGTACTGCCTCGCGGGGGTCGCCGATCTCGGCCGACCACGCGGGGTCGCCGCCAGCGAGTGGCACGGCGAACAGCGTCTGCCCGGTCGGCCCGAGCGCGTCGTCCGCAGTAGCGACGTAGACCGTTCCGTCGCGGGTCGCGAGGAGTTCGAGCCACCAGTTCCCCGGGCTGAACGTCCAGCGCTGGGTCCCCGAATCCGCGTCGAGCGCGTGCAGTGTCTGGTCGGCGGCGAGTTCGGTGGTACCGACGACCGCCAGTACGGTGTCGCCTGCCAGCGCCAGGTCCTGTATCGGCGCGTCGACCTCGAAGACCCACTCCCGGGTCCCGTCGGCGAGTGCGTGCCTGAGGACTGCCCCGCCTTCCGTTCCGGCGTAAACCGCATCGGGGCCGACGACCGGCGTCGTCTCGACGGCCGACCCGAGATCCGTCGACCAGACCAGCGCCTCGGACTGTGGCGTCGCCGGTTCGTCCGTGGGTGTCGGGGACTCAGTCTCCTCGCCAGTGCCGTTGCCGGTCGGCGTCTCGCCCGGCGAGTCGGGGTGGGGTGTCGGTGTCTGGGTCGGTGCGGGTGTCTCGGATTTACCTGGCGGTGTCGTCGTCGGCGTGTTCGTCGGATTCGATCCGTCTGCCGGACCGCCATCACCGAGACAGCCCGCAGTCAGGGCAGCGCCGACTGCGAGCGACCGGCGGAGATATCGGCGGCGTGAAACCTCGTCCATGGCCGACACGTCTCCCAGACCGACAAAGTGCCTTGTGTGAGCTCAAACGTGTATTTGAGACTTCGAGGGAACTCCACCGGTGAGTAGCGGACCTGCCGCGCCAGTCGACAGAACGCCTAACCGTCTCGCCGTCCAAGTCCGGCCATGAGTGTCACGGGACTGTGCGAGATCTGCCAGCAACCCGACGTCGACCACACCTGCGACCGGTGTGGCAGACTCGTCTGTGACCGGCACTTCGACGAGGAGACGGGCCTGTGCGTCGAGTGTGCGGCGGAAGTCGGGCCACCGGGCGGGGTCGGAGACGAGAGCGACCAGGACTACCCGGACGGCGTCGACGAGTACCAGTTCTGAGACCCCAGGTGTGGGTCGCCACGAGTGATCCCCTGTGGTCACTCGCCCCGTCCGAGCATGAGTTCGGTGTATTCGCCGAGCGCCCACGCGGCGACGTTGAAGAGGTGGAGCGAGACGAACGCCAGCAGGACGCCGGCGACCGAGGCGCCGAGCGCGGCCGGGAGCGTCTCGATGGTCGTCACGCCGAACTGGTAGGAGACGTCGGGCCGGTCGTAGAGAACCGGCGCTAGCACGAGCACCGTCGACAGCACCGACGCGAACGTCAGCGCGATAAACGACGCCAGACCCACGACGAACTTCGAGAGCAGGTAGACCACGGCGAGGTAACTCCGCGGCGAGAGCGCGAGCCGCTTGACGTACTCGCCGAGCGTCTCGTCGCTGGGTTGTGGCGTCTCGTAGGCCACGTCAGCACCGAGCAGTCCCCGGGCCAGACGGGTCTCGAGGTCGGCCAGGTTCACTGCCAGGGCGAGCACGGCGACCAGGATCGGGATCCCGACGAGAATCGGGATGGTCGAGACACCCGCTGCGCCGCCACCCCAGAGGACGGTGAAATACAGTATCCCCAGCGGGAACGTCAACAGCAGGTACGCCAGGTTGCGGTACGTCTGCGGGTCGACTGCGACGCCGAAAAAGCGCCCCAGTGCCGATCGAATGGTCGTCGTCATCACGTGTAGACGACAGACCGCCGGAACGGTATAGGGTGTCCTCGACCTTCTGGGTCGGAACGTCGGGAGAACGATTTATATATCGGGAGTTACCGGTACTGGTTGAGCCGCTGTTTCAGCCGTTTTGCTGCCTGTCCGGCGGCTCCGGCGAAGTCCTCTCCCTGGTCTTCTCCCGCGAAGATGATCCCCCGCGAGGAGTTGACGAGGCCGACGCCCTCGCTGAGGCCGAACTCGACGGCGGCCTCGGCGTCCCCGCCCTGGGCGCCGATACCGGGCACGAGGAAGGGCAGGTCGGGTACCGTCTCGCGGATCGCTTCGAGTTCCTCGGGCGCCGTGGCACCGACGACGAGACCCACGTTGTCGCGGTCGTTCCAGTCGGCTGCGAGTTCGGCGACGCGCTCGTAGACCGGGACGCCGTCGGCGAGTTCGAGGTCCTGGATGTCGGCGCCGCCGGCGTTGGAGGTGCGACAGAGGACGAACACCCCAGTCTCGGTCCGGGAGAGGAACGGTTCCAGGGAGTCCCGTCCCATGTAGGGGTTGACGGTGATGGCGTCGGCACCCGTCTCGTCGAGGAGGCTGGCGTACTGGCGTGCGGTGTTGCCGATGTCGCCGCGTTTGGCGTCGAGCAGGACGGGGACGTCCTTGCCGTGGGCGTAGGCGACGGTCTCGCGGAGCGCGCGCCAGCCGTCGGCGTCCTCGTAGAAGGCGGCGTTGGGCTTGTAGGCGGCCGCGTGTTCGTGGGTCGCGTCGATGATCCGGCGGTTGAACGCCCAGCGTGGCAGGTCGCGGTCGGCGAGGTGGTCGGGGATCCGGTCGGGGTCGGGGTCCAGCCCCACGGAGACGACGCTGTCGACGGCGTCGACCCGGGCCGCCAGACGCTCGAAGAAGTGCATACTCGGGCGTCGGGGGGTCGGGTAAACAATCTTGGCGATCCGGACGGCGAGGGCTCTGCCGGTCCGGTTGGCGAAAGGATGATTGCGGGCCGGCCACGAACAGGTTCCATGCGAGGGTGGGATTCGCCGATCAGGGTGTTGCACGTCGACGACGAACCCGACGTGGCGACGCTGACAGCGGAGTTTCTCGAACGCGAGGACGAGCGGATCGACGTCGTGACGGCGACGGGGGCCTCGGAGGCGCTGGACCTGCTCGACGAGGAGGTCGACTGCGTGGTCAGCGACCAGGAGATGCCCGAGCTGACCGGTATCGAACTGCTGGAGCGGGTCCGTGAGCGGTTCCCGGAGTTGCCGTTCGTCCTCTTTACCGGCCAGGGCAGCGAGGCAGTCGCGAGTCGCGCTATCTCGGCGGGCGTCACCGATTACCTCCAGAAAGAGACCGGGACCGACCAGTACACGATCCTGGCCAATCGCGTCACGAACGCGGTGAACCAGTACCGCGCACAGGAAGCTGTCGCGGACAACGAACGCCGACTCCGCAAGGTACTCGACCGGATCCCCCATCCAGTCTTCGTCGTCGACGAAGACGAGCGCTACTTGCTCTCGAACGAGGCACACGCCGCCAGCCACGGCTGTACCGTCTCGGAGGTCGAGGGTGCAATGGCGGCCGAAGTCCTCGAAGATCGGTTCTACGAGTCGTTTTCCGCGGACCTGGCAGGAGTGTTCGAGAGCGGCGACCCCCTCCGCGAACCGGAAGTCGTCGCCGAGGGACCGGAGGGCACCCGCTACTACGACTCCCGGATCCACCCGTTCGACGACTTCCGTCCCGGACAGCGGGCTGCGCTGGGCATCGTCGTCGACGTCACCCAGCGCAAGCGACGCGAGCAGGCACTCGAAGCGCTCCACGAGGTGACTCGCGAACTGGTCGGCGCCGGGACGAAACGGGAAGTGGCCGAACTGGTCGTCGATGGCGTCGCCGAGACGCTCGGGAACAGCAAAACCGTGGTTCGCCTGCTCTCTGGAGACGGGACCGAACTCCGGCCGGTGGCCGTCAGCGAAGCGGCAGCGGCGATGTTCGGTGACCGGCCGGTCTACGAGGTGGGTGAGGCGACCGCCGGGGCGGTCTTCGCGGACGGCGAAACCCTGCTCGTCGACGATGTCCAGACGGTCGAGGACCAGTACCCGCGTGGCGACGCTCGCGCGACGCTGTACGTCCCGATCGGTCGCCACGGCGTCCTGAGCATCGGCGAGACCGAAGTCGGCGCCTTCGACCAGTGGGACGTCCACCTCGCGGAGGTGTTCGCCGCCAACGCCGCCGTCGCGCTCGACCTCGTCGAGCAGGGCCGCGAACGCGAGCGACAGAACGACCGGCTGGAGGAGTTCACGAGTATCGTCAGTCACGACCTCCGGAACCCCCTCAACGCCCTCTCGGTGACGCTCGATCTGATCGAACCGGAAGCGGACCCGACTCACGTCGAGCGCTGTCGCCGGAGCGTGGCGCGCATGGAACGACTCGTCGAAGACCTCCTCGCGCTCGCACGCGAGGGGACCATCGTCACGGAGACCGAACCGCTCGCGCTCGAGAATGTGGCCGCCGACTCATGGCACGCGGTCCCCACGGGGGAGGCCGAACTGCGTATCGAGACCGACGCCGTCGTCCACGCCGACCCTGACCGTCTCAGGCAGTTCCTCGAGAACCTCTTCCGTAACTCGGTGGAACACGGGCACAGGAACGGAGACAGCTCGTCGACCGGCGCGGAGCGAACGCCGGGGGACCTGACGGTGACCGTCGACGCGCTCGAAGACGGGTTCGTGGTCGAAGACGACGGGTCGGGGATCCCGGTCGACGAGCGCGAACGGGTGTTCGAGACCGGCTACTCGACGGCGGAGAAAGGCACCGGCCTGGGCCTCGCTATCGTCGACCGCATCGCCGAAGCCCACGGGTGGGAGGTCACGCTCGCCGGTGGCGCTGACGGCGACTCTGCAGACGAGTCCGGTCTATCCGAGCCCGGGGAACGAGCCTCGAACCGCGGCACTCGCTTCGAGGTGAGGGGCGTCGAGATCGAATCCTGACGGGGTCGCCAGGTGGCTCCATTCGGTCGGTTAGTCCAGTCCGGCGACCAGTGCGTCGACCGCCCGCTTGACGGCCGCGCCGAAGGCGATCGTCACGACGGCTGCGCTGTCTTCTCTCAGTTCCGCGGTCAGCCCCGGACCACGAACCGCCGCGACGACGGCGTCGACGTCCAGTGATGTGGAATGGTTCTCGCCGTCTGGCAGCGTGGAATCACTCTCGTCGTCCGGTGGCGCGTGGGTGACCGCTATGTGCAGTTCGACCCGGTCGGGATACAGATCCACGTCGCCGACTCGCGTGCCGTCGACAGCGACGCCGTATGCAGTCGTCCCCTGGGGCGAGGGCTGGGCGTCCCTGTCGGCGTCGACGACCGACAGGCGAGCCAGCGCTCCATCGTCGCGCCCCGAGAGCTCCGAGGCGAGCAACTGGGCGGTCCGTCCGCCGTCAGTGATGCGGTCTTCGACCATCAGAGTTCACTCCGTGCCCGCTGTGCGACGTCCTCGATAGCGACGCCGCGTCGCCGGGCGTAGACGACGGCGGCGGCCTCGACGGTCACGCCGAGGTCGGCCTGGAGGCGATTGATGTCGGCGACGGCGTCCTGTTTCTCGATCCCGGCGTCGACCAGCGATTCGAGGGCTCGCTCGAAGGTCGAACGCTGGCGCAACACGTCGTCGTCGGGTGTAAAGCCCTCCGGGATCGAGACGTCGCGGGGGTCGAACGTGACGCCGAGGTCACCGTCGTCGGTCCGGGAGAGCAGCCCCTCGGTGGTTGCGACGTCGACGAGTCGTTTGGCCTGTTCGGCGGTGAACCACTCTCTGTCGAGCGAGAGGACGACGACGAACTCGCTGTCGGTCAACTCCTCGCGGCCTTTCGCCCGGAACGGTTCGGCGACGGCCCGTCGCAGACTCATCGGCCCGACGGTGGGGCGACTCGCGTCGTAAAGATACCGGTTGGGCGACCGAGCCCGTCGGGCGCCGACGATAGCCACGAGCGGCAGGACGGGCGGTCAGTTTCGAGAGGTTCAAGTACGCGCTCGGACAGGATGTGGGTATGAAGTACCAGGGACGCTCCCCGCGCAAGCGGACCGGCGGTCGCCGCCGGAACTTCCGGAACAAGCGCAAGCACGAACTCGGCCGCGAATCGACCGAGACACAGGTCGGCGAAGC
>Ga0207718_100899_pt1 | contig 19667 bp, 10 predicted proteins | sample A23M2SouthBayCA_FD_187749 | JGI IMG/M metagenome (GOLD analysis project Ga0207718, IMG submission 187749) | Aerobic enrichment media microbial communities from Eden Landing Ponds, California, USA - A23 M2 (SPAdes) | ecosystem: Environmental > Aquatic > Marine > Unclassified | place: Emeryville... | reverse complement strand
AGGTCGCCCGCCGCAACGCGGGCGACCTCGCCAGCCTCGCTGCCGACAAAGGCTACGACTGGATGGATTTACGCGAAAACTCCGTGAAGAGGGCGTGAGACCACTAATCAAACATCGTGAGTTCCGGCCCATCGATCACGCGCATAACGCGCGGATCGATGGGCCTCGATGCCGACAACGAGCGATGTGTGAGACCGTCTTCTCGACGATCAAGCGCACGCTCGGCGACGCCGTGCGTGCGCGAACTTGGTACGGTGAATTTCGCGAACTCGTCTTGATGTGTACCGTTCATAACATCAGGCAGTCGCTGAAACCGTGAAATCAAGCGACGTCTGGCGATTCATCACCGCCATATAACTCACACCTCAGTGGTGTGTATAAGAAAATATGAAGAAATCTAATTACTGCCTCAAACCCCCGCCCTTCATTTTTCCAAGTTTCACTGACTTGAGGTGGACCAGATTCGGATCTTTCAGTTTCTTGTTCAGACTGCGTAGTAGTTGGCTGAGTCTGCGTTTGGATTGAACTCTCGCCTGTCCTGAGACATTCCGATGTGAGTCCAATCGCAAATGTCGCTAGCATAGCTCGTCGAGTGTGCTTTTTTGATTTATTTATACTCATTGAACTTTTATATAGTTATCAGTTACTTAGCTTTGACCTCAAACGATTTACCATTTAACACTGATATATGGTAAATTTGAAATGGTAATAATATGTTGTTTTAATCAGTGGTATTTCGTGAGGCCGAATCGAGGTCGTTGGGTGGAATTGGCATTCATTATCGTATTCGTTTCCTCAGCAGTAGTAGTAGTCGGTGCGTCGAACACCGACCCTGCACCGACACTTGAGAGTGTTGATGTACCTAATGAAGTAACTCTCGGTGAATCGTTCACGATAACTGTTGAGGCAACAAATATCGGGGGACCGGCAGGAAGTTATTCAACTATTACGCTTTCATCTCCAACCTTGGATAGCCAATCGGATGAAGGGCAAGGAAGCCTCACAGACCATAATTTAGACTACGGTACGGTCAAAGGGCCAGGCGAAACAATCTATACCAAGAGCGGAAACCAAATCACTGCGGACTACGTATTAGTAGAAGCAGGAACCACCGAGTCAAATCAATGGGGAAGTGAGCGATCGATAACAGTCGAGTTTACACCGGAAGAGACCGGAAGCTTTCTGATAAACGTCCGGTCAACGTTGACCGACGACGACTCATCAGACCAGTTTACGGCCCCGAGTCAAAGTACTACGTCAGACCAGCAAAGATATTCGGTCGAACAGTACGAGGTCGATGTACGTGAGGAAGCCGATATTGACGCTCGATTCGTGGATACGACTGTAGACAATGGAGAGTACGAACGTGGCGACACTGTCGATGCCACGGTGACTGTGGAAAACACTGGTAACCGAGAACACACCTTCTTCGTGGGCTACTCGGTTATTGACGAGAACGGACAGAAATACGATAACGACAACTCGACTGGAAGACCCATTACACTGGATGTTGGCGAACAGCGGACGGTTGACCTGTCCTGGAAGGTAGAAGACGATGCTCCGAAAGGGACCTACGATATCGTGACTGCGGTCTGGAAAGAAAGCGACCGAACCCAACTCGAGACTCGCAAAGCTAACAAACGCATCGATGGGGCGTTCAGACTCCAACCCGTTCAGGAAGTCTCCTTCGAAGTCTCGAAGAAGTCCTCAATCGAGGGATACGAATTCAGCGGCGACCCAATCCATGGAGCAACAGTCTCGGTTGGTGGAGAAACGAAAACAACTGACTCCGATGGGAAAGTAACGTTCGCCCTTCCGACTGGAGCACAATCGTACACAGTCGGTGCAGAGGGATACGAGACGGCTGAAGACACGCTTGATGTAACCGAAGACGCGGGTCTCCAACTCGTGAGTGTTCCGTTGGTGAAAGATGGCGTCGGTGTCGTCTCACTCTCAGTCGTCGACTCATCGGGTCAGGAACTCGGTGGAAATGAATATACGGTTCTGGTCGATGGTGAGACTCACAACCTCAACGAGAACGGAGACTTATTGCTCCAAGCAGGCGAGCGAACCGTAACAATCGAGCCGACAGACTTTGGTCGCGAGAATGGCGTTACCCGAACAAATCGCAGAATTACTGTCTCTGAAGGGGAACAAACGGATCTAACTATCAGGCCCGTTGCGAAAAAGGTTGATTCGGTTGAGACGCTCTCAGTAGAAGTGCTGCGTGTTAACGGAAAGAAGGCAAACACAGACGGCGTCTACGATCTGAGGGCCGGTGGAGTAGATTCGGTCACGATCAAGATCACCGATGACTCTGGAAATCCAGTACAAACGCTCAGTCCGCGTCTCGTCGCACTCGCTGACGGGGTAACGTTCGAAGTGAAGAATTCAGATACGGGCCAATATACCCTACAAACGACATCTCATTCCTCTGGTGGTATGACGGGATACCAGAAGTATCAGCTCCAGTTTTCTGGTGTTGCAGGAACAAAATCTGTCACACTCCCCGTGAATGCACTTGACGAGCCACTGGCAGAACCGCTTCGAGATTGGTACTCGTATGGAACTGAGTACGAAGTCAAAGTTGACGGACAGCCATACCGGGTTCTTCGCCTCCAACAACACGCATACTCCCAAGAATCTCCCGGAGAAATCACTGTTCTACCCGCAACGTGGCTGGTAACCAATCCTGACGGAACGCTGGTTACTGACGAGGAAACTGCAAGGAAAGCCGCGAAGACAGCGCTTGTTGCCCACAAAATATCCGATGAAGAGGCGTTCGAACAGTTCCTTTCCGAAGAATATCCAACCGGGTTACGAAAAGTTCTTGAGCGTAGCTATTTCCTCAATTTCGCGATCCAGGTCCGGGATTCCAGTGCAGAGCTGCTGGGAACGATGACAAACGCCTACGTGACAGGCGGAAGCGGCACCGCACTGAAAGAGGCAACCGGTGAAAGTGCCGAAACAGCTGCTCGGATGTCTGGGCGTGAAGCTATCAAACGGACCAGTAAGGGCATGGCCAAGGATGTACTCACAACGATGGCGAGAGAGCATGCAAAAAACGAGATTAAGAAAAACACATTTGGTACCTACGAGGCGTCCATTCGCACTACGTCTCACGATCAAATGCGTGACGCGATAGACGACTCCGAGCGTGCTGGCGAGATACTTGAATCACACCCTGATGGTGAAACGTGGTCGTATAAAGAGGCGAATAAGGTCTGGATAGCATACAATCAGTCGATGGTTGATGGGATATTGTGGTCGCGGGTGCGGGTGGAGACGATGCCCAGGGGTGGCCCAAAAGAACAATTAACAGCGATTGGGACAAACTATGCCACAGGTGCGACAGGTGCGCCCGTGGCTAAATTCGCCGAACTCATGCAGTCTGGTGAAGCTGGTGATGGTATCGAGTCTGCGCTCAGAGAAACAGCACAGTACAGACAGGATATTGCAAACGATCGACTCTCGTACACCGACCGACGTGAAATCGTACACAAAGAGGCACGACAGACGCTTGGCTCAGATTCGATCCTAGAGGAGGATACGTCAACCCGTGGACAGGCGACTGTTGAAATCGTTTCAGGGCCGGATCAAGAGTATGTTGCCGGTGAAAATGTCGAGGCGAAAGTGAGGGTGACGAATACTGGCTCAAACTCTGAGCGATACTTTGTGGGATATTCTGTCGCGACCGAAAGTGACTCCGGAACCCTGTACTTCGACAATAACGGCCGCACCGGTCACTGGATCACTGTCGCGCCAGACGAATCACGGACGACGACAGTAGAGTGGCAAGCACAGCAATCAGCGCCGGTCGATCAACAGTACGACGTAATCGTCGCAGTCTGGCCCTCGTTCCCTTCATCAGACATCCGGCGATACGACGGGGAGACGACTGAGGATGCTTTCAGACTCGAGGATCCGGTCTCGATCTCTGTATCGAGTATCGAGCCACCCACGTCCGCGACTGCTGGGAAGCCTGTTCCAATTGATGTTACACTTCGTAACGATGGTCAGCAGAACGGATCATATCCGGTAGCTGTTAGCAAAAACGACCAAACGACCGGTGGATCAATCGTCAACGTTCCCGCAAAAGACACGAAAGAAACCGCCGTGTATGCGACTCTGACAGATCCCGGAACGCATGAACTGAAAGTTGCTGGAAAGCCTGTTTCGGTGACTGTGCAAGAGGCGACCACTCAGACAGCAACGCCGGTAGAAACTCCGTCCATAGTCGACTCTGAAAATGGCGAGACAACAGAGAGGGAGGCTACTATCGACACGAGAACGACGAGTGAACCACAAACAGCTCAATCCAGACCCGAAACAGAGGTTGGGACAAAGGTTTCAACTGAACGGGCGCCGGATGAACAAACAGAATCCTCAAATGGCAAAACTAGTGACAGCTCAACGGTTGATAGTATAGTCAACATCGCATCGGACCTCTTCGATAGCATTGAAAGATCGCTGTTTGGTCTGGCCCTTGCGTGATGAACATAATGTGAAAGAATCGATAAATTAGTTTCAACGGCACTGTCTAGTTGAGCGAGTTTGAGAAACGAGGAGGCCGTAGCGAGAAGTGTCCATGCAACTCGCAGACCTCCTCAGAGAGACGTTAGATGAGGACAGTCAAGACGTTTGGGAGAATGAGCGCACCCCGACACCCGTCCGGCGATTTGGGGTGCGTCTCCACACGGCGGGGCTGTCGATCAGGGAGACGGTCGCTATCTTAGACCTACTGGGTGTCGATCGTTCTCACGGCGCGGTCTGGAATTGGGTGCATACACTGTCTGAAGCACAGAGCGACCCGCCGACGGCGCAGCCGTCGCGGGTCGCGGTCGACGAGAAACAAATCAAGGTTGACGGTGAGAAAAAGTGGCTCTACGCCGCCGTTGACGTTGATTCGAAGTTGTTGCTAGAGGTCGACGTGTTCAGCCGCCGCGGGACTGACCCCGCGGCGGCGTTCCTGCATCGGCTCACGCAGAAACACGATGTCGCCGAGACAGAGTTTCTCGTCGATGCTGGGGGCTATCTGACTGCCCTCTCACGCCACGATTTGAGCGGTCGCCTCGACTATCGAATCCGGAACCACATCGAAAAATGGTTCCAGACCGTGACCATGCGCATCGACCGCTTCCACTCCTTCTGGAGGGGCAGTCAATCCAGCGCGAAACAGTGGTTACGACGCTTCAGATACCACTACAACCACGAACGACCGAATCAAGCTCTTGACGGAAAGACCCCAGCTGAGGAGATACTGAACTATACAGTGCGTACACATCAGTTATGTCTGTGGCATCATTAGATGTGCCTGTTGGATGATCGGACAGCAAGACTCGCTCCGAACTACTCGTCGGCAGTTGCTTTTAAGCATGTTCTCTTCAGGACTCGCCATGACCACGGCGATCACAACTGCAAGCGCTGATGGCCATCGATCAGAACCACCAATCGCAAATCCTACAGTCGACTGGGAGATTAAGTCGAGCGGTGAGATCGATGTTTCTGTGACAACAGAGGAAGTTCGCGTGAGTTCTGGTAAAGAACCCCTCACGAGCTACGACCGTAGCGACGGTACTCCCAAATGGCAAGCAGAAGTCGGTCAAGGACCTCACATTACCTCTGACGATCAGATATTTGTCTGTGACTTCAACAACGATTGGTCCAATGACGACGGGACACACGCGTTCACAGCAACCGATGGATCACGGATATGGAGTTCGTCAATTTCCGGAAAGCCGATCAGGGCGGGGACGAACACCGTCGGTGACCGTCACCTCTATCTAACGGACTGGGAGACCGTCTACGCACTTGATCGAGAGACGGGAACCGAAGCGTGGCGGTTTTTACCCTCGAACGAACGGGCGAGGATATTCACTGGGTTACACAACGACGAAATCCTGTTCACCGACGACAATAACGGTAACATAATCGCCCTCAATTCCGAGGACGGAGCCGTCAGGTGGGAGTTTGAATCCGGCTTCACAAACTGGGTCAGACCGCGGGTGGTTGTCGACGGTGCACTCTACGCGTCGAGTTACGCCGGAATAGTGTTCAAGCTGGATTCAAAAACCGGAGAAATAATCTGGCGGACCAAAACCGGGGACCCATCGGCAAACGGTAACGCGGTCCACGCCAAGCTTCTGGTCGACGATTTCGTCTATGCCGTGAACGGGAGCCCGAACCAACTGACCGCGCTTGACCCCGACACGGGCGACATAGTCTGGACGAACACGTCCGTTTCGTCGTATACTGTTACGACAGGTCCGAACACCATCTATATGGTCCAATCAGGCGTTCACGCTGTAGACAAGAGTGACGGGTCTGTTCGATGGGAATCGAGCTTGATGGGCTCAGTCACTGCTCTCCGCCATCGTGACGACAAGGTTTACGTAACTGGAGAGGACGCAATATATTGCCTGAACCCAGGGGACGGCTCTGAGGTCTGGAGAATTGACGACCCGTCCAATTCGTCCCACTTTGATCGTGTCGCCTGGGGAAACGATTCTCTTTCCGATCCAATGATTGTTTACAGTGAGGGCGGACTCCACAACGATGGGCGGATTTATTCGATCACTGACCGGTCGGCTATTGGGGCTAATGTGGCTGATAATATACCTACCGCTGGTGTGCTATCCGGTGGATTTGCCATGACTGCCGCTTTGAGCGTGGCAGCCTACCGCCGCCTGTCGGACTCATCTGAACCAACCACACTTACTGAGTGGCTCCGTCCCGGCCGCGACGCGGCAAACACCGCCACAGCGCCTGACTATCGGGCAGTTCAGCCCGACGCTGACAGCGCGTGGCAGGCAGGCAGTCACGAAACGACCGCCCCAGTATTCGCCGACGATATTGTCGTAACCGGTCGTGCCGATGGAACTGTCATAGCTAGAGACGCCCAGACTGGCGAACAGTTGTGGCGCACCTCGGTCGGTGAGACAATCCCGACTACACCAGCTATCGAGTTTTCATCGGTCTATGCGGCCTGCCGGACAGCTCTGGTTGCACTCAACCTGCAGTCCGGTACCATTGACTGGAGGCTATCGCTCACAGGCGTGGCTGCTGGCACACCGTTACCGCACGATGACCGGCTCTACGTCGCCTGCGAAGATGGCACGGTTCTCGCAGTCAATGCGAAGAGTGGGGACGAGCAGTGGCAGGCGTCCATTCCGGCAGCCGCTGCACACGGACCAGCCATCGCTGACGGCCAGGTCGTAGTGAGCACGACGGAATCGACGGTGGCGGCTTTCGACACTGCAAGCGGGGACACCAACTGGACAGTTGAGGTACAGGGTGATCGTCTGTCGGCACCAGTTGTGGTCGACAGAACCGTGTACGTCGCCGACCACGAGGGGACGCTTCACGCTCTCGACGCGGGGGAGGGCGGCGTCCGCTGGACGAGAGAGACCGGCGTAGTCCGACCCAAACGCGTTGCGGTTGCCGACGGCCGGGTCTGGGTGGCAGGCGAGGAGGGGAGTCTCGTGGAGGTCGATACCGAAGAGGAACCTCCCACGACGGCGTGGAGCGAGGAGTTCAAAGGGCCACTTCGAGGTCCTGTTGTTGTCGATGAGACGGTGTATGTAGGGAGCGAAAAGAGTTTTTCGGGGCTGGCTGCGGAGAGTGGTGAGGAACGCTGGCGGCTGAAGCTGGACCGGCGGGCGACCGGATTGGCGCCGACAAGTACGGCCCTCTACGTGGGGACGGCGGCGGGACTTGTCGGCTATCGGGACCAGTCAGCAAGTGAGGAGTGGGGCGAGTCTGCGATCAAAGAGGAACCAGACCAAGAGTCCAAGGAAACGGGCAAGGAGCCGGCGGAGTCGGAAGTGGCCCAACCCGATCCCAAGGCGCCGGCCTCGCCCCCCACAGAGGCTAAAGGGGCTGCCACTGCCGACACGTTGACCACTGAAATCGGAGCCCTCGACGAGCTAGCTCTCCTTGCCGAGGATGACGCGCTGGTAACCTACTGCGGCAAGCACGCGGAGATAGAGGGCGAGGTGCGTGTCCTCACGCTTTCCGACCCGAGCGAGCCCGCGGCTGAGGTATTCCAGCAGACAGTTCTCGGCTGGGTCAACGGGAGTTCGCACCCGAACGCGGTGACGATTCACGACTGGGGGATGGAGCCACGCCCGTGGGTCGCAACCAAGTCAGCTGGGGACTGGAAAACGTTGGCCGAGCGTCCTAATTTGCTTGACTTCGACCGAACGATTGCAGTGCTGACGGACGCTGCAGAGGGGTTGCGCAACGTGGCGCTATACAACACCTCTCATCACAATTTGTCTCCCCGGCATATATGGGTCGCTAGGCAGGATGACGAAGCGGTCGGGAAGGTGGACGAGTGGGGATTGAACCGTGCAGTGCGGGAAGCGACTGGTGAGACGGTCGTCACGCCGTATACGGCTCCCGAACAGGTTAGTGATGCAGACAGCCAGCCCCAGAAAGCGACGGACATCTACGGGCTGGGGGCAGTCGCCTACCGCGTGTTGACGGAAAGAGATCCAGTAGTAGACGAGCGCGAAGCGATCTTGACGGGGGACATTGCCCCACCAAGTGAGGTGGCAGATGTGCCAGAAGGACTTGACGAACCACTCTTGCGGGCGCTGGAAGCCGACCCAGCGGACCGCTACGATTCGATGCACGTCTTCAAGCGGGCGCTCGATAACGCCCTGTAGATCTGTCCGGTCACCACTTGTCGAGGAGTGGGTCGGAAGTGAAGGTGGTGCGGGATTCCAGTTTTCGATTGTCACATTGAATTACGTAACGGTGGCAGGGTGGGATCGCTGACTCACACTTTCACGGTGTTAACGACACGGTTTTGGAGTCAGTGGATGCAGTAGCTGTCGTTACTGGTGCTAAGAATTGGTCAGAATCCGAGTATGCCGATAATGATAGTATTTCAAATGGATCGGTGAATCACTACTGGGATGATATTAAGTATCAAATGTAGCAGAAATACTCACTCGACAAGGAAGACTATTTTATAAGTTGCTCTCCATGGTTTTTGCAAGATGTCAGGGGTGGCTGATAGGTTTGCAGAAGCAGCACCAGGCGTAGAATCAGCGAACAGCGTCCGGCAAGGCGAGTACATCCATACGTACCGAGGTACGGTTGACACGGTTAACGATCAAGTTCGGTTGTTCACGTTAGCACCCCAGATTACCGACGATACTGTTTACGAAGCGTTCCGGCGGGTGACTGGCCAGTGGCTTAATCCCAGTAATCACACAAATATCGTTTCCGTTTATGACCGTGGGGCCAAACCACGTCCTTGGGTTGCGGTTACCGACATTGATGGGCAATCACTTGAGGGATTACAACCCCCTCTCTCGGTTCCTGATGTCCAATTTATCGTTGACGACATCGCTGAGGCGCTCCGTAACGCCAATTTGTACAATACTTCCCATTTAGACCTTACGCCAACAGATATCTGGGTAGTCAAGACCGAAAAGGATCGACGGGCACTCGTTGACGGGTGGGGCTTGGAGCGGGCCTGCAGGGTTGCCGCTGATGAAACACCTCTTTCACCGTTTACCGCCCCAGAACTTGTCGACGACCCCAAAAGTGGTTCAGAGCAAACTGATGTCTACGGAATGGCGGCGGTCATTTATTATGCTCTGACTGGGCAGCCACCTGTCACTGACAGTGAACTAGAACAGGGAATCAAAGACTCAAGCGTAAGTCCGCCTAGTAGTCAAATATCTGAACTTCCAGCGTCTGTTGACGATGTCTTGTTGACCGCCCTCTCTCAGAAACCTTCCAACCGATATGACTCAGCATATGAATTTCAGACTGCTCTTACCCGTGCAATTCCAGGCGACTTGCTGAGTAATACTGAAACGGAAATAAATAGCACAGATGCAGATGCAAAAGCGAACCACCCTACAGAGGATGAAAAGACACCAACAGATCACGATTCGTCGGCGCTTGATGGGTCTGGAACACAACAATCTGACGAGAGACATTCGCTGACTCGTCGGGCGGCGGTGGGATTGCTCGGATTTGGAGCTGTTGTTGGAGTCCCATTCTTTATTTCGCGGCGTGATACGACTTCACGTGATAGTGATACCTCGGATGAGAATATTGTTAATAGTACGCCTTCTGGACGTGTTCAGTGGTCATTCGAAACGGGTAATGATATAAGTTCATCGCCAACGGTAGTTGATGGTACTGTCTACATTGGGAGTGACGACACCAATATATACGCAATCTCAGCCGAAAATGGTTCTGAACAATGGACTTACCAAACCGGTGATTACGTAGAGTCAGAGCCAGCGGTAGTTGACGACACCGTTTATTTCGGAGGCATAGACGGAAATATGTACGCGTTGTCGGCGAAGGATGGCACTGAACAGTGGACATTCAAAACGGGCGAGGAGGTGTTCTCATCGCCAGTAGTGAATGATAGTACGGTCTATATCGGGAGTAACGATAACAGGATATACGCTCTGTCAGCAGAAGATGGAATCGAGCAGTGGTCCCATCAGGTAGGCGATTCAGTATCGTCGGTGGCAGTAGAAGAGAACTCTGTCTTTGTGACCGGCGATGACAGTGTATACGCACTGTCAGCAGATGATGGCGCCGAACAATGGTCATTTCAAGCAGATGGGATTGTGCAGACGAAGCCAGCCGTGGTGGATAGCACTGTCTACGTCGGGAGTGAGGATACCAATGTCTACGCATTGTCGGCAGAAGGAGGCACTGAGCAGTGGTCTTATGAGACAGGTGATAGCGTATATTCGTCACCAACAGTGGTGGGTGGAACCGTCTATGTCGGGAGTCTTGACCATATTGTGTACGCACTGTCGGCGGAGACCGGAACCAGACAGTGGGTTTCCAACATAGGTGCCGCTGTGTGGCCGGAGCCGGCTGTTAGAAATGATACTGTCTACATTGGGAGTAACGATAACAGGATATACGCACTGTCAGCCGAAGATGGCGACATGCAGTGGCGCTTCCAGACAGGTGGGCCAGTGTATTCCTCGCCGGCAGTAATGACTGGTACAGTCTATATTGGTAGCCTTGATGGGAACGTATATGCGTTGAAAACGTGAACAGATACTAGTCTTATCAAGAAACCCTGACCGAAATGCCTTGATGATTACACCCTCTGTGCTGACCAGTCATCGCAACTCAGCGTGGCATCCTCGGCAAACTCCTCGATGAGGAAAGCCTCTACCACTTGTTTGCTACGATTCTCATCGATCGTGTACAGCACCTCGTTATCAGTCACAAACGTCCAGACCAGTTACGGTCACCGTCAACTGGAAAGGCAGTCTCTCATCCCTGATACTCTCTTTGATCTCGTCGTATGCGGGTCGCAACTGGTCTGTGACCCGTTTAGTCAGGCTATAGACTGTTCGATGGCAAACTGGTTGATTGAGTTGTCAGTCGGAGAAGTAGCTTTCGATTGGGAAGTCGCTCGTAGAACCGTTGAGGGCGGTTTAGGCCAGAATATTTGATCTAAACCGCCCAATAGCGGGGCAATCGTCACGTGCGGGTCTGGTTCGCATAACAAGCCACCCGACTTCATCATCGCCGACTGCGACACCGGACAACGGTACGAGAACCCGGTGAAAGCCACAGACGAGTCGACTATTCGACTTCTTTTGTTTACCACGAGCAGGAGTCGCTAACTGTCTATACCGACGGTTTTCGGGCTTACGGCCCGTTAGAGACGACGCCGAATACGCTGACGGCGAAGTGTATGTCAACACCTGCGAAAGTTATGCGTCGCTGGTACGACGGGTTCCATCGGGGCGTCTCCAAAGACAGGCTAACGCCGTATTTCAGAGCCTCCCAACTCTGCCGTGAACTCTACAAAAAATCCGGTGACGAAGCACTCAAACATACTCTTGACTCTATGATCTGAAAACTTACAATATGTTTCGCAAAAAAGTTTAGTCGGAAGTGTCTGGAGTGGTGGTGGTCGTTTCAGTCGGTGTTGGCGTAGGGGTCGGAGTCGGATCTGGAGTGGTGGTGGCCGTTTCAGTCGGTGTTGGCGTAGGGGTCGGAGTCGGATCTGGAGTGGTCGTTTCAGTCGGTGTTGGCGTAGGTGTCTGCACATCGGAGGAAGGCGTGGATGAGTCCCCAATGGTGAAATTCGCTGATTTAGAATCACTATCGTATTTAACTTTAGCAGAATATTCTCCTGACTCACTTGAACTAAATTGACCGAATGGAATACGGAATTTAAATGTACCATTCTCTGAGACTCTAGTGGTACGTTTCTTGCTGTAGACTGACCCATTAGTCCCATTTACCGTAATTTGCGCAGAAATATTCTTTTGGGGAGTCTCGCCGCTGATGCTTCCATCAATTCGGAGTTCGTTCGTATCTGTTGTTTCTGCTGTAATCCCGTTCAACTCTGAATCTATTGGAGTACAGTTGTCCGTGTATGGGAGTAACCCCGTCCCTGGGGCCGCCATATCAAATATCAGACACCCAGAATATGCTAATATGAGTGTGAGAAAAATAATACCTATGCCGCTCAGACACCCAATAAATATTAGATTTTTTGTTGAATTGGAGTCCTCCGAGGCTGGTTCCGCCCCTGTTATATCAATACGACGCTGTTCGCGAAGCGCTTCGATTTCATCTTTTGTATCTCCGATTAATTCCAATCCATTGTGATTCCCTTTTTCAATTACTAGATCGTGGGAAGATACTGACTGGCCGTTAGCATTTTCACTGACCGCAATTTTGTTACAGCCGTCATTCTTCCAGAGTTCGCTGAAGAGTTCGTAGGCCTCGCTGTATTTTCCAACACCCAGAGTCACTTGTTTGTAGTCTGCTAGAAGATTTTTTATATCTTGTAACGTGCTGGAATCTCCTGGCATTACACCCGAGCTATTGCTTGAGAGTAGTTCAAAGAACTTCGTATCCTCGTTGGAAGTATCGAGGAATTTGTTATACTTATTTTCAATACGGTCCTCTACCGCTGATACAATAGTCCCTATTTCTGATCGAGTCGAATATTGAAAGAGAGCATAATATTGTTCAGACCGGCTAGTCTTGTTATCTCTAGCGCGGAAGAAAATTACAATTTCTTTCCGATTCCTGTCAATAGCAAACCGAACGCCATCAAAAAAGAAATCCTGAATCCGGTCATTACTTGGGCCGGTCTCATTTTCAATTGGTGCTCCTTGAGAGTCATATATAGTCAACTCTGCCATGTTAGCTCCCCCCCAGTCGGTTGAGGAGGCGATCAAAGCCAACTGTCAATACCGATCCATCTTGATCTCGCATTGGGATTTTGTTTCCTTGTTCATTGGTTGTTGTCTGGTAATAGACCGGGAGGATTTCTGTATTCCCTGTCTGTGCGATTAGGGCATTGATATTCTCGTTTTGCCTGAGTCGCTGGTTGACATAATCTTGGAATTCCTCAAAATACTGATGTGGTTCTAATCCCTGCTGATCTTCAAATTCATCGGCCAAATTATCGGCTTTTGTAGCTATAAGAATAACCTCTTTATCATCGGCAGCCTGCAAGATACTGAAGTACGGTGAAATATCCAACGGTTCGTTATTTGTAAACCGTTCACAATCAATCATCAGGAGTAGTGTATCAGATTCTTTCACCCCTTCTGATAACCGGGTGAGTGTTGTATCCATGTCTTCCTCATCGGTGGTCCCAGTAATCGCGTCTGGCAGCCTGTCAAGATATTCTCCTGCATAGTCATTTCCTGACAACTTGATGTTCGTTGGGAAAACTGATCCTTGGACATACTGGAATTCCAGCGTATTCAATTCACCACGGCCTGTCGCTTCCACAATCCAGCCTTCGGTTTGACGGTCGAGAGACTCAATCATCGAAATCAAATCTTCACTGGGATTCAGTGGCGTCTTGTCATCACCTGACTGAAACCGACCGAGGGCTTCCAGATATGCACCGATGAGAAAGAGGCTCTTCCCTGAGGCAGGAGCGCCCAGTATGAAGAATTTCTTATTAGCATCATACTGGATAAATCGATTCACCACCAACAAAAATAGGCCAGATGTGACTGCGTTTTGAACAAGATCAGTTCTGTTCAGTGAGACAGACAAGCTCTCAATGGATTGAATCACCACGCCACTGGATGAGACAGCAAAGATTTCTGGATACTCAATATGGTATTCCAAGAATGTTAGTCCGACGACGATCAGCAGGAGGAAGTAGACGCTTTCTGCTGCTCGTCTAAATTCCAGTGTCTGTAATCCATCAGTATCTAAGAGTTTTCCACCACCACCAAATATGAAGCCAGCTATCAGGCTCCCCAGCAACCAAACAATATTATTTGTCATGTCACTGGGACTCGGTCCCAAGCCTTGTGCTGTGATGATAATTAATGAGATGACAACCCCAATCCAAAGCAATATCGCTTGGATCCGCTTTTTGTGATCGATCGTCATCAAGGTCAGCAGTCCAAGGAAAAACCCTAATCCCAGAACGCTCACCTGCGTAATTCCAACCAGTAATTGCAATCGGACCACTGAGCGGATCAAATTACCGCTTGCATATCCCTGTTCCACCATCCTTGCGACAGGGACACTCAGTCCCAAAATAAGGCCAAAGTATACCAGCAACAGGACCTTCTCATCGTTGTCCTGCAGCCATTCAATAGGATTTGCCATTATTATTCAGAGTGATCGACTTTTTCGAGATACTCGTTCAGAAGGTCTTCGACGACTTCCGATTCTTCACGGAGATAGAAGCCAACATCGTCCTCATTCTCCATGTTGAGGGTGTTATTTCGTCGAATGTAGTAGCCATCCTCCAGCCCATAGCTATGGTGAATCAGGATATCGTCAGTCGTCTCCATTTTATGTTTATATCCTGAAAAGTACCCATCTGGCTGGACAACCTTTCGAATGTTGTCAAGGAAGACTCCGCTTATGAATACACTGAGACCGATATCCCATGGCCCTCCAATGTCGCGTTTCCAACTCGTATATGGACTGTCGACAGCGGTTCCGCTGGCACCGAGGTCAAAAGCGTTGCTGAATAGATCTTTGAAATCAAGGACGTCACTGTCCAGTTGGTCCACTGCACGGCTGAGTATTGCCACCCGGACCTTGGTTTCGTCATAACGGTTTCGGCCCTGACTTAGTTTCCGGCGTTGTAGTCCAGAATACTGTTGATTTCGCGCATTTTTTGCAAGCTCCTCTAGCCCATTCTGTATTCGTTGTTTCTCGGCTTTGCTGCTGGAAATATCGCTCGCAGCGATGTCTGAATTTCCTGTTGCTCTGAATACATCATTTGGTTTTATTTGATTGATGTAGACGTAGTCTTCATCCAGTCGAGTATTGGTATCAGACTCTTCGCCGTACTGATTCCGCTTGCTATTGAACGACTGAATACTCTTAGTCCACTTGTCGTGGCGACTACTCAAGCTCTGGAAGAGTTCAATAGTGGGACCATAGAGAGCGATCTCGGACTTGACTGATTCAAGTTCGGCCTCAAGATCTTCTTGCTGTTGTTCAAGATCATCAGTCTCGCCAACATCATCCCAGAATGCCTCTTCAGCTATTGGCTCTAAATCTTCCTGCGTAGCGTCACCTTCCAGATGTGATCGAATTGACCTAATATGGCCTTCTGAGATATTGTCAACTCTGCTTTTGAGTGCATCTATGATTTCGGCTTCAATCTCGTCCCGGCGTTGGGAGAGCTGTCGGATGGTGGACTGTCCATCAAACTCCACATCCGCGCTGAAATCTCCTGACGGAGGTCCTACAGTGAACACACCGTGTTCATTGAGTTTGCTCTTCTGGACGCGGAAGTCTTTGTGACCCTCTTGGCGGTCTTCTTCGGTGGAGCTTTCCCAGGGAGTAATACTCTCTAATGTGCTTTCCTCCCGATTCATTTTGATAAATGCCGTGCGGGCCCGTTTCAGCTCTGTGAGAGAACTCTGGATATCACGGCGCGTCTCGTCAAACACAATCCCCGCGGCATCCAACATCGAATCAAGCTGTTCGGTGGTGTCAGTAATATCTGATTCACTAACATTCTCCACTTCATCTGGGGTTTCTGCATTGACCACCCGACTGGAGAAGCGTTCCAGTTCGGTTTTTAGATTCCTGACCTCGGTTTCAATGTTCTCGACGTCACAGTTGTGTAGTTCCTCAAGCTTCGGATTGACATCTTGTTCCCAATCAGCCAAGAGCTTCTCAACTTGGTCTGACATTTCTTCACGAAGGTCCGCTAATTCCTCGTTGGTTTCCTCTAAGTCACCCTCAATGCGATCCTGTTGGGATTCTAAATCCTCCAGCTTGGTTTCTAGGCGATTGAGTTTCACTCCCGGACCTGTTGAATCATCGTCAGAGTTTATGAGGAACTCAATTGCACCTCTGATCCGGCTGTCATCGATCGCTTTTCGACGATCCATGATGTCTTTACGCCGGCCTAATAGCTGGAATTCTTTTTCCAGTATCGCTGCGAGGTGTTCGTCGATGTTGTCTACGAATGTACCGACTTCTTCCCCAGATGTATCGACTGCTCGCATGGAAGCGACAGTCAGCGAGATCTGGTCAGTAAGGGTCTCTCCCTCGTTCTTAGCATCGGCCAGAATTTCTTGGAAGATGCTGACTGATTCATAGTTGAGTTCGTTGAACAATTCAAACTCAGTGAGTTCTTCTGCTTGTTCAAACCGATTACGGAGGTCAGCCTCGTCAAGCTCGGTGACTCCGGATTCGACATCGATATCAAAATGCGTTGTGAGGAATCGTTCTATCGAATCATAGATTTCTTCTTCTCTCTCAAGCCCTTCTTCTTTGGTGTTTAGCATCTCACGCATCGTATCCCTGGCTTCGTTTATTGCCTCCACTCGGTAGCGGAGAATTTGTGGGATACCGATTGTGAATGGAGCATATGTCGGAGTGTTGGCGAACGGATCTTCCAGATTCTGGGTGTTGTAATATGATGCTATTAGATACGTTATCGCCTGATCAAGTTCTTCTAAGAATTGGTCAGTTTGGATCCGGTCCCCAGTTTTCCCTCCCCAACCAGTCGGGTCGATTGGAACGAGGACCATATCCTTGAACAATTGTTCATTTTGAAGGCTCGCATACTCAAGTTCCGAGAGTGCCGCAAACGCATTCGTATTCTCTTCCATTCCCTCGGTATGATTGGGCAAAATACCGAACAAGCTAACCTCAGCAGTCCGCTGTCGCTTATTGAGGTGTTGGACCAGATCCAGAAGAATCCCAGACCCGGTGCCACCGCCAAGGCCTGCTAACACGGCTACTTTACCTTTCTCGGGAAGATCAATGTAGGAATTAATCGAGTCGTCTTCAGCATACGCCTTGTAATAGATGGCCTTTCCAAGCCCACGTTTCCGAACGACACCTTTTGCAAAGTCTAGATTTTCGTTTATGTATTCGTTCTGAAGCCACCAGTTCTCTTCGTCCATACCGTTCCCGGATGTGATCCGTGGAACAGCGTCCTCCCCCATCAGGTCAATACTGGAATTAAGCTGAATGTCTTCCGTGACTAATTTATATTCAACCTCAATCGAGCCGGTTCTACCCACCTCTGGGTCACGCATTTCTTCCTCTAATTCATCGATCCGCTTCTGGATTTCAGCTACTCGTTGACGGTCACTATTTTCTTCACCTTCGGCACTATCGATTATTGTAATCGTCAGCGATTGTGGATTTGGTCGCGGTTTCAGGATCCCCTCAATAATCCACTCTGTTTCAAGTATAGTAAAACCAATTTCTTTCCCTGCTCCACCAATTGTAAATATTCTCTCTGGGAAATTCATCTGTATTGTAGCTACGTTTTACTTTTCGTATTACCACTTAGTCTTTCCGTCGTCTTGTGTTATTGAGTCTTTAATTAATTAGTTAAAACTTAAGTGTGTACTATTTTATTACCAGATCAAGACTCGTATTGTATGCTATACCACACTAATATACCTTGAATTCCAGATTCAAAAATAATAATGCAATATTTCTACCAGACTTGAGAAGTGACTATTCTGTGCTGATTGCGTTAGTGATAATGTGTTGCAAACGTTGATAAGACCGAGTTAGAAAAAGAAAAATAATGAGAACTAGCCTCCAGGCGGCGATCGGCATTATTATGATTTTTATTCTGGTAGGAAGCACTGGGTTACTCTTGGGTGGTATGTCAGGAAATTCTGAAAATAATCCTGTAGAAACTCCGACTGAGAACGTAGAAACTACGACACAACCTGCAACGGTCACATCATCAACGACGGCGATACCAGAAACAGAATCAACGCCAGTTGAACAAAACCTGAGCTCAGAAAATATTGAATCACTAATAGAGAAAAGCATCAACAATCATCCAGACTCTGTTACCATTTTTTCAACAGAGACCAAGACCGGCATGAAGCTTGATACGTTGTCTAAAAACCATAGCAGAGATATGTCTCAGTCGGCAACTGTTTCCCACGATGTGAGTAATGGCGATAGTGAAGACCGATACCGAAGCGCGGGCTTATATGAACTGTGTCAATTTCAAGAGCAGGAGTATATCGTTAATGCACAACGCAACAGACTGGAATCCATCGCGCGTGTGGACTTGAACGAATATCGAGGGGAGACTGCAGAACTTACCGAGCAGAATGTTGCTGATGTGATTGTCGAAGACTGGTTTAATAGCATCACGTATAGAGACAGACTCAGATACGAAAATGCAGAACATTTGGGCGTTGGAGTTAATATCTCTGAAGATGGACAGGTCTATGCTACAGCGGCAGTCTGCTAACTTTTTAATCAAGCAAAACTGTCTTGTCTGAACTTTGCCAGGACGTGCCGTGCAAGATGGAACGCGCGTATCGGTCAGCGGCTGATCGGCATTCAGCGAGTACTCGGATTGGTAGATACAGTGTTTGAGTGTTTGTAGCTGGCAGGAACCAAACACATATCTGGGTTGATTATCACTAGTAGTGCATCTACGATGACTAGTCCAGCCGAGGACTTTGAGGCGGCCGCGCCGGGTGTCGAGTCAGCAGAAACCGTCCGACAGAGCGCGTTTCTCCATCAGTATCGCGCGGAACTGACCGGACACCGTGGCACTGTTCGCATTCTCACGCTCGCACCCGAGAGAGACGACGACGCCGTCGAGCAGGCGTTCAGAGACGTCGCCGGCCAGTGGCACAACGCGAGTTCCCAGCCGACAATTGTAACCGTCCACGAGCGGGGACGTGAACCCCGACCATGGATCGCAACGGAACTCCCCACAAACCAACCGCTCGAGGCAGTCCAGGCCGAGTTGTCGCTCCCAGAGACGCGGACGGTCCTCGACGAGACGGCTGAAGCCATCCGCAACGCCTACCTCTACAACTCGGCGCATCTCGCGCTATCACCACACAGCGTCTGCGTGGACACAACTGATGACGAACCTAGCGTCCAGGTCGACGAGTGGGGACTCAAACGGGCTTGTCGTGTGGCTGCCGGAGAAACGCCCGTCTCGCCCTTTACGGCACCCGAGCTGCTCGATGACCCCGACGGTGGCACCGAGCAGACCGAGGTGTACGGCCTCGGCGCCGTCGCCTACTACGCGCTGACCGGTCAGCTACCGATTACTGGTGGGGCTGACCTGGCGAATGCTATCCAAGAGGGCGACATCACGCCACCCAGTGAACACCGGTCTGAGGTCCCCGACGATGCTGACCGGGTAGTGTTGACAGCCCTTTCGACTCGCCCGACTGACCGCCAAGACTCCG